>ERZ761602.2001-NODE-2001-length-34113-cov-10.725703_pt1 | contig 34113 bp, 29 predicted proteins | sample MGYA00512165_ERZ761602 | MGnify/ENA primary metagenome ERZ761602 (study PRJEB28899, sample SAMN02445085) | bioreactor sludge metagenome | biome: EBPR sludge; isolation source: Thorneside wastewater treatment plant | place: Australia: Brisbane, Thorneside...
TCCCCCGCCTCCCGCCCCTCCCGGCTGGCGGATGGTCCAGCCCCCGACCGGAGCGGCGCCGTCCGGACCTCCGCCCGGCTGGCGCGAGGTCGGGGCCAGTCGGCGCCTGCCCGACAACCGCCTCGCGGAGGAGCGCTCTGTGGCCATCGGCGGCAGCGTCGGGGGCGGCACCAGCCTCTCGGCCGACGTGCTGATCCGCCTCTCCCGGACGACGATCCTCGATCTCGGCATCGGCCCAGCCCTCGATCGCGACAGCTTCGAGCCCATCTCCAGCCGGATGCTGATGGGCCTGAGCTGGCAGCCCGGCCACACCACCGGCCGGCACGGCGTCTTCGGGCGGGTCGGGATGGGCTTCGACGACCGCAGCGACGGCGAGCCCAACGAGGCGGTGGCGATGGCCGGCTACGCCTGGCGGCTGATCCCCCACGACAGCCCCCTCACCCTGGAGATGGAGGCCGCCCCCGGCCTGGTCTACCGGGAGCACGGCCCCTACGGCGAGGAGTGGGCAGCCCTGGCCGTCTTCGTGCGGGTCGGTGGCCACCTCTGGCTGCGCTGAACACGCTCCGGACCGACCGGAGGGCGCTCAGCCGAGCTTGAAGACGTGGGTGACCAGCACCCAGGTCAGCGGCGCGGTGAAGAGCAGGCTGTCGATGCGGTCGAGGATCCCGCCGTGCCCGGGCATGATCCAGCCGCTGTCCTTGACCCCGAAGGCCCGCTTGAACATGGACTCGACCAGGTCGCCGAGCACCCCGACGACGTCGAGCAGCGCGCCCAGCAGGACCGCCTGGCCCCAGGTGAGGGAGGGCAGGAAGAGGGCCTTGAAGGCGCACGCGAAGGCGATCGAGAAGAGGAAGCCGCCGGCGGCGCCCTCCCAGGTCTTCTTCGGGCTGACCCGCTCGAAGAGCTTGGTGCGCCCGAAGGCCCGCCCGGCGAAGTAGGCCCCGGTGTCGCCCGCCCAGGTCACCGCCAGGGTGAGGAAGAGCCAGTACAGCCCCTGCGGCAGCCCACGAACCAGCAACACGTAGCTGAAGAGCAGGGGCACGTAGACCAGGCCCGCGCCCAGGCGCATGGAGGCCTCCATGCCCTTGTCCGTCTCGGAGATGTGCAGCATGCTGGCGATGAAGACGACCAGGGTGGCCAGCGAGAGCACCCAGGGCAACGCCTCGGGCCAGAGCACATTGCTGAGGTAGACCGGGCCCCCCGCCAGCAGCAGCAGCAGCTTGCCGAAGACGTGACGCTCGCCCAGGGCCATCCGGCTGTACTCGTCGATCGCGATCAGCAGCGCCAGCCCGGCCACGATGTGGGCGCCGGTCATGCCGCCGAAGACGATGGCGGGGACGATGATCAGCAGGCCGACGACCGCGGCCAGGATGCGCTGGAGCATCAGCCTTGACCTGGGGCGGCCTGGAGCTGCTGGCCGGTGCGGCCGAAGCGGCGCTCGCGCGAGGCGTAGGCGGCGAAGGCCTCTTCGATCTGGGGAGTGCGGAACTCGGGCCAGGCCCGCTCGGTCACGAAGAGCTCGGTGTAGGCGATCTGCCAGAGCAGGAAGTTGCTGACCCGCAGCTCGCCGCTGGTGCGGATCAGCAGGTCGGGGTCGGGCATGCCGCGGGTCTGCATATTGGCGGAGACCAGCGCCTCGTCGATCTGATCGGGCTGCAGCCGACCGGATTGCACCTGGCGGGCGATCTGCTGGACCGCGTCGACGATCTCCTGCCGGCCGCCGTAGGAGAGGGCGAGGCAGAGCACCATGTCCTGGTTGTCGGCGCTGTCCCGAACCAGCAGCTTCAACGGCGTGCGCACGAAGACCGGCAGACGCTCGGGCTGGCCGATCACCCGGAGCTGGATGCCGTTGGAGAGGATGGTGTCGCGCTCCTGGAAGATGTAGCGCTGGAGCAGCTTCATCAGGCCCGCCACCTCGTCGGCCGGCCGGCGCCAGTTCTCGGTGCTGAAGCTGTAGAGGGTGAGCGCCTTCACCCCACGCTTCCGGCAGTGGCGGACGATCTCGTTGACGCTGACCGCGCCCTCTTCGTGGCCGCGGATGCGCGGCAGCCCCCGCTCCTGGGCCCATCGCCCGTTGCCATCCATGATGATGGCGACCGAGCGTGGCGGGGCGGGGAACTCAGCCATCAGACCTCGAGGACCTCTTTCTCCTTCGCGTTGGCGATCTCGTCGATGCGCGAGATGCAGCCGTCGGTGCCGTCCTGCACCCGCTTGAGGACCCGGGTCAGCTCATCCTCGCTGATCTCCTTGTCCTTCTCGAAGTCCCGGAAGAGGTCGTTGTGCTCGCGCCGGACCGCGCGGGCCCGGACCCGGGCGTCCTCGGCCATCTTCTTTACCGCCCGAACCAGGTCCTGGCGGCGCTCGCCCGTCAGGGCGGGGATCGGAACCCGCACGATCTGACCGTCGTTGCTGGGGTTGAGACCCAGCCCGGAGCCCATGATCCCCTTCTCGATGTCGGGGATGGTGCTCTTGTCCCAGGGGTTGACCACCAGCATCCGTGGATCCGGCGCCGAGATGCTGGCGAGCTGGTTGATCGGCATGGAGGCGCCGTACGCGGCGATGTGCACATGCACCGAGTCCAGGAGCTGGGGGGTCGCCCGCCCGGTGCGCACGCTGGTCAGCTCCTTCTCGAAGGCGCTGACCACCTTCTTGAAGTCCTCGTCCATGGACTGCAGATACTCGTCCACCATCGCCGCCTCCAGAGGGTTCGCCCGGGATCAGCCCTGACCGGTCATGGCCGCCACTTCGGCGGCGAAGTCGTCGCTCTTCTTCTGCAGGCCTTCGCCTACCTCGAAACGAGCGAACCGACGCACCTTGATGTTCTCGCCGATGGTGGCGATGGCGTCCTGGACGATCTGCTCGACCGTCTTGTCCTCGGCCTTGATGTAGCTCTGCTCGAGCAGGCAGACGTCCTGGAACCACTTGTTGATGCGGCCCTCGACGATCTTCTCGACCATCTTCTCGGGCTTGCCCTCTTCCAGGACGCGGGCGCGCTGGACGGCGCGCTCGCGCTCGATCGCGTCGGCCGAGATCTCGTCCCGCGAGACGTACTCGGGGGCGGCGGCGGCGATGTGCATCGCGATGCCGCGGACGAGCTGCTTGAAGTTCTCGTTCAGGGCGACGAAGTCGGTCTCGCAGTTGACCTCGACCATCACGCCCACCCGGCCCTGGCCGTGGATGTAGGTGTCGACGAGGCCCTCCGACGCGATGCGCGAGGCCTTCTTGGCGGCCTTGGCGATGCCCTTGGTGCGCAGCCAGTCGATGGCCGCTTCCAGGTCGTCGCCGCTCTCGACGAGGGCCTTCTTGCAGTCGAGGATGCCAGCTCCGGTACGCTCACGCAGGGACTTGATGTCGGCGGCAGACGCCATGGGGGACTCCAATCGGGTTGTACGGTTTGAACGGGAACCCGCCCGACCGTTTGCACACGATCGGACGGCTCAGGCTTGATCGACCACCGCCAGAGGCGAGGGGCCGAGGATCAGGCCTCGACCTCGGCCTCGACCTCTTCCTCGTCTTCGACTTCGGCCGCACGGACGTAGACCTCGACGCCGCGCATGCCGTCGTCGCGGTCCGCCCGGTTCTCGCCGCCGTGCTGGCGGCTGCCGAGGTGGGCGCCTTCCATCGCGGCGTCGGCGATGGCCGCGGTGAAGAGCCGGATGCTCTTCAGGGCGTCGTCGTTGCCGGGGATGACCCAGGTGATGCCGTCGGGATCGCAGTTGGTGTCGCAGAGGGCGACGACCGGGATGCCCAGGCGCTGCGCCTCGCGGATGGCGATGTGCTCACGCTTGGGGTCCACCACGAAGATGAGCCCGGGCAGGCCGCGGAGGTCCTTGATGCCGCCGAGGGACTTGTCCATCTTGGCGATCTTGCGGGTGAGGTCGAGGGCCTCCTTCTTGGTGAGGAGCTCGAACTTGCCCTCGTCCCGAGCCTTCTCGAGCGCCACGAGGCGGTCGATGGAGCGCTTGACGGTCTGGAAGTTGGTCAGGGTGCCGCCCAGCCAGCGCTCGTTGACGTAGTACATGCCGCTGCGAACGGCTTCTTCGGCGACGACCTCGCGCGCGGCGCGCTTGGTGCCCACGAAGAGGATGGTGCGACCGCGGGCGACCTCGGCCGTGACGGCGCGGGTGGCCGAGACGAGGTTGCGCGCCGTGCGCTGCAGATCGATGATGTGGACCCCGTTCTTCTCGCCGTAGATGTACGGCTTCATCTTGGGGTTCCACAGGCGGGTCTGGTGACCGAAGTGGACGCCTGCTTCGAGCAGGTCACGCAGAGAGACGTTGGCCAAGGGATGCTCCAGAGGGTCGACGTTCGACCCCTTTCGGGTTTGACGACCGCCGGGCCGCGCGTCCAACCTCCCAAGCTCGTGGCTGGGGGCACCTCGGGACGTGCGGAGGGTTCCGACGTGAGAGTCCTCGCGAAACGACTCCGCGAGGCCGGCCCCGACTAACGGAGTCGGGTCCGGGGAGCAAGGCGACGAGCCTCAGGCCGGCGTCGTCTCGGGCTCGGCGGGAGCGGAGGAGTCGTCGCCCTCGGAAGGGCTGAGCTCCTCGCCTGCGGCGGGCGCCGGCCCCTCGGCAGCGGCGCCCAGCGAGGAGGAGTCGGCTCCCTCTTCGCTCGGGCCCTCGCCCTCGGCCTCGCCCTCGCCCTCGCCCACCGCGCGGTAGCAGCACTTCTTGAACTTGAGGCCGCTGCCGCAGGGGCAAGGGTCGTTGCGCCGGATGCCACGGGCCAGGGCCCACTCGCGGGTCTCGATGCCCGGGGCGGGGGCCGCGGGGGGCGCCGCCGCTGCGGCCTCCTGGGCCTGGCGCTGGGCCTGGGCGGCCTGCGCGGCGCGGACGGCGGCCTGCATCTGGGCCATCGTGATGATCTGCTGCCCGGGGGCCGGCGCGGCCGGCGGCGTGGCGGCGGGCGGCGGCGGAGGCGGGGGGCTGCCGATCTCGCCCTCGACGAGGCGACGCGCGGTGTTCTTGTTGGGGGCGTCCTCCAGCCCGTCCTCACCGAACTCCATGCGCAGCAGGCGGGCGATGACCGCCTCGTCCCGCATCGAGTTCATCATCAGGAACATGCTGGTGCCCTCCTTCTTGTACTCCAGGAGGGGGTTCTTCTGCCCATAGCCGCGCAGGCCGATGCCGGTCCGCATCCGGTCCATCGCCAGCAGGTGGTCCTTCCAGTACTGGTCCGTGAGCTGCAGCAGCAGCATGCGCTCCACCTGGCGCATCGTCTCGCCCCCGACCCGGGACTCCTGGGCCTCGTACCGAGCCAGCGACTCGGACTGGATGCGGGCGCGGATCTCGGCCAGGGCGAAGTCCCGCACCTCGTCGTCGCTCTCCTCCCAGTTCAGGTCGAAGATCTCGGTCAGGCGCTTGCGCAGCTTGGAGATGTCCCAGACCTCGGGGTGGCCGCCCTCGGGGATGCACTCGTCGATGATGTCGTCGACGAGGTTGTTGATCGCGTCGATGATCATCTCGCGCACGCCGTCGCCTTCGAGGGCCTTGCGGCGCTGCTCGTAGACCGCCTTGCGCTGGAGGTTCATCACGTCGTCGTACTCGAGCAGGTTCTTTCGGGCGTTGAAGTTGTGCCCCTCGACCTTGACCTGGGCGTTCTCGATCGAGCTGGTGATCCAGCGATGCTCGATCGGCTCGTCCTCCTTCAGGCCCATCTTCTCCATCCAGCCGATGATCTTCTCGCTGCCGAAGACCCGGAGCAGGTCGTCCTCGAGCGAGAGGTAGAAGCGGCTGCTTCCTGGGTCGCCCTGGCGACCGGAGCGCCCCCGGAGCTGGTTGTCGATGCGCCGCGACTCGTGCCGCTCGGTGCCCAGGATGTGCAGGCCGCCAAGCTCGATGACCTCGGCCTTCTCGCGCTCGCAGTCCGCGCGGTGGCGGGCCAGGGCGGCCTGGAAGCCGGCCGGATCGACCTGGGGGTTGACCTCGTGGCGGGCCATCGCCTCGGGGTCACCGCCCAGCTTGATGTCGGTGCCGCGACCGGCCATGTTGGTCGAGATGGTGATGGCGCCCTTGCGTCCGGCCTGGGCGACGATCTGCGCCTCGTTGGCGTGGTTGCGGGCGTTGAGGACCTCGTGGCGAATGCCCTTCTGCCGCAGCAGGTGAGCGACCAGCTCGGACTTCTCGACGCTGGTGGTGCCGACCAGGACGGGCTGCCCGCGGGCATGGTAGTCCTCGAGCTCGGACATGACCGACTTGAACTTCTCGGACTGCGTCTTGTAGACGATGTCGTGGTGGTCCTCGCGCCGGACCGGGCGGTTGGTGGGGACCACCAGGCAGTCGAGGTTGTAGATCTTCTGGAACTCCTCGGCCTCGGTCTCGGCCGTGCCCGTCATGCCCGCCAGCTTGGTGTACATGCGGAAGTAGTTCTGGAAGGTGATCGTCGCGTAGGTCTGGCTCTCGGGCTCGACCCGCAGCTTCTCCTTGGCCTCGACCGCCTGGTGCAGTCCGTCCGACCAGCGCCGGCCCGACATCAGCCGGCCGGTGTGCTCGTCGACGATGATCACCTTGCTGTCCTGGACCACGTAGTCGCGATCCCGCTTGAAGATGGTGTGGGCCTTGAGGGCCTGCATGACGTGGTGCAGGATCTCCATGTTGTGCGAGTCGTAGAGGTTCTCGACCCCCAGCTTGTCCTCGACCCGATCGACGCCGGCGTCCGTCAGCGAGACGCTGCGGGCCTTCTCGTCCACGACGTAGTCGATGTCCGCCTGCAGCAGGGGCACCACGCCGTCGATGATGACGTAGCGCTGGACATCCTGGCTGGCGGGGCCGGAGATGATCAGCGGGGTCCGCGCCTCGTCGATCAGGATGGAGTCGACCTCGTCGACGATGGCGAAGTGGTGCCCGCGCTGCACGAACTCGGCCGCGGAGAACTTCATGTTGTCGCGCAGGTAGTCGAAGCCGAACTCGTTGTTGGTGCCGTAGCTGATGTCGCAGGCGTAGGCCTGCTGCTTGGCGAACTGGTCTCGCTCCAGCGAGAGCACCTTGCCCACCGACATGCCCAGGAAGCGGTAGATCGTGCCCATCCAGTCGGCGTCGCGGCTGGCGAGGTAGTCGTTGACCGTGATGACGTGGACGCCCTTGCCGGAGAGGGCGTTGAGGTAGACCGGCAGCGTCGCCACCAGGGTCTTGCCCTCACCGGTCTTCATCTCGGCCACGCTGCCGCGGTGCAGGACCATGCCGCCGAGGAGCTGCACGTCGAAGTGCCGCATCTCCATCGTGCGGCGCCCGACCTCGCGCACGACGGCGAAGCTCTCGGGCAGGAGATCGTCGACCGAGGCGCCCTGGTCCAGCTTCTCGCGGAAGCGCGGCGTGAAGGCCTTCAGCTCGTCGTCGGAGCAGGCTTTCATCTGCTCTTCCATGCCGTTGATCCGGTCGACCAGGGGGCGGAGCTTCTTCAGCTCGCGGTCCGAGCGTGACCCGAAGATCTTCTTGAGGATGGAGTCGAAGGCGGCCATGTGGGGTACTCCGGAACAATCGGGCCTAGATGCGCGCGGATGCGGCCGAGTCAAGCCGGCAGCGCCATCCCGAAACCGGTCCGAGCGGGAGGCTGCGCCTAGCCGGGCATCGCCTCACGCGCCACGAGATAGCGACCCCGCAGCGGAGCTCAGGGACGCTCGATGAAGCCGAAAGGGTCGGCGGCGACCCCGTCGACGTGGATCTCCAGGTGGAGGTGGGGCCCGGTGGTCAGGCCGGTCATGCCGACGGTGGCCACCAGCTGCCCCCGGGTGACGTGCTCGCCCTCGCGGACGAAGACCGTCCGGTTGTGCGCGTAGCGGCTCATGATCCCACCGCCGTGGTCGATCTCCAGCATCCGGCCGTAGCCGCCGTGCCAGTCCACCGTCTTCACCACCCCCGAGCCCGCCGCCATGATCGGGGTGCCCGGTGGCGCGGCCACGTCGATGCCGGCGTGGAACTTCCATCGCCGGGTGAAGGGCGCCCGCCGCCAGCCGAAGCCGCTGGTCAGCACCCCGCTGGCGACCGGCAGCAAGGAGGGGATCGACTCCTGGCGCCGCTGCCACTCCGCGGCGGTCTCCACCAGCTCGCGCGCCTCGGGCTCCACCAGCCGCAGGCCGGCCAGCAGGCGCTCGGTGCGCTGGCTGAGCTCGATCGCCCGGACCTCGGCCTCGCTGAGATCGGCGCTGGCCACCTCCTCGCCCGGCGGCTCCTCCATGGGCATGCCCATCTCCCAGTCCGTCAGGGCCCCGGGCGCGAGCGCGTCGGCGTCCAGCCTGCCCAGCCAGACGAGCCCGCTGGCGTCGTCCTTCTCGAGCGGGCCGAAGCCCGGCACGGCCGAGAGGGGCAGCCCTTCGAGCTGGGTGTTGTACAGGCGCAGGCGCCGCAGCTGGCCATCGAGCTCCAGCATCTTTCGCTCGACGTCCTGCATCCGGGCGCGGAGTGCGATGTTCTCGCTGAGCAAGGCGTCACGGGAGCTGGCGACCGGCCAGGCCAACAGGCCCGAGGCGAGGCCGACCAGGGCCAGCAGGCTCACCGCCGCGGCGCCGGTCAGGGCGAGGCGCACCTGGCCGAGGGAGAGCTCGACCTGCCGCAGCGGGCCACGGGCCTCCGCCGGCACCAGGAAGAGGGTGAAGCGCCGCGCCGCGAGCTCTTCGGGCGGGTGCCTGAGGTCGAGCAGCGGGGTGACGGGCTTGTGCAGCCAGGTCCCCTGGGGGAGGGCGCGGGTTGGCTCCTCTGCAGGCTCCTCTGCAGGCTCCTCTGCAAGAGGCGCGGGCGGCTCCTCCGTAGGGGGCGGGGGCGGCTCCTCTGCAGGAGGCGCGGGCGGCTCCTCGGCAGGAGGCGCGGGCGGCTCCTCTGCGCGAGGCGCGGGCGGCTCAGCCACGAGCCCCGCGGCGGGCCGCAGGTGCAGCGGTGTAGGCAAGAGGGTCGGGTCCAGCAAGGCGGCCAGCGCCGCGTCGACCTGCGGCCGCGCCTCCCGACGTGGCGGCGGGCCCGGCTCGGTCGTCAAGACCGGCGGAGCCTCGAGGGCCTCAGTGCGAGGCGGAGCCTCGAGGGCCTCAGTGCGAGGCGGAGCCTCGTGGGTCTCGGCCCGAGGTCGCAGCGAGGGCGCGGGCGGCGGCAGGCGGGCCCAGGCCTCGGCCAGCCGACCCCTTCGCCGCAGCCAGCGGGCGTCGATCCGCTGCTGGAGCGGGCTCCGTCTCGGGCCGCCCCGCCTCAAGGGCGCAAGACCCGCCCGCCCTTCACGGGACCTCGTCCACGCGGGCGACGACGACGGTGATGTTGTCGTCACCGCCTCGCTCGCAGGCGATCTCGATCAGGCGGCGGCCGGCGTCCTGAGGGCCCAGGTCCAGCACCAGCTCGCCGATCTCGCTGGTCTCCACCAGGTTGGAGAGGCCGTCGCTGCAGAGCACGAAGCGGTCGCCCCGGCGGATGGCCCGGATCTGGATGTCGATCTCGACGTCCTCCATGTAGCCGAGGGAGCGGGTGATGATGTTCTTGAGCTTGTGGGTCTTGGCCTGCTCGGGGGTGATCAGGCCGGCCTTGATGTGCTGGTTGACGAGGCTGTGGTCCTCGGTGAGCTGCTCGATGCGGCCCTCGCGCACGACGTAGCCGCGGCTGTCGCCGACGTGGGCGACGTAGGCGTTGCTGCCGTCGACCAGCAGGGCGAGGCAGGTCGTGCCCATGCCGCGGTACTCGGGCTCTTCCTGGGCCTTCTGGAAGATGCGCTTGCCGGCGAGGCGGATGGCGTAGCGCAGCTTCTCGCGGGTGATCTCCACCCCACCGCCGTCGTCCTCGGGGTCGACGCCCAGGTCATCCAGGCGCAGCTCCATGGTGGAGAGCACCTCTTCGACCGTGTTGACGGCGATGGCGCTGGCGAATTCGCCCCCGACGTGGCCGCCCATCCCATCGCAGACGACAAAGAGGTTGAGCTCTTCGTTGATGAGGTAATTGTCCTCGTTGTTGGTGCGTTTGACGCCGACATCGGTCATTCCACAAGAGGTGATCCTCATCCTTTGCTCCCATTCCCTCCACGCCAGCTCGGCGCGGGGGCTCTGGTGGTAATCATATTCAACTCGGGCCGGCCGCGTCCGGCGAGCCCTGGACCAGCGCCGGTCCGGTCTGGACCAGGGCCTCGGTCAGCCGCTCCCACTGAGGCAGATCCAGCACCGCAGGCCGAGCCTCTCCCGCCACCCCCGAGGCCGCGAGCATGGCGTCGGCCCGCTCCTCGCCCAGCGCCGAACGCAGGTTGTTGCGCAGGGTCTTGCGGGGCGCGGCGAAGCCCACCCGCAGCAGCCCGTCGAGCTCGGCCGAGGGAGGCCGAGGGTGGGGCCAGAGGCGCAGCACGACGCTCTCGACCTTGGGGGGAGGGTGAAAGGCGCCCGGGGGGACGCGGCAGACGCGCTCGATCCGGGCGCGGGCCTGGACGGCCACCGAGAGCGAGCCTCGCTGGCGGTCTCCCGGAGGGGCCAGCAGGCGCTCGCCGACCTCGCGCTGCAGCATCAGGACCAGCCGCTCGAAGGGAGGGTCACGCTCCAGCAGCCGCAGCAGGATGCGGGTGCCGACGTTGTAGGGAAGGTTGCTGACACAGCGCGCATCGGGACCTGGGATCAGCGCGTCGAGGTCGACCGAGAGGGCGTCGCCGTTCACGATCCGGGCGGCCGGCAGGAGGGCCTGGGTGTGGGCGAAGCAGTCCCGGTCGATCTCCACCGCGACGACATCCGCCTCGGCGCGCAGCAGCGCGGCGGTGAGCACGCCCGGGCCAGGGCCGACCTCCAGCACCGGGACCCCGGGGCCCAGCGCGGCGGCCTCGACGATGCGGGCGATGATTCCGTCGCTGGCCAGGAAGTGCTGGCCGAAGCGCTTGCGCGCGCCGCCGGGCCAGGCCCGCAGGACCTCGGCCGCTGTGGCGGGGAGGCTCATGTCCCTGGTGTCCACTGCGGTCGGGCCGGCAGGGAGAGGGGGTCGGTCTGACCGGCCAGCAGGCGCAGCCGGCCGACATGGGCGATCATCGCGCCGTTGTCGGTGCAGCGCGAGCGCGGCGGCAGCGTCAGGCGCAGCCGCCCCTGGGCGTCGAGCTCCTGGAGCCGCTGCCGCAGGCGGCTGTTGGCGGCCACCCCCCCGCTGAGGGCGACCTCGCGCACGCCGGTGGACTGCACGGCGGCCAGCACCCGGTCGATCAGCACATCGACGACCGCCTCCTGGAAGGCCCGCGCCACGTCGGCCTCGGCGGCATCGGGCTGGTTCTCCAGCAGGGTGCGCACGGCCGTCTTCAGGCCCGAGAAGGACCAGTCGTGGACGGCGCGCAGCTGGGTGCGCTCGCGCACCATCGGGCGAGGCAGCTCGTAGCGGTCGCCCTGGGCCTTGCTGGCGAGCCCGTCGATGATCGGCCCCCCGGGGTAGCCCCGTCCCAGGAGCCGGGAGACCTTGTCGAAGGCCTCGCCGGCGGCGTCGTCGACGGTGCTGGCCAGGACCGGGTAGTCCCCCAACCCGCGGGCCAGGTAGAGGGTGGTGTGCCCGCCGCTGACCACCAGCGCCAGGAAGGGCCAGCGGGGGCCGGGCTCTTCCAGCAGGGGCGAGAGCAGGTGGCCTTCGAGGTGGTTGACCCCGACGAAGGGCAGCTTCCAGCCGACGGCGAGGGCCTTGGCGAAGCAGAGGCCGACCAGGACCGCACCCAGCAGGCCGGGCCCCGCGGTCGCGGCGACGGCGTCGGGACGGTCGATCCCCGCCTGCGCCAGGGCGGCGCGGGCGGTGGGGATGACCTGCTCGGCGTGCGACCGGCTGGCAAGCTCGGGGACCACGCCCCCGTACTGCAGGTGGATGGCCTGGCTGTGGATGACGTCCGAGAGCACCACGGTGCGCCCCTCGGGCCCTGGGCCCACCACGGCCGCAGCCGTCTCGTCGCAGGAGCTCTCGATCCCGAGCACGATCATCAGGGTGCAGGCTCCGCGGCGGGGCCGTGCAGGACCCGCGGCCGGTAGGTCTGGAGGTCGAAGCGCCCCTCGTCCATCTTGCCGTCGTGGCACTGCTGGCAGACCTCGACCGGGGGGTCTCGCACGATGGCGCCGGCCGCGGGATCGGCGCTGTGGGCGGCGCCGGGGCCGTGGCAGGCCTCGCAGCCGACGGCGTGCAGCTCGGCGGGGACGGCCGAGGCGGTCGCCGGGGCCCCCTCGGCGAAGGCGCCGGTCACATGGCAGGAGAAGCAGGCCTGGTCGGACTGGCGGTTGACCTGCACCAGCCGGGTCCAGGCGGAGGCGTGGGGGGTCGAGGCCCACTGCGCGTGCTGGGTGGGGTGACACGAGAGGCAGGATGCCGAGCCCCCCCAGACCGAGCCCTTCCAGGCCGAGTCCCCCAGCGAGGCCGGCGCGGTGGGGCCCGCCTGGGCGTCGGCCGCCGCGATCCGGGTCTTGGCGCTCTCGACCAGGCTCAAGGTCGCTGCGTGGTCGGCCACGTCCTTGCCCAGGTCGACGATCTGCACGCTGAGCGCGTGGCGGGGGCCCTGGTCGGTGGAGGCGGCCTGCAGTCGCTTGCGGGCGGCGTCGATCTCGGCCTGGTAGAAGTCGACCTGCTTCTGGGCCTGGGTCGCCTCGGCGCTGCCTGGAGCGGCGGCGTCGAGCTTGGTTCGGGCGATCTGCTGGCGACCCGTGAAGCGCTCGATCTTGCGGGCGTCGTCGGCGCCGGCCTCGGCCTGGAAGCCCGAGGCGCCGGCCTGGAAGTGCACCTCGGCGAAGCCGAGCTCCTTGCCCCGGGAGCCCGAGGCCAGCCGGACCGAGCCCGAACCCAGCGCTGCGGCCTGGGGAGTGCTCTTGCGCTCATGGCCGTTGACGAAGAGCACCGGTCGCCCCAACGCAGGCGCCAGCTCGGCTTCGGCGGCGGCGCTCATATGGCTGAGCACGACGACGGCGTCGACCGGCCCCAGGGCGTCGATGGCCGCCTTGGCGGCGGGGAGGGTCGGCTCGGCGATGCAGCCGCCGATGCCGGCCGCGCCGAGCAGGGTGGGCTCGACCAGCCCGACCAGGCCCAGGCGCACGCCTCCGCGCTCCACGACCCGACCGGCCGGGAAGATCTCTTCGCCCTCGCAGCGCAGGTTGGCCGCCAGGGCGGGGGTGCCGTGGCGCTGGACCGCGGCCTGCAGGCGCTCGTGGCCCAAGGCGAGATCGCCCTCGCCGGGGGTCCAGCCGTCGATGCCGCCGAGGGCGTAGGCCTGGAGCTGCAGCTCGAACTTCTCGAGCTGCTGGCCGGCCAGGGTGGGGGCGATGCTGGCCGACTTCCAGCCAAGATCGCCCGCGTCGACCACGAAGAGCGGCAGGCCCTGGGCCTGCAAGGCCACGCCTCGCTCGCCGAGGAGCTGGTTTCTACGGGACAGACCGCCCCGAGGGTTCTTCGGTCAACCACAGGGTTCGATCTCTCCGTCCACGTTGCCGGAGAAGGCGAGGCCGAAGCCCACCGCCTGGCCCGAGGTGGTCGGGCTGAGGTCGGGCTGACAGGAGAGCAGGATGAGGATGGGCAGCATGGGTGCCTCCGACCGAAGAGTCGGGCGCTTAACCCGGCGGGGCTTCGTCTTCGGGCAGCTCGCTGGGGATGCGCTCCAGCCGGCCGGCCTTCTCGAGGTCCTTCTCCTTCTTGCGGTTGCCCTCGCGGATGAGATCCCGCACCACGCTGAGCGCGCGCATGTCGACGAGGTAGACCGGGTCGGCGCCCTCGATGGTGGCGTAGCGGCGCTCGCGCTCGCGGCCCTCGGGGTCGACCAGCGCGGGTCCGGGCGCGCCGATGCGCACCACCCGCTCCTCGCCCTCGGCGTTGCGCAGGCTAATCCGGGCCACCGGGTCGGTCAGCCCGTAGCGGTCGAGGTCCTCGGGCTTGTCCTCGACGAACTCCTCGACCTCCAGCTCGGCCAGGAAGCGCGCCACCCGCGAGGGGGTGCTGCCGGCGACGGGGACGCCGTCCTGCCACATCCAGCGCTCAGCGGCGAAGCGGACCCCCGCCTGGCCTGCCAGCTCCTCGTCCGGGGGCTCGGCGCGCAGCACCACGTCCACCGCGCGCACATCCTGCTCGGTCATCCGCACCACGCGGCGGTTGCGGAGCTCCTGGAGGTCCGAGGCGAACTCTTCGAGCAGGCCGCGGCGGGCGATGAAGACGGTGTCGTCGCCGTCGACCAGCACATAGGCCAGCGACTCGTAGCGGCTCTCGGAGGGGGCGTCCGCGCCGACCCGCAGGCGCATCGGCTCGCGGCTGGCGAAGTTCAGGCTGAGGTCCAGGCGGGGCGCGTCCAGCCCCCACTCCGGCAGGCGGGCGGCGAGGTCATCGGCAGGCACGGCGATGAAGCCCTGGGCCTTGAGCGCGTTGACCCTGCCCAGCAGCCGCCGGACCCGGTCCTCGTTGGCGGCCATCACCTCGGGGTCGAGCATCTCCCACTCGCGCTCACCGACCCGCTCCAGCACCAGGCTGCGATCGACCGCGGGGCTGTCCTCGCCCTCCGGGAGGCGGATGAGGGCCTGCAGGCGGGTCACATCCTTGCTCTCGAAGGAGGCGAAGCGCTGCTCGCGGAACTCGTCGAGGGTCAGGGAGTAGTAGTCCACCGCCGACTTCTTGACGGTGTAGATGACATCGCCGGGCAGCGGCCGGATGTAGTAGCTGACCGCGCTGGGGTTGGGGTCCCCGGCCTCGAAGGCCAGCTCGGTCCCGTCGCGCAGCCCCAGGCGGACCCGGATGGCGTTGTCGCCCAGGCCGTAGAGCTCGAGCTGGTCGGGCGCCTCGACTACGGTCGCGCGGCTGGTGAGATCGTGGAGCTGGTGCTTGACCCGGTTGACCATCGACCGACCGGCCGCGAAGCCCGAGCCCTCGATGATCCAGCCCCCGTCCTTCTCGACGAGGCTGAGCGGCTCGGCCCCGGGGCGCTCGACCCGCACCGAGACCAGCTCGTGCTTCTCGAAGGCGAAGATGCGCACGCCCTCGACCGGCAGCCCGTCGGGCGCCGGAGGGCGCAGGTAGACCACCAGGGCGGCCACCGCCAGCAGCAGCAGCGCCGCGATCAGCGTTCCACGAAATGCCTTCATCGCCCGCGCCTCCCCCACCAGGTGAAGAGCCCGATCAGCGCGACCAGGCCCGGCAGCAGCAGCAGCGAGATCAGGCGGATCCGCTCGGTCTCCTGGCCGGTCAGGGCCAGCCGTCGCTGAGCGGTCGGGCGCCCGACGGTCGCGCTGAGGCGGGCCTCGTCCCCGGCCAACCACTGGGCGGCGGCCACCGCGAGGTCCCGATTGCCGGGCCCCTCCAGCAGCAGCCCGTTGGTCAGCCACTCGGCGTCGCCGACGACCAGCACCTTGGCCGGGGGCCGGGTCCGGCGCACGAGCTCTCCGCCGGGGAGCAGGTCGACCGCCACGGCCATCAGGGTCGGGCCGGGGGCGTCGAGCTCGGCCTGGTAGGCGGCGCCTCCGCCCTCGCTGGGGCCGCCGCGCTCGATCCAGCTCTCGCGGCCGCCGACCAGCAGCGGGCTGTGGCGCACGCCCTCGGGCAGGGGTTCGGTGGCCCGCAGCGGCGCCGGCGCCGCCAGCACGCTGATCTTCTGGCTCTGCCGCAGCGCCTGCGTGATCGCGTGGTCCCGGTAGACGGGGACCGGACGGTCGCGGAAGGGGAAGACCAGGACGGTGTCCATGGCCACACCCTCGAGCTGCAGCAGGCCCAGCCGCGGGAGGAAGGAGGGGGCCGCCTGACCCGCTTCGAGCGCCAACAGGACCGAGCCGCCCCCCGAGAGGTAGGCCAGCAGGGCGTCGTCCTCTTGTGGGGTCAGGCCGCTGCGCAGGCCGGCGACCACTACGAAGGCGGCGTCCTCGGGGACGACCGGGCCTCGGCCCTCCCGATCGGTGCGCAGCAGGTCCAAGGGGGCGACCTCGTAGCGCTCCAGGTCCAGGGCCGTCACCAGCTCGGAGAGGCCGGTCGCGCCGCGGTCCGTGGGCGAGGGCTCGCCGTGGCCCTGCAGGACGTAGGCCACCCGGCGGGTGGGGGCCAGGAGCTGGGCGAAGGAGCGGGAGAGGGCCCCCTCGCCCAGGAAGTCGAAGGGCAGGTCGGCGCTGCGCGGGTTGCGGCGGAACATGTCCCGATCCCGCAGGTCGATCCGGTCCTCGCCCCGCTGCACCACCACCGTGCCGTAGTCGGTCACGCCGAGCTTCTCGGCCGTCAGCCGCTCGCGATCGAAGTCGACGATGCGGTACTCCAGCACCTCGCTGCGCAGGTCGAGCTCGACCAGCAGATCGCGCACCGCCCGGTCGCGCAGGACGGTGTCGTCCTTGCCTCGCTGGTAGGTGAAGGCCGTGATGCGCACCGGCACCTGCTCGTCGTCCAGGACGCGGAGCTTGGCCTCGGTGTCCTGCTGCAGGGTGTTCAGGGCGTCGGCCGACAGGTCCCAGCGCACCCGCTGGCTGTCCGCCAGCAGGTAGACGAGCACCAGCACCCCGATGATCATCACCGAGACGAGGGTCGCGTTCGAGCCGTAGGCGATTCGGCGGCGCCAGATCTGGTTCATGGTCGGCCTCAGCGCCAACGCCTGGACTCGATCGAGCGCCAGGTCAGGAAGAGGAAGCCGAAGGTGACCAACAGGAACCAGGCCACGGCCGCCGAGTCGATCACGCCGCGGTTGAAGGGCTCGATCTGCGCCAGCAGGGAGAGGTGCCGCAAGGCCGAGCGGAGGCCGTCGGTGTCGACCATCTCGGAGATCGAGCCGGCCACCCAGAAGGGCAGGAGCAGGACCACGCCGATCAGCCCGGCGGCGACAGGCTCGTCGGTCAGGCTGGAGCTGAAGAGCCCCGCCGAGACGAAGGCGCTGCAAGCCAGCAGCAGGCCCAGGTAGCCGGTCAGGATGACGCCCCAGTCCGGGTCACCGTAGTAGGCCAGGATGCCGGGGAAGAGCAGGGTCCCCAGCAGCAGGATGACGCAGAGGGCCAGGGAGGCGAACCACTTGCCCAGCAGCATCGCCCACAGCGGCACCGGGGCGGTCATCAGCAGCTCGAAGGTGCCCGACCGCCGCTCGTCGGCGAAGTGCCGCATGGTCAGCAGGGGCAGCAGGAAGAGCAGGCTGATCGAGAGGTTGGCCAGCATGATGCGCAGGCTGGCCTCGCCAGTGAGGGAGACGCCCATGCTGAAGAAGAAGCCCGCCAGCAGCAGGAACACGCCCAGGAAGACGTAGGCGAGCGGGCTGACGAAGAAGGTCCGCAGCTCCTTCTTGAAGATGGCCCAGGCAATGGTCACGCCGCGCCTCCAGTCGGGTTCATCGCTCCACCCCGATCAGCGCCAGGAAGGCGTCCTCCAGCGAGGGCACCCGACGCTCCATCGCTCGAACCGACCAGCCGCGGGCCGTGGCCAGGGCGGCGATCGCCGTGCGGGGATCGCCAGGGGCCCGCACATCGAGCACGGCCAGCCCGTCCTGCGGAGGGAGCGGCTGGACCTGTTCGACCTCGGCCAGCGCCCCGACCTGGGCCGGGATGGACTCGGGATCGGCGCCTCCCAGCTCGATGCGGTAGCGCACGCCTCCGCCGGCGTGGCGCCGGATCTCGTCGATGCCCTCGTCCGCAAGGATCTGCCCGCCGTTGATCAGGACCACCCGGCTGCAGAGCTGCTCCACCTCGGTCAGGATGTGGGTGCTGAGGATGACGGTCCGGTCCTGGGCGAGCTGGCGCACGAAGTCCCGCATCCCCGCGACCTGCGCCGGGTCGAGGCCGCTGCTGGGCTCGTCGAGGATCAGCACCGGGGGGTCGTGGATGATGGCCTGAGCCAGCCCCACCCGCTGGCGGTAGCCCTTGGAGAGGCTGCCCACGATGCGGGACTCCCAGCCCGCGAGCCCCACCTGCTCCATCACCCGACCTACCGCGGCGATCTGCTGCGAGCGGGAGATCCCGCGGATCTCGGCGACGAAGCGCAGGTACTCGCCGATGCTGAGCTCGCGGTACAGCGGCGGGGTCTCGGGCAGGTAGCCGACCCTGCGCCGCACCTCCATCGGGGACTCGAAGACGTCGAAGCCGGCCACCTCGGCCCGCCCCTCGCTGGCGGGGATGAAGCCCGTCAGCATGCGCATCGTGGTGGTCTTGCCGGCACCGTTGGGGCCGATGAAGCCCAGGATCTCGCCCTTCTCCACCTGGAAGCTGACATCCCGCACCGCGTGCAGATGCCCGAATCGCTTGCTGAGGTGGTCGGCCCGAATCATCGTCCCTGGATCCGCATGGAGCAAACCACCGGTCTATTCCATCCGGCCGACGGGGTAAAGAACAGGGAGGAGGTCCTGTGCCCTGCCACCTCTGGCCGCTCCTGGCCGCCGTCCGCCTCGCCTCCGCCCAGCCTGCCCCCGACGCCCCCCTGGCCGCGCCGGTCGTCGGCGAGAGCTCCGAGCCGGAGCCAGCCGAGAGCGCGGAGCCGGAACCCGCCGAGAGCGTCATGATCGACCGGGCCGTCGCGGTGGTCGGGGTCCGGGTCATCACCCGCTCCGAGCTGGAGATGTCCCGCTGGCTGGAGGGCAAGGATCCCAGCCCGGTGCCCGCCATCCGCTACGACGGGGCCCGCCCGACCGAGTGGTGGATCGAGCAGGTCATGCTGCGCGAGCTGGCGGGCGACATCAGCGTCTACCAGCCCGATCCTGCCGCGGTCCGCGAGCGGGCCGAGCGCCTGCTCCAGGCGATCGATCCCGACGAGCTGTCCACCCGCGGGGTCGCCCTGGGAGCCGATCGAGGCAGCATCGTGGCCTGGGTCCACGGTCGGATGGTGGTCGAGCGCTTCGTGGTCCGCAACCTCGGACCGGAGGTGGATCCCAGCCTGCTCCCCGAGGGGGAGCAGGGTCCCAGCTACGCCGCCTGGCTGGACGATATGCGCGACCTGATCGCCATCCGCCGCATCCCGCTCGCCAACCCCGCGGACCTCCGGTGAGCCCCTCGGTGCGCAGGCTGGACCCTGACGACATCGCCGCCATGGACGCGGTGGAGCGGGCCTGCTTCCCCGACGACGCCTGGACCCCGGCGATGCTCCTCGCCCAGATCGGCCGCGCCGACGGCATCGGCCTGGGCCTCGTCGCGGCGGAGACGGCCCCCGGCCCGCGCCGGCTGAGCGGCCTCGCGCTGGGCTGGGCCGCTGGCGGCGTCGCCGAGCTGCTGAGGATCGCCGTCTCGCCCGTGCTGCGCCGACAAGGCAGCGGACGAGCGCTGCTCGGCGCCTTCCTGGGGCAGGCGCTCGATCGGGGGGCCGAGGAGATCTGGCTGGAGGTTCGCGCCGACAACACGGCGGCCCTGGGCCTGTACCGGGCCGCCGGCTTCGAAGATAGCGGTCGACGAAGGCGCTACTACAGCGACGGGGTCGACGCCGTCCTGATGACCGCCCTGAAGGAGCGAATCAGCGGGTGAAGCTGTAGTTCTTGCTGACGCCCTGGGCGCTGGAGATGCGCTGGAAGCGCCAGCGCTTGACCTTGTCCTTCAGACAGGTCTCCAGGGGCGCATCGGCCTTGGTGAGGGCCGCCACCTCGATCTTGTCGACCGAGCCGTCCTTCTGGATCTCGAAGCCCACCCGCCAGCGGCCTTCGATGGACTCGTCCTGCTTGAGCCGATCGCTGTAGCAGTCTTCGAGCTGGCGGCTGTTCCGGCTGACGACCCGGCGGGTCATCTCGGCGATGGCGGTCGGGTCGGTCAGCACCTCGGTCGCGGTCCGGCTGAGCACCGAGACGCTGGGGCCCCCGCCGATCGAGGAGCCCGTGGACAGCGCGGCCGTCGGGTCGACCTCTTCTACTTGCTTGCTGATCGAGCCCGCCGTGGGGTTGATCCCGGCGCGCCCCGGGGAGCCCGTGGAGCCGGAGGAGGAGGCGAGCTGCCCGCCCGTCGCGGGGGTCGAGGCCGACGCGCTCGAGGCGCTACCAGACGAGGAGCCCCCCGAAGAGCCCCCCGAGGAGGCGACCGACGAGGCGGCCGACGAGGCGGGGGACTTGCCCTTGGCGGCTTCGGCCTCGGGCTCGTCCTGGTAGACGTTCTGGTGGGCAGCCAGGGGGATCCGCGCGAACGACTCCTCGCCCAGGTCGATCACCTGGGGCTGCGAGCCCACGGCGATGTACCAGCCGCCCCCAGCGACGCCGACGACCGCGAGCAGCACCGCGACGGCCACCAGGGGCGTCCGTCGTCGCTTGGCCGCCGCCACCTCTTCCCGCTCGCGCGCGATCGCCTCGACGCCAGGGTCCGTCGCCGCTTCTTCACCGGGGATCTCGATCAAGCAAAGCGGACAGGTGCCGCCGTTGACCAGCAGATCCTTTTCGACGGTGCCCTTGCAGAAGGGGCAATTGGCCATTTCCTCTCCTCTTCAGATCGGGTTCCCGCCGCGGCGAGCTGAGCCCGCGGGAGGCTACCACCCCGCACACCGGTCACGCAAGGCTCGCGGGCGGTCGGAGTGTGGCTTCTGGTGGTTGGTGTGGAAGTTCGGGGGCCATTAGGGGGCACCATGGCAGCAGTGGCCTGCAGTACGACATCGGATCGCGGCAATGGTTCGCTGCATCGATCTTCCCCTCCCCTCGCTCCACCGGAACGACCAATGGGCAGCACCGCCGACTTCATCTCCGCCACCCTGGCCGACACCCTCCTCCCCTTCTTCCGTCGACCCGTCGAGGACGTCATCCTCGAGACCCTCGACCAGCGCCAGATCCCCAACCGCACCGACTTCAAGGAGCTGCGTGACCTGGTCAACAGCCTGCGAGGGCAGCTCGGCGGCGCCACGGCGGGGATCAAGAAGGTCGCCGACACCCTGGAGGAGCTGGAGGACCGCCTGCAGGAGCTCGACGAGCAGGCCGCACGGCAGGCCGCGGTCGAGGCGCTGATCGACGCCCGCCTCCAGGCGGTGATCGACGCCCGCCTCCAGGCGGTGAGCGACGCCCGCGTCCAGGCGGTGATCGACGCCCGCCTCCCGGCGCTGATCGAGCAGTCGGTCCAGGTCGCGGTCGACAAGGCCATCGCCGCCCAGCGCGCCCCAGCCGTGGCCGAGCCGGCCCCCCCTCGCGCCCCCCGACCCCGGGCCCCGCGCAGCCCCAAGCCGAAGGGCTGAGCCGCTCAGCGCAGTCGGGGCAGGCCGTAGTAGTTGTCCAGCAGGACGACGATCACGTTGCATGCAGCGTGGAAGAGCGCGCCGGCGACGACCCCGCCCGTGCGCTCGCGCATCCAGGCGAAGACCATCCCGGGAAAGAAGGTGGCGAAGTGCCACCACTGGAAGAGCACCAGCGAGTGGCCGAAGGCGAAGAGGAGGGTGGCGAGGACCGAGCCCCAGCCCATCGGCGTGCCGAAGACCAGGAAGCGCCGCGGCAGCAGCTCGTTGAGGCGGGTCTGGACGTAGCCGCGGTAGAAGAACTCCTCGGGGATGGCGACGAAGAACAGCTGGTAGGCGATCAAGGTCAGGACCTGCAAGGCCGCCAGGATCACCATGCCCTGCTCGGGCGAGCCGGCGATCGCCTCGACCCCTCGCAAGACCAGGTTCGGGGGTGTCTCGCCCACCAGGATCAGCGCCATGGCGGCCCCGTCGGGCCAGCCATCGCCGGGTCCCAGGCCGAAGAGCAGGCTCTGCCAGCCATGGTACAGCAGCACCCAGGGGGTGATGATCACCAGCGTGGCGAGGCCCGCAAGCTTCAGGGCGGCCCCCCAGGAGCGGAGGTCCCGAAAGGCGGGGATGCTGAGGCGATAGCTCCAGGAGTCGACCTTGCGCAGGTGACAGAGCAGGACCGGCGCGTAGATGAAGGCCAGGGGCACCGCCGCCAGGACCCAGTCGGGCAGCCCGACCCCCGCCTGCAGCTCGACCACCGCCCGAATGGCCAGCAGGGTCAGCAGCCACAAGGCCAGCAGCTCGAAGGCCACCCGGCGCCCCTGGCCGCGCAGGGCAGGGTCCGGGCGATCCCCTCGATCCAGCTCGATCGGCCTCAGCTCGCCCCGGCCGGCGAGATCCGATGCGAGAGCCGTCCCCTGCTGTAGCCCTGAAGATCCATCGTCACCCACGAGAAGCCCTCCGCCGTCGCGACCTCGACCACCGCCTCTCGTAGCGCGGGGTCGGCCATCAAGGCCATCTCCGCCGCATCCAGCTCCAGGCGCAACATCGGACGCCCCTCCAGCTCGTGCCAGCGGGCTCGGAACTGCCTCATCCCGAAGGTCCGCAGCACGCTCTCGACCCGCTGGACCTGCCGGATGCGCTCGACCGTGACCCGAGTGCCCACCGGAAAGCGGCTGCCCAGGCAGGCGAAGGCCGGCTTGTCCCAGATGGGGATGCCCAACAGCCGCGCAGCCTCGCGGACGCTGGCCTTGTCGAAGCCCGCCTCGACCAGGGGGTGCCTGACCCGCGCCTCGTCGGCGGCCTGCAGGCCCGGCCGGTGCTCGCCCAGGTCGTCGGTGATGGTGCCGTCGCAGATCCAGGCGACCCCTCGCTGGCGGGCGGTGGCGTGGGCCAGCGCGTACAGCTCGGTCTTGCAGAAGTAGCAGCGGTTGCCGGCGTTGGCGGCGTAGCCCTCTTGCTCGAGCTCGTGGGCGTCGACCAGGAGGAGCTCGACCCCCCACCCTCCGGCCAGGTCCCTGGCCAGGGCGAGCTCTTCAGGCGGAAAGGTCGGGCTGACGGCGGTCAGGGCGGTCGCGTTGTGGCCGAGGACCTCGTGCGCGACCTTGAGGACGAGGGCGGAGTCCACCCCCCCGGAGAAGGCCACCAGGACCCGGCCCATCTCGGCCAGCACCTGGCGCAGGCGTTGCATCCGGGTTGCAAGGTCATCTGAGACGTCCACACCACGGTCCATGGGAAGCACAGCTCCCTCCTCGCTGCACGACTATCGCAGCCATCGCGCCGCGGTGCGGCGAACCATGCGTTGACCTGTCAAGAACTATCGCGATGCGATAGACTAAGTCAAACCCCTGTCGAGGTCCCCCATGCGTGCTCTTCTCCTCCTGACCCTCCTGGGCCTGCCCACCGCCGCCCACGCCTGGCCGGCATCGGACGAGTGGGTACCCCTCACCCGCGGCGGGCTGCCCGTCTCCGACCTCACCGGCGACCACGACGACACCCAGGACGCGACCGACCTGGTCGGCGAGGACAGCGACGCGCTCGCCACCGCCTACTGGTACGCCGACGACAGCATGCTGTACATGCGGATGCGGATCAACGACACGCCCTGGCTCTCCAGCGGCCTGCTGTACTCGCGAGGCTGGGGCTTCCAGTTCGAGACCGACGGGGACCTGGGCAACTACGAGCTCAGCGCCGGCATCTCGGGGCCCTCGGACCTCTTCGTCGTCTACGAGAACCAGACCCGCAGCGGCGGCACCTCCGACCCCGCCGAGTTCCCCCTGGACCTGGGGTCGGTCACCCTCGGTGACGCCCGGGTCAGCGCCGCCTCCAGCTTCATCGACGGCGATCTGGACTACTTCATCGACCTCCAGATCCCCTACGAGCTGCTGATGAGCGGCAGCCTGCTGGCCCCGATGAGCATGACCGAGGACTTCCACCTGCTGGTCGGGACCTCGACGACCGCCAGCGTGATCCTGCTCGACGCCGACATGGGCATCCACGACGACAGCGCCGGCCTGGGCAGCCTGGAGGACGGCTGGAGCGACGCCATCGCCATCGACGCCGACGAGGACGGCCTGACGATGCCGCAGGAGATCAAGCTCGGCACCGACCCCGACGACGCCGACACGGACGACGACGGCCTGTCCGACGGGGACGAGGTGGAGATCTGGGGGACGGACCCCCTCAACTGCGACACGGACGGCGACGGGCTGCCCGACGGCCTGGAGCTGGGCGTGACCGAGCCGCTGCCGGACACCGACACCAGCGCGGGCTGCTTCGAGGCGGACGCCGATCCGGACAGCACGACGGACCCGACCAACCCCGACAGCGACGGCGACGGGGTCAGCGACGGCGACGAAGACGCCGACGGCGACGGCGAACAGGACCCCTGGGAGACCGATCCGGAGACCGACGACAGCGACGACACCGACAAGGACGGCATCCCCGACGTCCTGGAGGAGATCTGCGACGGCAAGGACCCCGACGACCGCGACGGCGACGGCATCCCCGACCTGGTCGAGGGCCTGCGCGACAGCGACGGCGACGGCATCCCCGACTTCTGCGACCCCGACGACGACGACGACGGCATCCCCAGCTCGGTCGAGGGCGAGGTCGACACCGACGAGGACGGCACGCCCGACTACCTGGACCTGGACAGCGACGACGACGGCAAGTCCGACGAGGTGGAGGGCACCGACGACATCGACTGCGACGGGATCCCCAACTATGTCGACGCCGACGACTACGACGGGCCCTGCGCCGACACGGGCGACCCGGGCACCGACGGCGGCGCGGACGGGGGCAGCATCGACACCGGCGGCCAGCCGCCCTTCTCGGACGGACACTTCACCGGCGGCTCCTGCTCGGCCCTCCCCGCCGGCGCCCTGCTGGGTCCGCTGGGCCTCGCCATCCTCGGCCTGGCCCGCCGCCGGCGCAGCCGCCGCATGATGCTGGCCCTGGGCGCCACCGGCCTCGCCGCCTCCTCCGGCGCCGCCCACGCCCAGCAGGTCGAGCTCAACGCCCAGCGCTTCGCCCCCTCGGTGGACGGCCGCGCGCTGGTCACGATCGACGACACGGCCATCGGGCAGCAGGGCATCGGCGCGGGCCTGATGTTCAACTACGCCCGGGACCCCTTCATCTACCGCTACGACGACGACCGCGAGGACGAGCGCATCCTGGGTAGCGTCGGCACAGCGGACCTGACCGCCTTCTACAACTGGGCCCCTCTGCGGTTGGGCGTCGCCCTGCCCCTGCACCTGGTCAGCAGCGGCTTCGACGTCGACGGCTTCCGGCTCCTCGGTGATGTGGCCCTGGACGCCAAGGCCGAGCTCCTCGACCGGCGCTCCGACCCGCTGGGCCTCTCGCTGGGCGCCCGCCTGGACCTGCCGACCGGCAGCGGCGAAGACTGGCTGGGCGAGCCCGGCCCCCTCGCCCAGGTCGAGGCCGGCGTCAGCTACGGCGACCGCTTCGTCGTGGCCGCCAACGCGGGCGCCGCGGGCGGCAGCAAGGCCACCATCGGCGACGTCACCTGGGGCACCCGCATGACCTGGGGCGCCGGGGCGAGCGTCCCGCTGCTGGACGGGGACCTCCCCCTCTGGGCCATCGCCGAGATCGACGGAGACTACCTGCTCCAGAGCCAGAAGGCGCCGGGCAACATGCCGATGGAGGCGCGCGCGGCCCTGCGGCTGGAGCCGATCTCCGGCCTGCTGGCCACCCTGGGCGGCGGCGCGGGCATCAGCACCGGCATCGGCTCGCCCGACTACCGGCTCTTCGCCGGGATCGCCTGGGCCCCCCCGCTCCGTGGAGGCGAGAGCGAGGCGGCCGCCGGAGGGGACACCGTCGGGCCGGGCCAGACCCTGGTGGTGATCACCGTGGTCGACGACCAGACCAACCGCCCCGTCGCCGGCGCCACCGTCGAGGTCGACACCGGCCCCTCGGGCGGCTCCTGGTCGGCGGCCGATGGCGAGGTCCGCCGGGGGATGAACCCCGGCAGCTACAGCCTGACGATCAAGGCGCCCGGCTACGGCACGCTCTCCGCCAGCATGGACGTCCCGGCGGCCGAGCGGCACGAGGCCCGCCTGAAGCTGACCCCGACCCTCAACGGAATCCTCCAGGTGACCGTCGTCGACGAGGAGGGGCGCCCGGTGGCGGCCACGGGGCGGCTGCTGGAGAGCGGCTCCACCCGCGAGGTCGAGCTGCAGATGGGCGCCGACGGCCTGACCCGCCAGGAGGTGCCCGTCGGCACCTGGCAGCTCTACGTCACGGCCGAGGGCCTGGGCGCCGGCCGACGCACGGTCGAGGTGCGCAAGAACGCCGGCACCGAGGTCGAGGTCGTGCTCCGCTCGGCCCGCGCCAAGGTCGAGGAGGGCCAGATCCGCATCATGGACAAGGTCTTCTTCGAGCTGGACAGCGAGATCCTCAAGCCCGAGAGCATCCGGGTCCTGGACGAGGTGGCCAGCATCCTGGCGACCAACAGCTCCATCACCCAGCTCGAGATCCAGGGCCACACCGACGCGCAGGGCAGCCTGGAGCACAACATGGACCTCTCGCGCCGTCGGGCCGAGGCGGTCCGCTCCTACCTGGTCGAGCAGGGCGGCATCCGCGCCACGCGCCTGACCGCCCGGGGCTACGGGCCGACCGTGCCGCTGCAGCCGGGGACCAGCGAGGAGGCCTACGCGGCCAACCGCCGCGTGGAATTCCACATCCAGGGCGAGGCCGGCGGACGAAGCCTGGAGCGCTGAGCGAGCCCTCGGTCAGGGGGGAAGCCCCCTGACCGAGGCGCGCCCGTCGACGGGCGCTCCGGCGCCATGGGGACTACTCGGCGACGTAGACCGAGGCGGTGTACTGGTTGGCGCCCGCGATCATCGAGGCGTCCTCGGCCTCGACCACCACGTAGATGCTGGAGGTCACGCCGCTCAGCACGAGGTCGATGATCGCCGGGTCGGCGCCCGAGTCGAAGTCGTTCGTCGTTGCGGTCGCGAGCACCGTCGTCGCGTCGCTGCCGTAGACCGTGATCGCCGCGTCGAGCTTGCCGCCGACCGACTCGGCCTGGAGAACCACCGAGAGGAGCTTGCCGTCCAGCGAGCCGCCGGTGTCGCCGGTGGTGATCCGGTAGGAGTCCCGCTCGTCGGGGAGGATGTCCGTGGTGTCGATCTCGCCGGACATGAAGCCGTACCAGAGGCCGCCGGAGGTGGACTCCGTCATGCTCAGCGCCTGCGCCGCGAGGACGGTGTTGTTGTCGGTGTCGCTGGTCTCGACCGTCACGACGTCGGTGTTCCAGGTGAAGCAGCGCAGCACGCCGGGGTAGAAGGTGCCCACCCCGCTGGCTCCGCCCTGGTCGGCCACCGTCAGGTAGTACTCGGTCTCGGCCTTCATCGAGAAGACCAGCCCGTCGCCGCTGTGGGGGGCCATGCCCGCGAAGTAGTTCGATCGATCCAGGCTGTAGATCGGATCGGGCTGGTAGGCGAGCTCGTTGCCCTCGGCGTCGTGCAGGGTGAAGGAGGGCTCCAGGTCGTGCAGGTAGGTCGGCCACACCGTGTAGGCGCAGACGACGTCCTCCTTGAAGGTGATCGAAGGGAAGATGTCGACGTCGCCGACCTCGTCGATCATGCCCCAGAACTCCCAGGGGTAGGCGTCGTCGTGCCAGAAGGTGCCGTAGTAGGGCACGCTCTTCTGGGTCTCGACCCAGTCCACGATGCCCTCGACGGTGTTGTTGTCGGGCTCGGGATCCAGGACGCTGCCGTTGAAGGCGACGATCTCGTACTCGAAGGTGGGGCCGCCGGCCGGGTCGTAGCCGGGATCCCAGTCGCTCCACTCCAGGACCTCCAGGTAGACGTCCTCGTCGACCTTGGCCTGGTAGTACAGCGCCGAGTCGGTCTCCTGGATGCGGAAGGGCATGTCGTCGTTGGTGGCCAGCAGTGTGCCGGCGCTGTTGTAGAGGCGCAGGACCGTGTCGGGCTCGGCCGAGCCGGTGAAGCGGTAGGCCAGGGTGCCGACGGCCAGGATCTCGCCCGCGCCCATGCTGATCTTGAAGAAGTCGCGGTCGCCCGCCGGGTCCAGCACCTCGGCCATCTGGGCGAAGCCCTTCGTCTCGTCGATCTCCAGCTCGCAGGCCGAGGCGATGTCACCGCCGCAGTCGTCGCCCGCGTCGCCGCCGCCGTCACCGCCGCCGCCGTCCGCGCCGCCGTCGGCGCCGCCGCCATCGGCGCCGCCGTCCGTGGTGTCGTCGGGGATGTCCTTGTCGGCGCAGGCCAACTGGGAGGTAAGGACGAGGATTCCGGCCAGGCCGAGGAGTTCGATGCGCATGGAAGCTGCTCCGTTGTGTCGGGGGGGAGTTCGCCCCTCACTGTAGCGCAAGCAGGTACCGGGCGCATGACTCGAAGTCGACACCGCGACGCCGCAGTCCTGTCCCTTCTCGTCTTCAGGCTGACGCTACGTTTGAAAACGCGCCCCGCCGACTCTACGATGGAGGCGTGAGCTCCATGCGTCCACCTTTCGTCTCCGCTCCCGAGAGCGTTGACACCGAAGACACCGTGCGGATCCCCGTCCCGGGGAGCTCGCGCACCGGCAGCGTGCGCGTGCCGACCCTGAAGGTCGTGGCCGGCCCCGGGCGCGACATGCTCAGCTTCTGGCCCCTGGGCCAGAGCGAGCAGCTGCTGGTCGGACGCGATGATCGGGAGGCCAGCCTCGTCCTGAGCGACGCCACCGTCAGCAAGCGCCACGCGCTGATTCGCACCGACGCCCAGGGCGCCATCGTGGTCGAGGACCTGCGCTCCACCAATGGCACCTCGATCAACGGGATCCGCGTCCAGCTTCCGGTCGCCCTCCACCCGGGGGACAACCTGGAGATCGGCGGGGTGCTGCTGCGGCTGGAGCTGCTCTCCAGCGAGGAGCTGCACCACCTGGGCCGGGTCGCGCAGCGCATCTCCGAGGCCGGCAGCGATCCCCTCACCCGCCTGCGGACCCGGCGGTACCTGGAAGAAGACCTGCCCGAGCTCGTGGAGCGCTCGGTCGCGACCAGCTCGCCCCTCTGCTGCGGCTTCCTGGACCTGGATGGCTTCAAGGCCATCAACGACTCCTACGGCCACAAGGTCGGCGACGAGGTCCTGGCCCGCACCTCGCGCATCATCCTGGCCGATGTGCGGGACGAGGACGTCTGCATCCGCTACGGCGGGGAGGAGATCCTCATCATCTTCCCCGGCACCCGCCTGGAAGCCGCCTTCGGGGCCGCCGATCGCCTCCGCCGCTCCATCGCCGGTCACGACTGGCATCGCACCGCACCGGACCTGCGGGTCACGGCCAGCTTCGGCGTGGCCGAGCGCCACCGGGACGAGCCCACGGACCGCTGGATCGATCGGGCCGATCGGGCCCTGTACCAGGCCAAGTCGAGCGGAAGAAACTGTGTCCGAAAGGCTCTCTGAGGCGCACCGGCCTGGACCCGTATGACCCTGCCATCGGCGGAGCGGGCTCACCAGCTCGCCCTGGTCCTCACCATCCTGGCCTTCCTGGTCATGACCGGCCTGCTGGTCGTCCAGAACCTCTGGCTGCAGGACCTGGTCGTGGTCGAGCGAGGCAAGCGGGAAGAGGCCGAGGCCCGCGCCATGCTCGACGCCTGGGAGTCCATCCAGCGCGCCCGTGTACGGGACGCGGTCCAGCGCGCCGCTCGCGAGCCCCTCGCGGTCGCCGCCGATCCGCCCGAGCCCTGGCTGGCCGCCTTCGTCTGGAGTCGCGGCCCCTCCCCCAGGGCCGAAGCCCGCTTCCTGCACCCGCTCGATGCGCCCGGCGAGGACCTCGCCGCGCTGCTGGAGGACCCCTGCCTGCGCGCCGCCGCCCAGGCGGCCACGCCCGACGCGGATCGAGCCACCATCGCCGCGGCCTGGCTCGGCTGTGGGGACCGCGATCCCGCCGTCGCCAGCCTGGCCGTCAGCCGCGCGGTCGATCAGCTCCTGCAGGACGGTCGCCCCGGCGAGGCCCTCAGCGCGCTGGAGGCCCTCGCCACCCGACAGAGCCAGCAGCCCGCCTCCCCCTGGCCCGGCTCGGACGAGCGCGCCCTCACCCTGCGGCTTCAGCGGGCCCAGGCCCTGCGCGCGCTGGCCCTCGACACCGAGGCCGCCAGCGAGCTCGTCCTGGCCGCCGAGACGATCCTCGCCAGCCCTCCCCCCCGGCTGGACCGCCTGCTGACCTTCATCGACTACCCGGTCCTGGCGGACCTGCGGGAGATGGGCCAGCACGAGCTCGCCGACCCGATCGAGCGCAAGGCCATCCCCGCGCGCCGGCTGCAGGCGGCCTGGCGAGAGGCCCAGCGCCTCGCCGCCAGCCCCGAGCGGCAGCCCGGCGTCCCCCTCGCCCGCCAGCGGGTGGTGGTCGACGGCAACGAGCGGGAGGTCGAGGTCCGCTCGCTCACCGACAGCCTGGGGCAGCGACGCTTCGTCCTGGTGCTCTTCGAGCTGCCGCCGGACCTGCACTTCGCCTTCGTGCTCGACCCCGAGCAGCTCCTGGGCGAGCTGGTCGCCAGCGGACGAGGCCGACGGCCGGTCATCCTCGACGGGCAGGGCAACACCATCCTCCCCAGCAAGGCGATCGCGGCCCGCGGCACGCCGCTGCCCCTCTCCATCGTCCTGCCCGAGCTGCGCATGGGCTTGCAGCGCGAGGCCAGCGACGACCAGCGGCGGGGGAGCCCGGTCTGGCTGGCCGCCCTGCCCTGGCTGCTGCTGACCCTGGGCGTCGCGCTGGGGGCCCTCTCCCTGCTGGCCTGGCGCCGGGCCGACCGCCAGCGGCACGAGCTCTGGGAGCGGCAGCAGGCCTTCATCAACCGCGTCAGCCACGAGCTGAAGACGCCGCTGGCCGGCATGAAGTCGATGGCCGGGATCCTCGACATGGGGGTCGTCACCGAGCCCGACGAGGTGCGCCAGTGCGCGCAGCGGATGATGACCGAGATCAGCCGCCTCGAAGACCGGGTCAACGAGATCCTGCGCTACGCCCGCCGCCCGCAGATCACCCGCGCCGAGCGCCTGGACATCCAGGCCATGGCCGAGGACCTGGTCGAGGTCTGGGAGCCCCGCTTCGAGCAGATGGGCGTCATCCTGACGACCGAGCTGGGCGACACCGCCCCCGTCGTGGCCGACCGCGAGCTGATCCGCGACGCCTTCAACAACCTGCTCGACAACGCCTGGAAGTACCTGCGGGAGGACCGCCCGGGCCTGGTCTCGGTGCGCACCGGGACCACCGACGCCTGGGTCTGGTTCGAGGTGGCCGACAACGGCCTGGGAGTACCCGAAGCGATGCGACGCGCCATCTTCGAGCGCTTCACCCGGGTTGAAGGCCCGGATCGAGGAAAGGCCGGTGGACACGGCTTGGGGCTCGCCTTTGTCGACGAGGCGGTGGGCAGCCACGGCGGCAAGGTAGAGTGTCGGGACGGCATCAACGGTGGTGCCTTGTTCGTGATCCGACTGAGGAGGACGAGATGAAGACTGACGCGGCCCATGTCTTCGTCGTTGAAGACGAGGACACCATCGCCTTGGGTGTAGTCAAGGCGCTCCAACACCAAGGGTACACCGTCACCCGCTTCGACCGAGGCGAGACGGCCATCGCGGCCTTCCAGCAGTCCCCACCCGACGTGGTCCTGCTGGACATCATGCTGCCCGGCATCAGCGGCCTGGAGGTGCTGCGCCGGATGAAGTCGGCCAACCGCGAGGTGCCGATCATCATGGCCACCGCCAAGGGCGACCCGATGGATCGGGTCGAAGGCCTCGAGCTGGGCGCCGACGACTACGTGCCCAAGCCCTACGACCTGCAGGAGATCCTGGCCCGGGTCCGGGCCCGCCTGCGGGCGCTGGAGACCCTCAACGAGCTGCCGCCCGTCTTCCAGTTCGGGGACTGCGAGGTGGATCTGCGCAAGCGGGTCCTGCAGCGCAGCGGGCAGCCGCTGCACCGGCTGACAACCCACGAGGCCGGCGTGCTGGCCTACCTGATCGCCCGACGCGGCAAGGACGTCAGCCGCGAGGAGCTGCTGGAGAAGGTCTGGGGCTATGCCCCGACGATGCAGACCCGCACCGTCGACAACCAGATCCTCAAGCTCCGCAAGAAGGTCGAGGACGTGCCCGCCGATCCGCGCCACATCCTGACCATCCACGGCAAGGGCTACCGCTTCGAGGAGTAGCCCAGGAACCCGCGAAGGGCGCCGGCGACGGGGGTCAGCGAAGCAGCTCGCCCCCGTCGATCGGCAGCACCGAGCCGGTGATGCCCGAGGTGGTCGGCCCCGCCAGCCAGGCGATGGCGTCGGCCACCTCTTCCGCCGTGAAGAGCCGCTTCTGCGTGCTGCGGGTGGTGATCGCCTCCAGCACCTCGGCCTTGGTCTGGCCCGACTTCTCGGCCAGCACATCCATGCCCTGGTGCAGGGCCTCGGTGTCGATCAGCCCGGGGCAGACCGCGTTGACCGTGACGCCCTTGTGGCCGACCTCGGCGGCGAGGGCCCGGGTGAAGCCGATCAGGCCGTGCTTGCTGGCGCAGAGCGCCGCCAGGCCTGAGTACCCGGTCAGCCCCGGCGTGCCGGCGACGTTGATGATGCGGCCATGGCCCCGCGAGATCATCCCCGGAAGCACCTTGAGCGAGCAGAGGAAGGCGCCGGTCAGGTTGACCTTGAGGTGCTCTTCCCAGACCCGGACGTCGGTCTTGGTGACCAGCGAGGGGCGCATCATGCCGGCGTTGTTCACCAGCACATCCACCGGGCCGGCGGCCATGAAGGCGGCCTCGACGCTGGCGGGGTCGCCGACGTCGATCCGCACCGCATAGGCGCCGATCTCGTCGGCCAGACCTTCGATCTCCGCGCGGGTGCGGGCCATGACGGTGACGCGGTAGCCCTGCTCCTTGAAACGACGAGCGGTAGCGGCTCCGAGTCCCCGGCCACCGCCGGTCACCACAACGTGACGTGCCTTGGCCATGCGATTCTCCGATGAAGAGTAGGTAGGAAGGTGAAGGGGAAGAGGTCGTTCAGAGACGGGGGCCCGCCGCGCGGTAGGCGCCGCCGACGTACAGCAGAGGCTGGAGATCGGCGCGGTCTGCCGGCGACCGGGTCGCCATCACCTGCCCGATGTAGACCCGATGGTCCCCCGACTCGACGACCTGGTGGATCGTGCAGTCGAGGAGGGCCAGCGCGCCGGGGAGCCAGGCCGCACCGGAGTGGGGTGCCCGGTCGACGACGAGATCATCCAGCCGGTCGGCCGGGGCGTCGCCGTACCCGGCGAAGCGGTTGGAGAGGCCCACCTGGTCCTGCCCGAGCATGTTGACGGCGAAGGCGCCGACCCGCTGAAGCAGGCGATCCATGCCGTTGTCCCGCTGGACACAGACCAGCACCAGCGGCGGGTTCAGGGAGACCGACGTGAAGGCGCTGGCGGTCATGCCGCGCTCGGCGCCCTGGTCGTCCACCGCCGTGATGACCGTCACGCCCGAGGCGAAACAACCGAGCGCGCTACGAAATTCAGCAGCGTCCACAGCCATGGGAGGGGTCCGGGAGCAGGGGCGAGAGCAGGGTCAGGGACAGGAACAGGAGGCGCAGGGGCCAGCCATGCCTCTAACGCGCTAGGTCACGGACTTCCACACCCCCCAGCGGGTCGCATTGCTCATGGACCTCCCTGGTCCAGGGCGAGCCGGTTACCTCCAACCCCCCGGGTGGCCCTGCCCGGTCCGTGCCGGAGCCCCCATGCACCCATCGATGCCGGAGCGGGTCGGACCCTTCGCCCTGCGCGAGCTGCTGTCCGAGACGCAGGGGATCCAGGTCTGGCGGGCCGAGCGGGTCGTCGGGGAGCGCCAGCCGACCGCGGCGGTGATTCGCCGCGCCGCCGACCCCCAGGACGCGGCCACGGCCCGCCTCATCCAGCAGGAGTACGAGACCCTGCGGCTGCTGGACGACCCTCGCATCCCCTCGGTGCTGGGGCACTTCGCGGGCGGGGCCTCGGTCGCCCTCAGCTACGCGCCCGGCCCCACGCTCGCCCAGCTCATCCTGGAGCACCGGCAGGGCCGGATCCGCCTGCAAGCGGCGGCGGTCCTCGACATCGTCGACGACATCGCCCAAGCCCTCCGGCACGCCCACAGCCGCCTCCACCCCACCGGGCGGCCCGTCTGCCACGGTCACCTCTCCTCCCGCTCCGTCCGCCTGGGGCCCGACGGCAGCATCCAGCTGATCGGCTTCGGCCGGGCGCTGCCCCCCGACGCCCCCGGCGTCCTCGCCCCCGAGCGCCTGACCGAGGCGCCCGTCTCGCCCGCCGCCGACCAGTGGGCCCTCGGCGCCTTGCTGCTGGAGCTGCTGACCGGGCGCGCCCTCTACGAGCGCGAAGGCGGCGGCGCCGACCTGGCCAGCCGGCTTGAGGGCAGGGTCGAGGCCGAGATCGAGCCCGTGGCCCGCAAGCACCCCGGGCTGGGCCGCCTGCTGGCCCGCCTGCTGGCGGCGAGGCCCGAGCAGCGCTTCGCCGACGAGGGTGAGCTGGTGCGGACCCTGCAAGAGCTCCGGCGCAGCCTGCCGGGCTCCTCCGATCGGCTGGCCCTGGCCGAGGCGCTGGCGACCCTCCGGGCAGACGAGCGAGCGCCGATCCCGCTCGAACAGCCCGTCCAGCCCGTGCAGCCC
>ERZ761602.2004-NODE-2004-length-34062-cov-8.815332_pt1 | contig 34062 bp, 34 predicted proteins | sample MGYA00512165_ERZ761602 | MGnify/ENA primary metagenome ERZ761602 (study PRJEB28899, sample SAMN02445085) | bioreactor sludge metagenome | biome: EBPR sludge; isolation source: Thorneside wastewater treatment plant | place: Australia: Brisbane, Thorneside...
TGTTCGCCGACCGCCCCGACGTGTTCGTGGCCGGCGATCTGCTCTGGTATCCGGTGGAAGGCAATAATCGACTGCGGGCCGCGCCCGATGTCATGGTGGTGTTCGGCCGGCCGCCCGGCGACCGGGGCTCCTACCAGCAATGGCAGGAAAACGGCGTGGCGCCGCAAGTCTTGTTCGAAGTGCTGTCGCCGGGCAACACCGTGGCCGAGATGACCCGCAAGTTCCGCTTTTACGAACGCTACGGCGTGGAGGAGTATTACGTCTATGACCCGGATCGCGGCAGCCTCGATGGCTGGGTGCGGCGGGGCGACTATTTGGAGGACGTGCCGGACATGGAAGGCTGGGTCAGCCCGCGCCTGAGAGTGCGTTTCAGCCTGGACGGCCACGACCTGGTGTTGTACCGGCCCGACGGTCGGCGCTTCGAGACCTTTTTGGAACTGGAACAACGGGCCGAGGCGGAACGGCAGCGGGCCGAGGCGGAACGGCAGCGAGCCGAGGCGGCACGGCAGCGAGCCGAGCGGTTGGCCGAGCGGTTACGCGCGCTGGGCGTCGATCCCGATGCCGTGGATGTGGGTTGATAAACCCGGTAGGTGAGATCAACAGGAGGATAAAAAGCATGACCATGATGCGTGTGGAGGCCGGCCGTGGCTGGGGCTGGATCGTCGAGGGTTGGCAATCGTTCGCCCAGGCCCCAGGAATCTGGATCGTCATCCTGCTGATCTACCTTGGAATCAGCGTGGTGCTGTCGCTTATCCCCTTCGTCGGCGGGTTGGCCTATATGCTGTTGTCGCCAGTGCTGGCGGGCGGAATGCTGTATGGGGCGGCGGCGCAGGCGCGGGGTGAACCGCTGGAAATCGCGCATCTGTTCCGGGGTTTCCAGGATCAGGAGCGGATGGGGCCGCTGGTCCTGCTCGGTTTGATCGGTCTGGCTGGCTATGTGCTCATGATTTTGGTGGCCGTGGTGTTCGTGGGCGGCGGTTTGATGATGGGCGCGGTCATGGACAGCACCGGCGCGGTGGTTCCCCCCGAAGCCGTGGGCGGTCTTTTTGTCGGCGCCGGTCTGATCGTATTGCTGGTCATCCTGACGATCGGTTTGCTGATGACCATGGCGCTGTTCTACGGCATTCCCCTGGTAATGCTGGGTGGCCAGAACGCCTGGCCGGCCGCGCGGGACAGCGTCGCCGCCTGCTGGGCCAACGTGTTGCCGCTGTTGGTGTTCGGGCTGATCTATCTGGTATTGGCGGTAGTGGCCGCCATTCCGTTCGGGCTGGGCCTCCTGATCCTGGGACCGGTGACGGTCGGCGCGGTGTACGCCAGCTATCGGGAGGTGTTCGGGGAAACTCCGGCCCGCGTCAATCTGGCCAAATAGGACGGTTTCGCCCGGAGCGGGCGAGGAAGCGGCGACGCAACCCGAAGCTTTCGGGTTGCGTCGGTTGGAGCGGAGGGATAGAGGCGGACGAACGAGACGAGGGACGGTTGGCCATGTCGCTTCCTCGCCGCGTTCAGCCCACTCCGGATAGCAGCGAATCGATCAGCCGTTTTCGTAGCAACTGCACCGCTTCGAACACTTCCTGCGCGGTTTCCACGTACAGCGGCCCGGCTTCGCGGTACACGCTGCCACGATTACCCAGCAGGCTCACCTCGACCCGGATTTTCCGCACCATTTTGGTTCTCTGGTTATCCCATACCAGTGCATGATCAGCGGCGATGGCAAACGACATGACGGCATCTCCCCAGTGCAAGTTTCGCTTTCGGCCCAAACCCCATGCTTGGGCCAACGGGCGCCATGGCGCCCCATCGGGATTAATGCATGCCGGATGCCAAGATGCTCAGAACGGTTAGAATTTAAATTCTTCAATCAGCAATTGCAGTTGCAGCATCGTTTGCGTGCTGATGTTCTGGATGCGAAACCCCGTGTCGTAGAAATCCGGGTTCACGTCCTGGCCGCTCCACAGGCTCTCCGCTTCCAGATGGATGCGTTGGCGCGGAGCGCCTTCCTTGGGGACATCGACCCACAAACGGAAAGTTTCGTGGGTCGGAATGTGCTTGTCGCTGACCAAGCGAAGACCTTCCTTGTTGATATCCACGATGTGACCCAGCAGGTCGCCGGTGTCTTCATCGAAGACGCGTAGATACATGACCAAGTACCAGCGTTTGAGACGGCGCTGGTTGGCGCCGGGTGGATCGGCGACGCTCATGGCGAACTCCTGGCGAAAGTGGGAGGCCGGCGCGCGGCCAGTTGGGTGATTGGGTCGAGCCATGGACCCGTCCAGCGACGGTCTTGTGGCCGGATGGCGGTTCAGGCCGGTACGGCCGGGTTCAGGCTATAGGTGCAGGTGATGCTGGCCTGGTCGAGAACGTGACCGGCGATCGCGGCCAGCACTTCGGGGCCGGTGAACTTGCCCTCCAGCGGGCAGCGCGCCACGTCGAGCGCGTAGAGGGTAAAGACGTAATGGTGGACGATGCTGTCGTTCCAGGGCGGGCAGGGACCATCGTAGCCAAAGTAATCGCCCGCCATGGCGGGATCGCCCGAGAACCATTCCCGGTAGTTGTTGATGCCTTGGCGAACGCCGCGCGGACCGACCGGTCCCGGTTTGCCGCCGGGCGTCACGCCTTCGGAAAACTCGCCGGCCAGGATGCGGGCCGGCGTCGGCGGCAGATCCACCAGAATCCAGTGGTAAAAATCGGCGCGGGGCAAATCGGCGGGGACTTGCCGCCCTTCCTGATTGACGTCGTCGGCGCGGGTTGGCACGTCCCGGTCGTGGCAAATCAGAGCCAGCGACTGGACGCCCGTCGGCAGGTCGCTCCATTCGAACGGAGGGTTGCGGTTGGCGCCGAGCAGGACGTGCAGTTCAGGATCGGGAACACCGAAGGCGTATTCGGCCGGAATGGGTTGCTGATCGTGCAAGACGGAGCTGGTGAACCGCATGGGATTTCTCCTGAATCGAGAACGGAATGGGCAGGGATTGGAACGGAGGTCGAGGTTCGTGGCCAACCGGTTTCTCGGCGCGGCAAACCAACGAGCGGGTGGGTGCTGGAGATCGCTCGGCCGATCTTTACCGTTTTTCAAGGAATCGCCGTCGCCTGTACAATGCCGAACGACCGGGCATGACCTTCATGTTCCATGATAAACCAATAGACCACGCTAAGTCGCGCCGCCAGCCCACCGATTGCTCCGGTTGTCGTCGCGCGGATGCAAAAGCGACAGTCCATGGGGTTCACGGCTGGTTCGCGGGCATTTCCGACTGGTTCAGAGCCAGTGGTTGGCTATCAATTCCTGGACAAGGGAAGGAAAAACCTTCACGTGGCGAGCGATCAAAACCCGCTTCATGGATCGACGGAAGGCGCGCTAGCGGACCAAAGCGTCGACCAAATCGAGCCGAATGACTGGCTGGAAGCCAAGTCGGCGCCGTCGCGCTCGCCAAGTTCCAGCGAGCCAGTAACCGTTCGGCCGCCCATCAGCCAGGCCGCGATCAGCAAACCCGGTCGACGGCGTGGACGGTCGCCGTTCAAGACGGCGCTGCACATGATCGGGCTGCTGATGATCGTGTTCAGCATCACGATGTTGCCGCCGATGGGGGTGGCGTGGTGGTATGACGGTTATGGGGTGGTTTTGCCGTTCGCGGAAGCGATGGGAGCGATGTTGGCGCTGGGTCTGCTGTGCTGGTTGCCGGTATGCCGCTTCAAGGTCGATCTGCGTAACCGGGACGGGTTCATCGTGGTGGTGGCGTTCTGGTTTCTGCTGTCGGTGATCGGCGCGCTGCCGTTCATGCTGTCCGACCACCCGCACATGCCGTTGGTGGACGCGGTGTTCGAGACCGTTTCCGGCCTGACCACCACCGGCGCCACCGTACTCTCCGGCCTCGACGCCATGCCCAAGGCGATTGTCTATTATCGGGCGCAACTGAACTTCCTCGGCGGCATGGGTATCATCGTGCTGGCGGTCGCCTTGCTGCCGATGCTGGGTGTCGGCGGCATGCAGCTCTACAAGGCGGAAACGCCGGGGCCGATGAAGGACGAAAAACTCACGCCGCGCATCACCGAGACCGCCAAGAATCTCTGGTACATCTACGTCGCCCTGAATGTAGCATGCACTCTGGCGTACTGGACGGCGGGGATGAGCTTCTTCGATGCGCTTTGTTACAGCTTCGCTACTATGGCGCTGGGCGGTTTCGCCACTCACGACGCCAGCATCGGCTATTTCGACAGCTCGACCATCGAACTGGTCGCCGGTTTTTTCACCTTGCTGGCAGCGGTGAATTTCGCCCTGTACTTCCTGGCGTGGCGCTCCCGTAGCCTCAAGGCAATCTTTCGCGACGCCGAGTTTAAATTTTTTATCGCGGTCATGGCCGGGCTCGTCGCCGCCACCTGTGGCTATCTTTACTACAGTGGCAAATTTCCCTGGTGGGAATCCATTTATCGTGGTTTTTTCCAGAGCCTCTCGATCGTGACCAGCAATGGTCTGACCACGGTGGGTTATCCGGCCGACTGGCCGATCTTCGTGCCCCTGCTGCTGTTGCTGGGCAGCTTCTTCGGTGGTTGCGTCGGCTCGACCTGCGGTGGCATCAAGGCCATTCGCTTCCTGCTGCTGTACAAGCAGAGCGTGCGCGAGGCCCGATTGTTGATCCGGCCCACGGCGCAGATCGCGGTCAAGCTGGGCAACTACCCCGTTCCCGACCGGGTGATGCAGGCGGTGTGGGGATTCTATTATCTGTATATCTTCAGCTACTGCGCCTTGGCGCTGGCGTTGGCCATGACCGGCGCGGATTTGGTGACGGCGTTCGGCTCGGCGGCGGCTGGCCTAAACAACATGGGAGTTGGCCTAGGTGAGACGGCGGGTGGGTTTGGCGTGCTGAACGATACCGCCACTTGGTTGTTATCGCTGTCGATGCTGGTCGGGCGGCTGGAAGTGTTTCCGCTGCTGTTGCTGTTCCTGCCCGATTTTTGGAAGTGAGTCCATGGCGATAAGACGATGGGGTTATACCGGCGAATTGCCGCCGGCGCGATTCAACATGGCGCGGTATTGTCTGAACGCGGCGGCGCGGACCACGCCGAACAAGGTGGCGCTGATCGTGGCGTCCGATGCCCATGCCTTGGCTGATCGAGCGGAGCGCTGGACCTACGCGCAACTGGATGACGCCGTGCGGCGGGTCGCGGCGGGGCTGCGCGGTCTGGGTTTGGAACCGGGCGCGCGGCTGATGATCCGCATGGGCAACACCAGCGATTACGCCCTGCTGTTCTTCGGCGCCATCGCCGCCGGCTGTGTGCCGTTGCCGTCCTCGGCGCAATTGACCGAGGAGGAAGCCGATTTCCTGCTGGCCGATTCCGGCGCCCGAATCCTCGCCATGTCCGACGAACTGGCGATTGCCCCACCGCCAGGCGTGCGAGTGCTCGGCCCCACCGATGTCGCGATGCTGCGGACCCGATGCGAGCCGCTGGATTACACCGATACCGCCGCCGATGATCCGGCCTTTCTCATTTATACCTCTGGCACCACCGGCCAGCCCAAGGGCGTGTTGCACGCCCAACGCTCGGCCTGGGGGCGGCGGCCGATGTACCAGGGTTGGTATGACATCCGCCCGGACGACGTGATCCTGCACGCCGGGGCGTTCAACTGGACCTATACCCTGGGCGTCGGTCTGACCGATCCCTGGGCCAACGGCGCGACGGCGGTGTTGTACAACGGTCCGCGCGATGTCACGGTCTGGCCGCCGCTGATGGAGAAGTTCGGGGCGACGCTGTTCGCGGCGGTGCCGGGTCTGTACCGGCAGATTCTAAAGTACAACGACCTGCGCGCGTTCGACCTGTCCAGCCTGCGCCACGGCCTGACCGCCGGCGAGGCGTTGAGCGTCGCGTTGCTGGAGCAGTGGCGGACCACGACCGGCAAGGAGTTGTACGAGGCGCTGGGGATGAGCGAATGCTCCACCTATGTTTCCTCGTCGCCCAGCGTGCCGGTGCGGCCCGGCAGTCCCGGCAAGCCGCAGCAGGGCCGCTGCGTGGTGGCGTTGCCGGTGGACGGTGGCGAGGAACCGTTGCCGCCGGGCGAGACCGGGCTGTTGGCGGTGCATCGCAGCGATCCGGGCTTGATGCGGGGTTACTGGAACCGGCCGGACGAGGAGGAACTGGTCTACCGGGGCGAGTGGTTCATCGGCGGCGATTTGGTGCATTTCGACGCCGACGGTTACATGACCTATCACGGTCGCAACGACGACGTGATGAACGCCATGGGCTACCGGGTGTCGCCGCTGGAGGTGGAGCATTGCCTGAGTCAGCATCCGGCGGTGGCGGAAGTGGCGGTGACCGAGGTGGTGGTGCGCGAGGGTGTGTCGGTCATCGCGGCCTTCGTGGTCCCGCGTGATCCCGACGAACCCGACGGAATGGACGCCGCACCGCTGCTGACCTTCGCCCGCGAGCATCTGGCCGCCTACAAATGTCCCCGCGAGATCATTTTCACCGACAGTTTGCCGCGCACCGCCAACGGCAAGGTCCGGCGCCGCGATCTAGCGATGTGATGGTTTAAACATCAATAATCAATAATTGAAATTGAAATTTTAAAATTTATTTGTAACTATTGAGGCGATGATCACAGCGGCCCAGTTGAAAGCGGCAAGAGCGTTGTTGGGCATGGACCAGCGTGCGCTGGCGGAAGCCGCCGACTTATCCCTGCCGACCATCCAGCGGATGGAAGCCAGCGAGGGGACCATCCGGGGCAACGTCGATTCCCTGGTCAAGCTCGTCGCCGCGCTCGATGCCGCCGGAGTGGAGTTGATCGGCGAGGGCGCCGCCAGCGAAGGCGGCGGACGCGGGGTTCGGTTGAAGCGTTGAACCCTCCATTACCACGCGGATTACCGCGTGCCAGCGGGAGTGGATTTCGCCACCATGTCGTTGCCACTGCTGTTAGGTTTACCAATGCTGCTGCTCGCGGTCGGCGCTTACGCGATCGCGGCGGCGCGGCGGCCGGATGGTGGTCGCCAGGTCTACGGAATCGCCCTATTCGTGTGTATCGTCCTGCTGGCGTTGGCGCTCGGGCATCTGCTGGCCGGACGCGCGCCGACGACATTGACGCTACCACTAGGCTTGCCCTGGCTGGGCGCGCATTTCCGCCTGGACGCGCTGGCGGCCTTTTTCCTGATCGTGGTCAATCTGGGCGGCGCGGTCGCCAGCCTGTTCGCCCTGGGCTACGGCCAGCACGAACGCGCGCCCGAGCGGGTGCTGCCGTTCTTCCCGGCATTTCTGGCCGGCATGAACCTGGTCTTGCTGGCCGATGACGCCTTCACCTTTCTGGTTGCCTGGGAATTCATGTCGCTGAGTTCGTGGGCGCTGGTCATGGCGCATCATCAAGATCCGGCCAACGCCCGCGCCGGCTACCTGTATCTGGTCATGGCCTGTTTCGGCACGCTGGCGCTGCTGCTGGCCTTCGGCCTGCTGGCCGGCCCCGACGGCGGTTACGACTTCGCCACGATCCGAGCCGGCACGACGAGCCCCGGATTCGCGGCGCTGGTGCTGATGCTGGCGCTACTGGGCGCCGGCTCCAAGGCCGGGTTGGTGCCGTTGCACGTCTGGTTGCCGCTGGCCCATCCCGCCGCGCCCAGCCATGTTTCGGCGCTGATGAGCGGGGTGATGACCAAAGTGGCGATATACGGCTTCATCCGCATCGTGTTCGACCTGCTGGGCGAGCCGGTCGTGTGGTGGTGGGGTGGGGTGGTGCTCGCTCTGGGTGGCATCACCGCTATGCTGGGCGTGCTGTACGCGCTGATGCAGCACGACCTGAAACGGCTGCTCGCCTATCACACGGTGGAGAACATCGGCATCATCTTCATCGGATTGGGGTTGGCGCTGGCCTTTCAGGCGAATCAAATGTACGCCAGCGCCGCGCTGGCGCTGACCGCCGCGCTGTTTCACGTCCTCAATCACTCGCTGTTCAAAAGCCTGCTGTTTCTCGGTACCGGCGCGGTGTTGACCGCCACCGGCGAGCGCGACATGGAAAAACTGGGCGGTTTGATTCATCCGATGCCGTGGACCGCGCTGGCATTCCTGATCGGCGCGGCGGCAATTTCGGCGCTGCCACCGTTGAACGGCTTCGTCTCCGAGTGGCTGACCTTCCAGGCGATCCTGATCAGCCCGGAACTGCCGCAATGGCTGCTCAAGTTCCTGGTGCCGGCGGTCGGCGCGCTGCTGGCCTTGTCCGCCGCGCTCGCCGCTGCCTGCTTCGTCAAGGCATTCGGCATCACCTTTCTGGGCCGGCCGCGTTCGCCTGCCGCCGCTACAGCGCGGGAGACGGACCGTTACTCGCTGACGGCGATGTTCGTTTTGGCTGGACTGTGCCTGCTGGCCGGGATTTTACCCGGATTGGTGGTGGACGGCCTGGCCCCGGTGGTGGGTCTGCTCAACGGCAGCGCCCGGCTGATCCCCCAGCACCACCAGCCCTGGTTGACGCTGGTGCCGGTGGTGGATGTGAAAAGCACCTACAACGGCCTGTTGGTGATGCTGTTCATGGCGTTGTCGGGATTTGGCGCCGCCTGGTTGATTCACCGACTGGCTTCTGACAAGGTCCGACACAGCCCCGCCTGGGATTGCGGGTTCCCCGAAGCCAACCCCGCCTTCCAGTACACCGCCGGCAGTTTTGCCCAGCCGATCCGCCGGGTGTTCGGCAGCATCGTGTTTCAGGCCCGCGAGCGGGTAACGATGCCGCCGCCCGGCGACTCGCGGCCGGCGCGGTTCAAGGTCGAGTTGCACGATCCGGTCTGGGAGCGTGGCTACGCTCCCATCGCCGATGCCGTGGTGGCGCTTTCGAGCCGCTTCAACTACCTGCAATATCTCACGATCCGCCGTTACCTGAGCCTGGTGTTCGGCGCGCTGGTGGTCCTGCTGTTGGGGATGGTGCTATGGCGCTGATCGTCGGCTATCTGGTGCAGGGCTGCCAAATGCTGTTGATCCTGCTGCTGGCGCCGTTGTTGACCGGCTGGGTCCGCACGCTCAAGGCGCGGTTGCTGCGCCGGCGCGGTCCGTCGGTGCTGCAACCCTACCGCGACCTGTTCAAGCTGCTGCGCAAAGAGGTGGTCTTGGCCGACTCCGCTTCCTGGCTGTTCCGGGTGGCGCCCTATCTGATCTTCGCCGCTCTGTGGGTGGCGGCGGCGCTGGTGCCGACCTTCGCCGGTGGCTTGCTGTTCAGTTGGACGGCGGATTTGATCGCCATCGTCGCCCTGCTCGGCACCGCCCGCTTTTTTCTGGCGCTGGCCGGGCTCGACGTCGGCACCAGCTTCGGCGGCATCGGCTCCAGCCGCGAGATGATGATCGCTTCGCTGGCCGAACCGGCCATGTTGATGATGGTATTCACCCTGTCGCTGCTGGCCGGCACCACCGAGCTATCCTCCGTCGCCCGCTTCATGTTGACCGCTGACGTTGGGCTGCGGGTCTCGCTGGCGCTGGCGCTGTTGGCTCTGGTCATGGTGGCGATCGCCGAGAACGCCCGCATCCCGGTGGACAATCCGGCCACGCACCTGGAGTTGACCATGGTGCATGAGGCGATGGTGCTGGAATACTCCGGGCGCCATCTGGCCCTGATCGAGCTGAGCGCCTCGCTCAAGCTGCTGCTGTATTTGTCGTTGCTGGGGTGCATCTTCGCGCCCTGGGGCATGGCGACCGCCGGGGCGGGGCCGGCCGCCTATCTCGGTGGCGCGGTGATCTATGTGGCCAAACTGGCGTTCGGCGGTGTGCTGCTGGCGCTGTTCGAGACCAGTATCGCCAAGATGCGAGTGTTCCGCGTCGATCAATTTTTGGGAGCGGCGCTGATGCTGGGGTTGCTCGGCGCCCTGTTGCTGTTCGTGTCGCGGAGTCTGTGATGCACGGTTTGGCCTTCGATATCGCCCATTTTCTGGCGGGCGGCATGGTGGTGGCGAGCTTTCTGTTGCTGTACCAGGATCGCCTGTCGGCGCTGATCAACGTCTTTGCCCTGCACTCACTGGTGCTGGTGTTGGCGGTCGGCTGGCAAGCCCATATCCAGAATGCCCACCATCTCTACGTCACGGCGGGGATCGCGCTGATCTTCAAGGCCATCATCATCCCGACCGCGCTGCACCGCATCGTTCGGCGGCTCGGCATTCATCGCACCCTGGAAGTGGTGAGCGGCGTGGGTCGGGACATGTTGGCCGGTACTGGGCTGGTGGCGCTGGCGATCCTGGTGATGTTGCCGGTGACGGCCAAGGCAGACGCACTGGCGCGGGAAGACTTGGCGTTCGCCTTGGCGGTGGTGTTGCTGGGATTGTTGTTGATGGTCATCCGCCACAACGCGGTGAGCCTGGTGATCGGCTTCATGTCGCTGGAGAACGGGCTGGTGCTGGCCGCCGCCGGGGCGCGCGGCATGCCGCTGGCGGTGGAGATCAGCATCGCCTTCTCGGTCTTGATCGCGCTGATCGTGATCGGCGTTTTCCTGTTCCGTATCCGGGAACGCTTCGACAGCGTGGACATGCAGGCGATGGATACTTTTCGAGAAGGACGGCGGCGATGATCGACGTGGGCTTTCTGGCGGTGACCGCGCTGCTGATCGTCCCGGTCGGCGCCGCGTTGCTGCTGGTGTTGCTGTCCGGTTACCGACTCGGCGCCCGGTTGAACGTCGGCGCGGCCCTGGCGAGCCTGTTGGCCGCCGTCACCCTGTTCGGGGCGCGGCCGGAAGCCAATCTCTACCTGCGGGTGGACGATTTCAACATCTATCTGATCGTGCTGAACAACCTGGTCAGTTTCACCACCAGCGTGTTCAGCGCCAGCTACATCGCCCACGAACTGGAAACCGGCCGGCTGACTCCGGCGTATCTGCGCTTCTATCACGCCATGTATCAGGCGCTGATCTTCGCCATGAATCTGGCGTTCCTCGCCAACAACATCGGGCTGCTGTGGGTGGCCATCGAACTGGCGACGCTGATCACGGTGCTGATGGTCGGTCTCTATCGAACTCGCGCCGCGCTGGAGGCCGCCTGGAAGTATTTCATCCTGGGCAGCCTCGGCATTGCCCTGGCGCTGTTTGGCACCATCCTGGTGTACCTGGCGGCGCAACCGGTGATGGGGGAAGGCTTGCCGGCCATGGCCTGGGATCGGCTGCTCGACCATGCCAAAGCCTTCGATCCGGCGCTGCTGAATCTGGCGTTCGTGTTCCTGCTGCTGGGTTACGGCACCAAGGCCGGCCTGGTGCCGCTGCACGCCTGGTTGCCCGACGCCCATGCCGAGGGGCCCACGCCGATCTCGGCGATCCTGTCCGGTTTGCTGCTGAACGTGGCGTTGTATGCGGTGCTGCGGTTCAAGATGCTGATGAGCGCCAATCCGTCCGCCCTGGCGCCGGGACCACTGATGGTCGGTTTGGGGTTGTTATCCCTGCTGTTCGCCGGGTTGATGCTCTATCGCCGGGGCGACATCAAGCGACTGTTCGCCTACTCCTCCATCGAGCATATGGGCATCATCACCTTCGCCTTCGGCATGGGCGGGCCGCTGGCCAATTTCGCCGGGCTGCTGCACATGACCATGCACAGTCTGACCAAGGCGGCGATTTTCTTCGCCGTGGGCCATATCTCCCAGGTCAAGGGCACCCAGCGGATTTCCACCATTCGCGGCTTGACCGTCACCCACCCGGCGCTGGGCTGGGGCTTGGTGGCTGGGGTGATCGCCATCGCCGGGATGCCGCCGTTCGGCGTGTTCATGAGCGAGTTTCTGGTGGCGAGCTCCACCTTCGCCCGCCAACCGCTGCTGGCCTTGCCGCTGGTGCTGGGGTTGCTGCTGGCGTTCGGCACGCTGCTGTGGCGCTTGCACGGCATGGCGTTCGGCAAGCCGGACAGCGGACCCGCCGCGCCGGTGCAGGCCAGCACCCTGCCGATGCTGGCGCATCTGGCGCTGGTGCTGATCGCCGGATTCTGGTTGCCGGGGCCGCTGGTCGCCTGGTTTCACCACGTCGCGATATTGCTGGGCTGAGGGCGAATGATAGGCGCTAACTCTTTGCGGGCGGTGCTGGATGCCGGCCAACCGGTCGCCGAGCATCGTCCTTGGCCACGGATCGTCGTCAGCGCCGAAACGTGGAATGATTTGATCGCTGGCTTGGCCAGCGGCGCCTGGACCTTGCTCGGATTGTGGGGCGAGGCGGGTATGGTGCATCTGGCGGTGCATGAATCCGCCAGCGGAACGGTCGGTGTCGCCAGCCTGCCATGCCCCGACGGACAATTTCCCGCCGTGGGCCGCCAGCACCCGCCCGCGCAACGGCTGGAGCGCACGATTGCCGATTTGGTCGGATTGCACCCGGTCGACGCGCCCGATGCGCGCCCCTGGCTGGATCACGGTCGCTGGCCGGTGCGACACCCCTTGGGTCCGGCATCCGCGCCGGGCGAATCGTTGCCGCCTTATCCGTTTTTGGCGGCGGAAGGCGAGAGCCTGCACCAGATTCCGGTGGGGCCGGTTCACGCCGGCATCATCGAACCCGGCCATTTTCGCTTTACCGCCAACGGCGAGGCCGTTGTCCGGTTGGAAGAACGGCTGGGCTACGTCCACAAGGGCATTGAATCGCTGCTGAGCGGCGCGACGCTGGAGCGGGCGGCGCGGCTGGTGGGGCGGGTGTCGGGCGACAGCACCGTGGCTTACGCGCTGGCGTTCGCCCGCGCCGTCGAAGCCGCGACCGAGACGGATGTGCCAGCCCGCGCGCATTGGCTGCGGGCGTTGCTGGCCGAGTTGGAGCGGCTGGCCAACCATTGCGGCGATATCGGCGCCATCTGCAACGATGCGGCTTTTGCCTTGATGCATGCCCATTGCGCGGTGTTGCGCGAGCGGGTTCTGCGCGCCAGCGCCGCTTGTTTCGGCCATCGGTTGCTGATGGATCGCATCGTTCCCGGCGGGGTGATGATGGATCTGCCAACGGACGGCATCAAGGTCTTGCGGGCGCTGGTCGCCGAGTTCCGCCGCCAGTTTCCGCCGCTGATCGATCTGTACGACAACACCGCTTCGCTGCAAGACCGCACCGTGAGCACCGGCTTTGTCAGGCCGGCCCTGATCGGGCAGTTCGGTTGCGGTGGTGTGATCGGTCGCGCCGGTGGCCGGGCGTTCGACGCTCGCCGCACCTTGGCTTATCCGCCCTACGAGCAACTGGCGTTCGAGATTCCGGTGTTGACCGAGAGCGATGTCAATGCCCGGGTGTGGTTGCGCATCCGCGAGGTGGAGCAGAGCTTGGCATTGATCGAGCAAATTCTGGAGCGGTTGCCGCCGGGTCCGGTGAGCGCGTCTCTCAACCGTCCCGGTCAACCCCGCGAAGGCGTGGCGCTGGTCGAAGGGTTTCGAGGCGATGTGCTGGTCTGGCTGCGGCTGGCCGCCGACGGCACGGTGGCGCGCTGCCATCCGCGCGATCCGTCCTGGTTCCAGTGGCCGCTGCTGGAAGCCGCCATCGAAAACAACATCGTGGCGGACTTCCCGCTTTGCAACAAATCGTTCAATTGCTCGTATTCGGGCCACGATCTCTGAGCGACGCCGCCATGCGCAAGCCGCTGTTCCAGAACCTGCTGCGATCACCGCTTACGGTCGCCGCGCCGGCTCCATCCGAACGGGCCTTGGCCGAGCTGGGCGCGAAAGTGGATCGGGTCGCCCGGCAACGGCTCGGCCGCAGCCTGTCGATCCGCGAGGTGGACGCCGGTTCCTGCAACGGTTGCGAGCTGGAGATTCACGCTCTGAACAACCCTTTTTACGATCTGGAGCGGTTCGGTTTCCACGTCGTCGCCTCGCCCCGCCACGCCGATGTGCTGCTGGTCACCGGTCCCGTGACCGCCAACATGCGGGAGGCGCTGGAGCGGACTTATGCCGCCACGCCCGATCCGAAATGGGTGGTGGCGGTCGGCGATTGCGGGCGGGACGGCGGCGTGTTTGCCGGTGGCTACGCCTGTATCGGCGGCGTGGCCGAGGTCGTCCCGGTCGATCTGCACGTTCCCGGTTGTCCGCCGAATCCGATCCAGTTATTGGAAGGCCTGCTGGCGTTGTTGCAGGTTCAGTAGGGCTAGTTGCCGATTTTTTAGTCATTTCGCTGATGGGATGTGTCGTTGCAACCCCTCATGAAACCGGATCGCGAACACTCGCTTTATCTGCCCTTCGCCACCGCTTTGCGCGACAAACTGCGCGGTGGTTACAACTTGAGCAAGCTGCAAGCTGACCTGCTGGCCGGCATCACGGTGGGCATCGTCGCGGTGCCCTTGGCGATGGCGCTGGCCATCGGTAGCGGGGTGCCGCCGCAGTACGGTCTGTACACTGCCATCGTCGCCGGCCTGCTGATTGCCCTGACCGGCGGTTCCCGCTTCAGCGTGTCCGGCCCGACCGCCGCTTTCATCGTGATCCTCCATCCCATCGCCGAAAAATACGGCCTCGGTGGACTCGTGACCGCCGGTTGCATGGCCGGTATCATGCTGATCGGCATGGGCGTGGCGCGGATGGGCAAGCTGATCCAGTTCATTCCCTATCCGGTGACCACCGGTTTCACCACCGGCATCGCGGTCGTCATCGCCAGCCTGCAATTCAAGGATTTCCTCGGTCTGCAACTGGCCGCGCAGCCGGAACACTTTCTCGAACGGTTGTGGCTGGTGGGACAGGCGTTGCCTGGCTCGCACCTCCCCGATTTGCTGATCGGTGCGCTGACTCTGGCCCTGCTGCTAGCGTGGCCGCGCCTGAAAACCGGGTTCCCGGCGCCGCTGGTCGGCATCGTCGCCGCCACCGCGCTGGCTTGGTCGCTCGACCGATTCGTGGACGGCTTCCAGGTCGCCACCATCGCCTCCCGGTTCAGCTATGTCCAAGGCGGGGAGATGCTGCCGGGCATTCCGCCGTTCCCGCCGCATTTCGTGTTGCCGTGGCAGTTGCCCGGCCCGGATGGCCAGCCGCTGGGGCTATCGCTGGGGCTGGTCAAGGATCTGCTGGGTCCGGCGATGGCGATTGCCGTGCTGGGCGCCATCGAATCGCTGCTGTGCGCGGTGGTGGCCGACGGCATGACCGGGACCAAGCACGATCCCGACGCCGAACTGATCGGGCAGGGCATCGGCAACACCGTGGCACCGTTCTTCGGCGGCATCGCCGCGACCGGCGCGCTGGCCCGCACCGCCGCCAACATCCGCGCCGGTGCTCGAGGTCCGCTGGCCGCCGTGTTCCATGCCCTGTTCATTCTGCTGGTGCTACTGGCGCTGGCGCCGCTGCTGGGGTATCTGCCCATGGCCGCCCTGGCGGCGCTGTTGCTGTTGGTGGCTTGGAATATGAGCGAACTTAAACACTTCCGCCATGTTCTCAAGGTCGCGCCCGGCAGCGATATTTTGGTGCTGCTGGCGTGTTTCGGCCTGACGGTGATCTTCGACATGGTGATCGCGATCGGCGTCGGGGTGGTGCTGGCCGCGCTGCTGTTCATGAACCGGATGGCGGAACTGACCGGCGGCAAGCATGTAGAACCCGACCATCCCCATTTGGAAAGTCCGCTGCCGGAAGGCGTGCGGCTGTACGAAGTCTCCGGTTCGCTGTTTTTCGGCGCCGCCGAAAAGGCGATGAGCGCCCTGCACGATATCGGCGCCCAGCCGCGAGCTGTCGTCATCGATATCGAGGGAGTCACCGTCATGGACGTGTCGGGGCTGGTGGAACTGGATGCATCGATCAACCGTTTGTTGAGCGACGGTATTCTGGTGGCGGTGGCGGGAGTGCGCGGCCAACCGGCGCTGTTGATGCGGCGGGCCGGCTTGCGCAACGTGCCCGGCAAGCTGTTGCTGTCGGCCAGCCTGGCGCAGGCGCTGATGCGGGTGCGCTATTATCTGGGCGAATCGAACGCGGGCCAGCCCGTGCTCACCGAGAAGATTACCTGAGCGAGAGCGGTTTCTCGATGCTGATGTTACCCGATGATTTTCGACCCGAGCTGCTGCCGGCGGGCGATGCCGATGCGCCGGTCTGGTGGTTCGTGTTCGCCGGCGGCGATCTGCTGGTGCGACCCACGCCCGACGGGGCCGAACTGCCGACAGCCTCGATCTGGCCCTTCGCCAAGCTGCCGACGACGCGCCGGATCTATCTGGGATCGCTGCGTGGCCAACCCTGTCATGCCGCCGAAGTGGAGCCGACCGCGCCGCCGCCGGGAATGAAATTCGAGAGCCTGCGCGCCCTGTGGACGAGGCTGGACGAGACCCTGCTCGGCGTGGCCAGTCACGCGCTACAATTGATCGAATGGGACCGCACCCATCAATTCTGCGGTCGTTGCGGTACGCCGACCCAGCGTCGGGCCGAGGAACGCGCCCGGCATTGCCCGGCTTGCGGGTTGACGGCGTATCCTCGGCTGTCGCCGGTCATCATGGTGCGAGTGGTGCGCGATGGGCGGATTTTGCTGGCGCGGGCGCCGCGCTTCGCGCCGGGCGTGTACAGTGTGCTGGCGGGGTTCGTGGAGGCCGGCGAGACGCTGGAGCAGGCGCTGCGGCGGGAGGTGGCCGAGGAGGTGGGGATTCGGATCCGCAACCCGCGCTATTTCGCCAGTCAATCCTGGCCGTTTCCCCATTCGCTGATGATCGCTTTTACCGCCGAGTACGCGGGCGGCGAACTGCAAGTGGACGGGCGGGAGCTGCTGGACGCTGGCTGGTTCGCGCCCGACACCTTGCCGGGCCTGCCCAGCCCGATGAGCATGGCGTGGCGGCTGATTCAGGATTTCGTGGCTCGGGGAACGAGGTAAGATACGATCCGCGGTCGTGTCGGTTTGGGACGAGGGGAACAACCAGTTTGGGAGGTCGGCGATGAATGAGCGATCCGGCAGGCTGACGGATTTGGTCCCGCCAGCGGATGAATCCACCGAGGAACGAGCGCGGTTCACAGCCTTGTGGACGCGAAGCCTGCCAGGCGAATCCGTGAAGGCTGAAACGATTCATGACCGGTTGATCAAACTCTATGGCGAGCCGCATCGCCATTACCACACCCTGAGTCACATCCGTCATTGTCTGCGCGAATTCGACCGGGCGGCGGCGCTGATGACCGATCCCGACGGAGTCGAGATGGCCTTGTGGTTCCACGACGCGATTTACCAACCGGGCGCCAGGGACAACGAACGGCGCAGCGCCGACTTGTTCCGCCAATGGTCGGAGGGGGCGGTGGACCCAGTTTTCCAGCAGCGGGTGGACGATCTGATCATGGCCACCACCCACCGCGAGCCGCCGGACTGGGGCGACGCCCGGTTTTTGGTGGATATCGATCTGTCCAGCTTCGGCCTGCCGTGGGAGGCTTGCGAACGGGATGGTTGCCTGATTCGCGCCGAGTTCGCGGGGGTTGCCGACGACCAATACTATCCGGGTCACCTGCGATTCCTGCGGACCCTGCAAGATCGCGCCACCTTCTTCTGCACGGCATTTTTTCAGCAACGCTACGAACTGGTCGCACGCGCGAATCTGGCGCGAATCATCGCGGATTTGGGCGCGCGTGGTTACCGCTGACGCGCGCGGTCACGAAGGGTGGGAGAGCGGAATCATGAAACTGAAACTGGGTAATCTGATCGCCGGGCTAACGGATCGGGGAGCGGGGCATCAGCAGGTGGCGGCGACCGTGCTGTTCGCCGATATCTGCGGCAGCACCCGGCTGTTTGAGACCTACGGCGATGTTCGGGCGCGACAGATCGAGACGCGGGTGCTGGATGCGCTCACCGCCGAAACCCAGGTGCATGGCGGCGAGGTGATCAAGACCATCGGCGACGAGATCATGAGCCGCTTCGCCGACGCCGAATCGGCGGTGCGCGCCGCCTGCGAGATGCATCAGGCGCTCAAGGACGATCCGGAGTTGGCGCAATTGAACATCGCGATCAAGATCGGTCTGCATCACGGGCCGGTGCTGGTCGAGAAGAACGACGTGTTCGGCGACGCGGTCAACGTTGCCGCCCGGATGGTGTCCCTGGCCAAGGCCGATCAGATCATCACCAACCGTGAAACCGTCGGCTGTCTGTCGACCGATGTCGCGCGGATGACGCGCAGCCTCGGTCAGTCGCAGGTTCGCGGCAAACAGGAGGAAATCGAAATCTGCGAGGTGATCTGGCACGACACCACCAGTCTGACCCAGATGGCCACCGGTCAGCATCAGGAGGAACTGCGCAACCTGTTGTTCGCCCGGTTGATGTTGGAATATCGTGGCAAGAAGCAGGAGTTGACGCCGTCCGCGCAGGCGTTCACGATGGGTCGCGGCGAGCGGAGCAGCCTGGTGGTGGATCGGGAGTTGGTGTCCCGCAGTCACGCCGATATCGAGTTTCGCCAGGGCAAGTTCATCCTGGTGGATCACAGCACCAACGGAACCTATCTACTGCTGGAAAACGGCGCGCGGTATTTCGTGCGGCGCGAGGAGTTCACCCTGCATGATCGAGGGATCATCTGTCTGGGGCAGGCAGTCACCAATAACAATCCCGATCTGATCCATTACCAGTGCGCGCATGGTTGACCCCGGTCGGCGGATTGCTCAATCCCCGCCATCCTGCCGATACCCGTTTCGGACCACTAGAAACAGGGCGAAGTACGGTCCCGGCGTGGCGGGAATGTCCTCGATGCATCGGATGACACGCTCCGCCGGCCGGCTGGCCTGTTCGATGTAAAGAGCTTCCTGGGCGCGGCCGGTTTCCCGCAGCAGTTCCAGCAAACGCGGCCGATGCCGGCCCGGTTTGAGAATCGCGACGCTGTCGTTGCCGAGCAGGGCTTGCCGTACCGCCTCGTCGCCAGCGGTGGCCGGGATGACGGTCAACCGCTGCTCGCCGGTGATCAGCGGCGTCGCGGCGGCGGCGGCGGCGGTGCTGACCGAATTGACGCCGGGTATCACCACGCAGGGGAAACGGTCGCCCAGCCGATGCAGCAGATAGCTGAAACTGCCGTAAAACAGTGGATCGCCCTCGCACAGGATCGCCACATCCCGCCCGGCGGTCAATTCCTCGGCGATGACCACGGCGGCTTCATCGTAGCCTTTGTTCACCGGACCACGATCCAACATGCAGGGCATGACGATCGGAATTTCGCGCTTGCCGATCAGCCATTCCGCCGCGATATCACGGGCCTGGGCGCTGCCTTGCGGCGTGGCGGGGTAGGCGACCACAGGTACGCTTTGCAGGATGCGCGCGGCCTTGAGCGTCAGCAGTTCCGGGTCGCCGGGGCCGACGCCGACGCCGTACAGGGTGCCAGGCCGCGCGCTTCCCGCGAGCGGGAGAGGGGTTGGGGGTGAGGGTTCTGTGGCGTGATTCACGCGGGTTTCTCCAGTTTCAGCAGCAGCACCGGCAGATAGGGGCGCATGACCCGCTGGCCGGCCAGCCGTTCGCCACGGGCGACGCTCAATTCGGTCCATTCCGCCGCGCGGTCGCCGACGAAGGCGTGCAACTCCACCCGGCTGTCCTCGGTGACGGCGCTCGCCACGAGCCGGCCGCCGGGTCGCAGCCGCGCCCAGACCATCTCCAGCATCTCACGCAGACCGCCGCTGCTGCCGCCGATGAAGACCGCTTGTGGGTCGGGTAAGTCGATCAGCGCCTCCGGGGCATGGCCGGGAACGATATGGAGATTGGCGACAACTCCGAACCGTTCGCGGTTGATGCCCAGATGCTCCAGCCGTTCCAGGTGAACCTCGACCGCGTGAACCTGGCCACCGGGATTCCAGCGCGCCCATTCCACCGCCACGCCGCCGCAGCCCGCGCCCACGTCCCAGCCGATTTCGCCGGCGCGCGGCGCAAGCAGGGAAAGAATCGTCAGCCGCACCTCGCGTTTGCTGAGCAGCCCCTTGCCCGGCTCCGCGCCGGTGCTGAACCACGAGTCGGGAATGCCGGGGAATTCGGGTAGCGCGCCGCCTGGCCCACGGGTCTCCAGAATCACGACGTTGAGGGGGTAAAACTCCGGGTCGGTATTCACCAGATCCGCGGCGCGGAAGTGACGGAACCGTTCGTTCGCCGCCCCCAGTTCCTCGGCCACCCAAAGGTCGGATTCACCAAAGCCGGTTTCGATCAACAGCCGGGCGATGGCGGGCGGCGAGCTGTCGCGGTCGGTGAGCAGGGCATACAGCCGATGGCTCCCCAGCACCGCGCGCAAGCCGGCCAACGGCCGGCCATGCAGACTGACGAATTGCGCCGATGGCCACGGTCGGCCCAACCGGGCGAACGCCGCCTGGATGCTGGACACGTTGGGATGGAACACCAGATGTTCGGGCGGCAGATGGCGAAGCAGGGTCTGGCTGATGCCGAAAAACAGCGGGTCGCCGGAAGCCAGCAGCGCGATGCGCCGCCCGGCGTTGGCTTGCAATAAATCCCACAGGCCGCTCATCGGACTGGGGTACGGGCGCTTTTCGGCGGTCAGTTCCGGGAACGCGGCCAGATGCGCCGACGCGCCGATGACCAGTTCCGCCTGGTCCAGCGCCGCCCGCGCCGCCGGACCGAGCGCGCCGATCTCCATGCCCATGCCGACGACTTGCACCGGCGGGCCGGGCCAGGCGACCGGCGCGGTCATCAGAAGCGAACCCCGCTGATCATCCGTGTCAGGGCGTTGAGGGTAGCGGCGGCCAGGCTGCTGCCGCCGCGCCGACCCAGCAGGGTGATGCAGGGCGTCTGAAACTCGGTCGGCGCGATGTCCCACAGGGTCTGCTTGGATTCGGCGGCGTTGATGAAGCCGACCGGCATCCCGATGATCAGCGCGGGCCAGGGCGCGCCTTCGTCCAGCAGTTCCAGCAGGCGAAACAGCGCGGTGGGCGCGTTGCCGATGGCGACGATGCTGCCGGCCAGATAGGTTGGCCATTCCGCCATCGCCGCCATGACGCGGGTTTCGCCCGTCTGGCGGGCACGTTCGGCGACCGTGGGCGCGTTCAGGAAACAGTAGACTTGGCCTGGCAGGTAGCGTTTGCTGATGCCGTGGCTGACCATTTCGATGTCGCAGAGCACGTCCGCGCTCTGTTCCAATGCGGTGAGTCCAGCCTCGACCGCGCCGGGACTGAAACGGAGATCGTGGACGATATTGGGATCGCCGGAGGTATGAACCAGCCGCATCGCCACCTGTTGCTGGTCGGGATCGAAACCGGATAAATCGGTCAGTTGACGGATTTGGGCGAACGACTGACGTTCGATTTCATCAGGATCGCGGAGATAGTCGAAGCGGGACATGGCGGCTCCAAGGTTGACCCCTCTTTCCTTGAGGGAGAGGGACTGGGGGTGAGGGGGGATTAGTGCCCGTGATCGTGATCGTGGTGATGATGCCCGGTTTGCGGCGCCCCCCGCCAAGCCTCGCGGCCGACGATGGGCGTTCGATATGGGCAAAACTGGCAATTCATGTGCGCCGCGCCGGCCTCGGCCTCGGCCAGACGCTCCAAAAAGGTCTTTACCACCAGCGGATGGGCGTTCAGATAAGGCGCGACCACCGCTTGCGCCTCGGGATGGCGTTCCTGGTGGGCGGCGACCGTGGCGCGCACCTGTTCGACCAACCGGCCGGTGAACAGCAGATACGGAAATACCACCAGCCGCCGAAAGCCCAGCCGGTGCGTCCGTTCCAGCGCCTCGGCCATGAGCGGCGCGGCCACGGCGGTATAAGCGGTTTCCGCCCAGCCGAAACCCATGCCCTCCCACAGCATCCGGGTGATCTTGCTGACGTTGGAATTGGCGTCGGGGTCGGAACCGCCCCGCCCGATCACCATCAGCAGCGTGTCCCGCCGGTCGTAATCCGGTCCAAATTCGGTTTCGGCGCTCTCGATCCGTTCGCGGGCGACCTGAAGCAGATTGGGATGAATCCCCAGATCGGCGCCGAACGTGATGCGCATCTCCGGATGTTCGGCTTGAAAGGCGTGAAGAATGGCCGGGATGTCGTTCTTGATGTGACCGGCGGCCAACAGCAGCGCCGGTAGTGCGGTGACCCGGCGGAAACCCTGTCGCCGCAGTTGCTCCAGCGCCCCGGGCAGGTCGGGTTCGACCAGTTCCAGGAAACCGGCCAGGCAAGTCCGGTCGGGCAGGGCTTGTTGCAACTGGTCAGCGAGGGCGCGGAATTCGGCGACACCGGCGGGAAGGCGGGTGCCGTGGCCGATCAGCAGGACAGCGGGCGGGGAAGTCGGCGGCTGGGGCATGGGAGATGGCGTTGTGGGCTTGGCGAATGCGATGGGGTCGCATTGTACAAATCCAGCCCGCGATTGTTGAGCGTTCCGCTAAACGAAAAGGCGCGCCGAAACGCGCCCTTGGCCAGCCGTCAGGCATCAGGCGGGATGGTCGTTCGCCATCCAGCGGTGGAAGAAGCCCGCCGCCGCCGCGCCGACGATGGGCGCGACCCAGAACAGCCACAGTTGCTGCAAGGCCCAGCCGCCGACGAAGATCGCCTGGCTGGTACTGCGCGCCGGGTTGACCGAGGTGTTGGTGACCGGGATGCTGATCAGGTGGATCAGCGTCAGGCACAGGCCGATGGCAATCGGCGCGAAGCCGGTCGGGGTGTTTTTATGCGTCGAACCTAGGATGACGATCAAGAACATGAAGGTCATCACGATTTCGCAGACCAGCGCGGCGCTCATGCCGTACTTGCCCGGCGAGTGATCGTCGAAGCCGTTGGCGGCAAAGCCGCTGGCGACCAGGTCGAACCCCGGTTTTCCCGTGGCAATCAGGTAAATGATCGCCGCGCCGGCGAGACCGCCCAGCACCTGGGCGACGATGTAGGGACCCAGATCGGAGGCTGGGAAGCGGCCGCCGGCCCACAAGCCGACCGAGACCGCCGGGTTCAGGTGACAACCGGAAATGTGGCCGATGGCGTAGGCCATGGTCAGCACCGTCAGACCGAAGGCCAGCGACACGCCCACCAGGGCGATGCCCAGCGGATATTTGTCGGGACCATAAAAGACAGCGGCCAGCACGGCGCTGCCGCAGCCGCCCAGCACCAGCCAGAGGGTGCCGATGAATTCGGCGGCGAGACGATTGCTCAATGGCATTGCGGAAACCTCCTCATCATTGACTTTAAGATTGCGGCTTTGCAAGCGGGCGAGGAATATTTGTCACTCGCTGGGGCCATTATAATGATCGTCAATCGAACCGACCAATTGGCTTTGACTCTCGTCCCGACCCAGTAGCATTCGCAGCTTCCGGCCCAGATCGGCCTTTCGATAAGGCTTGGCCAGCACCTCGACCGCCGCCGTCAACTCGCCGTCGCTGAGGGAAGCGTGTTCGGTATAGCCCGAGGTCAGAAGTACGCGCAAGCCCGGATAACGCCGCTGCGCCTCGGCGGCCAGCCTGACCCCGTCCATCTCCCCCGGCATGACGATATCGGTGAACAGCAGGGCGATATGCGGCGTCGTTTCCAACAGTTGCAGCGCGGTCGCGGCGTCAGCCGCTTGCAGGGGTGCGTAACCCAGGCCGCGCAAGGCGCTGACGGCGAACCGCCGGACATCGGCATCGTCCTCGACCACCAGGATCGTCTCGCCTCGCCCCTGAATCGAGGTATCGGCGGTGCGCGGTTCCGCGGTCGTCCGCGCCGAGTGATGGATTTGGGGCAGATACAGCCGAACCGTGGCGCCCCGGCCAGGTTCGCTATGGATGGTGATATGGCCGTTGGATTGCTTGACCAGCCCATAGACCATGCTCAGTCCCAGACCGCTACCCTTGCCGGTTTCCTTGGTGGTGAAGAACGGTTCGAAGGCGCGTTCCAGCGACTCGGGCGTCATGCCCACGCCGGTGTCGCCGACCGCCAGCATGACATAGGGGCCGGACAACATTTCGGTTTGCGTTGTCGCCTCGCTCTCTTCCTCGATCAGGATGTTGGCGGTGGTCAGCGCGAGCCGGCCACCTTGGGGCATGGCGTCGCGGGCGTTGATCACCAGATTGAGCAAGGCGTTCTCGAACTGGGCCGGATCGACCAGGGTCTGTTCCAGATCGCTGGCCAACGTCGTCTCGATCCGGATGTTGGCGCCCACGGTGCGTCGCATCAGTTCGAGCATCCCCAACACCAGCTTGTTCAGGTCGGTCGGCTGGGCCAGCAGGGGTTGGCGCCGCGAGAACGCCAGCAGCCGCTGCGTCAGCTTGGCACCCCGGTCGGTGGCGCGCAAGGCCTGTTGCGCCATTTCGTGCAACTCGGGTTGCGTCGTCAGTTGTTCGTTCAACAATTCCAGATTGCCCATGATGATGGCCAACAGATTGTTGAAATCATGGGCGATGCCGCCGGTGAGCTGGCCGATGGCCTGCATTTTGTGGGCCTGGCGCAGTTGCGCCTCGGCGTGCTTGCGCTGGGTGATGTCGCGCGCGACCACGATGGCGGCGGATTTGGCGGTGAACCGCCGCAATTCCGGTGGGCCAAACAGATCGCCCTGGGGATGCAGGGTGGTGATGGGGGACGGCTCGGCGAAGCGGATGTCCAGCGGCGCGGTGCGCGATTCGAACCAGCGTCGGCCCGAGGTGGTCGTGAGTTCGTATTCGGCGACCTGGGTTTGCCGGGTCTGCAAGGCCCGGTGGATGATGTCGAGAAAAAATCGCGCCATGTCCGGCGTGTGGATCTCGCTGAGCAGCTTGCCCCGAATCGGGGTGTTGCCGACCGCGGTTCGATCCTGGCCCGCGGCCAGGATTTCGCGATAGCAGCCTGCCTCGTCGACCACGAACACCAGATCGGGAATGGCCCGGGCCATGGCGCGCAGCCGCGCTTCGCTTTCCCGCAGGGCATGATCGGTCTGGTTGCGCTCCGCGATTTCCCGACTGAGCGAGCGATTGATCGCCTCCAGTTGCATGGTGCGCTCGCGGACCCGCTTTTCGAGCAGAGTGTTGGTCTCGCGCGATTCTTCCTGGGCTTTCTCCATGGCGGCCCGCAAGGTGTTGAGCGAACGGGTGAGTCTGCCGATCTCGTTGTCGGCGCCGACGAGAATGTCGGCGCGCAGACGCCCCGCCGCCAGTTGCTGGGTGGCTTCGGCCAGGGAAGCGATGGGTCGGGTGATGGCCATGGCCTGCCGTCTGGACAGGAAGCAGGCGGCCGCCAGCATCAGGACGATTGTCAGTAGCAGGCTCCAGGCCGTGGCGGCGGTGGCGGCTCGCGCGGCCAGGGTTTGCGCGACGCCGAGCATGATCAGTCCGACCAGCGCCACCGAGAGATGGGAGAGCAGCAATTGGCGCTGGAGCGGACGACTGTTCTTGACAGGCGGGGTGGTCATGGCGATCAGGGTCGGTTACGGCGAGTCCGGCGATGGCGTCATTGCCGGTCCGGGGTCAGAAAACACCCGCCGACGCGGGCGGCGATTTTTGAATCCATAAGCCCAACGGCTGAAAAAAGCAAGCCGATCCATCGGGGGAGTTGGGCGCCAGCGGCGAAATTGACGCCTCCGCCGCCGGGGCGCTATGATCGACCCAGTAACGACGAGGTTTTCCCGCTGGCGTTCGCCGGTGGGAATGAAAAGGGAATCTGGTGCGGCGGCTTTGAGGTCGCCAATGCCAGGGCTGCCCCCGCAACTGTGAACAGCGAGTCGCGCCCCCCGCACGCCACTGGCCGAACCGGCTGGGAAGGCTGGGCAAGCGACCAAGACCTGTGAGCCAGGAGACCTGCCGATGTCGGTTGCCAGTTGGATTCCGGGCGGGGTGTTCCGGGGTTGCGAACCGTCTCCAGCCAGCGCGTTGCTCTTGCCACGATTCGTGGCTGCCGCTTCCCAAGACGACTTCCCTCGAGCCCCGCCCATCACCGGGGAGGTTCGTCATGCATATCGCCGAAGGTTTTCTGCCGCCGCTGCACGCCGCCGCGTGGACGGCGGTCGCCCTGCCGTTCGTCGTCGTCAGCGCCTGGCGCGTTAATCGCCTCATGCGGGACCAGCCGCGAATCAAGCTGCTGTTGGCGGCGTCCGGGGCGTTCGCCTTCGTGATCTCGGCGCTCAAGCTGCCCTCGGCGACGGGCAGTTGCTCCCATGCCACCGGCACGGGGTTGGGAGCGATCCTGTTCGGTCCGTCGGTGATGGCGCTGCTGGGAACCATCGTGTTGTTGTTTCAGACGCTGCTGCTGGCGCATGGCGGCGTCACCACCCTGAGCGCGAACGTGGTTTCGATGGCGATTGTCGGCCCTTGGGTCGCCTATGGTCTGCTGCGCGGCGCGCGCTGGTTGAACATACCGCTGGCGGCGAGCGTGTTTCTGGCGGCGATGCTGGGCGATTTGGCCACCTACACCGTGACCGCCGGCCAACTGGCGCTGGCGTTCCCCGACCCGGCCAGCGGATTCATGGGATCGTTCGTCAAGTTCCTGGGCGTGTTTGCCCCTACCCAGTTGCCGCTGGCGGTGATCGAGGGTTTGCTGACGGTGGTCATCGTCAATTTCTTGCGGGAATACAGCGGCGACGAATTGAAAATCCTCCAGTTCCCGTTACGCGCCCTGGCGACGGAGGCCCGTTCATGAAAGCGCGCAATGGTGGGCTGCTGATGCTGGCGGCGGTGCTGGTGGTCGGTTCGGTACTGATCGGTAGTCGCCGGGAGGGAGCGGAGTTCGCCGGGTCGGATGGTCAGGCGATGGCGGCGGTCGCCGCGATTCAGCCCGATTATCAGCCCTGGTTCAAATTGCTTTGGGAGCCGCCGCCGGAAATCGCCAGCGGTCTGTTCGCCCTGCAAGCGGCCCTGGGCGCGGGCGTACTGGGCTACTACCTGGGCTTCAAGCGCGGCCAGGCGCGGGAACGGCGGAACCGGACCGATGCGGGCGATTGACCATCACGCCTGGACCAATCGCTGGCGGCGCTGGCATCCCGCCGAGAAGTTGTTGCCGGCGAGTGGCTTGCTCGTCCTGACCCTGATCCTGCCGCCCCTGACCACCGCGCCGCTGGTGTTGGCCGGGGCGGTGTTGGCCACGGTGCGCGGCGCCGGCGTGCCATTGCCAACGCTACTGAGCGTATTGGCCGCGCCGACGGCGTTTTTGGTGGCCGGCATCCCGTTTCTGGCGGTATCGGTGGATTTTACCCAAGGATTTGACCTGCGGCTTTCGAACGATGGCTGGTGGCTGGCGCTGACCACGATGCTCCGCGCGCTGGCGGCGATGAGCTGTTTGGCTTTCCTGATCCTGACCACGCCGCTGACCGACTGGATAACCTCCCTGCGGCGGGTCGGGGTTCCGTCCGGTGTGGTCGAGCTGATCTTGTTGACCTACCGACTGATCTTCGTGTTCGTCGAACGCGCCCTGACGGGTCATCAGGCCCAGACGGCGCGGCTGGGCCATTCGCGCGTGGATCGGTCGGTGCGCTCCCTGGGATGGCTGGCCGGCAATCTGTTTCAGCGGGCGTTGGCGCAGGCCCGGCGGTTGGAAATCGGTTTGCTGGCGCGCGGTTATACCGGCGAACTGCGCGTGCTGGCGCCGCCGCATGTCTTGTCGCGGACGCGGCTGGCGGCGGGGCTGGGACTGGTCGGTTTGGTGGGAGCGGCGAGCGGTCTGCTGGCGCGCGGGTTCTCATGACCGCGCCCCTGCTGGCGGCGCGTGGGTTGGAATACGCCTACCCCGGCGGCGTAACCGCGCTGCGCGGTCTGGACTTGAACATCGAACGCGGCTGGAAGCTGGCCGTTCTCGGCCCCAACGGCTCCGGCAAGACCACCCTTCTCCTGCATCTCAACGGTGCTTGCAAACCCACGCGCGGCGAAATCCGGCTCGACGGTCAACCAGCCCGTTACGATCACCGCGCGCTCAACCAGTGGCGGCGGCGGGTGGGATTGGTGTTGCAGGAGCCTGACGACCAGTTGTTCGCCGCGACGGTCGAGCAGGATGTGTCGTTTGGGCCGTTGAATCTGGGGTTGTCCGAAGCGGAAGCCGCCGAGCGGGTTCACGAGGCATTGACGGCGTTGCGCGTGACGCATCTTGCTGACCGCCCCACCCATGCGCTCAGTTTTGGCCAGAAAAAGCGGGTCGCCATCGCCGGGGTGTTGGCCATGCGCCCGGAAATCCTGGTGCTGGACGAGCCGACCGCCGGCCTCGATCCGCACGGTGTGACGCATTTGCTGGGTGTCTTGCAGCAGTTGCGCGAGGCCGGCACGACCCTGGTGTTTTCGACCCACGACGTGGATTTGGCCTATGGCTGGGCCGACCAGGTGGCGGTGTTCCACGAAGGGGCGGTGCTCTGTCAAGGGGAGACGGCGGCGGTGTTGGGAAATCGAGACGTGTTGCATCGGGCGCGGTTGCGTCCGCCGTTGCTGCTGGAAGTGACGGAAATGCTTGGCATGGGTCGAGATCGGCTCCAGCCCACACCGCGTTCGCGCGAGGCGGTGCTGGAGTTGCTGCGGGAGCGGTTGGGTCGGCCTTCGTCCGCCGCTTTCATGGAGCCAGCGCCCGCCCATTCGCGGCGCGGGCCGTTGGAGTGACGACCAAGGAGCGTTTGATCGAATGCAGGTTGTGCATGGACCCCTCTGGATGCGTTTCAACGCTGTTTTTCGTCGTAGGGAAGGACCTCGGTGGCGGTCAGGGTGTAGCCGGCGTTGGCCAGGTCGGTGGTGGCGCGCTGGACCGCCAGCCGTCCCGAAACCCAAACCGGATCGAAAACGCCCTGAATGCTCGCCCCAGCCGGCGCTTCGACCAACACCGTTTGGTTGAGCGGTGGCGGCGGAACGTGGATGCAGGCCCCATAGTACGGTACCAGTAAGAACCGGGTGGCGGTCCGCCCGTCGGTTTCCAGGGGAACGGCGAAGCCGGGCAGGCGAACCCGGGCGCCGTCCAGAGCCGCGACGACCGGGGCCTCGTCCCACAGCTTGCGCAACTTCGCCATCAGTTCCCGCGCCTGCGGATCGTCGTCGTTCAGGGTGGTGACGTCGATATCCTTGAACGGCGCTCCCGGATCGAAATCCGCCGGCATCAGATCGTCCCATTCCAGCGTGCGCGGCTTGGCGGCGGATTGGACCGACGGTTCCACGGGCGCCGACGCGGGCGCTGGCGGCTGGGGCGACGAATCGCAACCGAAGAGCGACAGCGTCGACAGGGCGATGAACAGGACGAAGCGATGCATGGGTCAAATCCGGATGGTCATGCCGTCGGCGACAGAATAGCGGTAAGCGCGCCAGGCCGGAAAGAGTCCCGCCAACGCTCCACAACCCAGCACCCCCGCCAGGAGCGCCAGCTCGTGCCCCGACGGTGGCCAACCCGCGATGGCCAGTCCCAATCGGGCTTGAAGCGCCGGCCCGGCCAGCAGCAGCGCCCCTTGGAGCAGCAACACGCCGAGGGCCGCGCCGGCCAGCGCCAGCGTCAGCGATTCGCCCAACACCAGCGCGAAGATCTGCCCCGGCCGCGCGCCCACGGCCCGTAGAATCGCCATTTCCCGGCGTCGCTCGTTCAGGCCGGTCAACAACGCCGCGAGCATCACGGTCAGTCCCACCAGCACCACCAGACCGGACACGACCAACAGCGCGTTTTCCGCCAGACCCATCAAATCCCAAAGCTGTTGCAAGGTCAGGCCCGGCAGGATCGCCAGCAGCGGTTCGGCGGAGAATTCGTTGATCTCGCGTTGCAGTCGGAAAATCGCGGTCTTGGACTTGAGGCCGACCAGGAAAGCGGTGATGGTCTTGGGCGTCAGATCGAGCTGGCGCACCTGTTCAGCGGACAGGCGCATTCCGGGAACGGGCGCCCCGCCGCGCCAATCGACATGAATCGCCTCGATGCCCTCCAGGCTGACATGCATGGTCTGGTCCACCGGCGTGCCGGTGCGCGCCAGGACGCCGACCACGCGAAACGGCTTGTCGTCGTGCAGCGCGAAACTGACCTCGCCGGCACCGTGGGCGATGACGATGGACTGGTCCAGCCGGTAGCCGAGCCGGTCGGCGACCTCAGCGCCCAGCACGGCGTCGAACACGTCCTCGAATTCGCGGCCCTCGGCGAGTCGCAAGGGCTGGTTGCGACCGTAGCGGTAATGCTGGAAATAGTCCCGGCTCGTGCCCAGCACTCGAAAGCCCCGGTGCGAATCGCCGAGCGACAGCGGCACGGTCCAGGCGACTTGGGGATGGGCGGCGAGGGTTCGATAGCTGGTCCAGTTGACGTTGTTGGTCGGATCGCCGATGCGGAACACGCTGTACAGCAGCAGGTTGATCGGACCGCCGCGCGCCCCGACGATCAGGTCGGTGCCCGACAGGGTGTTGGCGAAGCTGGCGCGGGCCTGGGTGCGCAGGCGCTCGACCCCGAGCAGCAAGGTCACGCTCAGGGCGATGGCGAGGACCACCAGCGCGCTGGTGAGACGGCGGCTCCACAGGCTTTTGCCAGCGAGGGTCAGGATAGCCACGCTTCACCCTGCGAACGGCGCAGCGTTGAGGGCAGGCAGTTCCGCCACCCGGTCGAAATGGCCGGCCAGCGAACGGTCGTGGCTGACGAACAATAACGCGGCGTCGGCGCTTTCGCATTCGCGGCGCAGCAGTTCGACGAAATCCAGGCGACGGTCGGCGTCCAGGGCGGAGGTGGGTTCGTCGGCGATGATCAGCTCCGGGCGTCCGATCAGGGCGCGGGCCGCCGCCACCCGCTGTTGTTGTCCGACCGACAGTTCGGCGGCGGTGCGACGTTCCAGACCGGGATCGTCCAAGCCCAGATGCGCCAGCAGCCGGCGCGCTTCGGCTTGCACCGATCCGGTGGGGACGATGGCGCGGGCGCGACGGGCAGCCGAGAACCGGCACGGCAGCGTCACGTTTTCCAGCACCGAGAGATAGGGCAAAAGGTTGAACATCTGGAAGATCACGCCCAGCCGGTCGGCGCGCAAGCGGTCGCGAGCCGAACCGGAGAGCGAAGTCAGATCGGCGCCGAGCACCGCGACCCGCCCCTCGGTCGTCCGGTGGATGCCGGCGATCAGCGCCAGCAAGGTGCTTTTGCCGGAACCGCTCGGACCCGCCAGAAATAGCCGCTCGCCCGCCGCCAGCGCGAAGGCGGGAATGTCCAGCACCCAAGGCCGATCCGGTCGCCAGCGAAAACGCAGCCCACCGATGGCGATGGCCGGGATGGCGTCCGCCTCGACCGCTGGCGCTTTGGTCATGGCAGGGTGATGGTGTCCTGTCCCGGAACCAGTCGCTGGCTCCGTTGCCCGGCGGGGGTCACCATTTCGACATCGAGCCGTTCCAGCCGGGGCAACTGTTGGAACAAAAGTGTCTTGATTTGCTTGAGCGTCTCGGGACGGCGGCAGTCGAAGCGATAGGTGACCTCGAAATCGGCGTGCGCTTCGCCATCGGCATGATCGTGACCGGCTTCGTGCTTGTCGTGCTTGTCGTGCTTGTCGTGCTTGTAACCCGCCGCGTGCCCGTCTTCCAGCAATTCGCTTTCCACTGCGCCGGGCGCGGCGGTGCATTGAGCGGCGTCGGGAAGCGCCAACACCTTGCGTGAATCCTTCAGCATCGCCACGGCTTTTTTCACCGCTTCCTTGTGCTTGGCTTCTCGCGGCGCGTGCTCGAAGCCCACCACATCCATCGCCGACAGGCGCAATTCGGCGTTCAGGCTGTCGCCTTCCAGGACCAGTTGCAGCGTCCCGGCGCCGTGGACGTGGGGTTCGGCGGCCAGCAGGGTGGTGTTCGTCAGGGCGAATCCGAGCGCGGCGGCGATGCGGGTCGATGCGAGATGCTTCATGTTGGTATCTCCATGGCTATACGAGTACCCGATGGCTCTTAAAATTCGTTCTGCAACCGCTTGTAGCCTCGCACCAGTTCGTTGTTGGTGCGGGCCACATCCTCGAAGAATTCCCAATCCCGATCCTCTGAATCGATTATTTCATGCAATTGAATTGCGCAAAAATCGCTTTAGGGAGAACACGCCGGGCAAGTACCCTGGATCGTGATTTCCGCCCGCTGGAAGGTGTAGCCCGGTGGCAATCCCAGAATCAGCGCGGGGCGCAGGGTGTCGAGGCAGAGCACCTTGCCGCAGCGCAGGCAACAAAAATGCGGGTGCTGATGGTTCTCGTCGAGCATCGCGCCGAACCGCCAGGATCGATCCTCGCCCGCCACTTTGTGGGCCAATCCTTGCTCGACCAGCCATTCCAGCACGCGATAAAGGGTCACGCGGTCGCAGTGCTCGCCACGGGCCACGATCCTGGCCACCACCTCGTGATGGCTGAGCGCATTCGGCGAATCCAGCAGCGTGGCCAGCGTCGCCAGGCGCGCCGGCGTTACCCGCTGACCCAGCGTTTGCAGGCGTTGCCGGGCGGTTTCGCGGACATCGGGGGAGATGGCAATTTCTTCGATCATGGGGCGCCAATAAATCACAAGGTATCAATTTATGCAATAGGGTTGCATTTACCGGCAGTCAACGATGCACGGCATGGCAGGAGACCGACCACCGCATGGATTATTCGGCGCGATGCGGAATAAACTCCAAGGCAACAGGATGGCCCAGTGCCCGCTCGAAACACCGATATTCCTTACCAAGAGATACTCAGATCATGACCGATTTCCCCAACGACGGGTTGGCGTCCCCGCTGACCGACCGCACTTCGGCGACCGATGACCAGCGCATCGAGAACATCGTGCCGTTGCCGCCGCCCATGCACCTGATTCAGTTCTTTCCGATCAAGAACACGCCGGTGGAAGCGTTCATCTCGGAGACCCGCAACAACGTGCGCGCCATCGTGCATGGCGTCTCCGACCGGCTCCTGGTAGTCATCGGGCCTTGCTCCATTCACGATCCGGCTTCCGCGCTGGACTATGCGTCGCGCCTGAAGGCGGAGCGCGACCGGTTGGGCGAAGATCTCGAAATCGTCATGCGGGTCTATTTCGAGAAACCGCGCACCACCATCGGGTGGAAGGGCCTGATCAACGATCCCTATCTGAACGGCAGCTTCCGGATCAACGAGGGGCTGCGTATCGCCCGCGACCTGCTCGTGCGCATCAATCAGGTGGGCGTTCCCGCCGGCTGCGAATTCCTCGACGTGATCTCTCCCCAGTACATCGGCGATCTGGTCTCCTGGGGCGCCATCGGAGCGCGGACCACCGAGTCGCAGGTGCATCGCGAACTCGCTTCCGGGCTGTCGTCACCGGTCGGGTTCAAGAACGGCACCGACGGCAACGTGCGGATCGCCATCGCGGCGATTCTGGCCGCCCGCCAGCGCCATCACTTTCTATCGGTGCATAAATCCGGGCAGGTGGCGATCGTCGATACCCTGGGCAACACCGACTGCCACATCATCCTACGCGGGGGGAGCCAGCCCAACTACGATCAGACGAGCGTGGAGGCGGCTTGCGCCGAACTCGCCCGGTCCAATTTGCCCGAATGGTTGATGATCGATCTCTCGCACGGGAACACTCCCGGAGGGTTCCAGCGGCAATTGGTCTCGGGCGCGGCGGTCGCCGAGCAAATCGCCGCGGGCAGCGCGCGGATCATGGGGGTGGCGGTGGAATCCCATCTGGTCGAGGGCCGGCAGGATCTGCGCCTCGATCAACCCCTGGTGTACGGTCAAAGCATCACCGACCCCTGCATCGGCTGGGAGGATTCCGTGCGCCTGCTCGACCAACTGGCACAGGCCGTGCGCGCGCGGCGGGCATTGGCCAAGTAGAGCGATAAAAATGCGGGCTTACTTCTGTCTTTTATCTTTGCGATCCTGAGGAGGTGTGAGATGGCTGAATTGAATCTGGGGTTCGTGGCGGGGCTGGTGTTTGAAGGAGACTCGGGGGCGAAACTGCCGAAGTCGATGGTGTCGATGGGGGCGGTGTACAAACGGTCGGTGGAGCGGATGACGCTGTATACGCCGTTTGGGTTGGAGGTGAAGTCGATTGCGTATCCGCCGGTGTATTCCGATGGCGATGGGATCTTCGGCGTGGTGTTTCAGTGGGATGCCTCCGATATCGGGGCTGTGATGGATGCGGCGATGTCGGACCGGCTTGAGTATTCGATCACGGCATGGCGGCAAGTAGGCGATTATCGAGTGCCGTCGAAGAAGCGCGGGACACTGAAGCTGCGGCCGAATGCGGGCGGGATGGGATTGCCGAAGAGTGGGATCGAGTGGGCGTTCAAGAGCGCGGCGGCGATTGAGAAGGCAGCGAAGCAGATCAAAGTGTCGGCGCCAGCGGGGTTAGGGACAGCGCGGACGACGGAGTTGTACTACCTGGTGGATGTGGTGGATCTGCCGGCGTATTCAACAGCGCGATATTAGTCATTTGAACCGCCCCGGCTTTCTCGGAGGCTCCAACTTTTGAGAGTATGGAGCTATGAA
>ERZ761602.2005-NODE-2005-length-34059-cov-7.888572_pt1 | contig 34059 bp, 25 predicted proteins | sample MGYA00512165_ERZ761602 | MGnify/ENA primary metagenome ERZ761602 (study PRJEB28899, sample SAMN02445085) | bioreactor sludge metagenome | biome: EBPR sludge; isolation source: Thorneside wastewater treatment plant | place: Australia: Brisbane, Thorneside...
TTGACCAGTTCGCGGTAGGCCAGCAGCTCGTAGGAGTAGACGTCCACCTTCTCCTTCGACTTCTTGCCCTCGCGGATCACGTTGCGGCTGTAGTGGTGCGCGAACGAAGGCTCGATGCCGTTGCTGGCGTTGTTGGCCAGCGACAGGCTGATGGTGCCGGTGGGGGCGATGGAGCTGTGGTGGGTGAAGCGGCTGCCGATCTCGGCCAGTTCGTCCACCAGGTCCGGGGCCACTTCGGCCACGCGCTGCATGTAGCGGCTGTAGCGGGCGTGCAGGACCTTGCCGGGGATTTCCTGGCCGACCTTCCAGCCGTCCTTCGCCATTTCCGGGCGCTGGCGCAGCATGGCGGCGGTGACGGTGAACAGCTCGTCCATGATCGGGGCGGCGCCCTTCTCCTTGGCCAGCGCCAGGCCCATCTCCCAGCCGGCCACGGCCATCTCGCGGGCGATGGCCTCGGTGAACTCGCAGGATTCGGGGCTGCCGTACTTGTGCTTGAGCATGGTCAGCGTGCTGCCCAGGCCCAGGAAGCCCATGCCGTGGCGGCGCTTGCGCAGGATCTCCTGGCGCTGCTGCTCCAGCGGCAGGCCGTTCACTTCGACCACGTTGTCGAGCATGCGGGTGAACACGCGCACGACTTCCTTGTACTCGTCCCAGTCGAAGCGCGCCTTGTCGGTGAAGGGGTCGCGCACGAAGGTGGTCAGGTTGACCGAGCCCAGCAGGCAGGCGCCGTAGGGTGGCAGCGGCTGCTCGCCGCAGGGGTTGGTGGCGCGGATGGTCTCGCACCACCAGTTGTTGTTCATCTCGTTGACGCGGTCGATCAGGATGAAGCCCGGCTCGGCGTAGTCGTACGTCGAGACCATGATCATGTCCCACAGGTGGCGGGCGCGGATGTGGCCGTAGATCTTGCAGGCCACCAGGCCGTCGTCGCGGACGATGTAGTTCTTGTGGGTGGGCCACTCGCGCCAGACCACCTGGGCGGCGTCCTCGACGTCGATGTCGCCCTTCTCCTTGATGTTCACCGGGAACACCAGCGGCCAGTCGGCGTCGGTGTCGACCGCTTCCATGAAGCCGTCGGTGATCAGCAGCGACAGGTTGAACTGGCGCAGGCGGCCGTCTTCGCGCTTGGCGCGGATGAAGTCCTTGACGTCCGGGTGGGAGATTTCGAACGTGCCCATCTGCGCGCCGCGGCGGCCGCCGGCGCTGGAGACGGTGAAGCACATCTTGTCGTAGATATCCATGAAGGACATCGGGCCGGAGGTGTAGGCGCCGGCGCCGGCGACGAAGGCGCCCCTCGGGCGCAGCGTGCTGAACTCGTAGCCGATGCCGCAGCCGGCCTTCAGGGTCAGGCCGGCTTCGTGGACCTTCTCCAGGATGCCGTCCATCGAATCCTCGATGGTGCCGGAGACGGTGCAGTTGATCGTGCTGGTGGCCGGCTTGTGCTGCTGGGCGCCGGCGTTGGAGGTGATGCGGCCGGCGGGGATGGCGCCGCGGCGCAGCGCCCACACGAAGCGCTCGTACCAGTAGGCGCGCTTCTCGGGGGTGGCTTCAGCGTCGGCCAGGGCGCGGGCCACGCGCTGGTAGGTGCCGTCGATGTCGGCGTCTATCGCCTCGCCCTGCTTGGTCTTCAGCCGGTACTTCTTGTCCCAGATGTCCTGGGACGCCGGCTGCATGGGAATCAGCGCGGGATGTTCCGTCTTGACCGCCTCGAGGCGCACCGTGCTCATGGTTCTGTTGTTCTCCTTAAAAACCGATTCCGTGGGGGACGGGCGGCGGCCCGGCCCCGGTATGTTCTGCCGTCAGGGCGGTCCGCAGGCGCGGCGACGGGTGGCCGGGCGCGTTGCGCCGGATGCCGGATGGTCCTGGAAAGGCCTTGCGTCTGCCGCTGCCCCGACCCGATGTGCCACCGTTGCCCTCGCCCTCTCTGCGCCGGTCCCCCCGAAAGGCACCGGATTCCCGTGCAATGCCGTCTCGAAAACACCATTGCTTGGGTCCGCCTCGTGCTGGACCGCAACATCTTGTGTCCGCACGAAGCCAGCAAACTACCCCCGGGGGGGGGTCCTGTCAACCGGATTGACAGCATCCGCGCGGCCATGCCGGCAGTGCCCGGCCAGGCCCGCGACCGGGTGTCGCAGGCACCCGCGGCGGGCCGGACTTCATTGCCGGTTTAGGCGTCAATGAGCAGACTCATTCAGCTTCGCCGGGCGCGGCCCGGCCTCTCCCTTCCCGACACTCGACGACACCCGCCGACCTGCCATGAAGAACACGCTGCGCCCCTTCCCCACCCTGCTGGCCCTGACCGCGGCGGCCGCCTTCGGCGGCTTCGCCGCCAGCGGCCTGAACGACCTGCTGCAGAAACCCGCCCAGGCCACGCCGGCCGCGGCCGTCCCGGTCGCCGCGGCCCTGCCCGCGGCGGTGGACGGCCAGGCGCTGCCCTCGCTGGCGCCCATGCTCAAGCGCGCCACCCCGGCGGTGGTCAGCGTGTACAGCCGGCAGACGGTGCGCGTGGCCAGCCCGCTGGGACCGTTCGCCGACGATCCGTTCTTCCGCCGCTTCTTCGGCATCCCCGACATGCCGCGCGAGCGGGTGGAACGCGCGCTGGGCTCGGGCGTGATCGTCGATGCGGCCAACGGCTACGTGCTGACCAACCACCACGTGGTGGAGAACGCCGACGGCGTGTCGGTCACCCTCAACGACGGCCGCACGGTGGAGGCCGAGTTCATCGGCTCGGACCCGGACACCGACGTGGCGCTGATCCGCATCCCGGCGCGCGACCTGACCGCGATCCCGATGGCCGACAGCGACCGCCTGCAGGTGGGCGACTTCGTGGTGGCGATGGGCAACCCCTACGGGCTGGGGCAGACGGTGACCTCGGGCATCGTCTCGGCGGTGGGCCGCAGCGGCATCCCGGTGGCCGGCTACCAGAACTTCATCCAGACCGACGCCTCGATCAACCCGGGCAACTCGGGCGGCGCGCTGGTGGACCTGCAGGGACGGCTGGTGGGCATCAACACCGCCAGCTTCAATCCGCGCGGCAGCATGGCCGGCAACATCGGCCTGGGCTTCGCCATCCCGATCAACCTGGCGCGCGGGATCATGGACCAGTTGATCGCCAACGGCGGCGTGGTGCGCCGGGGCACGTTCGGGGTGGAGTCGCAGGACGTGGACGAGCGCATGGCGCGCGGCCTGGGCCTGGAAGCGCCGCGCGGCGCGGTGATCACCCGCGTGTACCCGGGCTCGGCCGCCGCCGCGGCCGGCTTGCAGGCCGGCGACGTGGTGCTGGCGGCCAACGGCCAGCGCGTGGACAACCGCGCCGCCCTGCACAACTTCGAGGGCCTGCAACCGCTGGGCGCGCGCGTGGCGCTGGACGTGCGCCGCGACGGCAAGCCGCTGCAACTGACCGCGACGCTGAAGGAAGGCGTGCGCACGCTGGACGGCGCCGCGATCGACCCGCGCCTGGCCGGCGCCACCCTCAAGGAACTGGACGAATCGGCGCGCCAGCAACTGCGCGCGATGGGCGCCGCCGGCGGCGTCCAGGCCAGCAACGTGGCGCGCAACAGCCGCGCCTGGAACAGCGGCCTGCGCCCGGGCGACATCATCGTCGGCGCCAGCAGCGGCGAGTTCGGCGATCTGGCCAGCTTCCGCGCCAGCTTCGAGCGCAAGCCCGAGCAACTGGTGCTGGGCATCCGCCGCGGCAATGGCGGCGGGCGGCTGTTGATGCAGTGATGGTATGGAACGGGAAAGGGGGAATGAAGGCATCCTGCTGCGGCATGTCCACGGACCTGCGAATCGAGTGACGTGCCCATTCCCTGGTCCCGCTTCCCGTTCCCCCTAACAGCCCCTTCATCCACCTGCGCTAGAGTGCGTCCATCCCCCGCCTGCTGGAGACGACGATGAGCAATCCCAACGCCACCGATGCCGTGAAGGCCAACCTGGGCGAAGCCGGTTCGCACCTGAAGTCCGCCGCCTCGGCCGCCGGCGAGGCGATCAAGGGCGCCGCCAGCGCGGCCGGCGACGAACTGCGGCTGGGCAAGGCCAACGTGAAGTCGGAACTGGCCGACAGCGCACTGTCCGGCATCGCCGCCGCCGAGTCCGGCGGGGCCGCCGCGCGCGAGCAGATGGACGCGCTGATGGACAAGGGCCGCGACCTGATCGACAGCGCCGCCGAGCTGATCCGCGAACGCCCGCTGGCGTCCTTCGGCGTGGCCTTCGCCGCCGGCTGGATCATCGCCAAGCTGGCCCGCAGCGGCGGCGACAAGTAATCCCCTGGCGTGAGCGAGACGCCCCGCGAAGCGCCCGGAGCGGCGCCGTCCGACGACGACGCACCGCCGCCCGGCCTGCAGGAAAGCCTCCGCCAGGTCGGCGACGCCGGCAAGGCGGCGCTGGGCTCGGCGCGCGATGGCGGCCGTGCCCTGCGCACCCTGCTCTCGGCCGATCTGGCGCTGGCGCGCAGCGCCTTCGGCCGCGCACTGGCGTGGGCGGGCGTGGCCATCGTGTTCGGCGCCTCGGCCTGGCTGCTGGTGGCCGGCGCGCTGATCGCGCTGATGCAGCGCTTCGGCTTCTCGTGGCTGCAATCGCTGTCGCTGGCGGCGGTGGTGAGCCTGGCGGCGACCGGGCTGGCGGCCTGGCAGGTCACCCGCTACTTCGACTGCATGGGCCTGCACGCCACCCGCCGGCAGTTGTCGCGACTGGGCTTCTTCGACGAACCGTCCGGCGACGGGCACGACGATGACGACGACGCACCCGACGGAGGCGCGCCGCGATGAACTTCCGCGAACTCCAGCGTCGTGTGGACCGCGCCGAGCGACGCGTGGACCAGCGCCTGAGCCTGGCGGAATCGCAGTGGGGCACGCTGAAGCAGGCATGGCGCGAAGGCTGGACGCCGGGCCGCATCGTCATCGCCGGCGTGGTCAGCGGCTTCCTGGTCGGGCGCGCCGAACCCCTGCGCGCACTGACCGGCGCGCGCTGGATGCAGATGTTCAGCGCAGTCTCCAGCCTGCTGGCCACCGCGCAGGCGGCGACCGCCGCCGAACAGGCCGGGCAAGCCGCCGATACCGCGCAGGACGTGCAGGCCCAGGCCGGCGCCGCGGCGACCGACACGGCGGAGGAGCCGGTACTGGACCAGGCATTCGACGAAGACACCGTGGTCGTCACCGCCCCCCGCCCGGCCGAAGCGGCCACCGAGTTGTCCGAACGCTGAGCACGGCGCGCCGAACACTGATCGTCAAGCACAGAGCGTCCATCGTCCCGCTTGCGTGAGCGGTTTTGCCGCTGTTGCGGCTGAGAGCTTCTGGTTTCCGGCTGGACTTTGGCCGGAATTGCCGCTGTGGCTTTCCGGTTTTCGCGGCGGCGATTGTTGCCGTGGTGATGATTGCGACAGTGGCAGCGACGCCTTCTTACTTCTTACCTTCTCACCTCTTACTGCTTCGATTGAGACAGAGAGCGAGGCCGGGACCATTGCTCAAGTTGAGATTGAAGCCGAAGTCCCGACGGCGACTACAACTTCAACCCCGCCATGATGCGGCGCCATCGTCGACCACCACCCGCAACACGGCGAAGAACCGTGCAAGCCCTGACGAACGTTCACGTCCGCGCATCGCGCCAGCCGCATTCTCTTGGGCAAGCGCCAGGACGCGTATACCGACTGTAACAACCCGGCAACGCACTGCTCCGCCATCCATGCCACCCAGGCGACATCGCCAGCCGATGCCGTCACGGGTACGCCTCGTCCTCCGAGCGTCCGCCCGATCACACCTCGCCCTTGCGAACAAGAACGACGACACCTAGAACCATCGCCCCCTGCGCAGGCGTGAACCCCGCGACTTCCTCCCCGGCAACCTGCGGAAAAGGAACGAACGCAAAGGCACCGCCTCCCATCCACGCAGCGATGGCGGCAGCGCCACACGAAACCGCCCGCACCAGCCATCCCAGCCCGATGCACCTGCCCGGCTCACGCCGCGCCCACGAGGCGTCGCACCATAATCGCCTCCTCCCCGTGCCGCAGACCGCCCGTCCATGAGCCCCCCAGCCCCAGACGAAACACCGCTTCCCGCCGCCCCGGCTTCGCCGGCGCCCGCGCTGCCGCCCCCGCCTTCCCCGCGCCCGCGCGCCTCGGCGCCGCTGCTGGTGCTGGCGACGCTGGCGGTGGGCTATACGCTGTGGGCCGCGCAGGAGGTGCTGCTGCCGGTGCTGCTGGCGATGTTCTTCGCGCTGGTGGGCAACCCCATCATCCGCCTGCTGCGGCGGCTGCACGTGCCGCGCTTCGTCGCCGCACTGGCGGTGCTGCTGGGCGGCATGACCGCTGCCGGCCTGCTCGCGCACAAGATGCTGCCCTCGGCGATGGAATGGGCGCAGCAGGCGCCGCGCGAGATGCGCCAGCTCGCGCCCAAGCTGCGCGAGCTGACCAAGCCGGTGCAGGACGCCAACCGCGCCGCGGAAAGCTTCGCGCGCGCCGCCGGCGGCCAGACCGGCCGCGCGCCGGAGGTGGTGCACACCGCGCCGCAGGACGACCCCTACCGCAAGCTGCTGGCCACGCCGCGGCTGCTGGCCTCGCTGCTGGCGGTGGTGCTGCTGACGTTCTTCTTCATGGTCTACGGCGAGAACCTGCAACGCAACGCGATCGCGCTGCTGCCCGGGCGCCAGCAGAAGAAGTTCACCGTGGACATCCTGCACTCCATCGAGCGCGAGGTGTCGCGCTACGTGCTGACCATCAGCCTGATCAACACGGTGGTGGGGCTGGTGTTCGCCGGCGCGCTGTACCTGCTGGGCCTGTCGCTGGCCGAGGCGCTGCTGTGGGGCACGATGGCGGCGCTGCTGAACTTCGCGCCCTACGTGGGCCCGCTGATCGGGATGGTGGCGATGCTGCTGGTGGGCTTCATCACCTTCAAGGAGCCGTTGCAGTCGCTGTTGCCGGCGGCGGCCTACCTGGTGCTGCACACGATCGAGGGGCAGGTGGTCACGCCGATCGTGCTGGGCCGGCGGATGGCGCTGTCGCCGCTGGTGCTGATCCTGGCGCTGATGCTGTTCGGATGGCTGTGGGGCATCGTGGGGCTGCTGCTGGCGGTGCCGCTGCTGGTGTGCGTGAAGCTGGTACTGGCGCGGGTGGAGGGGATGGAGGGATGGGCGCGGTTGTTGGAGTAGCCCCCGGCCCCAAGCCCCCCATCCCCGCTGCGGTAAACTCCTGCCGATGAGTTTCCCCGTCCGCGCCATCACCCTCGACCTCGACGACACCCTGTGGCCGTTCGCACCCATCGGCGCGCGCATCGAGCGCGTGCTCGACGACTGGCTGCGCCGGCACAGCCCCGCCACCGCGGCCATGTTCCCGGTCGAGCGCATGCGCGCCCTGCGCGAGGACGTCTTCGCCGCGCACCCGCAGCTCAAGCACGACCTGAGCGCACTGCGGCGGATGACGCTGGAACGCGCGCTGCGCGAGAGCGGCGCCGACATCGCGTTGCTGGAGCCGGCCTACGAGATCTTCTACGCCGCGCGCAACCAGGTGGAGTGCTACCCCGACGCGCTGGCCGCGCTGGAGCGCATCGCCGCGCGCCTGCCGGTGGCCGCGGTGACCAACGGCAACGCCGACCTGCAGCGCATCGGCCTGGATCATCTGTTCGCGCACCAGGTGCACGCGCGCGGCCACGGCGCGGCCAAGCCGGAGGCGAGCATCTTCCACGCCGCCTGCGGCCTGCTGGGCGTGCCCCCGGGCGAAGTGCTGCACGTGGGCGACCACATCGAGATGGACGTGCTGGGCGCGGCCCGCGCCGGCCTGCGCAGTTGCTGGATCAACCGCCCCGAGGACCACGGCGGCCGCCCGCAGGCATGGACGCACGCGACCGCGCGGCCCGACCTGGAATTCGCCACCCTGACCGCACTGGCCGACTGGCTGGACGCGCATCCCTCTTCCGCCAAGGACCACGCCGCCGCATGAGCGCCGCCCTCGCCTACACCGGATCCTCCGCCGACGCCCGCCCGCTGCACGTGCTGGAACGCGGGCAACTGGCCGCCTGGCGCGAACGCCAGCCGCCCGCCGTGCAGGCGTGGCTGGACGCGCAGGGCTTCGCCGCCGCGCCCGGTTCGCTGTTGCTGCTGCCCGGCGCGGACGGACTGGCCGGCGCGGCGATCGGCATCGGCGACGCACTGGACCCGTATGCCTATGCGCACGCGCCGTTCGGCCTGCCGGCCGGCGACTGGGCGCTGGCGAGCGGGCTGGCCGCCGAAGCGCGCGCGGCGCTGCAACTGGGCTGGGGCCTGGGCAGCTACCGGTTCGACCGCTACAAGCAGGCGCCGCGCAAGCCGGCGCGGCTGCTGCTGCCGCAGGCCGACGCCGAGGCGATGGACCTGCTGCACGCCAGCCTGAAGGTGCGCGACCTGGTCAACACGCCGACCGAACACATGGGCCCGGACGACCTGGAAGCGGCAGCGCGCGAGCTCGCCGCGGTCCACGGCGCGCAGGTGGAAGTGATCGCCGGCGACGCGCTGCTCACGCAGAACTTTCCCGCCATCCACGCCGTCGGCCGCGCCTCGCACCGCGCGCCGCGGCTGATCGCGCTGCGCTGGGGCGAGGCGTCGCACCCGCACGTGGCGCTGGTCGGCAAGGGCGTGTGCTTCGACACTGGCGGCCTGGACATCAAGCCGGCCGACGGCATGCGCCACATGAAGAAGGACATGGGCGGCGCGGCGCACGCGCTGGCGCTGGCGCAACTGGTGATGGCGCGCGCGCTGCCGGTGCGGCTGACCCTGCTGCTGCCGGCGGTGGAGAACAGCATCGGCCCCGACGCCTTCCGCCCCGGCGAAGTCATCGCCACCCGCAAGGGCGTGAGCGTGGAGATCGACAACACCGACGCCGAAGGCCGGGTGATCCTGTGCGACGCGCTGACCTATGCCGGCGAACAGTCGCCCGAACTGCTGCTGGATTTCGCCACGCTGACCGGCGCGGCGCGCATCGCCCTGGGCCCGGACCTGCCGGCGCTGTTCGCCAACGACGACACGCTGGCGCAGGACTGGATCGCCGCCGGCCAGCGCATGCGCGACCCGGTGTGGCGCATGCCGCTGTGGCGCCCGTACCTGCGCTACCTGACCAGCGGCATCGCCGACCTGGCCAACGCCGGCTCGCGCATGGCCGGCGCCATCACCGCCGCCCTGTACCTGGAGCGCTTCGTGCCGGAAGGTCTGCCGTGGGCGCACCTGGACGTCTACGCCTGGAACGACAGCGACCGCCCCGGCCGCCCCGCCGGCGGCGAAGCACTGGCGCTGCGCAGCGCCTGGGCCATGCTGAAGGCGCGCTACGGCGATTGATCCCCCGGGCCCTCCCCGTGCTGCTGTGTGTTGTGGGAGCGACGGGTCGAGGGAGAGGCGATTTTGCCGCGGATGACGCGGATGGATGCGGATAAGGCATCAACGAAGCCATGGCCGCGTTCGTGCATGCTGCATCTTGGGTTCTCCCGTCGCGACTGACGTCGCTCCCACAGAGGCGCATGACGCCGGCGCAAGGGCATTAGACGCGGATGAACGCGGATGAGCTTTGCATTGCCCCATCTCATCCAGACCGGCCCCACGTCGAGGCTGGAAGCCCCGCCACACAGCCTACCTCCCTGTAGGAGCGACGTCAGTCGCGACCACGGCCCCGAAGACGACGTGACCAGGGATCGGCACCGACAAACACGCACCAGGCGCCTTCAATCCGCTTCTTCGCCCTGATCCGTGTCCAACACCCCCCAGGACGCACGGTCGCGACTGACGTCGCTCCTACGGCCGTGCCGATGGGGCGCTACAGCCAGCCGCGCTGGCGGGCCAGGCGGTAGGCTTCGATGCGGTTGCCCACGCCGAGCTTGCCGATGGCTTCGGACAGGTAGTTGCGCACGGTGCCCTGCGACAGGTTGAGCTGCCGGGCGATTTCGCCGGCGGACTGGCCTTCGCCGGCCAGCCGCAGCACCTGGCGCTCGCGGTCGTTGAGCGGGTCGGCGTCGGACCAGGCTTCCAGCGCCAGTTGCGGATCGATGGCGCGGCCGCCGCGGTGCACCTTGCGCAGGGCTTCGGCCAAGTCTTCGGCGGGCGCGTCCTTGAGCAGGTAGCCGGACACGCCGGCGTCCAGGGCGCGGCGCAGGAAACCGCTGCGCGCGAAGGTGGTGACGATGACGACCTTGCAGGGCAAGCCGTGCCGCTGGATGCGCTGGGCCAGTTCCAGCCCGCTCAGGCCGGGCATCTCGATGTCGGTGACCAGCAGGTCGGGCTTGAGCCGTTGCAACTCGCGCCAGGCGCTTTCGCCGTCGGCGGCGCTGCCCGCCACTTCGATGTCGCTCTCCATGCCCAGCAGCGCGGTGAGCGCGCCGCGCACCATGGCCTGGTCTTCGGCGAGCAGCACGCGGATCATCGGGACACCTGCAGCGGGAAAACCGCCGCCATGCCCACGAATCGCACCGGGCGCAGGCACCGCATCGTCACCACACGCCCGCAGGAGCGACGTGAGTCGCGACCGCGGCAGGCGCATGAGGCAATGCCTTGGTGAAGCGGGGAAGACATGCCTTCCATGAGAATCCTCCTTGTGGAACGGATGGCGTGCGGTCGCGACTCACGTCGCTCCTACCGGCGCCTGTGCGGGCGCGGGGACTTCGTGCGTGTCCGCCGGACCGTCGGGCGACGGCAGCGGCAGGGTGATTTCCACGCAGGTGCCCTGGCGGCGGGTGGAATCCAGGCGCAGGCGGCCGCCGCGCGATTCCACCCGCTCGCGCATGCCGGTCAGGCCGTTGCCGGGGACCGCGGCGGTGCCGACGCCGTTGTCGCGCACGGTCAGCATCGCTTGCGCCGGCGTGCATGCCAGCGACACTTCGGCCAGGCTGGCGCGCGCGTGGCGCTGGATGTTGGTGACCGCTTCGCGCAGGCACAGCGCCAGCACGGTTTCCACGTCCGGCGGCAGCGCGGCGCCCTGCACGTCGTGGCGCAGGGTCACGCCATCGGATTCCAGCAACAGCCGCGCGGACGCCACTTCCGCCGCCAGTCCGGCGGCGCGGATACCGGTCACCGCGCGCCGCACCTGCGCCAACGCCTCGCGCGCGACGCGGCTGACTTCGGCGATCTCGGCGCGCGCGGCCTGCGGATCGCGCTCGACCAGACGCCCGGCCAGGTCGGACTTCAGCGCCACCAGCGACAGGGTGTGGCCGAGCAGGTCGTGCAGGTCGCGGCCGATGCGCTCGCGTTCGGCCAGCGCGGCCAGCCGGCGCACTTCGTCGTGCGAGAGCTTGAGTTCGGCGCGCTTGCGCACGGTCTCGGCCTGGAAGTAGTTGCCGGTGAACACCGCCACCGACACGATCGCCGTGACCGCCGACACGAACAACGGGAAATCCAGCCAGACGGCCATCCCGCAGTAGGGGACCAGCAACAGCGCCAGCATGCCCAGCCGGCTCCACAGCGCGCCCGGCAGCAGCGCGGCGAACGCGGCGGCGTAGATGACGTAGGTGTTGGAGAACGCGTTGAACGCCATCAGCCCGTAGCCCAGCGCGGCGATGCCCAGCGTGCACAGCACGCGCGCCATCGCGCTGCCGCGGTAGGCGTGGAAGTACATCGGCAGGAACACCGCGATCGAGGCCAGCGTCGGCCACAACTGCCAGCGCACGCCCCTGCCCCAGTCGGCGTTGGACGGCACCAGCACCGGCACGAACAGGAACACCAGGTAGCCCAGCAGCAGGATGGGCATCCAGCCCAGGCCCAGCGCCTCGGGCACGAGCCGGTCGCGCAGGCGGGTGAGCGCGCGCAGCGAAGGGGAAGCAGGCAGGTTCATGGTCGACTCCTTGCGCCGGGGCGCCGGCTCATCGCGCCAGGCGGCGGCGGGCCAGCACGAAGAACACCGCGGTGACCGCCGCCAGCACGCCGGCGTGCAGCCATGCCGGCTGTCCCGCATCCACGCCGACCGTCTTCTGCGCGATCTGTGCCAGATGATACGCCGGCCATGCGGGCGCCGCGGCCTGCAGGAACGGCGGCAGCATCTTCAGCGGCACCCACAGGCCCGACAGGAAGGCCATCGGCAGGTAGACCAGGTTGATCAGCGCGGGGGCGCCGCGGCCACCGACCAAGGTGCCCAGCCACAGGCCCAGCGCGCTGAGCGGCGGCACGCCCAGCAGGCAGGCGCCGGCCAGCGCCAGCCACTGCCACGCCGGCAAGCGCACGCCGGCCACGCCCGCCGCCAATGCCCCGAGCAGCAGCAGGACGATCGCCGCGAACAGCAGCGCCATCGCCATCTTCGCGGTCAGGTACGCACCCGGCGGCATCGGCTGCGCGCGCTTGAGCGCCAGCATGCCCTGTTCGCGATCCATCGCCACGGTCACGCCGAAGCCGAACAGCGCCACGCCCATCACCCCGAACACGCCGTAGCCGGCCAGCAGGTAATGCGCGGCCTGCGCCCCGCCCCTGCCGTGGAGCAGCACGCCGAACAACAGATAGAACACCGGCGGGAACAGCAGGCACGGCAGCGAGAACGACGGCGTGCGCAGCAGGCGCAGGAATTCGTAGCGCGCTTCCAGCAGGTAGGCACGCGCGGAGGAGAACGGAACGGCGGCGATCGTGTTCATCAGGCGGCCTCCTGGCGGGCGGCGTCGCGGGTCAGGGCGAGGAAGGCGTCGGCCAGGCCGGCGCGCTGCACTTCCAGTTCGGCGAGCGTGGCGTCCTCGGCCAGCAAGCGGCGCACGATGGGCTCGGCGGACTCGGCCACGATCTCCAGGTGTCCGCCTTCGCGTTGCACCGCCTGCACGCCCGGCCATGCCTGCACTCGCGCGGCGGGCAAGGCGCTGGTGCAGCGGATGCGGCGCCGGGCCACGCGCGCGCGGATCTGCGCCACCGTGCCCTCGGCGACCAGACGGCCGCGGTCGAGCACCGCCACGCGGTCGGCCAGGGCTTCGGCTTCTTCCAGGTAGTGCGTGGTCAGCAGCACCGCGCAGCCCTGCGCGCCGAGTTCGCGCACCGCGCGCCACAGGGTCTGGCGCGCGTCGATGTCCAGGCCGGTGGTGGGTTCGTCCAGGAACAGCAGCGCCGGCCGCCCGCATACGGCCAGGGCGAACTGCACCCGCCGCTGCTGCCCGCCCGAGAGCTGGCCGTAGCGGCGCGCCATCAGGCCATCCAGCCCGGCCAGCGCCACGCAGTCGGCCACGCTGCGCGGCTGCGGATAGTAGCTGCGGGTCAGGTCGATCAGTTCGCGCACCTTCAGCGTGTCGGGCACGGCGGCGGCCTGCAGCATCACGCCGATGCGGCGGCGCGCGGCGAGCACCTGCGGCGATTGGCCGAACAGTTCGACGGTACCGGCCTCGGCGCGGTGCAGGCCCAGCAGCAGGCCGATCGCGGTGCTCTTGCCGGCGCCGTTGGGGCCCAGCAGCGCCAGTACTTGTCCGGCGTGCAGTTCCAGGTCCAGCCCGTCCAGGGCCAGCGTGCTGCCGTGGTGGTGGCGCACGCCGCGCAGGCGGGCCAGTGGTGCGGAGGAAGCGGATGCGACGTTCATGCCGGGGTCTCGTGGGAAGGTACCGGCATCGTGCCGGCGCCCGGCGCGCGTGATGAGTGCCGGCCCTCAGGCGAATCAGGTGACAGGTGTCACTGGGATGCCGGCGCCGACGGGTCCACGATGCCATCCGTCGCCGGCCGACCCGGCCGCCGTGCGGGAAGTGACTTCCGGCAACTAGGCTTCCGTTACCCTTGCTGGTCACACTTCCCCGCATCCACCGTCCGGATACACGATGAACAGCTCTGCCGACTTGCTGAAGGAACTCCGCATCGACCGCAAGGCGCCGCCGCCGGCCCCGCCGTCGCGCCGTGGCCTGTGGATCGCCCTGGGCGCGGCCGTCGCGCTGCTGGCGTTGCTGGCGGCCGGCTGGGCGCTGCTCGGCCGCGAGAAGCCCGTCGAAGTGCGCACCGCCCCGGCCGTGGCGCTGGGCAGCGGCGGCGCGTCGGCCTCGGTGCTGGATGCCTCCGGCTACGTGGTGGCGCGACGCATGGCGACGGTCTCGGCCAAGGTCACCGGCAAGGTGCAGGAAGTGCTGATCGAAGAAGGCATGCGGGTGGAGGCCGGGCAGGTGCTGGCACGGCTGGAACCCATCGACGCCGACGCCGACCGCGCGCTGGCGCAGAGCCAGTTGCAGGCCGCGCGCAGCCAGACCGGCGGCGTGCAGGCGCAACTGGTCGAAGCCGAGGCCAACGCGCGCCGGCTGTCCTCGCTGGTGGCGCAGCAACTGGTGTCGCGCGCGCAGTACGACCAGGCCGTGGCGCAGCGCGACGCCCTGCGCGCGCAACTGCTGACCGCCCAGCGCAACACCGCCACCGCCGCCGACCGCCTGCGCATCGCCGACATCGGCGTGGACAACACCGTGGTGCGCGCGCCCTTCGCCGGCGTGGTGATCGCCAAGGCCGCCCAGCCCGGCGAGATCGTCTCGCCCCTGTCCGCCGGCGGCGGCTACACCCGCACCGGCATCGGCACCATCGTGGACATGGATTCGCTGGAGGTGGAAGTGGAGGTCAACGAATCCTTCATCGGCCGCGTGCAACCGAAGATGCCGATCCAGGCCACGCTGAACGCCTATCCCGACTGGCAGATCCCCGGCGAAGTGATCGCCATCATCCCCGCCGCCGACCGCAGCAAGGCCACGGTCAAGGTGCGCGTGGCGCTGGACAGCAAGGACCCGCGCATCGTGCCGGACATGGGCGTGCGGGTGAGCTTCCTGGAAGCGGCCAAGCCGCAGCAGGCCGAGCAACCCAAGGGCGTGCGCGTCCCCGGCACCGCCGTGATCGAGCGCGACGGCGCGCAGGTGGCTTTCGTCGTCGGCGACAAGGACACCGTGCAGCAGCGCACGCTCAAGGTCGCCGGCAAGCTGGGCGACGACGCACACGTCACCGAAGGACTGGACGCCGGCGAAACCGTGGTGCTGGACCCGCCCGCCGAACTGAAGGACGGCACCAAGGTCAAGCTGGCCGAAGACACCGAATAACCCCGGCGAACCGCCGCGCGCGCAGCCTTGCGCCGCAACGGATCGCCGCAAGCGCGGAGCCAAGGCAAGACCCGGAGTCCGCGCGTTGCAGAAAACCACTGTTGCTGTTGCTTCTGTCGCTATTGCTGTTGTTGTTGCCGTTGCTGTCGCTGCCGCTTGCCGGGCCCCTGAGGCCCGGCAGGTCCGGCGGGTCGAACCCCGCAGGAACGGCGCACAGGGCATGTGCGGTTTTCGTATGGGAGAGGATGCTCCTTGCGAACTTCCCGCCGGGCCTGCGCATCCGTCGCTCTGCGGCGGGCGGGCCGCCGGGGTGTGCTTTCTTTGGTTGCTTTCTTTGCACAAGCAAAGAAGCACCTCCCAACAGCCGAATGGCTGGTCAAGTAACGCCCCGCGGCGAGCGCACCCAAACGACGCGCCAGCACGCAACCCGAAAATCCGACCAGTTCCCGCACAACCAGCAGCGCCCCGTCGAAACAGCCTATCTCCATCCGTCGCACCACAGCCACCCGCAGCGCGCGGCGCCCCAGAACACCACCCAAGGAAAACACCCATGTCCTCCCTGGTTTCCATCCGCAACCTCACCAAGACCTACCAGCGCGGCCCGGAGAAGGTGCAAGTGCTGCACGGCATCGACCTGGACATCCCCCACGGCGACTTCGTCGCCCTGATGGGCCCGTCCGGCTCCGGCAAGACCACGCTGCTCAACCTGATCGGCGGCCTGGACACGCCCAGCGGCGGCGAGATCGAGATCGAAGGCCAGCGCATCGACCGCATGAACGACGGCCAGCTCGCGCACTGGCGCAGCAGCCACGTCGGCTTCGTGTTCCAGTTCTACAACCTGATGCCCACGCTGACCGCGCAGAGGAACGTCGAGCTGCCGCTGCTGTTGACCAAGCTGGGCGCGGCCCAGCGCAAGCGCAACGCCGAGATCGCCCTGCAACTGGTGGGCCTGGCCGACCGCAGGTCGCACCGCCCCAACGAACTCTCCGGCGGCCAGCAGCAGCGCGTGGCCATCGCCCGCGCCATCGTCTCCGATCCGACCTTCCTGATCTGCGACGAACCCACCGGCGACCTGGACCGCCATTCGGCCGAGGAGATCCTCAACCTGCTGAAGATGCTCAACCGCGAGCATGGCAAGACCATCATCATGGTCACGCACGATCCCAAGGCGGCCGAGTACGCGACCCATACCATCCACCTGGACAAGGGCGAACTGGTCGACGCCCCGGCCGCCGCACACTGAACCGGAGGCGGACATGAAATATTTCTCGCTGATATGGTCGGCGCTGTTCCGCAGCAAGACGCGGACGCTGCTGACCCTTCTCTCGGTGGTCGCGGCCTTCCTGCTGTTCGGCCTGCTCGATTCGGTGCGCGTGGCGTTCAACTCTGGCGGCAGCGTGGCCGGTGCGGACCGGCTGGTCGTGGCCTCGCGTCTGTCGATCACGCAGATGCTGCCGTACAGCCTGCTGACCCGCATCGAATCCACGTCGGGCGTGAAGAAGACCACCTACGCCGCCTGGTTCGGCGGCATCTACAAGGACCCGAAGAACTTCTTCCCCAACTTCTCGGTCGGCCCCGGCTACCTGGACATGTATCCCGAGTACATCATCGATCCCGCCCAGGTGAAGGCGTGGGAGGCGGACCGCACCGGCGCCATCGTCGGCGAGAATCTCGCCAAGCGCTTCGGCTGGAAGGTCGGCGACACCATCCCGTTGCAGGCGACGATCTTCCCGCAGAAGGACGGCAGCAACGCCTGGCCGCTGACGCTGCGCGGCACGTTCAAGCTGGCCGACAGCAAGCGCAAGGGCGAGGAGAACCAGTTGCTGTTCCACTGGAAGTACTTCGACGAGGCCAACCAGTACGTCAACGGCCAGATCGGCTGGTACATGGTCAAGCTGGACAACGTGGACCACGCCACCCGCGTGGCCCGGGCCATCGACGCCATCTCGGCCAATTCCGCGCACGAAACCAAGACGCAGACCGAGCAGGCGTTCAACCAGTCCTTCGCCAAGCAGTTCGCCGACATCGGCCTGATCGTCACCGCCATCATGGGCGCGGTGTTCTTCACCCTGCTGCTGTTGACCGGCAACACCATGGCGCAGGCCGTGCGCGAGCGCATCCCCGAGCTGGCGGTGCTGAAGACGCTGGGCTTCACCAACGGCACCGTGCTGGTGCTGGTGCTGGTGGAGTCGGTGCTGCTGATCGTGCTGGGCGGCACGCTGGGCATGCTGATCGCCACCGCCATCATTCCCGTACTGAGCGCGGGCACCGGCGGCATGCTCGCGCTGCCCACCATCCCCGCGCAGACCTGGGGCCTGGGCCTGGCCCTGATGGTCGGCATCGGCCTGGTCGTCGGCGCGCTGCCGGCGACACGCGCGATGCGCCTGAAAATCGTCGACGCCCTGGCCGGCCGCTGAGAGGAGACACGACATGAAGAAGCAATGGTTGGGCAACCTGGTCTCGGTGGTGCTGCTGGCCGTCGGCCTGGTGGCATGGATCCTGTCGCCGTGGTTCGTAGTGGCCGGGATCGCAGCGCTGCTGGCGCTGTGGCTGTTCCTCGCCCGCAGCGGGCGGCTGTCGCTGGAGGCCGCGAAGATCGGCATCGCCAGCCTGCCGCAGCGCTGGGGCGCGTCCTCGGTGATCGTGGTCGGCATCGCCGGCGTGGTCGGCGTGCTGGTGGCGATGCTGGCGATGGGCGAGGGCTTCTCCGCGACGCTGAAGCAGACCGGCGACGATGAGACCGCCATCGTGCTGCGCGGCGGTTCGCAGGCCGAGACCAATTCGGTCATCACCCGCGATCAGGTCCCGCTGATCTCCACGCTGGCGGGCATCGCCAAGGGCAAGGACGGGCGCGCGCTGCTGTCGCCGGAACTGTCGCAGATCGTCAACCTGCCCACCGCCGGCAGCGGCGAGGACGCCAACGCGCAGTTCCGCGGCATCAGCGAAGCGGCGTGGGCGATCCGGCCGCACATCAAGCTGGTCGAGGGGCGCAAGTTCAACGTCGGCGTGCGCGAGATCGTGGTCGGCCAGGGCGCCAAGGGCCAGTACCGCGGCCTGGGCGTGGGCAAGACGCTGCGCCTGGGCAACCAGGACTGGACGGTGGTCGGCGTGTTCGCGGCCGGCGATGCGCACGATTCGGAGCTGTGGACCGACATCGACACGCTGTCGTCCGCCTACGACCGCCGCGCCTACCAGTCGGTGACCGTGCGCACCGAAGGCAAGGACGGCTTCAAGCGCTTCGCGGACGCGATGCAGAACGATCCTCGCCTGAAGCTGGACGTGCTGACCACGCGCGACTACTACACCAAGCAGTCCACCGGGCTGACCAAGCTGATCAAGATACTGGGCACGGTGATCGGCTCCATCATGGCGATAGGCGCGGTGTTCGGTGCGCTCAACACCATGTACGCCGCCGTCGCCGGCCGCGCGCGCGAGATCGCCACCATGCGCGCGATCGGGTTCCGCGGCCTGCCGGTGGTGATGGCGGTGATGCTGGAAACCATGCTGCTGGCGCTGCTGGGCGGCGTGCTGGGCGGACTGCTCGCCTGGGCCGTGTTCAACGGCTACAGCGTGGCCACGCTGGGCGCCAACTTCAGCCAGGTGGTGTTCCAGTTCAAGGTCACCCCGGAACTGCTGTGGAGCGGCCTGAAATGGGCGCTGGGCATCGGCCTGGTGGGCGGCCTGTTCCCCGCCCTGCGGGCGGCCCGTTTGCCGATCACCCAGGCGCTGCGCGCCATCTGAGCCGGCGCTCCGTATGGAGCGGATTTCCGAAGCCATGCCCGCACGGATACCGTTGCGGGCATGGCTCCTGATGCGGTCCATCACACTGCGCATGCGATGCGCGCCTCGCGGCACGCGCCCCGCTCTCCGAAACTCACCCCCTATTTCATTCCGCCCGCTGATTCAAGGTAATTGACGCATTGTCGATATAGTGCAGGGTACCCCTTTCACGGGTTTTCCCATGCAGGAAACCGTACGTCCCGCGCTCAGATCGGCTCCGTCCCCCGCCTCCGGGCTGGAAGCGCTGGACCTGCCCACCCTGAAGACCATGCTGGATGCGTCCGTGGACAGCATCCTGGTCATCGACGAACACGGGATCATCCAGGCGTTCAACCGCGCCGTGCTGCAGGACTTCGGCTACGAGGGCGAGGAACTGATCGGCCGCAACGTCGCCATGCTGATGCCGCAGCCGCATTTCAGCCGGCACGATGGCTATCTGGAAAACTACGTGAGGACCGGGGAGCGCAAGATCATCGGCATCGGTCGCGAGGTCACCGGCCGGCGCAAGAACGGTTCCCTCTTCCCGCTGCACCTGAGCGTCGGCGAATTCCATTCGCAGGGCCGCCGCTTCTTCTTCGGCATCTGCCACGACATCACCGAGCGGCGCGAGCTCAACGACCGCATCATGCGCATGGCCACCTACGATGCGCTGACCGGGTGCCTGAACCGCCACCAGTTGGTGGCGCGGATCAACCAGGCGGTGCAGACGCAGCAGCACTTCGCGGTGCTGTTCATGGACCTGGACGAATTCAAGTCGATCAACGACAACTACGGCCACCGGATCGGCGACCGCCTGCTGGAGATGGTCGCGGCGCGGCTGCGCGGGGCGCTGCGGAAGGACGACCTGCTGGGGCGCGTGGGCGGCGACGAATTCGTCGCCTGTCTCGCGCACGTGGCCGACACCGGCACGGCCATGGACACCGCGCAGCGGATGATCGAGCAACTGGAGGAACCGTTGCAGATCGAGGACGTGACGGTCTCCGCGCGCGCCAGCATCGGCATCAGCCTGTTCCCCGAGCACGGCGGCAACGCGGACGAGCTGATCAACCAGGCCGACCTGGCCATGTACCACGTCAAGCTGGCGCTGCGCGAAAGCGACCAGTCGCAGCCGGCCAGCATCGAGCACGAGGCCGCCACGTCGCTGAGCCACGTCCACGTGTTCGACCGGGAGCTGCGCGAGCGTTCGCTGCGCCAGCACAGCCTGCTGACGCGGCTGCGCCGCGCGATCGCCGAGGACGCGCTGGAACTGCACTACCAGTTGCAGTTCGACATCCGCGACCTGCACCCCTGCGGGCTGGAAGCGCTGCTGCGCTGGCGCGACGGCGAGCGCGGGCTGGTGATGCCGCAGGAATTCCTGCCGCTGGCGCGGCGCCACGGGCTGATGCCGGGTCTGAGCCTATGGGTGCTGCGCCAGGCGTGCCACGACAACATGCGCCTGGTGCGCGATGGTCTGCTCGACGTGCCGATGGCGATCAACGTCAGCGCGCAGTCGATCAACGACCGCAGCTTCGTGCCGATGGTGCAGAAGACGCTGCGAGACTTCGGGCTGGCGCCGGAACAACTGGAACTGGAGATCACCGAGGACATGGCGGTGGACTTCACCGCCCGCGCGCTGCGCAACGCCACCGCGCTGGTGGACATGGGCGTGCACCTGGTCATGGACGACTACGGCGCCGGCTTCTCCTCGCTCAAGCACCTCAAGAAATTGCGTTTCAGCAAGCTCAAGCTGGACCGCTCCTTCATCGCGGCGCTGCCAGACTCGCTGGAGGACCAGAGCATCGTGCGCACCACCCTGACCATGGCGCACGAGATGATGATCCCGCTGGTGGCCGAGGGCGTGGAGACCGAGGAGCAACTGGCCTACCTGCGCGAGCACGGCTGCGAGATGGGCCAGGGCTACTGGTATGCGCGCCCGATGCCGCTGGAACGCCTGATCGACCGGCTGCGCGCGCCGGAACCGCCGATGCCATGCCCGCCGCGGCAGGACGCTTCCGCCTCGCTACCCTGAGCGGTGCTGCGCCTCGCAGTGAAACAGGAAACCGGCCGTGCATGGCCGGCAGCGGAGCCCTCAGCGGCCCACCATGCCGACTTCGCGCCGGCGCGCGCGCCACAGGCCATCGCTGGCGAAGATCGCCAGGCCCGCCCAGATCGCGGCGAAGCCGAACGCGCGCTCGATGCCGAAGGGTTCCTTGAACACCAGCACGCCGATCAGCAACTGCATGCTCGGCGCGATGTACTGCAGCAGCCCCACCACCGACAGCGGGATGCGCCGCACGCCGTAGGCGAAGCCGATCAGCGGCACCGCGCTCACCACGCCGCCCAGCACCAGCAGCAGGTCGTCCTTCCAGCCGTAGCCGCCGAGGAAACCGCCGCCGTGCCCCATTTCGCCCCAGACCACGTAGGCCAGCCCGGGCAGGAACAGGTACAGGCTTTCCACGCCCAGTCCCGCCACCGCATCCACCGCCACCAGCTTGCGCACCAGGCCGTACAGGCCGAACGAGAACGCCAGTCCCAGCGCGATCCACGGCGGCGAGCCGGCCTGCAGGGTCAGCCAGGCCACGCCGGCCAGGGCAAACGCCACCGCGATCCACTGCGCCGGCGACAGGCGCTCGCGCAGCACCAGCACGCCCAGCACCACGTTGATCAGCGGATTGATGAAATAGCCCAGGCTGGTCTCGACCACGTGGCCGGCGTTCACCGCCCAGATGTACAGGCCCCAGTTGAAGGCGATCAGCAGGCTGCTGACGCCCAGCAGCGGCACGGCGCGCGGTTGCGCGCGCACCTGCCGCCACCACGCCAGGCCGTTCTTCAGCAGCAGCCAGCCGGCCACCAGCACCGCGCTCCACACGATGCGGTGGGCGATGATCTGCATCGAGGGCACCGCCTTGAGCAGGTGCCAGTACAGCGGCACGATGCCCCAGATCAGGAAGGTGCCGGCAGTGATCGCCAGCCCCTTGCGGTCGATGCCGTGCGGGCTCACTTCGGCGTCCTCGCGCGTGCCAGGGTGATCGCCACCACGCCGGCCAGGATCACCGCCATCGCGCCTAAGTCGTGCAGGGTGAAGGTCTCGTCGGCGATGAAGGCGCCCAGCGCCACCGCGATGACCGGATTCACGTAGGCGTAGCTGCCCACCAGCACCGGGCGCGCATGGTGCAGCAGCCACACGTAGGCGGTGAAAGCGACGATGGAACCGAACACCGCCAGATACGCGACCGCCGCCGCGCCCTGCAGCGTCCAGTCCGCGGTGTCGAAGCGCTCGCCGTGCAGCAGGCCGGCCACCACCAGCATCACGCCCGCCACCAGCATCTGCCCGGCCGCGGTCATGAACGGCGCCGGCAGGTCGCGTCCGCGCGACCACACCGAGCCGAAGGCCCAGGCGATCGGCGCGATCAGCAGCAGCACCAGCCCTACCGGCGAACCGGTCAGCGAGCTGCCGGCGTTGAGCCAGACCACGCCGGCGAAGCCGATCACGATGCCCAGCCATTCGCCGCGCGTCGGGTGCTGCCCGCGCATCGCGCCGAACAGCCCCATCCACAGCGGCATCGACGCCACCGCCACCGCCGCCAGCCCGGACGACACCGACTGTTCGGCCAGCACCACCATGCCGTTGCCCACCAGCAGCAGCAACGCGCCCATCACCAGCAGGTTCTTCCACTGCGCCGGTGTGGGCGCGGCCACGCCGCGCCAGCGCAGGAACGCGTACATCGCCACTCCGGCCACCACGAAGCGGCTGCCCGACACCATCAGCAGCGGCGGGAACCCGCCTTCCAGGGCGAAGCGGATGCCGAGATAGGTCGAACCCCAGACCACGTAGACTATGGCCAGTGCGACGACGACGGCGATGCCGCCGCGCGCGGGAACGGCGGCAGTCGATGCGGAGGTATTCATGGGAGCGGGGAGATGCGGGGTGGCGACATTCTAGGCCAGCCATCGGGACAACGGCGCGGCGGGAACGCCCGGAATCGCTTGAAAGCTTTCGGGCCCGGCTTGAATCCCGTTCAAGCCGGGCTTGGACTTGCGGCCTTGGGGCCGCGAAGGCACAAGGCCGCAAGGCTCCGAAGCATGGCGACAGGGAGGAACGGGGAACGGAAACGGGGAATGCGTGATGCGGGGATGAGGTGACACGGTGATGCGGCAGCGCGACGGCACGTGAAGGCCCGTTGCCTCATCAAATACGCAGTCCGTCATGCCCGCGCGCGCCGGTACGCATCCGTTGCGAACGCACCGGACACCCCGCACCGTCGTCCCCGCGAAGGCAAGGAGCCGGCGCCTTCGGCTTCCGATTGCAAAGCTCGCGGCATGCAGAACGGGGCACCGCGGCCTGCCGTCAGCAGAAAATCCTGCGCATCGACTTGCCCACGCTCATCGAAAGCCTTTTCAGCAACAGCGATCCCGCATGCGAACGCAGCCGGCCCTCCCCCGCCAGCTCAAGCCTGCTCGCGCGCCAGCAGGTGTTGCTTGCGCGGCAGTCCCCAGCGATAGCCGCCCAGCGAGCCGTCGCCGCGGATCACGCGATGGCAGGGCACCACCACGGCGATGCGGTTGTGCGCGCAGGCGCTGGCGACCGCGCGCGCGGCCCGCGGCGCGCCCAGCTTCTGCGCCAGCGCGGCGTAGCTGACGGTTTCGCCGGCCGGGATCGTCATCAGCACTTCCCACACGCGCCGCTGGAAGCCACTGCCTAGCAGGTCCACCGGCACGTCCGCCTCGCGGCCGGCCAGGCGTTCGGCCACCGCGCGCAGCCGCGGCGCCAGGTATTCGTCGCGGCCGGCGTCCACGCGCTCCAGCCGCGCCTGCGGGAATTCCTCACGCAGGCGCCGTTCCAGCGCGGCGGCGTCATCGCCCAGCTCCACCGCGCAGATGCCGCGCCCGGTGGCCGCCACCAGCGCCTGTCCCAGCGCGGTGTCGACGATGGACCAGCGGATCTCCACGCCGCGGCCGCCGGCGCGGTAGCGGGCGGGCGTCATGCCCAGCCGTGCGCTGCCCTGCTCGTACACGCGCGAAGGCGAGCCGTAGCCGGCGTCGTACAGCGCGGCGGTGACGTCGCTGCCGTTCCGCAGCGCGCGCTTGAGCGTGCCGAGCTTGCGCTGGGCCAGGTATTCGGCCGGGCTCAGCCCGTAGCGCGCGCGGAAGCGGCGTTGCAGGTACGCAGGGCTCAGGCCGACCGCGCGCGCCAGTTCGGCCAGCGGCAACGGATCGCGTTCCAGCAGCCGGCGGGCTTCGTCGAGTTTGTCGGGGGCATGGTCCATGGCGGCGAGGTTACGGGCATCTGTCGGCGTCCGCTATCCGATTCCTGCGCTGCATGGGGAGCGCGCGCTTGCATTCAGGCCGCGGGTCGATACGAGCCGCTTCCGGCCCCGTGCCGGTGATCGCGAATCCGGAAAATGCGCCGCCGGGCAAGCCGGGCCGCTGCTGTTCTGAATCGTTTGTGCGAAACCGACGGCATTGCGCGGCGAACCACCGTGGACTCACCTGCGACGAATCGCCGGCGATGGACGTTCCTGCATTACGCCCGAGCCATGCAGGAGCGGCGTGCTTTCCGCATCCTCATGCTTGCTCGTATGCCTTGAACCGGGCAATGCCTGTCGGGCAGCAGACAGGCATTGCGATGCTGCCTATCGTCTGGAAAAGCAGGCCCTCCGGGGCCATCGGGCCCCGGACTGCCCCGCATCATCGCGAATGAAGAGCCGGCCTCTCCCGCCCAGCTCAGTCGGCCCAGCGGCCCGGCGCCGAGGATTCCGGCAGCACCTGCGCCGACAGCTTGCGGTCCTGGCCCAGAATGTCGATGGCGTCGGCCAGGATCGCGGCGGATTCGCGCAGCAGCGGGTCGGGGCGCTTGTCGGCCAGCTTGTCGCGCGCGGCGTCCTTGACGATGTCGCGCTCGGACGCGCCCAGGCCATCGTCGGCCAGGTCCTCGGCTAGCGGGTCCAGCGCCAGCCCCAGCGACTTGCGCTCGGCCTGCCGCTGCTTGCGCTGCACGTCCTGGCGGTCGCGCTCGGCGCGGCGCTCGGCTTCGTTGAGCGAGACGTACTTCTTGGCGGCCTCGGCGCGGAACTGCGCCACATCCTCGGACCACCACTGGAATTCCCGATCCTTGGCCGAGCGCGCCGCATGCAGGGCCTGCAGTCGCGGCAGCAGCGGGGCGAAGTTGCCGTACTGGGTGTGCGGCACCGCGGCGATGCGCGTCCACGGCAACGCATTGTCGTAGGTGCTCTCGCCGTACTCGCTGGCATCCACGCTGACCGGGAAGGCGATGTCCGGCACCACGCCCTTGTGCTGGGTGCTGCCGCCGGCCACGCGGAAGAACTGCGCGATGGTCAGCTTCACCGCGCCGAAGCGCGGCGTCTCGTTGGCCGGCCAGCGGTCCAGGTCCACCATGTTCTGCACGGTGCCCTTGCCGAAGCTGGTCTCGCCGATCACCAGGCCGCGGCCGTAGTCCTGGATGGCGCCGGCGAAGATTTCCGACGCGGACGCCGAACCGCGGTTGATCAGCACCGCCAGCGGGCCTTCCCAGGCCACGCCCGGCTTGCGGTCGCTGTTGACCTCCACCCGGCCGCCGGACTGGCGCACCTGCACCACCGGCCCCTTGTCGATGAACAGGCCGGTGAGCTCCACCGCCTCGTCCAGCGAGCCGCCGCCGTTGTTGCGCAGGTCCATCACCACGCCGTCCACGCCGTCGGCCTTGAACTGGGCCAGCAGGCGGGCGATGTCGCGGGTGGCGGAATTGAAGTCGTTCGGGTTGCGGCGGCGGCCCTCGAAGTCCTGGTAGAAGGTCGGCAGCTTGATCACGCCGATGCGGCGCTCCGGCTCGCCGGCCGCCGCGGCCGGCAGGGTGATGGTCTCGGCCTTGGCGGCCTGCTCCTCCAGCTTGACCTTCTGCCGGGTGATGGTGACCTGCGCGTGCTTGCCGTCGATGCCGGCCTCGACCGGGATGTACTCGATGCGGACCTGGGTGTCCTTCTTGCCGCGGATCTGCGCCACCACGTCGTCGATGCGCCAGCCGATCACGTCGGTCATCGGCCCGGACTTGCCCTGCCCGACCGCGACGATGCGATCACCGACCTTCAGCTTGCCGCTCAGGTCGGCCGGGCCGCCCGGCACGATCTCGCGCACCGCCACTAGGTCGTCCTGGCGCTGCAGCACCGCGCCGATGCCTTCCAGCGAGAGTGACATGGACTGGTTGAAGTTCTCCGCGGTGCGCGGAGTGAAGTAGTCGGTGTGCGGATCGATCGCGCCGGTGTAGGCGTTGAGGAAGGTCTGGAAGACGTCCTCAGTCTTCAGCTCGTCGATGCTGCGCTGGAGGTTGGCGTAGCGCTTGTCCAGCGTCTTGCGGATGTCTTCAGGCTTCTTGCCGGCCAGCTTCAGCCGCAGCCAGTCGTTCATCACCGACTTGCGCCACAGCTCGTCCAGCGCCTTGCCGTCGGCCGCCCACGGCGCATCCTTGCGGTCGTATTCCCAGCGCTCTTCGCCGTTGAAGTCGAAGTCCTGCTTGAGCAGCGATCGCGCGTAGGCCACGCGCTGGCCCACGCGCTGCCGGTACACGGCGAAGATCTCGTAGGCTGGCGCCAGATCACCACCGCGGATGGCGTCGTCGAGCTGGGTCTTGTAGGGCGCGAAGCGCTGCAGGTCGGCCGTGGTGAAGAACTGCTTGCCGCCGTCCAGCGCCTCCAGGTAGCGCTTGAAGATGTCCTGCGACAGCGCATCGTCCAGCGGCCGCGGGCGGTACGCGTAGCGGCTGTCCGACAGCAGGCCGTACACCAGCTTGGACGTGCTGGACTGGTCGGCGGTGGGCGCCACCGCCACTGCGTCGCCGTCGGCGCGCGCCAGCAGCGCCAGCGGGGACATCAGGGCCAGGGACAGCAACAGCAGGGGGGCTTTCTTCAGTTTCATCGCGTACTCGCGGCCGAGGGGGCCAGTCAGGCATTGACGGGTGTGGCTGGGACAGGACGACAGTGCACAAAGTTGCACGGCTTGTCATCTGCCTTTGGGCAGCCTACCGGCGGGAACGGAGGAAAAGGTGAACCGTGGCCGTGCCGGGGGAGGCGGGCCGTGGCGGTGCCGCCGCAGCCTTGCCCGGTGATGCGGATTCAGCCGGCCGCGGGCGCGGCGTGGCGGGCGGCTTCGGCGGCCTGGCGGTCGGCGTGGTAGGACGAGCGCACCAGCGGACCGGAGGCGACGTGGCTGAAGCCCAGTCCGTTGCCGTATTCCTCCAGTTCCTTGAACTCGTCCGGCGTCCAGTAGCGCATCACCGGGTGGTGGTGCGGCGTGGGTTGCAGGTACTGGCCGATGGTCACCATGTCCACGTCGTGCGCGCGCAGGTCGCGCAGGGTGGCCTTCACCTGTTCCATGGTCTCGCCCAGGCCCAGCATGATCCCGGACTTGGTGGGCAGGTGCGGGTGCTGCTGCCCGAACCGCTGCAGCAGGGTCAGCGACCACTGGTAGTCGGCGCCGGGGCGGACGTTGGGGTACAGGTCCGGCACGGTCTCGATGTTGTGGTTGAACACGTCCGGCGGATTGGCCGCCAGGATCTCCAGCGCGCGGTCCATGCGGCCCTTGCCGCGGAAGTCCGGGGTGAGGATCTCGATGCGGGTGCCGGGCGAATGCTCGCGGATGGCGGCGATGCAGTCGACGAAGTGCTGGGCGCCGCCGTCGCGCAGGTCGTCGCGGTCCACGCTGGTGACCACGACGTACTTCAGGCCCATGTCGGCCACGGTGTGGGCCAGGCTGAGCGGCTCGGACGGATCCGGCGGCTTGGGCCGGCCGTGGGCCACGTCGCAGAACGAGCAGCGGCGCGTGCAGACCTCGCCCAGGATCATGAAGGTGGCGGTGCCGTGGCCGAAGCATTCGTGGATGTTCGGGCAGCTCGCTTCCTCGCACACGGTAACCAGGCGGTTCTCGCGCAGCTTGGCCTTGAGCTTGGCCACCGAACCGTCGGAAGGGATGCGCACGCGGATCCACGACGGCTTGCGCAGCACCGGCGCCTCGGCGAACTGCACCGGCGAACGGGCGATCTTGTCCCCGCCCAGTTGCTTGGCGCCGGCCTCCAGCGCATCGGGAGCGGCATTGACGACCTGGAGGGGAATCACGCGGGCGGGGGAGTCGTTCATGCCGGCAATTCTAGCCGTTTTTGCCCAGCGGCCCCGGGAGGCGAGTGTGGCCGCAGGCAGCGGCGGCATGGGCACGGAGACGCAAGGCCCATGGACTCATGGACGCCATGCCTGCACCGGCGTTTTGTCCCGCAATCTCGTGAAAGGCTGTCGGACTTCGCCCTGCACGCAATGCCGGTCCCCCCTGTAGGAGGGGCTTCAGTCTCGACCCCTGCACTCGACCATCGGTCTCGGTCCATTCACAACGGCGTGAAGATGATCCGGGAAGGCCGAGCGGATTGCATGGCGGTGCGGTGCCGGGGTGCGCCGGGGGTCGGGGCTGAAGCCTCTCCTACCAGACCCCTGCACGACGGCCTGTTTCGCGCATAAAAAAGCCCGCAAAGGCTGGGCCATTTGCGGGCTTGCTCCCTCCCCCACGTCGGGATGCGGGGCCATCGTGAAGGGTGTGTTACGGGTCTTGCACGCTGCACTGCAAAACAGAACCGTGTGGTTCACGAGGCCGACGGACGGCGTGCCGAAACGTGAACAGGCGCAATTTCCGGGGATTTTCCGATGTAACCGATTTCATACCAATTGCCCCGGCAAGGGAAAACCGGAATTACTTTCGTAACGCATTTACCTGAACAGGGGGAACAGCACCCGGCGCGCGCAAACCGGGCTCACTTCAGCAGCGAGGGCCGTCCCTCGTACCACTCGCGTGCCCGCACCAGGTGGAAGCGGCGGTTGGCGCCGTCCAGCTCGACCCCCATGCTCAGCGCGCGCCACTGGGCGTACAGATCGCCCTGCCGGTGCTGCCCCTGCAGGCGCAGCCGGGCCTGCACGCCGAAGCGCTCGTTGCTCGCGCGCACGCGGTCCAGCACCAGCACGTCGTCGCGCCATTGCAGGCGGCCGTCGGCCTGCGCCTGGCCGGCGTCGACCAGCTTGTAGACCCAGGCCGGATATTCCTTGCGGCGCGAGAACAGGGCCAGCAGGAAGCCGACGTCCTTCATCGCGATGTCGGCCTGTCCGCCCGCTTCCAGCGGCGCGCCCACGTCCAGGCGCGCGCGGTCCAGGCGCAGGCGCGCGCACCAGCCGCTGCGCGCCTCGCCGCCGGGCTCGCTGAAGGCGATGTCGCGGAACTCCACCGTGCTGCCGTCGGCCACGAACGCCTGCCGGCGCAGGTCGGCGCGGCGCAGGCGCAGGCCGATGTCCACGTCGCCGCGCAAGGCGATGCCGGCCGCGAACATGCGCGCCTGGCGTCCGCGGATACGCAGGCTGCCGTGGCCCACTTCGCCCGCCGCGTCCAGCGACAGGTCGCCGCTCAGCCGTCCCGAGCCGCCGTCGAAGCGCATGTGCCGGCGCGGCAGGAACGGGTTGTAGACGCGCAGGTCGGGCACTTCGGCGTCGTCGAACACCACCCGCGCCTTCAGCGTCTGCTTCACCTGCGCCGGATCGCCGTCGGCGTCCAGCGTCAGCCGCAGGTCGCGGCCCTGCACGTAGGGCCGGCCAGGCGCCTTCGCCGACGCCACATGGAAGCGCTCCATCACCGCGTCCATCCGCGGCCGCAGCGTGCCCTGCGGGCCGGCTTCCAGGCGGATGTCCGCGCGGGCGCGGCCGCGGATGCGGTTGCCCATCACGTCGGCCACCGCGTCCACCGCCGGCACGCCGATACGGCTGCCCGCGGCCAGTCGGCCGTCCACCACGCGCACGTTCGCGCTGACGTCGCCGGCGCCGTCGAGTTGCAGCCAGGTCGCCTGCGGGAACAGTCCCGACAGCCAGCGCAGGGTGCTGAAATGCCAGTCGGCCACCACGTGCCCGGACGCGCGCGGCAGCAGGGTGGCGAAGTCGCGCACCGGCAGCCGGTTGCCGCGCAGGCGCAGGTCGGCGTCCAGCGACAGCCGGCCGTCCGCATGCGCGGGCACGGTCGCCTTGACCGCGATGTCGCGGTCCACCGCGATGGCCAGCCCCACCGCATCCCGCTTCCGCGCGCCGGTCGCGTCGTGCCCGGTCAGCGGCATGCTCCATTGCAGGCGGCTGCCGGGCCGGAGGACGCCGCGTGCATAGCCCAGGTCGATATCGGCACGTCCTTCGCCGGGCACCTGCGCCATCGTCACCTTGCCCTCGCGGTCGACGCTGACGTCCAGGCCGGGCGTGACGCCGGCCAGCTTCACCGCCAGATCGGTCAGCAGCAGCTTGTCCACGCCGGCCGCCTGCTCGCGGCGATGGCGCGCCAGCGAGAAGCCGGCCTGCAGGTCGCCGCCGCGCAGCCATTCCGTGCCGCCGCGGGTCGCGCTCAGGTCGCGGAAGCGCAGCGTGGACGGCATCAGTTCCATCGGGCCGCCGCGCAGTTGCTTGTAGAAGCCCACCACCGCCTCGCCCTGCCCTTGCAGCCGCCAGCCGTCGATCTCGCCGCCGCGCAGCGCGCCGACGGCGATGCGGTCGAACTGCAGGGCCCAACCGCCCTCGCGTGGCGGCAACGACGGCAGTTCCTTCTCCAGCCGCGCCAGGCCGCCGGTGACGTCCTGCGCCTCCACCCAGGGCACGTGCAGCCGGCATTGCAGCAGCGGCCACAAGGCGATGCGCCCACGCACCTGCGCGGCCTGCGCATGCCAGGCGATGCGCCGGGCCTGGCCTTGCAGGCGCACGTCCTCCAGGCTCACCCGGCCCGGCCACCAGGTGCGCCCGGAGGCCCATTGCATGCGGAAGCGGTCGGGCTTGCGATTGATCGCGCGCTCGCCCCACGCGGTGTTGAGGAAGAGATTGCCGCCGACCAGGTAGGCGCCGTACAGCGCGGCGAGCGCGAAGACGGCCAGGCGCAACCAGCGCCAGGCGCGATGCCGTGGAAACAGGGGAGTACGCATCGGCGCAGGATGCCGCAATCGCCGTCGCCCGGGAACCGCCGGCTGCGTGCGTCCACATTCGTACCTGTGGCAATCGCATGCGCGTATGTTCCGCCCAGCGCCGAAGACCCGGCAACCAACCCACCTATCGACAATCCCACGCAGCAAGCACACTCATCGCAAGAACCGCGTGGTCGCGAACGCGCACCATCGCAGCGCCCATGTCCGCGTCGGCATCTGCGGGTTCGCGCCTGCGTTTGCCGCTACGGCTGCGGTAACCGCTTCACGCCGCGCGCGATACCTCGCGCGTGCGCCGGGTGCGCACCGCCGCCGCCAGCCGTTCGAGCACGCCCACCGACGCCTCCCAGCCCAGGCAGCCATCGGTGATGCTCTGCCCGTAGGCCAGCGCCTGGCCTTCGACCAGGTCCTGGCGGCCGCCGACCAGGTGGCTTTCCACCATCACGCCGATGATGCGGCGCTCGCCGGCTTCCATCTGCCGCGCGATGTCGTCGATCACCGCCGGCTGGTTGTCCGGGTTCTTGCCGCTGTTGGCGTGGCTGGCGTCCACCATCAGCCGCGCCGGCAGGCCGGCCTTGCCCAGCACCTGGCTGGCCGCCTCGATGCTGGCGGCGTCGTAGTTGGGCGCCTTGCCGCCGCGCAGGATGACGTGGCAGTCCGGGTTGCCGGCGGTGGCGGCGATGGCCGAGCGGCCGTCCTTGGTCACGGCCAGGAAATGGTGCGGATGCGAAGCCGCGCCCACCGCGTCCACCGCGATCTTCACGTTGCCGTCGGTACCGTTCTTGAAGCCCACCGGACACGACAGGCCGCTGGCCATCTCGCGGTGGATCTGGCTCTCGGTGGTGCGCGCGCCGATCGCGCCCCAGGCCACCAGGTCGCTGACGTACTGCGGGGAGATGGTGTCCAGGTATTCGCAGCCGGCCGGCAGGCCCAGCGCGTTGATGTCGCGCAGCAGCCCGCGCGCCAGGCGCAGGCCGTGGTTGATGTTGAAGCTGCCGTCCAGCCCGGGATCGTTGATGAGCCCCTTCCAGCCCACGGTGGTGCGCGGCTTCTCGAAGTAGACGCGCATGACGATCTCCAGTTCGCCGGCCAGCGCGTCGCGCAACGGCTTCAGGCGCCGGGCGTAGTCCATCGCCGAGGCCGGGTCGTGGATGGAGCAGGGCCCGATCACCACCGCCAGCCGGTCGTCCTCGCCGTGCAGGATGCGGTGCAGCGCTTGGCGCGAATCCGCCACCGTCTGCGAGACCGCTTCGTCGGCGGGCAGTTCGCCGATCACGTCGGCGGGCGTGACCAGCGCGTCCAGGGTGCGGATGCGCAGGTCGTCGGTGTGGGGGGCCATGGGGGTTCTCCGGTATGCGATCAAGAAAAAAGCCGCCAGGTTCGCTGGCGGCTTCAAGGGGATTCTTCTGGTACCTGACCTAGAATGAATGCAGCCCCGCCTCCGCCGTCGGCATCGGGTCGCCGTAATACCAAAACCAGAATCGGGCGCGGGTCGGGTTCATTCGCAGGCAGTGATACCACGGCTTTCCGTCGATGGCGAATGTTTCATCGGCAACGTTGCCGCGGCGCGCGACTCATGCGGCGGTGAAGAACATCAGGTACACCAGCCGCCCGTTCTCCAGCGTGTTGCCGAACGCGGGCCCGGCCGTGTGCCACAGCCACGGGCGCAGCAGCACCAGCCGGTTGAAGCGCATCGGCACCTGCATGGTGGGTTCCCACACGCTGTCGTCGTTGCTGTGCTTCTCGATGATCTCCTGGTGCATCTGCGCGTGCGAGGCGAAGCCCATCTCCGCCAGCTCGGCGTCGGTCAGCGGCGCGCGATCGCGGTTGGAGGGCCGATGGCGGAAGAACTCGGTGCCGCCGCGACAATCCTCCGGCCGGCTGAGGTAAAGGATGCCGGACCAGTACGCCTGGTCGATGTGCACCTTCGCCGAGCCGACGTCATCGGCCAGGGTGATACGGAACTTGCCGTGCGACTGCAGCGGGTTGATCGGCTTGAGCCGCTCGCCGGTGAGGTGCGAGGCGATTTCCGGCAGGCCCTCGATCTCGATGCGCTCCAGCGAGTTGCGGCCGGGGAACGGCCCGCGCAGGTCGGGATAGGTCAGTTTCAGCGCGGCGTCGCGCAGGGCCAGCGCGTCCTGCGCGCCGAGGAAGTCGTCGACGACGATGAGCGAGGTATGCATGGCCGCGCAGGCTACGCGCCCGCGCCGGCCGCCACAAGGCCGCGCCATGGCCGCACGGTGCGCCGAGCGCAAACGAAAACCCCGCCTCGCGGCGGGGTTTCCGGTACTGCGGTGAAGCGGGAAACGGGCGGATCAGAAATCCATGCCGCCCATGCCGCCCATGCCACCGCCGGCCGGCATGGCCGGCTCATCCTTCTTCGGGGCCTCGGCCACCATCGCTTCGGTGGTGATCATCAGGCCCGCGATCGAGGCGGCGTTCTGCAGCGCGGAGCGGGTAACCTTGGTCGGGTCCAGGATGCCGAACTCGATCATGTCGCCGAACTCGCCGTTGGCGGCGTTGTAGCCGAAGTTGCCCGAACCTTCCTTGACGCGGTTGACGATCACCGACGGCTCTTCGCCGGCGTTGGTGACGATCTCGCGCAACGGGGCTTCCATCGCGCGCAGGGCGATCTGGATGCCGTGGTTCTGGTCTTCGTTGGCGCCCTTCAGGTTGCCGATGGTCTGCAGCGCGCGGATCAGGGCGACGCCGCCGCCCGGGACCACGCCTTCTTCGACGGCCGCACGCGTGGCGTGCAGGGCGTCTTCGACGCGGGCCTTCTTTTCCTTCATCTCGATCTCGGTCGAAGCGCCGACCTTGATGACGGCCACGCCGCCGGCCAGCTTGGCCACGCGCTCCTGCAGCTTCTCGCGGTCGTAGTCCGAAGAGGTCTCCTCGATCTGCGCCTTGATCTGCTTGATGCGGGCCTGGATGCGGTCGGCATCGCCGGCGCCGTCGATGATGGTGGTGTTCTCCTTGGAGACCACGACCTTCTTCGCACGGCCCAGATCGTTGATGGTGGCCTTCTCAAGCTGCAAGCCGACTTCCTCGGAGATCACCGTGCCATTGGTCAGCGTGGCGATGTCTTCCAGGATGGCCTTGCGGCGGTCGCCGAAGCCCGGCGCCTTGACGGCGGCGACCTTGACGATGCCGCGGATGGTGTTGACCACGAGGGTGGCCAGGGCTTCGCCCTCCACTTCCTCGGCCACGATCAGCAGCGGCTTGCCGGCCTTGGCGACGCCTTCCAGCACCGGCAGCAGTTCACGGACGTTGGACACCTTCTTGTCGTGGATCAGGATGAAGGGGTCGTCGAACTCGACCTGCTGCGACTGCTGGTTGTTGATGAAGTACGGCGACAGGTAGCCGCGGTCGAACTGCATGCCC
>ERZ761602.2006-NODE-2006-length-34043-cov-10.334500_pt1 | contig 34043 bp, 23 predicted proteins | sample MGYA00512165_ERZ761602 | MGnify/ENA primary metagenome ERZ761602 (study PRJEB28899, sample SAMN02445085) | bioreactor sludge metagenome | biome: EBPR sludge; isolation source: Thorneside wastewater treatment plant | place: Australia: Brisbane, Thorneside...
GTGTAGCCGTGTTCATTGGCCTCAAGTGGATTCTGCCCGCATTGGCCGGGGGCAACATGTTCCTCAAGCCGATCTCGGCTGCGGCATCAAGCGTAGCCTGGCTATTTGCGGGGGTTTTCTTCTTGATTGGCGCGGTCGTCTTCGTGAAGAAAAAGGCAGAGACGGCAAAACCACGATCTTTCGAACCCGCTCTTGGCAGGACTTCGATGGATCGACTTGAACGGGAAGAACCATCGTGGTCGAAGTGGGCAGGTAATGCGCCGCCTGACCCGAATGTCCGACGGGGTGTTCTGCGTGAGCCTTTGGAGGGGGGCAGCAGCAGGGGCGAAGCCGAGCCGCAGGCATCATCAGGCGGTCCGACCGAGTGGAGTCTCGACCTGATCCGTGACTTGGAGTGGAAGCGCTTCGAGGACGTCTGCCAGCAGTTCTACGAAAAGAAGGGCATCCGGAGCGAGACTACGGCGCTTGGCCCAGATGGCGGCATAGACATCCGCCTTTACCAGGACGACTCCGGGCGCCCGACATCCATCGTACAGTGCAAGGCTTGGGGTGACCGCCTCGTCGGGGTCAAGCCCGTACGCGAGCTGCTTGGCGTGATGACCCACGAGGGGATTGGCAAGGCCTTCTTCATGACTAGCAGTTCGTACTCTGACGAAGCCAAGTCCGTTGCACAGGCCAATCGCATCACTTTGATCGACGGCACCATGCTGCTGATGATGATCCAGCGCCTATCGGCTGAGGAGCGCGAGAGCCTGTTGGCTTTCGCCACCGCAGGCGATTACACGACACCGACGTGCCCAACCTGCGGCGTGAAGATGAAGGCTGTGGAAGGCAAAGGTGGCCGTCCAGCCTTTTGGGGTTGCCGGAACTACCCACGCTGTCGCCAGAAGCTGGGGATGCGCCGAATGGAATCAAGACGGTCAGGCTCGAATTCCCTGTGAATGCCTGCTTCCTGAGGCTCTGAAGGACGGCTCAGGGGCTGACACCGTAATTCGACGAACGCCGGCCAGCCCGCCGCAAATCCCGCCTGCCCCTGACAAGAAACGGCCGGGCGCAGTAAGGAATCATCGCCGGCGGCGACCAATGGATACGGACAAGTCATCCGCCATCCACCAGGAGCCGCACCCATGAAGTTAATCCATTCCCTCGTCGCGCTTGGCCTTGCCGCCGCGCTCAATCTCGTGCACGCCCTCGAAATCCAGCCCTATTCGCCGGAACTGCTGGCCAGCGAACAGAAGGCCGACAAGGCGGTCGCGCTGCATTTCCACGCCGACTGGTGCCCGACCTGTCGCGCGCAGGAAAAGGTCTTCAACGGCTGGAAGGGCGACAGCGCCGTGCCGGGCACGCTGCTGATCGTCAATTACGACAATGAACGCGAGCTGCGCAGGAAATTGGGGGTCCGCACCCAGTCGACCGTGATCGTTTACAAGGGCGCAATCGAAAAGGCGCGGGTCGCCGGCGATACCGATCCGCAGGCGCTGCGCACGGCGCTGCTGGCCGCCCGCTAGGCGGCGCCATGGACGCCATTCCGCTGACCCACCTCGGCCTCAGCCTGCTCGCCGGCAGCCTGACCACGCTGTCGCCGTGCGTGTTTCCCATCCTGCCGCTGGTCATCGGCGGCGCCGTCCAGGCCAACCGGCTGGCGCCGCTGGCCATGGGCATCGGCATGGCGACGTCGTTCGCGCTGATCGGCATCGCCATCGGCGCCCTCGGGCCGGCGCTGGGCATCGACTCCGACAGCGTGCGCGTCTTCGGCGCCTGGCTGCTGATCGCCTTCGGCCTCGTGATGCTGCTCCCGCAACTGAACCGGCGCTTCACCGAATGGATGCTGCCGATCGCTTCCGGCGCCAACGCGGCGTCGGCCAGGCTGGATGGCGGCTCGCTCGGCGGCGCGCTGCTGCTCGGCGGCGTTCTCGGCTTCGTCTGGAGCCCCTGCTCGGGGCCGCTGCTGGCCTCGGCGCTGACGCTGGTCGCCAGCGAGGGCGGCGCCGTGCGCGGCGGCATCATTCTCGGCCTGTTCGGGATCGGCGCCGCCATCCCGCTGGTCGCCGTCGCCCATGCTTCGCGGAGCGGCTTCAATGCCGCGCGCGGCTGGGTCCTGCAGCGCATCGACGTGATCAAGAAGGCCTTCGGCGTCGTCATCCTGCTCACCGGGATCACCATCCTCAGCGGCGCCGACAAGTGGCTGGAAGCGCGCATCGTCGCCATTCTGCCCGATGCCTGGGTCAGGGCGACCACGCTGTTCTGACACGGCGATGGGGCGCCAAGGGAACCGGATACGCCCCGCTACTGTCTTTAACTGTTACAAAGACCCCCGAAAAGCCATACAGACAGCTTTCACCGGGCAAAATACCATTCAGTCACCCCAAGAAACGGAGAAAACATCATGCCCCCCATCAGAACCACCGAGAGACGGTTTCCCGGTCTCGACGAAATCATTCAGTTGATCGCCGACCTTCGCGCATACGGCGCCCAGCGCCGCCAGGAGAGGATCGAGCGCGCCTTGAGCGCGGCAGTCTTCTGACCTGACGATCCCTTGCCACCGCGGCGGAAACCCTGACCGGGCTATTCCGCCGTTTTCTTGTCGAGCATCCGCACCTCGCGCTGCGGGAAGGGAATCTGGATGCCGTTCGCCTTGAACGCCTGCCAGAACGCGAGGTTGATGTCGGAAATGACATTTCCCTTGCCCTCTTCCGGATCGGCGATCCAGAAGCCGAGTTCGAGGTTGATCGCGCTGTCGCCGAAGGCGCTGAGGAACACGCGCGGCGGCGGATCGGTCAGCACGCGCGGCTGTGCCGCCGCCGCTTCGCGCATCAGGCGCATCGCCAGTTCGAGGTCGGTGTCATAGGCAACGCCGACGGTGGTCGACAGACGCATGCGCGTGTCGGAGTACGACTGGTTCTGCACCACGTTGGAGATCAGCGCCTCGTTGGGAACGATGAACTCGGTACCCGCCGGGTGCTTGAGCACCGTGTAGCGCGTCGTGATCTCGGTCACCTGGCCGCTGTCGGTGCCGACCTGCACGACATCGCCAATGTGGATCGAACGGTCGAGCAGGATGATGAAGCCGGAGACGTAGCTGCTGGCGATGCGCTGCATGCCGAGGCCGAGCCCGACGCCGAGGGCCCCGGTGAATACCGAGAAGGCCGTCATGTCGATGCCTGCCATCGTCAGGCCGGTGACCAGCGCGGCTACCGTCAGCAGCGTCTTGGCAACACGCACGCCGACGATGCGCAGGTTGGTGTCGACGCTTTCCACGCGCATCAGCCGCGCTTCGATGACGCCGGCGATCCACAGCGCAACCACCACGGTCAGGAAGACGGTGATGATGCCGTGGAGGATCATCCACAAGTTGATGCGCTGCGCGCCGAGCGGGAAAACGACCCCTTCCAGCGCATCGATGACATGCGGCGCCAGATCGGTGATGTACAGCGCCAGCCAGCCCCAGACGAATGTCGCGATGATGCGCTCCCAGGTCGTCAGCCAGGTGGCCCTGGGGAATGCCTGGCGCAGCACGAACACCACCGCGCGCACCAGCGCCATCGAGGCCAGCAGCGGGATCGCCAGGCGGAACAGGTTGATGTGGATGAAGTTCTGCAACACCAGCTTGGTCACGCCGACCAGCACCAGCGCCGAAACCGGGAAAGCCAGGCGCGCGCCGGCATCGTGCAGGCGCCCGCCGTCGACTTTGTGATGACGTGCCAGCCACCAGCGGGAGATCAGCCAGCCAGCGCCGACGCAGGCCGCCAGCGCAACCAGTTGCCAGATGAAATTCGGGTCACGAAAATCCTCGACGAGTTCCCTGAACAGTTGCAGGGCTTCATTGTGCTGTTGTTTCATGATTTCCTGTCCAGAACGGCGGCGAAGAAGCCGTCGGTATTGTGCCGGTGCGGGAGCAGGCGCAAGGATTCGCCATCGAGCATGATGCCATGCCTGGCCAGCACTTCCGAAGCGGGCACCAGCGTGAAATCCGGATGCCCGGCGAGGAAGGCGCCGACGACCGCCTCGTTCTCCGCGGTCAACAGGCTGCAGGTGGCATAAACCACGCGCCCGCCGGGGCGTACCAGCTTCGCCGCCGCGTCGAGGATGGCCGCCTGCTTGACAGCCAGTTCGGCGATGGAATCCTCACCCTGCCGCCACTTCAGGTCGGGATTGCGGCGCAGCGTGCCGAGGCCGGAACAAGGTGCATCGACGAGGACACGGTCGACCTTGCCGGCGAGCCGCTTGATCCTGGTGTCGCGCTCGTGCTCGATGCGCACCGGATGCACGTTGGACAGGCCGGAGCGCGCCAGACGCGGCTTGAGCCGGGCCAGGCGCTTGTCGGAAACATCGTAGGCGTAGAGGCGCCCGGTATTCTTCATCATTGCTCCGAGCAGCAGCGTCTTGCCGCCGGCGCCGGCACAGAAATCGACGACCATCTCGCCACGCCTCGGCTCCAGCAGGTAGCCGAGCAACTGGCTGCCCTCGTCCTGCACCTCGAAAGCCCCGGCGAGAAACAGCGGGTGCCTGGACAGCGCCGGCTTGTCGCGCAGGCGGATCGCGAGCGGCGACAGGCTGCCCGGGACGGCGGCGATGCCCTCCGCCGCAAACCGGGCGAGAACGGCCTCGCGGTTCGTCTTCAGCGTATTGACGCGCAGGTCGAGCGGCGCCGGCTGGTTGAGCGCCGCGGCCAGCCGCGGCACTTCGTCAGCGCCGAACTGGGCTTCCAGCGCGGCGTACAGCCAGTCCGGCAGATCGCAGCGCACGGCCGGCCGGAAATCTTCCTCGGCCATCCCCTTGGCTGCCCCCAGCCATTCCTCCTCGCTCGCCTTGAGCACCGGCGCCAGGTCGCGCTGGCTCCAGCCGCGCGTCACCGCCAGGGCGACCAGCAGGCGATTGCGGTCCGACAACCGGCCGGCACAGCGCGCCTCGATGCTGCGACCCCGGCGCAGGACGGCGAACACGGTTTCGGCGACGAAGGCACGATCGGCGTGGCCCAACTGGTGATGGTCGCGGAAATAGCGCGAAACGACCGCATCCGCGGGGTATTCGAAGCGCAGTACCTGCCCGAGAACGGCTTCGGCATGAGCAAACAGGGCGGGGGTGAAGCGGGCGTTCATGGCGATCCAATTTCCGTGGCGACCTGCTCGAAGCTTTCGCCCTTCTTGTCGGTAAAGCGGATTCTAACCGGCAAACGCTGGCGGTCGAGCGCGATCCAGACTTCCGTCGTCTTGTCGGTCATCGCCCGCAGATGCAGGGTGCGGAAACGGCCGGCCGGCGTCTCGATGTCTTCCTCGCCCAGCGAGTCGACCGCATAGCGCTCGTATTTCCTGCCGGTGACGACGCCGATGACGCTCCCTTCGGCCAGTCCGCCGAGATAGGCGAGCTGGTAGTTGAGCGACAGGATGTCCTGCGTGCCCCTGGCAATCGGCTGCACGCTGCCATCGCGGGCAAGGCGGACTTCCGCGGTCGACCAGTCGAAATCGGCGCTTTCACCGGCGTCCTTGCCGTTCTTCAGGGTGCGATAGGTTTCCGGCTGCAGGCCCCCGGCCACCAGACGCCCCGAGCTCTCGGTTTCGAGGCGAATCGGCTTGAACAGCGAAACCAGCCCGCTGGTCTCGGTGATTCCGGTCAGCCGGTAGCGGCCGTCCTCGCCGAACTCCCAGCGGTGCTCGGCGCGGCCGACCTGGAACCCGAGCGATTCCTTGAGGATGACGAAGCGGATCGTGCCGGTCGCCGGCAGGACCGGCTTCGCGGGCGGAGCAGGAGTCACGGGTGCGGTCGACGGCATTTCAGGGGCGATTTCCGGTTCGGGTCCCGGCGCGGGCGGCGCGGCGGCCGCCGCGGCTGGCGCCGGCGGCCGGGCGCTCGCCGGCCGGGGCGGTCTCGCTGCCTTGGCCACGGGCGCTGGCGCCGCCCTGGGCGCGACATCCGGCGGGGCCGGCGGCGCTTCGGGCAACGGCCGGATCTCGGCGCGCAAGGGCGCGGGCTCCGGCTCGGGACCGCCGCCGAAGAGCTCGACATCCATCCCGACCAGCGCCGCGGCGTGGATCGCCAGCGAACCCAGCAGCGCGGCCAGCAGCGCGACCGGCATCGCCGATCAACACAACTCGGGCGCTACCAGCACGCCGCCGCCGGCCGCTTCGCCGGCCAGCCGCACGTGGTCGCCGGCGAGCCGCAGCCGGCCCTCGGCGAACCAGCGCACCGCCTGCGGATAGATGCGGTGCTCCTGGCGCAGCACGCGGGCGGCGAGCGTCGCTTCGTCGTCGCCGTCGAGCACCGGCACGGCGGCCTGGATGATCACCGGCCCGTGATCGAGCGCCGGGGTCACGAAGTGCACCGTGCAGCCATGGATGCGCACGCCCTCCGCCAGCGCCCGCCGGTGGGTATGCAGGCCGGGGAACGCCGGCAGCAGCGACGGATGAATGTTCATCAGGCGCCCCGCGTAACGGCGCACGAAGCCGTCGCCGAGGATGCGCATGAAGCCGGCGAGCACGACAAGGTCCGGCGCGAAGCCGTCGATGCACGCGGCCAGCGCGGCGTCGAAGTCGTCGCGTCCCGCGAAAGCCTTGTGGTCGATGCAGCGCACGGCGATTCCCGCCGCAGCCGCCGTCGCCAGTCCCGCGGCGTCCGGGCGGTTGCTGATCACGGCGGCAATGTCTACCGGCAGCGCGCCGGCAGCGCGGGCCGCGATCAGCGCCTCCATGTTGCTGCCGCGTCCGGAAATCAGAATGACGGTCCTTTTCATGTCAGAAACTCACGGGGAGGAAGATCATGGTCGTTATGGATTGTGCCGCTCGCGAGATGGTGCGGCCGTTGCGGTCGGCGACGACTTTCGCCATGAAATCGAGCAGGCCGGTGATCCGCCCGAACTCGCGCTCGAAGGAAACGTTGCGGTTGGCCGGGTCGAGTTCGTTGGATACGAGGAACAGGTCGCCGGCGGCATCGCGGTTCGTGCTCAGCTTCCAGACGGCGATCTCCATGTTGCGCGCGGAGTTGTACAGCTTCGTCTCGTCCAGGCTGTCGAGGATGTAGAACTCCTCCTTGTGCTCGAAGGCCGCGTCGACCATGGTCAGCAGGCCGTAGATCAGCGCCGCCACGCGGTCGCCCTCGTACGCGTTGCCGAAGGCCAGCGCCGCCGCCTGACGCTCGCGCAGTCCGCCGAACTCGGGCCAGGTCCGCGAATTGCGCTGGCGCAGACGGTCGACGGCCGCCTCGCGGCTGACCGCGCCGCCCTTCTTCCACTCCTTCGGATTGCGCTTGTAGAGCTTGTCGGCAATCAGCAGCAGACCGGCGACGACTTCCGCGCGATTGGCATCGGCAATGCGGTCGACGTCCGACTTGACCAGATATTTCGCATCGACCGTCGTCTGGGTCCGGCCGTCCTTCCCCATCTTCGTCGCACAGCCGGCCAGCGATAGGATGAGGAGGGCGACCAGCCAGCGCATCAGGCACCCTTGCTCTTCAGGTAGCCGATGCCGATCGGGACCAGCGAGAAGAGAATGATGCCGACGATGATGACCGACAGGTTGGCCTTGACCCACGGCAGGTTGCCCAGCCAGTAGCCAGCGAGGCACAGCGAGACGATCCAGGCGGCGGCGCCGAGGCAGTTGAAGAACTGGAACTTGGCGTAGGACATCGCCCCGATGCCGGCGACGAACGGCGCGAAGGTGCGGAACAGCGGCAGGAAGCGCGAGATCACCAGCGCCTTGCCGCCGTGCTGCTCGTAGAAGACATGGGTTTTCAGCAGCGCCGCCTTGTTGAAGAAGCGCGAGTTTTCCCAGTGGAAGACCTTCGGCCCGAGGTAGCGGCCGATGTGGTAGTTCAGCGTGTTGCCGAGCATCGCGGCGGTGGTCAGCACGCCCATTAGCACGACGATGTCCATGCCGCCCTCGCCCAGCGCCGCCAGAGCGCCGGCGACGAAGAGCAGCGAGTCGCCGGGCAGGAAGGGCGTCACGACGAAACCGGTTTCGGAAAAGATGATGACGAACAGGATGCCGTAGATCCACAGGCCGTACTGCTGCACCAGCACCGCGAGATGCTTGTCGAGATGGAGGACGATGTCCATGAACTGTGCGAGGATTTCCATGCGGGGCTGCCGGACGTGATAAAGGGGCAATTTTACCCCAAGGTATAATCCGGCCATGCCGACGATCGCCCGCCTCCCCGACCTGCTGATCAGCCAGATTGCCGCGGGCGAAGTGGTCGAGCGGCCGGCCTCGGTGCTCAAGGAACTGCTGGAGAACAGTCTAGACGCCGGCAGCAAGACCATTCAGGTGCAGCTCGAGGAAGGCGGCGTAAAGCTGATCCGCGTCAGCGACGACGGCTGCGGCATCGCCCACGACCAGTTGGCGCTGGCCCTGACCCGGCACGCGACCTCGAAGATCGCCTCGCTCGCCGATCTCGAACACGTCGGCACCCTCGGGTTTCGCGGCGAGGCGCTGGCCTCGGTGGCGTCGGTCGCCCGCCTGGCCCTGACCAGCCGCGAGCGCGGCGCAGCCCACGCCTGGAAGCTGAGGGCCGAACCCGGCGCCGAACCGGAACCGGCGGCGCTGATGGCCGGCACGGTGGTCGAGATGCGCGACCTCTATTTCAACACCCCGGCCCGCCGCAAGTTCCTCAAGGCCGAAGGCACCGAATTCGCCCACTGCGCCGACACCGTCAAGCGCCTGGCGCTGATCCGGCCCGACGTCGCCTTCAGCCTGACCCACAACGGCCGCTCCCTGTTCCAGCTCGCCCCCGCCGACAGCAACCGGCGCATCGCCGACGTCCTCGGCGACGATTTCCTCGGCGCCGCCCGCCGGCTGGAGGCCGCCGCCGGCCCGCTGGCCATTGCCGGCTTCGCCATCGACCCGACGCGCGCCGGCGAGGCCAGGGATGGCCAGCAGATCTTCGTCAACGGCCGCTTCGTGCGCGACAAGGTGATCGCCCACGCGCTGCGCGAGGCCTATCGCGACGTGCTGCACGGCAGCCGTCAGCCGGCCGTCTGCCTGTTCGTGAACATCGATCCGGCGCTGGTCGACGTCAATGTGCACCCGGCCAAAACCGAAGTCCGCTTCCGCGACTCGCGGGCGATGCACCAGTTCGTCTTCCACGCCCTCCAGCGCACGCTCGCCGAAAACCGCGAAAACCGGGGACAGACCATGGTTTTGACAGACGAAAAACCGTGGTCTGTCCCCGGTTTCCCTGTCCCCGGTTTCCCGCCTGCTGCGGTCGACGCCCGGAAAACGGCAAATTCGGGTTTTGCCGCCAACTACCCGCCGCCGCTGCGCCAGCAAGGTACCCTCGGCGTCGCCGAGCCAGCCGCCGCTGCCTACCTCGCCTTCGCCCGCGCCGCCCAAGGCGTGGACGAAGAGGCGAACACGTCCGCCGCTGCCGCCCAATATATGCCCGCCGAAGGCGTCGACCGCGGCAGCCCGCCGCTCGGCTACGCACTCGCCCAGTTGCACGGCATCTACATCCTCGCCCAGAACGCGCGCGGCCTGGTCCTCGTCGACATGCACGCCGCGCACGAACGAATCCTCTACGAACGGCTGAAAGCTGCCTTCGACGAGCGGCAGGTCGCCACCCAGAACCTGCTGATCCCCGCCGTCTTCGCCGCCGACCCGCTCGATGTCGCCGCCGTCGAGGAGCACGCAGAGGCGCTGGCCGACCTCGGTTTCGCCATCGCCGCGCTCGGCCCCAACCAGATCGGAGTGCGAGGCGTCCCCGCCCTGCTGCAATCGGGCGACCCCGCCGCGCTCGCCCGCGCGCTGATCGCCGAACTGCGCGAACACGGCATCACCCAGCTCGCCACCGCGCGGCGCAACGAACTGCTCGCCACCATGGCCTGCCGCGGCGCCGTCCGCGCCCGCCGCCAGCTCACCATCCCCGAAATGAACGCCCTGCTGCGCCAGATGGAAGAAACCGAACGCGCCGGCCAGTGCAACCACGGCCGGCCGACATGGACCGAAATTTCCCTGGCCGAACTCGACAGGCTTTTCCTGCGCGGACAGTAGCCCGGACCGATGTTCGTCGGTGTCTCGTTTTTCACGATCGGCGCAGAACATTTCGCTTTATAAATAATCTCTTGTAGGTGTTTCTTGATCCGGTACGTGCATAATGAGGCTTCCGTTCGGCCATACAGTCCTTGACTCTAGTGCATAAGCTTTCGCACCCGTTCACCGCACGATTGATTCTGCCGGTGTTTCTCGTCGCCGCCAGCGCGGGCGCCCCGGCCGACGTTCCGCCGCTCTTTCGTCCGGATGCCGGCAGCCTGCTCAACCAGACCACGCCGCCGACCGTCGCCCCGACCCTGCCTTCCTCGACACTGCCGGCGCTGCCGGATGAAGACATCGTCAAGACCGGGCCCGACGGCGCCAAGGTCAAGGTCACGCGATTCGTTCTCGAGGGCGTCAGCCAGTTGCCCCCCGAACAATTGCAGGCGGCGCTATCCGATCTGATCGGCCAGGAACTCGGCCTGTCCGGTTTGCGCAAGGCTGCAGGGCGCATTACGGAGATCTATCGCGAACAGGGATACTTTCTCGCCCGAGCCTATCTCCCGGCCCAGGACATTGCCGACGGCGTCGTGCGCATCGCGGTGCTCGAGGGGCGGTTTGGCGCCGTCGACAGCGGCGGCTCGCCGCGACTCGAGCAGGAGCACGCGCAGGGGATCCTCGAGGCGCATCAGGTTGCCGCGGGCCAGCCGATCGAGCGTTCCGCCCTCGAGCGCAGCCTGATCCTGCTCGAACAGCGCGGAGGGGCGCCAGTGCAGGCAGTGATGCAACCCGGCGCCACGGTCGGCACCTCGCACATGGTCATCGAGACGCCCGCCGGCCCGTTGTTCACCGGCCAACTGGGCGTCGACAACTACGGCAACCGCTACAGCGGCCAGAACCGCGCCACCGCCCAACTCAACCTCAACAGCCCGCGCGGCGTCGGCGACCTCGCCAGCCTGTGGCTGATGAAATCCGGCGATTCCGACGCCTTATTCGCCGCCTACCAGACCCCGGTCGGCTACCAGGGCCTGACGCTGGGCGCCAGCTACTCCCGGTTCAACTATCAGCTTTGCTGCGAGTTCGCGCCTCTCGATCAACAGGGCTACGCGAAGGTTTTCGGCGTTCAGGCGCGCTACCCGCTGATTCTCTCCCAACGCCAGATCATGAATGCCGGGCTCGCCCTCGAGCGCAAGCATCTGAACGACAGCTCCGCCCTCGGCGAACTGGCCGACAAGGATGCGAATGTCGTCAGTGTCTCGCTCGACGGCATTGCGGCGACCGCCAGCGGCCAGAATCGCTACCAGGTGGCGCTGACCAGCGGCGACCTGAACATCTCCGGCCCACCCGCCTATGTCCAGGCAAACGCGGCGACGGTGGACACAGCCGGGCGCTACTTCAAGCTGCGCGGCGAATACCAGTACCTGCATTTTCTGGAAAACGGCCACCGGCTCCTCCTGCGTCTTTCCGGACAGGCCAGCGACCGCAACCTCGATTCCTCCGAGAAGTTCCTGATGGGCGGCGTCAATGCTATCCGCGCCTACCCCGAAGGCGAGGCACCGGCCGACCAGGCGCTGCTGGCGAGGATCGACTGGGTGATTCCCGTCCCCGCCGAGGCCCTGCCCGGCAGCCTGTCGACGCGGTTGTTCGTCGACGCCGGCACCCTCTGGCTGCTCAAGGACACGCGCGGCGGCCTGGCCAGCTTTGGCATCCCCAATCACTACAACCTTGCCGGCATCGGATTGGGTTTCAACTGGAACCTGCCGAAGGGGTTCACGGCAAATCTGGAAGCAGCCACCAAGATCGGCAACAACCCCGGCGCCTCGCTGAAGGGGTACGATGCCGATGGCAGGGACAACACGTCACGGCTCTGGCTGGGACTGGGTTGGGCGTACTGAGGATCTGACATGAACCGCGCTTACCGACTGATCTGGAACGAAGAACTCAGCGCCTGGGTCGTCGCCCCCGAAATCGCCTCGGCGCGTGGCAGGCGCGGCAGCGTCCGGCGCTGTGCGGCGACCCTGTTGCTGACCCTGGCAATCGGCAGCCACGCCACGCTGGCGGCCGACCTGGCCGCGACGGCGCTACCCGGCGGCGGCCAGGTTGCCGCCGGACAGGCAACCATCGGCAGCGCCGGCACCAACATGACGATCGATCAGGGCAGCCAGCGCGCCATCATCAACTGGCAGAATTTCGACATCGGCAGCCAGGCGTCGGTCACCTTCCGCCAGCCCGATGCCTCTGCCGTCGCCCTCAATCGGGTCAGCGGCCCCACCGCCTCGCGCATCGAAGGCCAGTTGACCGCAAACGGCCAGGTCTTCCTCATCAACCCCAGCGGCGTCCTCTTCGGCCAGGGCGCCCGCGTCAATGTCGGCGGCCTGGTCGCTTCCACCCTCAACATCCGTGACCAGGACTTCCTCACCGGCAACTACAGCTTCAGCGGCACCGGCGGCGCCATCGAAAATTTCGGCACCATCAACGCGGCGCCAGGCGGCTACCTCGCCTTCATCGCGCCCAGGATCACCAACGCCGGCACAATCAGCGCGCCGCAGGGCACCGTCGCCCTGGGCGCCGGCGAGCGCGTCACGCTCAACTTCGCCGGCAACCGCCTGGTCGGCCTCAGCGTCGCGGCCGAAACGCTCGACACGCTTATCGAGAACCGGCAGGCCATCCGCGCCGAGGGCGGCGCCATCCTGTTGACCGCCGCCGGCGCCGAAGCCGTCACCCGCGGCGTCATCAACAACACCGGCGTGCTCGAGGCCTCCAGCCTTACCTCCGACGGCGGGCGCATCGTGCTCACCGCCGGCAACGACATCACCCTCGGCGCCGGATCGACGGTTGCGGTCGACGGCCAAAAAGGGGGCGAAGTCAAGGCGCAGGCGCAGGCAGGCACGCTGCTCGCCGACGGCAGCATTTCGGCGCACGGCGCCGAAGGCAGCGGCGGCACAGTCCAACTGCTCGGCCATCAGGTCGGCCTGATCAACGCAGCGCAGGTGGACGCCTCGGGTGCGACCGGCGGTGGCACGGTGCTGGCCGGCGGCGACTACCAGGGCGGCAACGCGGCAGTCCAGAACGCCTTCCGCACCTATGTCGGGCCGCAGGCGACGATCAAGGCTGACGCGCTGCAACGGGGCGATGGCGGCAAGGTCGTCGTGTGGGCCGATGACACGACGCGCTATTACGGCGCGATTTCTGCCAGGGGCGGTGCGCAGGGCGGGAATGGCGGCCTGGTCGAAGTCTCCGGCAAACAGGTGCTCGATTTCAGCGGTGCGATCGACGTCGCCGCGCCGCTCGGTGCGGGCGGCCGGGTTCTCCTCGATCCGCAAAACATCGTGCTCAACACCACGACGCAACCGTCGCCGCCCAACAACCCGAACGGGACGCCCGACGTTGCCTTCGGCGATCCGCCGGCAGTCGGCACCATGACCATCCAGATCGCCGATATCACGGGCTTTTCGGAGCTTTTCCTGCAGGCGACCAACGACATCACGGTCAGCAATCCGATCACGATGGCCGTCAACAACAGTATCCGTCTTGAAGCGAACAACAACATCACGCTTGCCGCCGGGGCGAACGTCACCACATCCGGAACCGGCTCGATCAATTTCAGGGCCGATGCCGACAACAGCGGCGCCGGCACCCTGGCCATGAACAACGCCGCGCTGCGCAGCAACGTCGGGGGAATCACACTTTCCGGCGCCAGCATCAACGGCACGGGAACGATCAACACAACAGGTGCCGCCAGCGCCAACGGCGGCAATATAGCGATCACCGGAACCAGTACCACCGGCAGCATCAATCTCACCGGCGCAATGACGACCACCGGCGGAACGGCAGCGGCAAACAGCATCGGCCGCAACGCCGGCAACGTGACCATCACGGGTGCCGGGGCTGTCACGACCGGTGCGATCACGGCCAACGGCAGCAACGGGAACGGCGCCAACCGGGCCGGAGGGAACGGGGGCGTCATCACGGTCACCAGCAACGGTGCGCTGACCACCGGCAACCTCGCGGCCAGCGGTTTGAACGGTGGCACGGGGGCCGGCAGCGTTGCCGCCGGCGGTGCGGCTGGCACAATCAACGTCACCAACAACTCGCTGACTACCGGTGCGCTGACTACCGGCACCCTCACTGCGCGTGCCGGTGTGGCCCGGGGCGCTATCGTCAGCGGCGCAGCCGGTGGCGTCAATGTCACCAACAGGGCGAACACGCTGCTGCGGACCGGCGCCATCAATACCAGCGGCCAGGCGGGCGGTGCGGGCGGCAACGTCGCATTGACCTCTGCCGGCGGAGTCACCGTCACCAGCACCATCGCCACCAGCGGGGGGGGGCTGAATGCCGGGACAGCGGCGGCCGGGCGCAACGCCGGGAACGTAACCATCAAGGGCGTCAACCGCAGCATCGCCGGGGCGATCACCGCCAGCGGCGGGGCGGCCATCGTTGCCGGCCAGGCCGGCGGCGCCGGCGGCAATGTCCTGATCACCGGCACGGACGGCACCATCGCCACGGCCGGCACGCTCAGTACGACAGGGATCACCACCAGGAACGGCAATGCAGTCGGTACGGTCGCCAGCGGTGCGGCGGGCAGCATCACTCTGGAGGCGACCCAGATCACCGCGACCGGTGCGCTCACCACGACTGGGGGCGCCAACGGTGACGGCGGGGCGATCACTGCCACGACCTCGGCCGGGCCGCTGACCGTAAACGGCGCCATTGCCGCCAGCGGCGGTACAGCCAATGCCAATAGTGCCGGCCGGAGTGCCGGCAGCGTCACACTGACCAGCAGTGGAACGCTGAGCACCGGCGCGAACACCATCACGGCCAACGGCAGCAACGGAAATGGCGCCAACCAGCCGGCGGGGAACGGCGGCAATGTGGCTGTAACCAGCACGACCAACGCGGTTACCGTGGGGGCGATTTCCACGGTTGGCGGGAATGGCGGCACCGGCAACGCCAACGGCGGCAACGCCGGCGCGATTACGCTCGATGCGGGCGGTGCAACGCCTTCGATCACGGTCGGCGGCAGCCTGACAGCGACCGGCGGCAACCGGGCTGGAGCGGGCGTGGCCGGGAGCGGCGGTCAAATCTGGCTCAGGGACGCCGTCCTGCTCAATGCAGCGATAACAGCCAGCGCGCAAGGGGGAAGTGCCGGCGTGGGGGCGGGAGCCAATGTCCGGTTTGACGGCACGATCAATTCCACGGGCGCAGCCCGTGCGCTCACGGTCAACAGCAACGCCGCGACGATTTTCGGCGACGCTGTGGGAGGCTCCTCGGCACTGGCGTCGCTGACGACGAACGCCGGCGGCACGACGAGCATCGGTGGCAACATCACGACGACGGGGGTACAAACCTACAACGATGCCGTTGTGTTGACCGGCAACGCGGTGCTGACCGGAACGACGCCGACCTTGGCTTCGACGGTGGCGGGCGGCGGCTTCGACCTGACGCTGAACTTCAGCGGCACCACGACGGTGAACGGGGCGAACTTCACCGGGATACGCAACCTCGCAACCGGCAACGGTGGTACTACCCAACTCACCGGGGCGATCACGACCAGCGGCACGCAGACGTACAACGACGCGGTGACACTGACCGGTGCGACGACGCTGGCCAGCAGCGGCAACGGCGCAATCGCCTTCAACGGCACGGTCAACGGTGCGCAAACGCTGGCGGTGAATACGACGGGGGCGACGACCTTCGCCGGCGCGGTCGGCGGCACCACGGCGCTGACCAGCCTGACGACGAATGCCGGCGGCACGACGAGCATCGGCGGCAACGTCACGACCACGGGGGCGCAAACCTACAACGATGCCGTGATCCTGACCGGCGGTGGCACGCGCACGTTCGCCTCGACGGGCAACAACGCGCTTGCCTTCAACTCCACCGTGGACGGTGGTTCGGACCTGATTGCGAACACCACCGGGACGACGACCTTCGCCGGCGCGGTCGGCGGCACGACGCCGCTGACCAGCGTGACGACGAACGCGGGCGGCACGACGAGCATCGGCGGCGGTTCGGTCAGGACGACCGGGAATCAGACCTACAACGACAACGTATCGCTGGGTGCGCCGACGACCTTCGTGACCACCGCGAACGGCGGTATCACCGCGAACGGCAGCGTCGCCGCCAACGGCCATTTGCTGACCCTCGCTGCCGGTCTGGGCAACGTTGTCATGCAGAATGCTGCCAATGATCTCGCGACTGTCTCTGTGACATCGGCGACCAACGTCGCCCTGAGAGACGCCAATGCCATCGACCTCGGAACATCGACCATCGGTGCGAGCCTGACGGTTTCCGCCGGCGGCGCGGTGACCGATTCGGGCGCAATCTCGGTGGCCGGCGCGACGGCAATCAATGCCGGCGCGGCCAACGACGTCACACTCGACAACGCCAACGATTTCGCTGGCAACGTTTCGGTTCAATCGGGAAGGAATGTCCGGCTGAACGACATCAACAACCTGACGCTGGATTTGTCCAGTTTCGGCACGTTGACCGCAACCGCCGCCGGTACGGTGACGCTGGCGGGGCAACTCACCGCGAGCGGCGCGGGCGATGCGATCGTCCTGGCGGGCAGCCGCTTCGTCAACTCGGCCGGCGCAACCGCACTTTCGGTGCCGGTCGGCAGCCGCTGGCTGGTCTGGTCAAGCAACCCCAACCCGTTCGGTGGCGCGACACCGGATAATCGTGGCGGCCTGGCCTACGACTTCAGGCAATACAACGCGACGTTCGGTGTGACGCCCGTCGCCCAGGCAACGGGCAACGGCTTCCTCTACACGCTGGCCCCGAGCATCACCCCAAGCCTGACCGGTACGGTGAGCAAGGTCTACGACGGCAACACCACGGCGACGCTGGCTCCTGCAAACCTGACCGCGAGCGGCGCCGTCGATGGCGATACAGTCGTGCTGGCTGCCGCCAGTGCCACCTACGACAACAGGAACGTCGGCACCGGCAAGACGGTGACGGCGACCGGGATCACGGCGACGGCCAGCAATGGCGCAGCCGCCGTATACGGCTACACGGTGTCGCCCGATTCGGCCAGCGGGCCGGTAGGGGAGATTACCCCGGCAGCACTGACCGTGACGTCGATTGCCGGTGTCAGCACCACCTACGGCACGCCGGCGGCGACCGGGGCAGTCACGCTGAGCGGCGTGGTCGTTGGCGACACCGTGACCAGCACGGCCAGCCTCGTCAGCCCGACCTACAGCACGAGCGGCAACCTCAACGCGGGCAGCTACGCGCAGAGCGCCAGCAGCCTGGGCGGAGCCGATGCCGGCAACTACACCCTCACAGCATTCACCACGCCGACCAACAACTACACCGTCGGCCAGCTGGCGCTGACCGGAACGGCAATCGCCGCCGCGGGCTCGACCTACGGCGCGCCGCTCAACCCCGGGGCGGTCAGCTTCGGCAACGTCATCGCCGGCGACGTCGTGACCAGCACGGCCAGCGTCAATACATCGACCGCGAGCAGCAGCGGCAACCCGGTGGTCGGCAGCTACACGCAGACGGCGAGTGCGCTCGCCGGCACGGATGCGGGCAACTACAGCTTTGCCGGGTTCACCACGCCGACGCAGAACTACACCATCAGTCCCGCCGCGCTGACCGTGACGTCGATTGCCGGTGTCAGCACCACCTACGGCACGCCGGCGGCGACCGGGGCAGTCACGCTGAGCGGCGTGGTCGTTGGCGACACCGTGACCAGCACGGCCAGCCTCGTCAGCCCGACCTACAGCACGAGCGGCAACCTCAACGCGGGCAGCTACGCGCAGAGCGCCAGCAGCCTGGGCGGAGCCGATGCCGGCAACTACACCCTCACAGCATTCACCACGCCGACCAACAACTACACCGTCGGCCAGCTGGCGCTGACCGGAACGGCAATCGCCGCCGCGGGCTCGACCTACGGATCACCGCTCACCCCGGGTGCGGTGAGCTTCGGCAACGTCATCGCCGGCGACGTCGTGACCAGCACGGCCAGCGTCAACACCGGCGCGACCAGCACCAGCGGCAACCCGGTCGTCGGCAGCTACACGCAGACCGCAGGCGCCCTCGGCGGCGCCGATGCCGGCAACTACAGCTTCGCCGGCTTCACCACCCCGACAGCCAGCTACACCATCAATCCGCTGGCGCTGACCGGCAGCATTACCGCCAACGACAAGGTCTACGACGCCACCGCCGCCGCCACTATCGCCAGCCGCGGCCTGAGCGGTGCGATCGGCAGCGATCGTGTCGCTTACTCCGGCGGCACCGCCACCTTCGCCGACAAGAACGCTGGCACCGCCAAGACCGTCACCGCCACCGGCCTCGGGCTGTCTGGTGCCGATGCCGGCAACTACACGGTCAACACGACGGCCACCACCACCGCCAACATCACCCCGGCGCCGCTCGTGATCAGCGCCGACGATGCCAGCCGCCCGGTCGATACCCCCAATCCGCAGTTCACCGCGAGCTACGCGGGATTTGTCGGCGGCGAGACGCCGGCGGTATTGAATGGCGTTCTTGCGTTCTCCACGCCCGCGACGCTGACTTCCCCCGTCGGCATCTATCCGATCACGCCGTATGGCCAGTCTTCAGGCAATTACGCCATCGCCTACGTGGATGGAAAGCTGACGATCCAGGGCAGTCCCGTCGTTACCCTGCCGGCCTTCCCGCGCGAGGCGGCCAGCCAGCAGGCGATCGGCGCGCAGTACACCGATCCGACGATGTCGACCGAGGTTCTGCCCGGTCTCTACTATGTTTTCGATGACGGGCACGACGGCAACAACGGGAAGGCTCCGGCCAGCGTGGTACGTGTCGTCGGTTCCGGCATACGGTTGCCGAACTGACGGCTGACCGGCGACCGTTCGCACCCGGCTGGAAAGTGTCGCCACACCCGCATTCGCCCGCTGTCCAGGTTCTCACCCACCCGCTCGCCTTCGTGTTGCGGGTGCTGGGAAACTTCCAGGCGCACCGGGGCTTCCTGCTCGCCGGCGCGATCGCCTACAACGCGCTGCTTTCGCTGGTTCCGCTGCTGATCCTCAGCGTCATCGTGCTCTCCAGGCTGGTGACGCCGGCGGAACTGCTGGATACGCTCGGCCATTATCTCGAATGGCTGGTTCCCAGCCAGTCGTATGCGGTTCTCGAGGAACTGTCGCGCTTTCTCGACCAGCGGGTCGCCATCGGCAGCGCCTTGCTCGCAACGATGCTCTTTTTCAGTTCGTTGACCTTTTCGGCGCTCAACCAGGCGATGGCCGTCATCTTTGACCATCGCGACCTGGCCGATCAGCGTTCCTCGCTGCTGTCGCTGCTGCTGCCCTACGCCTTCGTCGCCCTGCTCGGCGTCGGCCTGCTCGCCGTAACGCTGATCTCGATCAGTGTGCAGACCCTGGTGCCCGATACCGTCGTCGTCTTCGGTCACAACTGGTACCTTCCCGGCCTGTCCGGAAGTATCCTGTATCTGCTCGGCCTGGCGACCGAGGCGCTGATGATCGCCGCCATCTACCATTTCCTGCCAGTCGGCCGGATTCCCTTGCGCTACGCGCTGGTGGGCGGGATTACGGCAACCGCGCTATGGGAAATCATTCGCCATGTGCTGGTCTGGTATTTCAGCAGCCTGTCAAACGCGAGCGTGGTTTATGGCTCGCTGACCAGCGCGGTCGTCATCCTGTTCAGCCTTGAAATAGCAGCGACGCTATTGCTCCTCGGGGCGGAGGTGATCGCCGAGTATGAACGGCTGGAAAGTCCGTCGTCGGACAGTTCGCCCGATCGCTGACCGCCCCGCACTGCCGGAGCAAACGTTCATCCCGTCACAGGATCAGATCACCAGCGGCTGATCGGACAGTTCGTCGGGATTCCTACCGTCCGCCGGAAAATGCTCGCCCAGCAGGTCACCGGCGCGCCGGATGGCCGCGAGTGCGCCATTGCGATAATCGCCGGCCGCGAAAGCGGCTTCCATGCTCCGGCAGATGGCTTCCCACTCGGCCTGCGCCACCCGGGCGGCAATCCCGCGGTCGGCGAGGATCTCGACACGGCGGTCAACAAGCTGGACGTAGATCAGGACACCGCTGTTGCCTTCGGTGTCCCAGACGCCGAGACTGCCGAAGAGATCGGCGGCTCGCTGGCGGGCACTGCAGCCCTGCCATAGTTGAGCGAAGGGCAAGGGACCCTCGACGACGAAACGGATTTCGCCGCGCTGGCCGGCTTCGGCAACCTCGACGGCGGCACCGATTTCGGCCGCCAGAGCCGGACCGAAGCGGCGCGCGGCCAGCCACGGCGGCGTCAGAAGATGCTTGAACAAGCGCAGGATATCCATTTACCAGCTCCCCGAGGCGCCACCGCCACCACCCGAGCCACCTCCGCCGCCGAAGCCGCCGCCCCCGCCGAAGCCTCCACCGAAGCCGCCACCGCCTCGCCGGCCGCCGCGACCGGCCATGGCGCCGAAAACCAGGTCGAGCCCGAAGCGCGCCAGGAAAATCCCGGCCACCACACCGATGACGATCCCGGCGACGCCGCCGACCAGCAGCCAGCCGATGCCGCCGGTGACGCCACCAACCACCGCCGATCCGAGAAAATTGCCGAGCAGGCGGCGCAGCACGGTGCCGATGATGACGACCGCGATCAGTATGCCGAACAGCTGCCCTTCGCTGATCCCGGCCACGCCTGGTGGCGCTGCGCTCCGCGCAGCCGGCGCCGGAACCGGCAGTTCCTCGCCCTCGACCACCTTGAGAATGGCATCGACCCCGTCAGCGATGCCGCCGGGCAGATCGCCGGCCTTGAAACGCGGCGTGATGGTCTCGGAAATGATGCGCTTCGCCGTCGCGTCGTTGAGCCGGCCCTCCAGTCCGTAGCCGACCTCGATGCGCAGCCGCCGGTCATCCCTGGCGACGATCAGGATGACGCCGTCGTCCACACCCTTGCGCCCGACCTTCCAGGCATCGAGGAGGCGGATCCCGAACTGCTCGATGGTTTCCGGCTGCGTGCTGGGCAGAACCAGCACCACCACCTGCGCGCCCTTGCGCGCCTCGAAGGCCGCGAGCTTCTGTTCCAGCGCGTCCTTCTGCGCCGGACCCAGCGTCCCGGTGAGGTCGGTGACCCGCGCCGCGAGCTTCGGGATCGCCACCAGCCCGTCGGCGCCCCGGCCCGGCGCTGGCCAGGCGAACACGGCGAACAGGCAGAGCAGCAGCCCCGCCAGGCTGGCGGCCAGGCGCCTCATCGCCGCTTACCTCGCGGCCGGCCTGGGCGCGCTGAAGTCGATCTTCGGCGCGCTGCTGATCGCCTTCTCGTCTTCGACGGCGAAGTTGGCCTTGGGCTTGTAGCCCATGACCATGGCCGTCAGGTTGTTGGGGAACGTGCGTACCGAGACGTTGTATTCCTGCACCGCCTTGATGTAACGGTTGCGGGCGACGGTGATGCGGTTCTCGGTGCCCTCGACCTGCGCCTGCAGGTCGCGGAAGTTGGCGTCGGCCTTGAGCTGCGGATAGTTTTCCGAAACCACAAGCAGGCGACCGAGCGCGCTGGAAAGATGGGCCTGCGCCTTCTGGAACCTGGCGAAGGCGGCCTCGTCATTGACCAGTTCCGGCGTCGCCTTGATGCTGCCGACGCTGGAGCGCGCCTCGGTGACCTGGGTCAGCACTTCCTTTTCGTGCGCGGCATAGCCCTGGACGATGGACACCAGGTTGGGCACCAGATCGGCGCGGCGTTTGTACTGGTTGAGCACTTCCGACCAGGCGCCGGACACCGCCTCGTCGTTGATCTGGATCTGGTTGTAGCCGCAGCCGGAAAGCAGCGAAACGGCGATGGCAAGCAAAGCGACGAGGCGAAATCTCATGGCGGGCATCTCCGGAATTCTTGACGGGTTACGCCAATATGCGGCCTCGCAGCGCAAAGCACAAGCCCCGACGCCTGCAGCCCCGACGCCTGCGGCCTCAAGGCGCCGGCTTCGCTAGCTGGCTCTTGACGATCGGCCCGACCGCATTCCAGACCCACGATCCCGCGGCGACCACCAGCGCGGTGCCGATGACCAGCTGGATCAGCAGGACGATCAGGTCGTGCTGCTGGCGGCTCATCTTGCGCCCGGGATTGGTGGCGCCGCAGCCGGGACAGGCTTCGGCCGAGGTATCGACGGTGTGGCCGCAGGCGCGGCATGGAACGAGCGGCATGGTTTCCCCCTATGATGGGCGGATTATAGGCCGGAGTTGCCCCCTGCGCGCGTGGTAGCATTCGCCGCCATGAACCCGACCCGCCTGCCGCCCGCCATCCTGCTGATGGGACCCACCGCTTCGGGCAAGACGGCGGTCGCCATGGCGCTGGCCGACCGCTTTCCGGTCGAGCTGATCAGCGTCGATTCGGCGCAGGTCTTCCGCGACATGGAGATCGGCACCGCCAAGCCGGACCGTGCCACGCTGGCACGTTACCCGCACCGCCTGATCGACCTCATCTCTCCGGAAGAAAGCTACTCCGCCGCGCGCTTCCGCGCCGATGCCCTGGCGGCGATGGCCGAAATCACGGCCGCCGGCAAGCTGCCGCTGCTGGTCGGCGGGACGATGCTCTATTTTCGCGCCCTGCTGCATGGGCTGGCCGACCTGCCGCGCGCCGATGCCGGCGTGCGCGCCGAGATCGACGCCGAGGCCGCCGCGCTCGGCTGGCCGGCCATGCACGCGAAATTGGCCGTTGTTGACCCGTCGACCGCAGCAAGGCTGCAGCCGACCGACAGCCAGCGCCTGCAACGTGCGCTGGAAGTCCATCGCCTGACCGGCCGCCCGCTGTCCGCGCTGCTCGCCGAAAGCGAACAGGTCGGGCCGGCTTACGGCTTTCTTCCGCTCGCCCTGTTGCCGGGCGACCGCACGGTGCTGCACGAACGCATTGCCCGCCGCTTCGACGAAATGCTGCTGGCCGGCCTCGACGACGAATTGCGCGCGCTGCGCCGGAAATACCACCTCAGTCTCGCTCTGCCGTCGATGCGCTGCGTCGGCTACCGTCAGGCCTGGGAGGCGCAGGAAGGCGTCTTCCCGCAAAGGCAACTGCGCGACCGCGGCATCTACGCCACCCGCCAGCTGGCCAAGCGCCAGATCACCTGGCTGACCAACTCCTTCATGGCGGAGAACTTCGACTGTCTCGATCCCGCGCTATGCAGCAGGATCGCCGCGCGGGTGGCCGGGTTCCTCGGCGCCTAGCGCGACTGCGCCGCCAGCGACGCGCCGGAATCGTCCACCAGCGATGCCTTGCGCGCGGCGAGCAGAGTGTACACGGTCGGCACCACGAAGAGCGTGAAGAAGGTGCCGAGCAGCAGGCCGCCGACGATGACCCAGCCGATCTGCTGGCGCGATTCCGCCCCCGCCCCGGCGGCCAGCGCCAGCGGCACGGCGCCGAGGACCATGGCGCCGGTGGTCATCAGGATCGGGCGCAGGCGCAGCGTCGCCGACTCGATCACCGCCTGCTTCAGTTCGAGGCCCTTCTCCTGCAGCTGGTTGGCGAACTCGACGATCAGGATGCCGTGCTTGGTGATCAGGCCGACCAGGGTCACCAGGCCGATCTGGCTGTAGACGTTGAGCGTGCCGCCGGTCGCCCACAACGCGCCGAGGGCGCCCGCCATCGACAAGGGCACGGTGAGCATGATGATGAAGGGATCGCGGAAGCTCTCGAACTGCGCTGCCAGCACGAGGTAGATGAAAGCCAGCGCGAGGACGAAGGTCAGCGCCAGCGAGGACGACGACTGGCGGAACTCGCGTGACTGTCCGTTGTAATCAACCGCGTAGCCGGGCTTGAGGATCTGCGCCGCGATCCCGTCCATGTAGGCGAGCGCCTCGCCCATCGTGTAGCCGGCAGCCAGGTTGGCGGTAATGGTCACGGCCCGGCGCTGGCCGAAGTGGTTCAGTTCGCGCGGGGCGACCGTCTCGCTGACGTCGAGCAGGTTGTCCAGCGAGATCATGCTGCCGTCGCGTCCGCGCACGTAGATCTCGCGGATGTCGCCGGGGTTGGTGCGGCCGACATCGGCGACCTGGACGATTACGTCGTACTGCTCGCCGTCGCGCTTGAAGCGGGTGACCTGGCGGCCGCCGAGCATCGTCTCCAACGTCCGCCCGATGGTCTCGACCGGCACGCCGAGGTCGGCCGCCTTGTCGCGTCGAACCTCGACCGACAGTTCCGGCTTGTTCAGCTTTAGATCGGTATCGACGTTGGTCAGTCCCGGGTTTTTGGCGAGTTCGGCAAGGAACTGGTCGGTCACCTTCTGCAGTTCCTCATAGGGCGCCGAGGTGACGATGACGAAGTTGATTGGCCGTTCGCGCGGGCTCTGGCCGAGCGAGGGCGGCGTCACCGGGAAGGCGAGGACACCGGGGATGCCCATGAACTTGGGGAACAGTTCCCGGGCGATGTCCGGCGAGCGGCGGCTGCGCTCCTTCCAGTCGGTCAGGCCGACGAAGGAGATGCCCTGGCTGACCGTCGGGTTGCCGGCGACGACGAAGTAACGCTCGACATCCTTCGTCTGGCTGTAGATGCCCTCGATCTGGCGCGCGTACTTGTCGGTGTAGTCGAGTGTCGCGCCGTCGGGGCCGAGGAAGACGCCGAGGATGACGCCGCGGTCCTCGACCGGTGCGAGTTCCGACTTGAGCGCCCCGAGCAGGGCGACACATGCGCCGGCCACCGCGACGAACCCGGCCATGACGATCCAGCGCCGGGCGAGTGCTGCGGTCAACACCCGTTTGTAGCCCGAATTCATCCACTCCAGGAAGCGCTCGATCGCCATGAAGACCTTGCCGTGCTTTTCCTCGTGCTTGAGCAGGAGCGAGCACATCATCGGCGACAGGGTCAGCGCGACGAAGCCGGAAACCAGCACGGCGCCGGCCAGGGTCAGCGCGAACTCGATGAACAGCTTGCCGGTGCGCCCGGTCATGAAGGCGACCGGCGCGTAAACGGCGGCCAGGGTCAGCGTCATCGCCACCACTGCGAAGCCGATTTCCTGCGAACCGACCAGCGCCGCCTGCATCCGCGGCATGCCCTCCTCGATGTGGCGGTAGATGTTTTCCAGCATGACGATCGCGTCGTCGACGACCAAGCCGATGGCCAGCACCAGCGCCAGCAGGGTCAGCGTGTTGATCGTGAACCCGAGCATGAACATGATCGCGAAGGCGCCGACCAGCGACACCGGGATGGTGACCAGCGGGATCAGCGTCGCGCGCACGTTGCGCAGGAAGAAGAAGATGATCGCCAGCACGAGCAGGATCGCCTCGCCGATGGTCTTGAACACCGCCTCGATCGAACGGTCGATGAACACCGACGAGTCATAGGCGATGTCGACGCGCATGCCGGCCGGCAGTTCGGACGTCACCTTGGGCAACTCGGCGCGCAGCGCCTTCGACAGTTCCAGCGGATTGGCCGTCGCCTGCTTGATGACGCCCAGCGCGACCGCCGAGCGCCCCTTGAAGCGCACCGAGCTGCGCTCGGAGGCGGCGCCGATCTCGACGCGCCCGAGGTCGGCGATGCGCACCGGGTAGCCGTTGACGGTCTTGACGACGATGGCCGCGAATTCCTCGGGCTTCGTCAGGTCGGTATTCGCCACCACCGAGAACTCGCGTTCGCGGCTCTCGATGCGCCCGGCCGGCACCTCGACGTTCTGCTTCCTGAGCGCGTCCTCGACGTCGGCCGGGGTCAGCTGGTAGGCAGCGAGCCGCGCGCGGTCCAGCCAGATGCGCATGGCGAACTTGCGGTCGCCGAAGATGCGCACGTCGGCTGCCCCCGGCAAGGTCTGCAGGCGCGGCTTGACGATGCGGCTGGCGACGTCGGTGACCTCGAGCGCCGAATGCTTGTCCGACGAGAAGGCGAGCCAGATGATCGGGTTGGCGTCGGCCTCGACCTTGGCGATGACCGGCTCGTCGACGCCGTCCGGCAGTTTGTTGCGCACCCGCGAGACACGGTCGCGGACGTCGGCGGCGGCCGAATCCGGCGCCCGCTCGAGCTTGAAGCGCACCGAAATCTGGCTGTTCTCGGCGCGCGAGATCGACGTGATGACCTCGACGCCTTCGATGCCGGCCAGAGAATCCTCCAGCGGCTTGGTCACCTGCGACTCGATGATCTCGGCGGAAGCGCCCCGATACGTCGTGTCGACGGTGACCACCGGCTCGTCGATCTTCGGGTACTCGCGGACCGGCAGGCGTGTGTAGGAAACGATGCCGATCAGCATGACGACGAGCGACAGCACGGTGGCGAACACCGGCCGCTCGATGCAGACTTCGGAGATCCTCATCTGGCTTCAGCCGTCCTGGCCGGCGCCATGCCCGACGTGCCTTCACTGCCCGCCGCCGGCACCGCCCCGACTTCGCCGATCGCCCGCACCGCGGCGCCGTCGCGCAGCTTGAGCTGGCCGGCCGTCACCACCACATCGCCGGCCGCCAGCCCTTCGACGATTTCCACCTGCGCCGCGCGGCGCACGCCGAGCCTGACCCTGGTGGCGACCGCCTTGCCGTCGACCACCTTGAACACCGTCGGCTGCGCGCCGGGAACGATGGCCTGCTCCGGCGCCATCAGCACATTCCTGCGCTCGCCGAAAAGCAAGCGGACACGGACGAACATGCCCGGTCGCAACTTGCCGGAAGCGTTGTCGAGCCGGGCGCGGCTGGAAATCGCCCGTCCGCCCTGGTCGACCATCGGGTCCACGGCATCAAGCACCGCCGTGAACTGCTCGCCGGGCAGCGCATCGGTGCTGACCGCGACCGCCTGCCCTTTGCGCACGCGGCCGAGGTAGGTCTCCGGCAGCTTGAAATCGACGCGCAGCGTGCCGATGTCCTCGATGTTGATCAGTTCCTGGGCTTCCTTGACGTAATCGCCGACGCTGACGTTGCGCAGGCCGACCATGCCGGTAAACGGCGCCTTGATGCGCATCCTTCCGACCCGCGCTTCGGCCAGCTGGACCGCAGCCTCCTGCACCTTCAGCGCGGCCGCCGAGTTGTCGAGGGCCTGCTGGCTGACGAATTTCCTCTCCAGGAGATCCTGGTTGCGTTTGTGGTTGCTCTGCGCCAGCGCCAGATTCGCCCGCGCCTGCTGCAGTTCGGCCTCCTGCACTGCGGCATCGAGCGCGACCAGCAGCGCTCCCTTGTTGACGATGGCCCCGTCGCGGAAATTGATCACGGCGATGCGTCCCGGAGTTTCCGCACGCAGGACGACCGACTCGTTCGACTTCAGGTTACCGACCGCGCTCGCCGCGTCGGAAAAATCGGCCGCTGCAATCTTCGCCACCTCGACTGCCACCGCGAAACCGCCCGCAGCGCCGGCAGGCGCCTTGCTCCCGGCGCCGCTCTCCCCGGTCGCGGGGGCCGCGGCCGGCACCCGGTTCGCCGTATAGGCGTAATAGCCGAGCCCGAGCAGGCCGGCCACCGCCAGGAAGATGATCACCAGTCGTCTGTTGCCGTTCATGTTGCGCGCCACTTTCAATACTGACCAAAGAGTCAGTAACCGGTTCAATTTTATCCGAGAGCGGGCAAGCCGGGAAATGTTTCCGGCTACTGCATCGCATCGAGCTGAGCCGGCGACGCCGGGGTCAGCGATCTCCGGGGCAAGGCCGGTGCCGGTTCCGGCTCGTCGGCCTCGAATGCGGCGTGGCACGAATGATCGTTACGGTCGCTGCCCTTCAGCGGCGCCACGCGCACCAGCACGACACCGGCGCGGATCATGTCGAGATACTCGGCGACAGCGCGGGAGACGTCGATGATGCGTTGCCGGTGCTTGCCGTGCATGCGGTCATTGACCACGACGATGGCGCAACGGCTGTTGTCGAGCCGGCGCACAGCGACCCGGCTGCCGAGCGGGAAGCGGTTGCTGGCGGCGGTGAATCCGCGCGCGTCGAAGACCTCGCCGGTCGCCGTGCGCCGGCCGTGAAAATCGCGCCCGTAATAGCTGGCTGAACCATGCAGTCCGCTCAACTGCGACTCGACGATCTCGGCCGTCCCGATCTCGGAGGACGGCGCCAGTGCGCGCGGCGGCTTCGCGGCCTTCTTGCTCACCGGCTTGCGGACGGCGACCTTCTTGGTCGTCGGCGCCTTCTGGGCGGACTTCTCCGCCGCCCACAGCACACCGGGCAGACAGGCCAGGATCAGGCCGCAAACCAGCACGACGGCCTGACGCAGCAACTCAGGCCACGACGGTCTGCGCTTCGTCACCCTGCCGCGCCCTGATCCTGCCGATACGATAGACCGCCTCGCCGGCCGCCTTCAGTTCCGCCATCGCCTGCTCGGCATCGGCCGCGGCCACGACGATGACCATGCCGATCCCGCAGTTGAAGACGCGGTGCATCTCGTTCTCCGCGACGTTGCCTTCGGCCTGCAGCCAGTCGAACAGCTTCGGCCGCGGCCAGGCGGCCTTATCGAGCTCGGCGACAGTGTTCTCCGGCAACACGCGCGGCACGTTCTCCAGGAGGCCGCCGCCAGTGATGTGGGCCATGCCCTTGATCGTCACCTTCTGCATGGTCGCCAGCACCTGCCTGACGTAGATGCGCGTCGGCATCATCACGACGTCGGCGAGCGAGCGCGCCTTTCCGTCAACTTCGTCGAAGGGGGCATTCAGGTCCGGCCGCGAGCGCTCGATGATCTTGCGCACCAGCGAATAGCCGTTGGAATGCGCGCCTGAGGAAGCCAGGCCGAGCACGACGTCGCCCGGCTGGATCGTCGACCCGTCGATGATCTTCGACTTCTCGACGACGCCGACGGCAAAGCCAGCCAGATCGTATTCGCCATCCGGATACATGCCCGGCATTTCGGCGGTTTCGCCGCCGATCAGCGCGCAGCCGGCCAGCTCGCAACCCCTGGCGATGCCGCCGATGACGGCAGCGGCGGTATCGACGCGCAGCTTGCCGCAGGCAAAGTAATCGAGGAAGAACAGCGATTCGGCCCCCTGCACCAGAATGTCATTGACGCTCATGGCCACCAGATCCTGCCCCACCGTATCGTGACGATCCAGCTCGAACGCCAGGCGCAGCTTGGTGCCGACGCCGTCGGTGCCGGAGACCAGCACCGGCTCCCGGAAGCGCTTCGGCACCTCGAACAGCGCCCCGAAACCGCCGATGCCGCCGAGCACCCCCTCGCGCATGGTCTTCCTGGCCAGCGGCTTGATGCGGTCGACGAGGGCATCGCCGGCATCGATATCGACACCGGCATCCCGGTAGGAAAGGGGAGTGAACTGGGACATGGCAGAAGGCTGTTGCGGTCAACGGTGGAAATATCCCGAATCTTACCGCAAGCCGGACACCGTCGCCCGGCAAAACCGGCGGGATTGGCGCCGGCAGGCTCGTTCCGCGGCAAGTCAGCGGGGAAGCGTGCGCGCTCCGCCGGGCGCCCCGGACGACCACCACCTGCGGATCGTCCCCGGTCTCAGCATCCTTCGTCCTGATCCGCTACCTGGGCGGCTTTGTCGACAACCCAGTGGGTGCCCAGCAACCCGGGAATATCTTCGGCGGCGACGGGCTCGCTGAAGAAATAGCCCTGCATGGCTTCGCAGCCGAGGCTCTTCAGAAGCGAAGCCTGATCGAGGGTTTCCACCCCCTCACCGGTAACGGCGAATCCGAGATTCCTGGCCAGCGAGACGATGGCCTTGACGATGGCAAGGCTGTCGGCTTCATCGGGCAAACCCTGCACGAACGCCTGATCAACTTTGATGTGGGTGAAGGGCAACTGCTTGAGATAGCTCATCGAGGAGTAGCCGGTGCCAAAGTCATCCAGTCCGAGCCGGATGCCCAGGTCACGCAAACCCCAGAGCGTCGCCAGATTGGCATCGCTGTTCTGCATCAGGCCGCTCTCGGTGATTTCCAGCTCCAGGAATCGCGGCGCCAGTCCGGTCTCGTCCAGTATCGCTCGTATGCTTGTCAGCAGGCCGGGTGCCTTGAACTGCAACGGCGACAGATTCACCGCGGTGCGCAGCGCGAGACCGTCCCGCTGCCAGCGTGCTGCCTGGCGGCAGGCGCTGCGCAATACCCGTTCGCCGATGGGCGCGATCAGGCCGTTTTCTTCCGCCAGGGGGATGAAGCGCGCCGGCGACATCAGGCCATACTCGGGATGACGCCAGCGAATCAACGCCTCGACCGAATGGATGCCTCCCGTCGCGACCTCGAATTGCGGCTAGTAGACAAGGAAGAACTCGTCATTCTCCAGTGCCCGGCGCAAGCTGCCGATCATGTCCATGCGCCGTACCGCCTGATCGGTCATCGACCTGATGTAGTACTGGCAATTGTCGCCGCCTTCGGCCTTGGCGTGGTACATGGCGGTGTCCGCGTGCTTGAGCAGGGTCTCCGCATCGTCGCCATCGTCCGGATAGATCGCTATGCCGATGCTCGCGCTCAAGACAACCTCCCGATCGCCCAGGGCGAACGGCTTGACCAGCTCTTGGCGGATGCGACTGGCGATCACCATGGCATCCTCGTCATGTCTCATGTTCGGCAGAAGAATGGTGAACTCGTCGCCTCCCAGGCGCGCCAACTGGGCCTCGGGGTCACGGGCGTTCTGGCGCGCCAGCACGTCGGAAGGGCGCAGTCCCTTGCGCAGCCGATCCGCCAACCCCTGCAGGACGAGATCACCGGCAGGGTGACCCAAGGTGTCGTTGATGTTCTTGAAGCCGTCCATGTCGAGGAAGACGACAGCCAGTCTGCTGCCTTCGTGCCTGGCGCGCTGGACCTCGCGTCCCAGCCGCTCCATGAAAGACCTGCGGTTCGGCAGTCCGGTCAGACTGTCGAAATAGGCCAGACTGTGGATCCGGAATTCGTCCTCCTTGCGCTGCGTAATGTCGCGCGACAGCACGATGAATCTCGGCTTGCCCTCGGTGCCGTCCGCCTTGCGGGCGACCGACAGTTCAAACCAGCACTTGCCTTTCGCGAGCTGCAACTGGAACTGCCTGCCGGTCGAGAATCCTTGCACTTCCGCCTCGCGCAACGCCGACATACACACCGCCGCGCCTTCGCCAGGCAGCACTTCGGCAACCGTGCGGCCGAGCAGTGCAGCGGGCGGCGCAGGCAGCAAGTCCGGGCGCGGCGAGTGACAGTCCAGGTAGCGGCCGTCGCTGTCCATTTCAAACAGCAGGTCCGGAATGGCGTGCAGGATCGCGGCATGGCGGGCGTTGGCGGCACGCAGCGCGAGGAGGGCCTGGTAGGCGCGGTAGAGATACTTGACCCGATGGCCGATCAGGGACCAGTTGATCGGCTTGGCCATGAAGTCGGTGGCTCCTGACTCATAGGCGCGCTCGATCGAATCGATGTCATCCATGCCGGTCACCATGACGATCGGCAATTCATCGCCCGCTTCCCTGCGCAGTTCGGCACAGACCTGGTAGCCGTTGCGGCCAGGCATCTCGACATCGAGCATGGCCATGTCACAGAGATGCGCGCGGAACTGGCGCAGCGCATCATCGCCATCGACAGCCAGGATCGCTTCGAATCCGGATTTCTCTAGCGTCGCCCGCATGAGCAGGCGCGAGGTGGGCTCGTCGTCCGCGACCAGAATGCGTATCGGTGCAGTCATCACTTCTCCTCCCGCATCAGATGGCGCATCTCCGCCGTCGCCTCGGCATAGGCCTGCCGCGTCTCGTCAAACACGGGCATGGCCGCGGTCAACTGGCCGTCACGCCCCATAACCTCGAGCTCGAGAAACAGCTTCGACAATTTCTCGGCGCCAACGTTGGCCGAACTGGATTTCAGCGAGTGAGCGGCACGGCGCAGGGCATCGGCATCGCCCGCAATGAGTCCCTGCTCGACCTGCCGCAGCAACGCCAGCGAACTGTCAAGATAAACTGTCATTATCTCCCTGATCAGGCCCAAACCGCCACCAGGATCGAGCTCGCGGAACTGGTCGAGAAACGTCATGTTCAGCGCCGGATCCCGCCCCTGCCGCAATGCGCCGACCGTCGCCGGCGATTCGGCTGTCGGAACGATGGCATCCGGAACCAGCCAGCGCGCCAAGGTCGCTTCCAGCTGGGCACGGCTGTAGGGTTTGCTCAGGTAATCGTCCATGCCGGCGGCGAGACACTTGCAGCGCTCCCCTTCCATGGCGTTGGCCGTCAGCGCGATGATGGGAAGGCGTCCCGAGGTGTCGGCCTCGCGTTGCCTGATCGCCACCGTGGCCTGATAGCCGTCCATGACCGGCATCTGGCAGTCCATCAGGATCAGGTCGTAACGGCGCGCCTCGGTCAGCACCAGCACCTCGGCGCCATTGTTGGCGATGTCCACCCGCAGACCGAGCCGGGTCAGGAAAGCCTTGGCCACTTCCTGATTGACGGGATTGTCCTCGGCCAGCAGCACGGCACCCGTCAGCGCGACCCGGCCGGGCACGGCCGCCGCCTGATGGGCCGGCAGCGCAGCGGTCGGCGCTTCCTGCGCCGGAATTGCCGCCCGGGTACCAGCGAGCACGTGGCCGATGATCTTCAGCAGTTCGGACTGGCGGACCGGCTTGGTGACGCAGTGCTCGATTCCCGCCTGCTCGCGCTCGCCGGCCGGGCACTCGGCAATCGCGGAGGTCAGCATGATCAGCCGGGTATCGGCCAGGCGCGGTTGCGACTTGATCGCCTTCGCCAGCGCCAGACCATCCATGTCCGGCATGTGCATGTCGAGGATGGCCAAGGCGAATGGCGCCCCGGATTCGCTGGCCCGCGTCATCAGTGTCAGCGCCTGGGCGCCATTGTCGGCGCAACTGACCTGCATGCGACAGCCCTGCAACTGGTACTGCAGGATTTCCAGGTTGCTCAGGTTGTCGTCCACCACCAGGGTCCGCAGCCCCGCCAGCTTGCTGGCGGTCGGCAGGACGTTCTCGCTGACGCTGCCTTTCGGCAACACGAGCTCGATCCGGAAAGTCGCGCCCTTGCCCGGCGAACTTTCGACGTGGATTTGCCCCCCCATCAGTTCCACGAGGCGCCTGGAGATCGCCAGGCCGAGTCCGGTGCCGCCGAACTGCCGGGTCGTCGTACCGTCCGCCTGCGAAAAATGCTCGAAGATCTTCTCCAGGTTCTCCGGGGCGATGCCGATCCCGGTATCTTCCACGGACAGGCTGACCGCGGACCTGCCGGCGCTCGCGTCGACCACCCGGGCACGGACGATCACTTCGCCCCGGGGCGTGAATTTGACCGCGTTGTTGACCAGGTTGGCCAGCACCTGCCGCAGGCGGAACGGGTCGCCGCGCAATGCGATGGGACCATCGGCCGGCGCAACCTGCGCCGCCAGTTCCAGACCCTTTTCGGCGGCGGGCTGCGCAAACATGCCGAGCACCTGCTCGAGCAGCTCGCCCAGATCGAAATCGGTCGCCTCCAGTTCCAGATAGCCGGCCTCGATCTTGGAGAAGTCCAGGATGTCGTTAATGATCCCCAGCAGGTGGCGACCGGAACTCTCGACCGAGGCGGCGAAACGCCGTTGTTCGTTATCGAGGCCGGTGCCAAGCAGCAGTTCGGTCATGCCTAGGACCCCGTTCATCGGCGTCCGGATTTCATGGCTCATGGTCGCCAGAAATTCGCTCTTGGCCCGATTGGCAGCCTCGGCACGTCCGCGCGCGGCGTTGATCTCGGCAAAGTGCTCCTCAAGACGGGCATCCCGCTCCTGAATCTGGTTCACCATCGTGTTGAACCCCTTGGCCAGTGTATCCAGTTCGATGATCTCGCTGGAGTTGGCGCGAACGCTGAAGTCGGTCGACTCCGAAACCCGCTCCATCAGGTCGGTCAGCTCGGCAAGCGGCTGCAATGTCGACTTGCTGAGACGATTCGAGAGCAGACGGGCGGAAAACAGCGCGAACAATGCCCCGAGCACGGTGACCAGTAGCTGCAGGAATACCTGCAGATAAAGGGGTCGCAGGCTCACCACCAGGTGTAGCGCACCCAGGGTCTGGCCATCGTACACGACGGGCTGGGTCAGCGCGAGGTGTTCTATCCCGTAGGTCACGTCCGCCTGCAGCACCGTGAGCGACGCCGGGACCGCGTGGCCAGCAACCTCGTACTTGGCGAAGATTCGTGCATCCTTGTCATAAAACGCGGCGCCAAGGACTTCCTGACTGCGGCTCAACGACTTGAGCAATTCGCCGGCTGCGGCCATGTCCCCGAACTCCAGGGCAGCGCTGGCGTTCTCGGCCAGCACCTTGGCCTTGCCCTGATTGGCGCCGGCCAGCA
>ERZ761602.2007-NODE-2007-length-34024-cov-4.674880_pt1 | contig 34024 bp, 31 predicted proteins | sample MGYA00512165_ERZ761602 | MGnify/ENA primary metagenome ERZ761602 (study PRJEB28899, sample SAMN02445085) | bioreactor sludge metagenome | biome: EBPR sludge; isolation source: Thorneside wastewater treatment plant | place: Australia: Brisbane, Thorneside...
GCGGTGAGCAGCGTCGGCGCGCGGCGGCCCATCACCAGCGCGGTGCAGATGACGATGTCGTTCTTCGCCGCCGTGGCGCCGACCAGCTCGGCCTGCTTCTTCAGGAAGGCCTCGCTCATCTGCCCGGCATAGGCGCCCTTCTGCGCCGCCGTCTCCTCGTCCTCCACGCCCACGAAGCTGGCGCCGAGGGACTTGATCTCCTCCTTGGCGGCGGGGCGCACGTCGGTCGCCGAGACGATGGCGCCCAGGCGACGCGCCGTGGCGATCGCCTGGAGCCCGGCGACGCCCGCCCCGAATACCAGCACGCGGGCCGGCGCGACGGTGCCGGCAGCGGTCATCATCATGGGCATGGCGCGGCTGAACTCGGCCGCGGCGTCGATCACGGCCTTGTAGCCGGCGAGATTGGCCTGGCTGGACAGAGCGTCCATCGCCTGGGCGCGGCTGATGCGCGGCACGAATTCCATCGCCATCACGGCGCGGCCGTTCGCGGCGAGCGCCGCCAGCCCGTCCCTGTCGCCGTAAGGCGCGAAGAGACCGATCACTACCGCCCCGGCCTTCGCCCCGTTCAGTGCCGCGGCTTCCGGGCGCTGCACGCAGAAGACGACGTCGGCATCGGCGATGGCGGCATCAGCGTCTGCCGCCATGGTCGCGCCGGCCGCCGCGAACAGCGCGTCGGGGATGCGCGAGCCCTCGCCCGCCCCCGTTTCGATCGAGACGCTGGCGCCCAGGGCGATGAGTTTCTTGACGGTCTCGGGAGAGGCGGCGACCCGCTTCTCGTGAGGCCGCCGTTCGCGAAGGACCGCGACTTTCATCAGTGCGCGCCGCCTTCGCCGTGGGCGGGGAGCTTGCCGCAGGCGTTGATGTTCGCGGCCGCCTGCTCGGCGTTCTTGCAGTCGACGGCGTTCGTCCGGGTCAGGGCCAGAAGGGCCACGAAGGCCACGACCGCGATGCCGCCCCACTTGGTCAGCGCCCAGAACAGGCCGAACGTGGCCTTCTGCTCATGGATGTCCATCGAGCCCGGAACGTAATCGCCGTGGTCGGCCATGGTCTGCCCTCTGCACGCGCGGCCCGCCCGCGCGAGGCTGGGTTATAGCAAAGCCCCCCGCCCCGACAAGCCGCGCCTGCGTCAGGCGGGCGCCGGACCCCGGCGCGAGGGCCGCGAATGGTTCCAGTCGGCCAGCAAAGCCCTCAGCGCCGCCACGAAGGCGAGCGGCTGGTCGAGCATGACGTGGTGGCGGGCCTGGGGAATGCCGACCACAGGCACGGCCCTGTGCAGCAGTTCGAACATGTAGTCGCCGATCTCCGGCGGCATCAGCACCGAGCGGTCGCCGCGCAGGATGGCGACGCGACACGAAATCGCCCTCAGGCTTGCCGCTGCGTCGCCCGATTCGAAGCGCTGCCAGATCGCCGGGTCGAATTTCCACGTCCAGCCGCCCTCGACCTCCTTCAGCGAACGCCGCGCGACATAGTCGATCAGGAAGTGATTCTCGCATTTCTGCTCGGGCGCCAGGCGGAACCGCGCCAGCGCCGCGTTCAGCGTCGGATAGACCCGGTGCGGCCGCATCTCCCGGTGCGGCGGACCGCCCGGCCGGCCCGGCGGATTGACCGGCGAATCGACCAGGATCGTCCCCGCCAGCCGCGCGCCGTGCCGGGCGCCGCACATCATGGTGACGAAGCCGCCGAAACTGTGCCCGACGATGACCGGCGGCTCGACATGCTCGAACATGCCGCAGGCCTCGGCCACGGCGATGGGCTCGTCCGCGTAGGCCGCCATGGCGTAGGAGTCGCGCCAGGCGCTGTCGCCCATGCCCGACAGGTCGAAGGCGGCGACATTGTAGTCCTCTGCCAGATAGGGCGCGACGAAGGCCCACCACCAGGCGTGGGCCCCATTGCCGTGGATCAGCACAAGTCCGGGCTTGGCCCGGTCGCCCCAGCGCAGCACGTTGAGCCTGACGCCGCCGCACATCGCCGTCAGACGCTCGGGCGCCTGGGCGATCATGTGCTCGAACCAGCGCGGCGCGGGCGGCTCGCGCCCCTCATAGGGGGTCAGCGGCCCGGTCTTGCCGCCCTCGTCGTGCCGGAGGTTGATCTCGCCGCTCATTCCGCGGCGTCCGCGACGGCGGCGAGGGGCCGCGCCGGGCGCGCGCCCAGCGCCTTGAAGACCCCGGTGCCGGTCATAATCGTACGGGCTCCGGTCCAGATGCGGCCGCGCACCGTGTAGAGATCGTCTTCTTCGCCGACCACCTCCGCCGTCCCCTCCACGAACTCCCCGACCGCCGCCGAGGAGAGGAAGTCGGTCAGCAGCCGCACCGTCACCCAGTAGCGGTGCGCCCTCTGGGTGATCGCATGGCCAAACGCCATGTCGGCGAAGGCCATCAACATCCCGCCATGGCAGTTGCGCATGCCGTTTGTGTGGTGCTCGGAGACCAGGAAGGCGCGGGCATAGCTGTCGCCCGGCCCGTTGCGCTCGTACAGCGGACCGATCTGGCGGCCGAAGCCCTGGGTCCAGTTCATCTGCCGGTAGCCCTCGGGGATGGTCGGCAGGCGCTCTTCCAGCAGGTCGTCGGTCATCGGGCGCTCGTTGTGAAGTGAAGCGCCCTAAGTCCCACTTGCATCGCTCGCCTGCAAGCCGACGCAACGTCAGTCCGGCGGCGCCTGGCCCAGCCAGCGGATCCAGGCGCCGTGGTGGTGGACCTCAGCCAGCAGGCGCTCGCTCATGACGCCCTTGTCATAGATTCTCAGCCTAAGCGTGTATCTCGTCGCATCGCCCGTCCGCGCGATCGTGTCCTGGAACAGCCGGTAGACCGGCCGCGTCGCCGACGCCGCCAGCAGAATCTCCTCCAGCCGCGCCCACATCGCCTCGCTCCACTGATAGGTGACCATCGAATGGCTGACGACCGCCGCGCTCTCCGGCGCGACCTGCGCAAGCTCTCCCGGCAGGTGGGCGAGCGCGTCGCAGGCGCGGATCGGCGGCGGATGGTCGGCGGCTATGGCGAGCGCCGCCTCCATCCGGGCGATCCGTTCGGGCTGCCCGGGCCAGAGCAACGCCACCAGCCAGCGCCGGTCTTCCGGCGAGGCCGGATCGACCGGGTTCAGCTCCAGCCCGGCCCGGGCAGCGACCAAGGGCGGCGAGGCGGGGACCGGCGGCGGCACCTCGCCCCGCCATTCGCTCTCGATGACGAGGCGCGACGCCGGCCCGCCCTCCAGCACGCGTCCGTCGGCATGGACATAGCGATAGCCATAGCGGTCCCAGTTGAGATTGAGCCCGGCGCTCGGCCCCAGTTCCACGATGTGCAACGCCCGGCCGGTCAGCCGCGCGATCTCGGCATAGCCCGCCCTCAGATAGGACGAGCGCCGCACCTCGTTGGTGTTGGTCACCCGCGCGGCGACGAGCGGATCGATCTGGGCGCGATGCGCCGCCACGAAGTCGCGGAACAGCCCATAGGTCGGCGGTCCGATCGGCGCCTCGCTCTCGCCCGGCTGCAGGAGATGGCTGTAGTAGCGCCGCAGTCCGTGCTCGGCGCCGCCGAGCAAGACATAGTGGACGGCCGCGAACAGCATGTTGGCCGGCGGCTGGCCGCTCCGCGCCGTCGCTGTCACCGCCTGCATCGCCGGGTCGTCGGCGACGGCGCTCGCCAGGTGCTCGTAGAGCGGGCAGTCGCCGCCCTTCGCTGCCTCGCCGGCGAAATAGCGCCAGTATTCCGGCTTGACGCTCAGCCTGTTTTCTCCGGCGGGTTCCGTCATGGCAGGCCTTCCTTGGGTCCCGGCCATTGGGGCATGGTCCGTCCCGACCCTTCAATCTTGACGAGCCTTGTCCATGAAGCCCGATCCCGCCCGCCTCGATGCCGCGATCTATCCCTATGCCATCGAGATCACGACGCGCTTCGGCGACATGGACGTCAATCATCACCTCAACAACGTCGCCTACGCGCGCTATTTCGAGGAGGCCCGCGTCACCTTCAACAGCGATGGCCTGCTGACCGATCGCGGCCACCGCCTGCCGGCGCTGAAGCATCACCGGATCATGGTCGCCTCCGTCGCCATCTCCTATCTGCGCGAGGGGCATTACGGTCCGCCGGTGCGCATCGGCATCGGCGTCAGCAGCATCGGCAACGCCTCCTTCGCCATGGCGGCCGCGGCCTTCCAGAGCGGCCAGTGCCTGGCGACCCATGAAGCGACCATCGTCGTGAAAGGCGAGGACGGCAGCGGCATCCCCGCCGAAATCCGCCCCCTCCTCGCCGCCCGCATGTTGAAGTCGCCCGCCTAGGCCGGCAGTGCGACGCCCGCCGCGGCGAACGCCGCGTGCTGGCGGCGGGCGAGCGCCTCCTGCGAGAAGTCGCCCATCGCCTCGTTGAAGAGGGCATAGAAGTTCAGTTCGGCGCCCAGGTGCAGGAAGACCGCGCCGAGGCCGATCGCGGCGCGGTCCATGAAGACGAATTCGCGCGGCGGCTTCACCGGCCCCAGCGTCTTCAGCCGCTGGTGCACGGCGAACGCCTCCTTGCGGCCGTACTGAGCCGGACTGACGCCGTCGGCGATCGTGCGCACACGGTCGTCGAGCAGCGGCGCGTAGATGAAGCGCGCCCAGATGTTCAGCGTATCGATGAGATCGTTCGACAGGTCGCGGAAGCCCCAGCTTTCGTAGGCCGCGACCTGCCCCGCGCGGTCGTCCGACAGCAGCGAGCGATAGAGCCCGACCACGCCGCCGACAAAGCCCGGCCGGAAGGTGCGGATGCAGCCATAGTCCAGCAGGTTGATGCCGAGATCGGGGCGCACCGTGTAGTTGCCGAGGTGCGGATCGCCGTGAATCGCCCCGAAGCGTACGAAGGGCAGCCACCAGGCGGCGAACATGTTGGCGGCGATGGCGTTGCGGCGCACCAGTGACTCCCCCTTGAAGTCGAGCAGCGGCCGCCCGTCCAGCCAGTTCATCGTCAGCAGCCGGCCGGTCGAAAGATCGGGGAACACCTCCGGCACGGCGATCTCCGGCCGCTCCGCCAGCATGATCCGGTAGAGCGCGATGTGGCGCGCCTCCTGGCGGTAGTCGAGTTCCTCGCGCAGCCGCGCGGCGATCTCGCCCTTCATCTCCGAGGCGTCGATCGCCCGGTCGGCGCGGCGATAGATCGCGAAGGCAAGATCGAGCTGGCCGAGATCGGCTTCGACCGCCGAGGCCATGTCGGGATATTGCAGCTTGCAGGCGACGCGACGTCCCTCTTTGGTCACCGCGCGATGGACTTGGCCGAGCGAGGCGGCGGCAGCCGCTTCCTGCTCGAATTTCTCGAACCGCGCCGTCCAGTCGGGGCCGAGTTCGGCGGCCATGCGGCGGCGCACGAACGGCCAGCCCATCGGCGGCGCGCTCGACTGCAGCGTCGCCAGTTCCTCCGCGAATTCGGGCGGCAGCAGGTCGGGCACCGTGGCGAGCAATTGCGCCACCTTCATCACCGGCCCCTTGAGGCCGCCCAGCACGGTTTTCAGCTCCAGCGCCGCCTTGGCGTTGTCCATCTCGCGGCCGAGCATCCGGTTGACGGCGGTCTTGGCCGCGAAGCCGCCGAGGCTCGCCGTGGTGCTGGCATAGCGCCGCATCCGCCCGCCCAGCGTGTTGGCGTCCTTCAGCTTCTTCGGAGGCTTCTCGCCGTCCGCCATCGCCTGTCAGCCTCCGCCATCCAGCAGCGCCGCGTCGCGCTCCAGTTCGTCGATGAAGCGCGAGATCATCGCCACGCCGCGCGACCAGAACGCCGGATCGGAGGCGTCGAGGCCGAACGGCGCCAGGAGTTCCTTGTGCCGCTTCGAGCCGCCGGCCTCCAGCATGGCGAAATACTTGGCGACGAAGTCGGGATGCGCCTCCTCGTGCAGCGCATAGAGCGAGTTCACCAGGCAATCGCCGAACGCATAGGCATAGACGTAGAAGGGCGAGCGCACGAAATGCGGGATGTAGCACCACCAGTTCGCGTAGCCGGCCGAGAAGTCGAAGGCGGGACCGAGGCTCTCCTTCTGCACCGCCAGCCAGATCGCGCCGATGTCCTCCGGCGTCAGTTCGCCTTGCCGGCGCTTGGCGTGGAAGCGCAGCTCGAACTCGTAGAACGCGATCTGGCGCACCACGGTGTTCAGCATGTCCTCGACCTTGCTGGCGAGCAGGATCGCCCGGTCGCGGGGCGTCGGCGCGGCGGCGAGCAGGGCGCGGAAGGTCAGCATCTCGCCGAACACCGAGGCCGTCTCCGCCAGCGTCAGCGGCGTCGAGGCGAGCAGCAGGCCCTGCTTGGCCGCCAGCGTCTGGTGCACGCCGTGGCCCAGCTCGTGCGCCAGCGTCATCACGTCGCGCGACTTCCCGAGATAGTTCATCAGGATATAGGGGTGGGCGCTCGGCACGGTGCCGTGGCTGAACGCGCCGCCCGACTTGCCGGGGCGCGGTTCGGCGTCGATCCAGTTCTTCTCGAAGAAGCGGCCGGCGATCTCGGCCATGCGGGGCGCGAAGCCGCCATAGGCGCCCAGCACGATGTCCTTGGCCGCGTTCCAGCCGATCGCCTCGTCGGAGGCGCGGGGCAGCGGCGCATTGCGGTCCCAGTCGTTCAGCTTCTCCAGGCCGAGCCAGCGGGCCTTCAGCCTGTAGTAGCGGTGCGACAATTGCGGGAAGGCGGCGACCACCGAACGGCGCAGCGCCTCCACGACCTCCGGCTCGACCTGGTTCATCAGGTGCCGGAACGAAGTCGCCTCGGGATAGGCGCGCCAGCGATCGTCGATCTCCTTGTCCTTGGCGAGCGTGTTGAGGATGAAGGCGAAAGTCCGCGCCTGATCGCCGAACGTCGCCGACAGGGCGGCGGCCGCATCGCGCCTCAGCGCCGCGTCGGAGCTCGACAGCAGGTTCAGCGCCTGCGGCCCGGTCAGCGCCTCGCCGCGCACGGTGTAGCGCAGGCTCGCCACCGTCTCCTCGAACAGCCGTCCCCAAGCGGCGGACCCGGTCAGGTCCTTTTCGTAGAGCAGACGCTCCATGTCCTCGGCGAGCTGGTGCGGGCGGAAGGCGCGCACGGTCTCCAGCCATGGCCGGTAGCGGGCGAGCCCGGCATGGGCGGCGAGCGCCGCCTCCAGCTCGGCGTCCGGGATCTGGGCCAGCTCCAGCTCGAAGAACAGCGTCTCGGTGCCGATCTCCGACAACCGCTCCTGCACGTCGCCGTAGAACTTGGCGATCGCCGGGTCGGAGGCGTGCGCCGCGAAGGCGAGGCCGGCATACGAGCCGATCCGCCCGCTGAGGTCGCCCAGCGCCTCGTAGTCGGCGATGGCCTCGGCCAGCCCGTCCGCGTCGAGTCCGCAGACCTTGCCCTTGCGGCCGGCGAAGGCCCGCGCCAGCCCCAGCGCCCGCTTAAGGTCAGCCGGGATCTGCGGGTCGTCGGGGCCGGCATAGAGGTCACTGAGGTCCCAGGCAGGAGGGGGGTCGCGGAGGGGCGCGGCGGCGGACATGGGGTCTCCCGATGGCATGGCTGAAGCGTAGATAGGGGCGATAGCGTTTGGTTTCAGGGCCTTAGACCCGCAATCGCCGAGGATAAACCCGGAATTAGGAGTTTCGCCCGCATAGTCGTCCCGAATTGGTGCATTTCAGGGCGTCCGCACGGCCGAAAACGGCGGCGGCGCAGTGGTGGGCGGCGGACGGGTACATGACGCATACGATCCTCATTGTCGATGACGACCCGACCCAGCGCCGGCTGATGCAGGCGGTGATCGAACGCAACGGCTACCAGACGTTGCAGGCGGCCTCCGCCGACGAGATGTTCCGCGCCCTGGAAGGGCCGCGCGGCCCCGATGTCGGGCTCGTCATGCTCGATCTCGTCATGCCCGGCGAGGACGGCATCTCGGCCCTCAAGCGGCTGCGGCCGGGCCATCCCGGCCTGCCGGTGATCGTGCTGACCGCCCAGGGCGGCATTGAAACCGTCGTTTCGGCCATGCGCGCGGGCGCGGACGACTTCCTGGTGAAGCCGGCCAGCCCCGAGCGCATTTTGGTGTCCATTCGCAACGCCTTGAAAGTAAAGGCGCTCACCGGCGAGGTCCAGCGCCTCAAGAAACGAACTCCGGGCGTACTCGGCTTCGGCGACATGATCGCCAAGTCCGCCGCCATGCGCATGGTGATCCGCCTGGGCGAGCGCGGCGCACAGTCGAACATCCCGATCCTGATCGAGGGCGAGTCGGGCGTCGGCAAGGAGGTCCTCGCCCGCGCCATCCAGCAGGCCTCGGACCGCGCCGGCAAGCCGTTCGTCGCCGTGAACTGCGGCGCGATCCCCGAGAACCTCATCGAGTCGATCCTCTTCGGCCACGAGAAGGGCGCCTTCACCGGGGCCAACGAGAAGCATATCGGCAAGTTCCAGGAAGCCGACGGCGGCACGCTCTTCCTCGACGAGATCGGCGAATTGCGTCTCGACATGCAGGTGAAGCTGCTGCGGGCCATTCAGGAGGGCGAGGTCGATCCGGTCGGTGCCAAGCGTCCCGTGAAGGTCAATATCCGCCTGATCTCCGCGACCAATCGCAATCTGACCCAACTCGCGCAGGAAGGCCGCTTCCGCGAGGATCTGTTCTATCGCCTCAATGTCTTTCCGGTTCAGTTGCCGCCCCTGCGCGACCGCATGGAGGACTTGCCGGAACTCGTTCAGTTCTTCATCGAGCGCTTCGCCGCTGAGGAAAACAAGCGCGTCGTCGGCATCGAGCCCGCCGCCCTCGAAATGCTGAATGCCTATGCCTGGCCGGGCAATATCCGGCAGCTTGAAAACACCGTCTTCCGCGCCGTGGTGTTGAGCGACTCTGACCACCTTAGCCAGGCCGACTTCCCCCAGGTCGCCGCGCAGTTGGGGATCGAGATCCGTCCGGCTCTTCGTGCGGCGCCCGCCATGCCGCCGCACGAGACCGCCATGCCGGCGCCGTCAGCCGCCTCCGTCGTGCCGGCCGCGTCCGCCTGCGCGCCGCCCGCCGGCGGAACGGTCGTCCTCGCCAATGGCCTGGAGATCAAGGCCATCGACGGCGCCGGACATCTGCGCCGGCTGGAGGAGATCGAGAACGACCTCATCCGCTTTGCGATCGAGCTTTACGACGGTCACATGACGGAAGTCGCCCGCCGTCTCGGAATCGGCCGCTCCACGCTCTACCGCAAGCTGCGCGACATGGGAATCGGCGAACCGCCGATCGCCGCGCAGGGCTGAAACGCTGGCCTAGGACGGGCCGGCGCGCTATATCGGCGCCATGCGAATTGCGATGGTCGGCACCGGATATGTGGGCCTGGTTTCGGGCGCTTGCTTTGCGGATTTCGGCCACACGGTCGTCTGCATCGACAAGGACGCCGACAAGATCGCTCGTCTCAGGGCGGGCGAGGTGCCGATCTACGAGCCGGGCCTTGATGGCCTCATCGCAGTCAATGTGCGCCAGGATCGACTGACCTTCGAAATCGAAGGCCGCGAGGCAGTCCGGCGCGCCGATGCGGTCTTTATCGCGGTCGGAACGCCGTCGCGGCGCGGCGACGGCCATGCGGACCTCTCCTATGTCTTCGCAGCGGCCGAGGAAATCGCTCGTCAGATCGACGGCTTCACCGTGATCGTCACCAAGTCGACCGTACCCGTCGGCACCGGCGACGAGATCGAAGCCATCATGCGCCGCGTGCGACCCGATGCCGATTTCGCCGTGGTCTCCAATCCCGAATTCCTGCGCGAGGGTGCCGCGATCGACGACTTCAAGCGCCCCGACCGCGTCGTCGTGGGCACCGAGGATTCGCGCGCGCGCGCCGTCATGCGCGAAATCTATCGCCCGCTCTTCCTCAATGAGACGCCGATCCTCTTCACCGACCGCCGGACGTCGGAACTCACCAAATACGCCGGCAATGCGTTCCTCGCGATGAAGGTCACCTTCATCAACCAGATCGCCGATCTTTGCGAGAAGGTCGGCGCGGACGTGCAGCATGTCGCGCGCGGCATCGGACTCGACAAGCGCATCGCGGCGAAGTTCCTCCACGCCGGACCCGGCTATGGCGGCTCGTGCTTTCCGAAGGACACGCTGGCGCTCGTCAGGACCGCACAGGAAGCCGGCGCGCCGGTGACCTTGATCGAGGAAACCATCGCCGCCAACGAGAGGCGCAAGAAGTCGATGGCCGACAGGATCGCGGCGGCGATGGATGGTGCGGCCGGCAAGACCATTGCCATCCTGGGCCTGACCTTCAAGCCGAAGACCGACGACATGCGCGACGCGCCAAGCCTCGACATCGTTCCCGCATTGCAGGCCGCCGGCGCCCGCATCCGGGCGTTCGATCCCGAAGGCATGCATGAAGCGCAAAGACTGCTCGCCGGGATCGCGATGGCCGACAACGCCTATGCGGCCGCCGAAGGCGCGGACGCGCTGGTGATCCTGACCGAATGGGACCAGTTCCGCGCACTCGACTTCGCGCAGCTGAAGTCCGTCATGCGCTCGCCTATCGTGATCGACTTGCGAAACGTCTATGATCCGGCCGAGGTTCGCCGCCACGGATTCGCCTACACGAGCATCGGGCGCAGTTGAGGTTTTTGCGGAAACTGCCAGCGACCCAATCGAAGAGTCCTTGAGATGACACGTCAAGACTCACTAGGCTCCATGAGCGGCGTGCGCGTAGCTGCCGGCGATCGCACGATTGGCGCAGCCATCCGCGCGCAAGCCCGCGTAGTAGGTGCTTGCGTGATGCGCGACATGCGCACGCGCTATGGAGGCTCGCTGGCCTCCTATCTGCTCAGCGTCGCTTGGCCGTTCACGCACCTGCTGGTGATATTGTTTGTCTACCTTATCAGTGGACGATCCGCGTCCTACGGAACCGATCTCCTCCTGTGGACCGCATCGGGCGCCATCCCCTTCATTCTGTACTACTATCCGACGCGCTGGCTGATCGTGAGCCGTACGGACAACGCGGGGCTGCTGTCTTTCCCTGCCGTACTCCCGATCGACCTCGTCATCTCCAGGATCATCGTGGAGCTGATGACGGCGCTTATCGTGGTCGCGACCATCTTCGCGATGATCAGCTTTCACTTGGGCGACGAGGCTCACTTCGATCTTCCGGTTCTCATCCAGGCATTCTTGGCGTCGTTCTACTTCGGAGTTTCTCTTGGCGTTCTGGGGGCACCGCTCGTCTTCTTATCGAGGGCGTTCGTCCCGGCCTTCATGCTGTTGGCCATACTGATTTGGGTGCTGGGCGGCATCGCCTTTCTTCCTGATTCCATCCCTCAGCCTTACCGCGACTATCTGGCCCTAAACCCCTTCATCCATTGCGCAGAGTGGTTCAGGATGGGGCTCTACGAAGACTACAATTCCGAGACCTTGAACCGGGAATACCTGCTGATGACATCGACTGGACTCCTTTGCATCGGCTTGATCCTGGACCGGCTGGTCAGAAAGTGACCTCTAGCCGGCACTCCGCCATATGCGCAGCGGTTGCGGCCCTTTCCTTCGCCGCCCCGGCTTCCGCAAACGAATTGGAGCGCCTCGTACTTGTTTATGATCTCAGCGCAAGCGGTATCGATATGGCTGAGGCGCGCATTACCGTGGAGTTCGGATCGGAGGGATATTCGATCGCGGCGTTCGTAGAGACGTTTGGAGCGGCTGATCTCCTGGAAAGTCTGGCCGTGCATGCAGTCGCGAGAGGGGAAGTCTCGCCCGCGGCGATCATGCCCAGCGCGTTCTCAACGAGGAATGTCTACAATGGAAATCCACGGCACGCGGATGTCGACTGGTATGGACCTGAAGCGACCGTGAGCGCGCTCGCCCCGACCCTGGAAGAGGAAGAACGCACTTCCATTCCCGACGAGGCGCGCCTGTCGGCGTTCGACCCGCTGTCGGCCATGCTCTCATTCGCGACCGGCGCACCCTCCCAGGGGCAGTGTGCCGGAACGGCCAAGGTCTTCGACGGCCGGCGCAGTTATGTCCTGACGCTCGATCCGGGCGAGGACGCCGGCCGGCTTGAGTCGCTCGAAATCGGCGGCACTGCGGTGACCGCCCTCAAGTGCCGGATCTCGTCGCTGCGAACGGGCGGCAAGTCGCCGGATGGCTGGCTGTCGGACACCAGCGATTCGGAGGCTGCCGAAATCTGGTTCTGGCGCGATCCTGCCGGCCGCGCCGTTCCGGTCAGGCTGGAAGCGGATGCGCCGGTGGGCTACGCCGTTGCCCAGTTGTCCCGGCTGCCCTGAGCCGGCACGCGCCTAGCGGCCCGAGCCGACCGCGCTCAGGTAGAGATCGAGCATTTCTTCTTCGCTCGACCGCTCGGCCGCGTCCATCTTGCGGATGCGCACGACCTTGCGCAGGATTTTCACGTCGAAGCCGTGGCCCTTCGCCTCCGCGTAGACTTCCTTGATGTCCGCCGACAGCGCGGCCTTTTCCTCTTCAAGACGCTCAATCCGCTCCACCAGCGACTTCAGCTGATCCTTGGCGAAATTGGTCTTGGACACGGCGCGTCGCTCCTGCTGGGAAAGGGCGCGGACCCTATCCGCGCACGCAGGACGGTTCAAGAGCGCGGGCGACCTTCAGGCGCGCAGGGTCGCCCGGTTGGCCCTGAACCACGCATAGGTCCGTGCGAGGCCCTCGTCGAACGGAGTCCTCGGCCGCCAGCCCAGCGCCGCGAGGGCGGATGTGTCCAGCCGCTTGCGCGGCGTCCCGTCGGGTTTGGTCGTGTCGAAAGCGATGTCGCCCGTGAATCCCGCCACCGCCGCCGCCTTGCGGGCGAGATCGGCGATGGTGAATTCCTCGCCCGAGCCGACATTGAGGAACGACGCGCCGGAATAGCGTTCCAGCAGGAAGACGCAAGCGTCCGCCAGGTCATCGACATACATCATCTCGCGCTGCGGCGCGCCCGATCCCCAGACGACCAGCTTCTCCACGCCCGCCTCCGCCGCCTCGTGCGCCCGCCGCAGCAGGGCCGGCAGGACATGTGCCGAGGCCGGTTCGAAATTGTCGCCGGGGCCGTAGAGGTTGGTCGGCATGACCGAGATGAAGTCGCAGCCGTGCTCCACGCGGAACGCCTCGGCCAGCTTCAAGCCGGCGATCTTGGCGATCGCATACCATTGGTTGGTCGGCTCCAGCGGCCCGGACAGCAGGGCGCTCTCCTGGATCGGCTGCGCGGCGAATTTCGGGTAGATGCAGGACGATCCGAGGAAGAGCAGCTTTTCGGCGCCGAATTTGTGGGCCGCGCCGATGACGTTGGCCTCGATCAGCAGGTTGTCGAGCAGGAACTCGACCGGTTGGCTGGTGTTTGCGCCGATCCCGCCGACCTTGCCTGCCGCCAGCACCACCACGTCCGGCCGGTGTGCGTCGAACCACTGCTCGACGCGCTCCTGCCGTCTGAGGTCGAGCGCCGCGCGCGGCGCGCTCAGAACGGCATGCCCCACCGCCTCCAGATGGCGGACGATCGCGCTGCCCACCATGCCGCGATGCCCGGCGACGAAGATGCGCTTGCCCGCCAGCTCATAGATTTTCGGTGCCGTCATGACCTGTCCGTGTCCTGGTGGTCCGCCGTTCCCCCGAAAGCCTGACCGTCTTCCTATCGCTTCAGCCGCGCCCGCCAGTCGTCCAGCGTGCGCTGCAGCGTCGCCTGCCACGCGGTGGCGGGCGACCAGCCTGTCCGCTCGCGCAGCCGGGCATTGTCGCCAACAGCGCGCGGAGTCTCGCTGGGCCGCGCCCGTTCCGGATCAATTTGGACCTCGAACGGCCGTGTCGCCAGCAATCTCATATCCTCGACCAGCGAGGCGATCGACCGCCCCCGGCCGGAACATACGTTGAATATGGCCACACCCGGCTTGTCGGCGTCCAGCAACCCCAGGACGCGACAGATCGCATCCGCAGTGTCCGCCGCGTCGACGAAGTCGCGCACCGAGTCGAGGTTGCCGACATGCAGCACCGGGGGCATCAACCCTGCTTCGATGCGCGCGATCTGCGCCGCGAAGGCGCCGGCGACGAAGCGCTCGTCCTGGCCGGGCCCGATCGAATTGAACAGGCGCAGGATGGCCGCGCTGTGCCGGCCGAGCAGGTCGCTCACCGCCAGCTCGGCCGCCGCCTTGGTACGAGCATAGACCCCGGCCGGGCGCAGCGGCAGATCCTCGCTCAAAAGCTCCGCCTCGCGAGCGGTCGCGCCATAGACCTCGCCGGAACTGGCCAGCACGAAGCGCGGCGGCGCCGCCATCCCGGCCGCCGCCTCCGCCAGAGCGAAGGTCATGTGGAAGTTGGCCTTCCAGGTTTCGGCGACCGCCTGCGCCGCCGCACCGACCGAGGCCGCGCCCGCCAGATGCACGACATGGCTCGGTAGGGTGTCGGCCAGCAGGCGGGCGCAGGCGCCGTCCTCCGTCAGATCGATGTCGAGATGGCGGACGCCGGTGCCTTCGGCGGCCCCGCGCGAGGCCGCCAGCACCGTGTCGTCCGGCCGGTTCAGTGCGGCCAGCGCGCGCAGCAAGTGGCCCCCGAGAAAGCCGCTTGCGCCGGTGATGAGGATTCGCCTGGCCATCTGCCCCGGACCCGACCTTAGCGCCGCAGGAAGGCCAGATCCGACTCGACCATCTCCACGATCATCTCTTCCAGCGAGATTTCGGGCATCCAGCCGAGCACGCGCTTCGCCTTGCTCGCATCGCCGAGCAGGACATCGACTTCGGCCGGACGGAAGTTCTTGGCGTCCACCACGACGTGATCCTCCATCGCAAGGCCGAGATGGCCGAACGCGATCCGGCATACGTCCTCGACGCTGGCCGTCCGGCCGGTCGCGATGACGAAGTCGTCGGGCTTGTCCTGCTGCAGCATCAGGTGCATGGCGCGGACATAGTCGCGCGCATGGCCCCAGTCGCGCCGCGCGGCGAGATTGCCGAGCCGCAGTTCCTTGGCGAGGCCGAGTTTGATCTGCGCCGCGCCGTTGGTGATCTTGCGCGTGACGAACTCCAGCCCGCGCAGCGGCGACTCGTGATTGAACAGGATGCCGGACGAGGCGTGCAGCCCAAAGCTCTCCCGGTAGTTCACCGTCATCCAGTGAGCATAGAGCTTGGCCGCCGCATAGGGCGAGCGGGGATAGAACGGCGTCTTCTCGCTCTGCCGCTCCTCCTGGATGAGGCCGTACATCTCGGACGACGAGGCCTGGTAGAATCGCGCGCCGGGGGCCGCGATCCGCATTGCCTCCAGCACGTTGACGACGCCGAGGCCCGTGACATTGCCGGTGAGAATGGGCTGCGACCACGAGGCCTGGACGAAGGACTGGGCGGCGAGATTGTAGATTTCGTCTGGCGCCTCTTCGGCGACGACGCGCACAAGGTTCGAAAGGTCGGTGACGTTGCCGTCGACCAGCTTGACCGATCCGGCGATGCCCAGATGCTTGAGGCGGTGATCGCCGTACTGGGCATGGCTGCTGCGGCGGACCAGTCCCGTCACCTCATAGCCCTTGCCGAGAAGCAGGGCCGCGAGATAGGCCCCGTCCTGGCCGGTCACTCCTGTGATAAACGCTCGCCGCGCCATGAAGTCAGCCCCTGCCCGCTCGCAAACCGAAGGCGGCCACCTCTATACGGATGACCGGCCGGGGGCAACGCGCGCGCCCCCCGCCCTTGTGGCGGCGGACGGACCCTTTGTAGAATGCCGCTTCGCAGCCAGGTCCGGCCGAGAGGCGCCCGTCAGCATGATTCCCTTCAGTAGGACGGCGATCGCGGACGTCATGGTATTCGAGCCCGCGCGGCATGGCGACCGGAGGGGGTTCTTCTCCGAGGTCTTTCGCCAGGACGCCTTTACCGCCGCCGGAATCGAGGCCGCTTTCGTCCAGGACAATCACTCGCTCTCGGGGCCGGCCGGCGTCCTGCGCGGCCTGCACTTCCAGACCGGCGCCTCGGCTCAAGGCAAGCTGGTCCGCGCCGCCCGCGGGGCGATTCTCGACGTCGCCGTGGATATCCGGCACGGCTCGCCCACCTTCGGGCAGCACGTCGCGGTCGAACTCAGCGCCGAGAACTGGCGCCAGCTCTGGGTGCCGGCCGGCATGGCGCACGGCTTCGTCACCCTCGTTCCCGAGACCGAGGTCATCTACAAGGTGACGGCCTACTACGACCCGGCGGCCGACAAGGGCCTCGCCTTCGACGATCCCGATCTCGGCATCGATTGGCGGTTCAGGGCCTGCGACCTCGTGCTCTCCGACAAGGATCGCCGGCACCCGCGACTCGGCGAACTGCCGCCCTATTTCACGTTCGCGGAGCGCACCGCATGAGGGTAATGGTGACGGGCGGCGCCGGGTTCATAGGTTCGGCGGTCTGCCGCCTGCTGGCGGGCGAGCGCGACCACGAGATCCTCAACCTAGACTGCCTCACCTATGCGGCCTCCCTCGCCTCGCTCGCGCCGATCGAGAACCGGCCGGGCTACCGCTTCCTCAAGGCCGATATCCGCGACCATGAAGCGGTCGGCAGGGCCTTCGCGGAGTTCCAGCCCGACGCCGTGCTGCACCTCGCGGCCGAATCGCATGTCGACCGCTCGATCACCGGCCCCGCCGCCTTCATCTCGACCAACATCGTCGGTACCCATGCGATGCTGGAAGGCGCGCGCGCCTATTGGTCGGCCCTGCCCGCTTCCCGGCGCGACGCCTTCCGCTTCCTGCACATCTCCACCGACGAGGTCTTCGGCTCGCTGGGCGAGGACGGGCTCTTCACCGAGAAGACGCCCTACGATCCCTCCTCGCCCTATTCGGCGAGCAAGGCGGCCTCCGATCATCTCGTGCGCGCCTGGCACCGCACCTACGGCCTGCCGGCGATCGTCACCAATTGCTCGAACAATTACGGCCCCTACCATTTCCCCGAGAAGCTGATCCCGCTGACCATTCTCAATGCGCTCGAGGGCGCGCACCTGCCGGTCTACGGCGATGGCTCGAACGTGCGCGACTGGCTCTACGTCGAGGACCATGCCCGCGCGCTCGAAGCGGTATTGATGCGCGGCCGTCCGGGCGAGACCTACAATGTCGGCGGCCGCAACGAGCGCACCAATCTTCAGGTCGTCTCGGCCATCTGCGACGAACTCGACCGGCTCTTCCCGGGGCCTCAGTCGCGCCGGGCCCTCATCCGCATGGTGCCGGACCGTCCGGGCCACGACCATCGCTACGCCATCGACGCGACCAAGCTGGAAAACGAGCTCGGCTGGCGCGCGCAGGAGAATTTCGAAACCGGCCTCGCCCGCACCGTGCGCTGGTATGTCGACAATCCCGCGTGGTGGCGTCCGCTGCGCAAGACCTATGACGGCGCGCGGCTCGGCCTCGAAAAGGTCTGAGGGCTCATGCGCATCCTGGTCGCCGGCCGCTCGGGCCAATTGGCCGAAGCGCTCCGCGAAACGCCCGGGCACGAGATCGTCGCGCTCGGCCGTCCCGATCTCGACCTGACCCGTTCGGAGACCATCGCCGCCGCCTTCGACGCCGCGCGTCCAGAGGCCGTCATCAACGCCGCCGCCTACACCGCCGTCGACAAGGCCGAGACCGACGAGGCGGCAGCGATGGCGGTCAATGCGGGGGCTGGTCGTCTCGCCGCTGCGGCTTCGCGCCTCGGCCTCCCCTTCATCCATGTCTCGACGGACTACGTCTTCGACGGACGGGCATCGCGCCCCTATCGCGAGGACGATCCGGTCGCCCCGCTCGGCGCCTATGGCCGCTCCAAGCGCGCCGGCGAGATCGCGGTGCTGGAGGCGATGCCGCAAGCCGTGATCGTCCGCACCGCCTGGGTCTTCCATCACGGCGGCGCGAATTTCCTGCGCACCATGCTGCGCCTCGCCGAAACCCGCGACGAAGTCGGCGTCGTCGCCGACCAGCGGGGCGCGCCCACCTACGCGCCCGATCTCGCAGTGGCGCTGGTCGCCATGATCGAGCGCATGAAGGCGGATGGGACCGCCGCCCCGGGCGGTCTCTTCCACGCGACCGGCTCGGGCGAGACGACCTGGCACGGTTTCGCCGCGGCGATCTTCGCGGGCGCCGCGCGGCGCGGGCTGAAGGTGCCCGCGCTCAAGGCCATCGCAACGGCCGACTACCCGACACCGGCCCGCCGCCCGGCCTATTCGGTGCTGGACTGCGCCCGGCTGGAGGCCGATTTTGGTCTCCGGCTGCCGCAGTGGCAGGATGCCGTGGAGCGATGCCTCACCCGCCTGATCGGCCCGCCGCATGAGTAAGGAGACACGATGAAAGGCATCATTCTGGCGGGCGGCACCGGATCGCGGCTCTACCCGATCACCCGGGCCGTCTCCAAGCAATTGCTGCCCGTCTACGACAAGCCGCTCGTCTATCATCCGCTGACGACGCTGATGTTCGGCGGCATCCGCGAGATTCTCGTCATCTCGTCGCCCGCCTCGCTGCCCTCCTATCAGGCGCTGCTCGGCGACGGCGCGCAATGGGGCCTCAGCCTCTCCTACGCCGCCCAGCCCGAACCCAGGGGCCTCGCCCAAGCCTTCACCATCGGCGAGACCTTCATCGGCCGCGACGCCGTCGCGCTCGCGCTCGGCGACAACGTATTCTACGGCGCGCGCTTCACGCACGAGGTTCAGACCGCTGCGCAGCTCACCGACGGCGCGGCCGTTTTCGCCTACGAGGTCGTGGACGCGCGCTCCTTCGGCGTCGTCGAATTCGACGCGACGGGACGCGCCATCTCCCTTGAGGAAAAGCCGGCCAAGCCGCGCAGCAACTGGGCGGTGACGGGCCTTTATTTCTACGACAACGACGTCGTCGGGATCGCCCGGAACGTCGCGCCCTCGGCGCGCGGCGAACTGGAGATCACCTCGGTGAACGAGGCCTACCTGCAACGCGGCAAGCTGCGCGTCTTCCGCCTGTCGCGCGGAACGGCCTGGCTCGACACGGGCACGGTGAACGGCCTGCTGGAGGCCTCCGAGTTCGTGCGCACGGTCGAGAACCGCCAGGGCTTCAAGATCGCCTGCCCGGAGGAGATCGCCTGGCGCATGAAGTATATCGACACCGAGGCGCTGCTCGCTCTCGCCGCCGACCTGCGCAACGAATACGGCGACTATCTGCGCAAGCTCGCCGACTTGTCGGGCACGCGCTCATTCGAAATGGACTAGAGCATCATCCGAAGAAGTGGATGCCGGTTCTTCGAAAAGATGATGCTCGATCGAAAACCTGGAGCCCCGTTCCGATTCCATCGGAACGGAAAGGGCTCTAGGTACGCCCCAGCACCCGCGCCGTCTCGGCCGCCGCGCCGAAGACGTGATAAAATGATGAGGCGAGACGCCGCGCGTCGGTCAGACGTCCTTGCGCATCGAAGCGATCGACCCAGCCGCCGCGCGGCTCGACCTCGGTGAAGCGCGGCATGAACCGCGCCCACATCGCCTCGACATTCCCGGCGGCGCGCGAGCAGGCGCCCGCTTCATGGCGCGCCGCGTTCGCCTTGATGTACTCGGTGTGCGGCCAGAGCCGGATCGACGCCGCGTGCGGCGTGCCGTCATCGAGAACCTCATCCATCACGAAGCCCGCCGCATCGAGACCGTGCCGAGCCGCCCAGTCGTAGAGCGCACCGGCCAGCGGATGGATGGCAACGCCTGCCATGCGTGCATAGGTGTGCAGCAGCCAAGCCCACTCGAAATGGTGTCCCGGCTCGGCGATCCGGCCTTCGGTGCCTGGCAGGCTGCGGAATCCGCCGTCGAAATACTCGTGCAGCGCCCCGGTCGCCGGATCATGAAGACGGCTTTCCAGAAGATCGAGAAAGCGCCGCGCGCGTTCGAGGAACAGGCTCTCGCCGGTCGCCTCATGGAGCGCGAGCATCGCCTCGAAGGCGTGCATCTGCGGATTCTGGCGGCGGGGCAGCGCGGGCGGATCGCTCTCGAACCAGCCGCCATGCGTACCATCCTCGAAGACGGAGTCGAGATAGGCGAGTTCCGCATCGATCAGGCCTCGCACCTGTGCATCCGGTCGCAGGCGATAGACCCAGGCGAGCGCCAGCAGACCGAACGCCTGATCGTAGGCGTCGCGCCGCCCGTCCGCGAGCCCGCCATCGGCCCCGACCAGATGGACAAATCCGGGCCGTCCGTCGCGCGCCCAGCAATGGTCGATCAGCCACGCGAAACCGTCGAGCGCCAGTGAGGCGGCGGGCTCGTACCAGCCGAGCAGCGCCGCGTGCGCATAGACATAGATCTGGCGGGCCTGCACCCGCATGCGGCGCGGGGCGTCCGCCTCGGCGCTGCCGGCCGCGTCGAACCGTTCGATGAACCCGCCGCGGCGCGCATCCCACCCACGGAGGTGCCAAAGCGGCAATGCGCTGCCGCGAATCCATGCCAGGGCCGAATCGACCGCCGGCGTTCCGCGGCTGTTCATGCCTCCGGCGCGCCCTTGGCGGGACCCGCAGGCGCCGCCGCGAAGTCCTTCACCGACTGCGCCAGGTCGCGCCGCACGACCAGCACGCCGTCGGGCGAGTCGACGACGATCAGATCCTCGCCGCCGATCACCACGACCGGGCGCGAACCCGCGCGGACATAGCAGCCATGCGATCGCGACGCCCTGGCCGCGCCGATCAGGACATTGCCGTCCGCATCGGCGGCGGCGATGTCGCGCAGGGCCGCCCAGTTGCCCACGTCGTTCCAGCCGGCGGAGACGGGGACGAGTGCCGCGCGCCGGGTCTTTTCCGCGACGGCATGATCGACCGAGAGATTCGGCGCGGCATGCCACAATGCGGCATCGACCTGCCGTGTCGTCCCATCAGTCCGGCCTGCGCGCCAGGCCGCCCGCACGGCGCGCTCGGTATCGGGCGCGTGGGCCTTCAGTTCGTCGAGGAAGACCGACGCCCGGAAGACATAGACGCCCGCGTTCCAGTAGCAGTCGCCGGCCTCCAGCAGGCGCCGGGCCTTTTCGAGATCGGGCTTCTCCACGAAGGCGGCGACCCGAAATCCCGCCCCCGCCGGCTCGCCCCGCCTGACATAGCCGAACCCGGTATTCGGTCCATCGGGCTCGATGCCGAGCACCACGATGAAGCCCTCCGCAGCCAGGTCGCAGGCCTCGTCGATGGCGGCAATGAAGGCGGGGGCGTCAGCGACGTGGTGATCGGAGGGCAGCAGGACGACGATGGAGTCAGGATCGTCCTCCGCGGCCGCCAGGGCGGCGAGGGCGGCGGAGGCGGCCGTATTGCGACGTTCCGGCTCGAGTATGGCCAACGCGTCAAGCTGACCCGCAGCGATCGCCTCGTCACGGACAAGATCGCCATAGGCCGCGCCGGTGACGACGATCGGCCGCCGGGCGCCGCGTATCGCCATGCCGCGTTCGATGGTCTGGCGCAGCAGGGAGCCCTCGCCGGCCAGCGCGTGGAACTGCTTGGGCCGGCGATCGCTCGACAGCGGCCAGAGCCGCGAGCCAATTCCACCGCACAGAATCGCGGGCCTTACCGCAGCCATACATGGTTCCTGATGCTACAGATCGGTCAAAGGCGTGGTGGGGGTAGTGCGTCGATTGCCGGGCGTAGTCAAGCAAGCCCGCCCTATTCGGGGGATCTGCGCTTCAGTCAGGGCGCTGCGGCGGCTCCACGATCCGCGGCGTCCATCGGGCCGGCCGGGCACCCAGGACGAACACGGGCGCCAGGAAGAGCCCCGCCAGATAACCGCCGATATGGGCGATGGTCGCCAGACCGCTCATGGCGCCGCCGCCGAGCACATCCCACAGGAACAGCGCCAGATTGATGCCGATCCAGAACAGTGTGAGCGCCAGGACTGGTCCGTGGGTGATCGGCGCGACGATCTCCCCCATCGACAGGCGGCGCGAACGGTAGCGCATGGCGGCGGCCAGAAGGCCGGCCGCACCGGCCGAAGCGCCGATCACCGCGTCGTTCTGCCCCCAATAGGCCGCAACGTGCGAGAGGCCGCCGGCGATGACGCACAGGCTGAACAGGATCGTCATGCGAAAGGCGCCGCAATTGCGGTTGACGGGCCCGGCGGCCGCCATCAGCAGCCCGCAGTTCACCAGCACATGAACCCAGTCATAGTGCAGGAATCCGTGGGTCAGCAGGTTCGCCGCCGACAGGGCCGCCATGCCGGAATCGTCCGACAGGAAGCGCACCGGCACCAGCGCGAAACTGGCATAGGCCCAACTCTTGTAGGCCAGCGGCACCAGCATCAGCGCCACATGGATCAGAACGAAGAGGCCGGCGAAGGCCGGAACCTGGATGGGGACGAGGAACAAGGGCTCCGGCGAGCGCTCGAAGGGCGGCGGGTTCCGGTTCACCGGGCGGCTCCGGCCAGCGCCGCAGCGACCAGCGGCAACCGGTCGTTGCCGAAGTACATGTCGTCGCCGATGAACATGGTCGGCGATCCGAAGCCGCCGCGGCCGATCAGCTCGTCGGTTGCCGCCCTGAGGCGCGCCTTGAGATCCGGCGTTGCGAGGGCGGCCAGGAACGCATCGCCGTCCAGCCCGGCCGTCTCGGCGCACGCCTTCAGCACCGCGTGATCGGAGATGTCGCGGTCGTCGCCCCAATAGGCCTCGAAGACGGCCTTCGCATAGGGAACCAGCCGACCCGCGTCGATCGCCGCATAGGCGCCCCGCATGGCGGCGACCGCGTTCACCGGAAAGACGCTCGGCAGCCAGGTGATCTTGACGCCGCACAGCCGCGCCCAGTCCTGCATGTCCTTGTCGTAGTAGCGCCGCTGCCGGGCGTCGGGGTTGGCACGGCGGTCGTAGACCGCCGGATTGACCGCATTGAAGACCCCGCCGACCAGGATCGGGCGCCACACGATCTCGGCGCCCGCCGCGGCGGCCACCTCATGGATGCGGCTGAAGGCCAGGTAGGTCCAGGGACTGGAGCAGTCGAAGAAGAATTCCAGCTTCTGCATTGGGCGCGCCACACCTTTCGGCAATCTTCGATCAACCTAAACAGAATTCGCCGCCGGGGCGCAAATCCGTTCCGTGGCGGGACTCGGTAACCATTCCAGGATCGCGCGAGACATGGGGCAGGCGCACCGGAGGATGCTCCGCGCGGTGCCCTTAACCTCCGGTTCACCATCGTGAAGCGCCGCCCGCCCCGCCCGGACACCTGGCATCTCGCGTCCCGGACGATGGCACACCGGTTGCAGCCTGTCCCCGCGAAACGTCCTTTTCCGCGAGGCTCGAGGCCCATGTCCGTGCGCACCAAGACCATTTCGACGCTGCTTCTCGCTGCCGCCGCGCTCACGCTTATTTCACCGGTCTCTGCGCTTACTGTGCGCCGCTCGTCCGGGGACGGCGCCGATGTCATGGCGCGGCCCTACGGTACGGCGCCGGGGGAGGAGAACCAACCGATGACTGGATCGACGCGCGACGCCAACGGCAACCGCGTCATCGTGAACGGCATGTTTACCGATAACACGTATTCCAGTTCGACGGGCGGTCTCTCCTACGGCGTCAGCCGCGGCATGACGGGCGCCAGCACGAATGCGACGGCGGTCGGCAACCTGCTGAACGTGGTCGTCTCCGGCCGGTACAACACGGTGATCGTCAATTCGTCCCAGGACAACACGGGCGATCAGACGGTGATCCTGAACGGAGGGCTAAAGCTTGACTAGGACCGCCATCATGCCGACGGCCCGGCGCTCCGCCGCCCGGCCCTTGGCCGCGGTGATCGCGAGCGCGCTGATGCTCGGCGCCTGCGTCAGCCCGGTTGCCGGCAGCGACGGTCGCTACGCGGTTCCGATCGGCACGGCGCCGGTCGTTTCCAACGAGACGCCCTACTCGGCCAGCCTGCGCTGCCTGGCCGGCTATGCCCTCTCGCAGGGGCGGCCGCTGCGCATCGCCGTCGGCCAGATCGCCGACTACACCGGCAAGGAAGAATACGAAGGCGGCCGCCGCGTCACCCAGGGCGCCGCCCTGATGGCGATGTCGGCGCTCTCCAAGACGGGCGTCAGCCTGGTCGAACGCTTCGACACCTCGGTCGCCGAGCTCGAGCTGAAATACGCCAACAACCGGCTGATCGGCGAAGGCGGCGGCGATCCGAATTTCCGCGCCATCATGGCCGGCCAGTTCCCCGGCTCCGACTACTATCTCGTCGGCGGCATCACCGAACTGAACTACAATATCCGCTCGGTCGGCGCCGACGCCTTCGGCTCCGACCCCGCGACGACCGGCGCCAAGGGCCAGATCGGCTACCAGGCCTATGTCATGAACGTCGCCATCGACCTGCGCCTGGTGAACACCCAGACGCTCGAGGTCGTGGACGTCATCTCCTACCAGAAGCAGATCATCGGCCGCGAGATCTCGGCCGGCGTGTTCGACTTCCTGAACGGCACGATCATCGACATCGGCGTCGGCGAACGGGCGCTGGAACCGATCCAGCTGGCGGTCCGCTCAGTCATCGAGCGCGGCGTGCTCGAGATGATCGGCCGCCAGCTCGGCGTCGATTCCTCGGCGTGCGGCGGCAAGGACCCGCTGGCCAGCGAAGGCGAGGTCAAGCGTCCCGCGCCGGTCCGCAAGGCGATCGCCCAGCGCCGCGACGAGGAGACGAGCCGCGCCAAACCCTATGCCGGCTACTCGGGCTCCGACCCGGTCGCCGAAGTCGGCCTGCGCCGCAGCACGGAAGACTGACCGGCTTTCATCCGTCTACGGATCGAAGGGCGCCTCCGCCAGGAGGCGCCCTTTCTCGTTGCGCGGCGCCGTCCCGCTCCTGAACGAATTTACGTTAACAGGCACCCGTGAGACACCGCCCGGTTCCGGGACCCGCGCCGCTAACCATCGCAATCGCCGGAAACTGCGCATGCCGCGTTCCAGGCCCCTTGGCACGCCCGTTGCTCCCCTTTGGCGCGAGGGGGACAGCTCCTCAGGGAACCAACCCCACAGCCTTCAAACGGGAGAATCCGATGAGCAAGTTCAAATTCGTTATGGGTGCGATCGCTCTTGCCGGCGCGATGCAGATGGGTTCGTCGGCTTACGCCTTCGAGAACAAGTTCAACAACTACCAGTTCAACTACGCTCCGGTCTTCGCCAAGCTGGAGCTCTTCGCGAAGTGGGTCGGTGGCGATCTGCGCGCCAGCTCGATCGCGATCGGCAACAACTTCACGGCGGAGACCGACGGCTCGACGCGCATCCTGACACAGCAGACCCAGCTGTCGCCGGTTGGCGCAGAGCTGAAGGCCCAGATCAAGGACGCCGGCAGCGTCGATCTGACCGTCGCGGGCATCTGCAACAATGCGTCGATCGAGAACGAGCAGAGCCACACCACGTCGATCGACAACGTGCAGCGCTGCAACACGACCGATCCTTACGCCTACTCGGACGTGTACGCGAACCTCGTCGGCGGCGACTTCGGTCTCAGCAACGTCGCGATCGGCAACAACCTGTCGATCGACATGGCGGCGGCGAACTCGTGGGTCGGCAATACACAGGCCAACGCCGGTGCGGTCTACGCCTCGGTCAACGCCGCGGTGGAGAACGTGGGCGGCGCGGTGGACGTCACCGTCGCGGCGATCGGCAACAACGCCTCGATCACGCAGCGTTTCGGTAACTGATACGGGCTTGGCGGGCTAGCGCCCGCCGCCTCGCTTCGATAGCGCAGGGCGCGCCTTTGCTCCGGCAAAGGCGCGCTCTATCGATTCCAGCCAACGATGGCCAAAGGCCATGTCCGGCTCTAGGTGGGCTCCTTCGGCCCATTCGTTCCAGGCGTTGACGAACAAGATGCGCTCGCTGCCTGCATGGAAGGCCTTCGCCTCGGCCATCTTGAGTTCGCAATAGGCTTGGAAGCGCGCCGGCGTCGCGCCATCGAACGTCGTACCCTTCATCGGCTGGCGTGGGGAATTGTCCCACGACGTAAAGACGCCGGGATAGCGGGGATAGGCGGCGCTGGGGCGCGCCGCGGCGTTTTTGACCGTCTCGAAGTAGTCGTAACGTAGGCCCTGCCACTCGGGTAGGGATGGGGTTGGGTTGGCGTTTTGCGCGCCGACTCCCTGCGGCGGAAACTCGACGCACGCATCGAACCCGATATCGGCGGGTCTCGCACCGCGGCCAATCGCTTCCATGCTTTCCACATAGACCAGGTGCACGCCCTGGAAGCCCGCGTCAGCAAATGCGGAGCGGATCGTCGCAGCAAACGCCTGCGGGTCCGGTATCTGGAACGGCCGGTAGACGAGAAGCATCGGCCTTCCCTCGACCCTGACATAGCGCCTGTCCTTCGCCATGCGTACGGCGTCCGTTGCGAGGCGAAGCGCGCTTTGCGGTCCATAGTCCTGCTCCAGCAGCATTTCGCGATCGCCGCCGTCCCAGTGCTTGGTCCAGTTCTCGTTCGCCCAGCACAGGAAGAAGGGAAACTCGATGTCTGGCCGCTTTAGGAGGTTTTCGATCGGCGCCGACAGCACGCGCCGTCCGCCGAAGTCGTAGTGGTAGACGCAGAAGCCTTCGATGCCGTAGCGCCGGGCGAGCGCGTATTGCTGTCCCATTATTTCGGGGACCCTCAGATCGTAGAACCCGAGATCCGCAGGCACGTGCGGCTGGTAATGGCCCTCGTATTTGGCCGTTGCCTTGGCGACGTTTCGCCACTCGGTAAATCCCTTGCCCCACCACAGGTCGTTCTCCGGGATCGGGTGGAACTGAGGCAGATAGAAGGCGAAGACGCGGACCTCGTTCCGTTCGGCGAAGTCCTCGCTCCATTTTTCCAGCATCTTCTGCTGGTTTGACAACGAGAGTTGGACCCGCCGCCTCTCGTTCTCCGGCTTCGTCGAGAGACTCAGGTGATGCACCACCCTTGCGGCATGGCAGTATCGCACCTTGAATCCCGCCTTGGCGATGCGCAGGCAAAGATCCACATCCTCGCAATAGGCAGGAACGTAGAGTTCGTCGAAAAGATCGCCGGCCACCGCCGAGCGGCGCACGAGAAGCGCCGCACCCGAGCAGTAGTCGACGTCCCGCGAGCGCAGCAGCGCAGGCTCGCTCTGCGAGAGCGTCAGCCCGACCATCTCTGTCGATCCGTCGGCGTGGATGACGCAGCCGGCTTCCTGAACGCGGCCGTTGGGATAGAGGAGCATGGGCCCGGCCGCCCCGATGCGTGCATCGCCGGCCGCCTCTGCGTAGAGCGCGTCGAGCGCTCCGGAGAGGACTTGCGTGTCGCTGTTCAGCAGCAGGACGAAGTCGCCTTTGGCGCGCCGGAAGACATCGTTGCAGTTGCGCAGAAACCCGAGATTTTCCGGCTGCCGCACATAGGTAACGCCGCCGACGCCTGCGAATTCGCGCATGGCGTCGTCGGGTGAGGCATCGTCGGCGACGATCATCTCATAGGGCACGGAGGGCGGCGACAGCATCACCGACCATAGGCACTCGAACGATTCCCGAAGCCCGTTATAGACCGGCACGATGATGGTGAGCTTTGGGGTGCTCGAGGTCGCGAGCGAGAGTTGCCCGAACGGCAGATCGTTCTCGAACACCGCCACGCGGCAATCCTGCTCCTCGACCGCCCGCACCTTCTGAGCATGAACATGGGCGAGAGCGCTCTTCAGGTCGTTGTAGTCGCCCAGCGTCGCATCGGCGCTGTCGGCCGCAATGGCTGCACCGGAGCGGGCGACAATGGCCGTCGCCGCATCCGCCTCCGCCCGGACCGGCCTTTCGATGCGCCGATGCGGCCGGCCTTCATGGCGGCCGAACCGAAGGTAGTGATAGAGCGGCGCGAGGCTGGTCTCGCCGATCTCCGGATAGGCGTTGGCATACCACTCGGAGTCGAAGCTGTCGCTCGGCCGTCGCGCCTGGAGATCGCCGATTGTGATGAAGTGAATCAGGGACTCGTAGGAGCCCTGGGGTACATCAGGATAGCGGCTGCGATAAGCCGCGAGATCAAGCAGCGGGTTGAGCGTGAAGTGAACGGTCCCGTCATGGAGCGTGATATCGAAGAAGACGCCGCCACCTGCTCGAGCCCTGGCCGACTGGGCGAGATAATGATCGAGGTCGATATAGGGCGAGGTCGGAACGATATCGCTTGTGACGGCCGTGAGCAGCACGTCCGCCTCGGCGCTCCGGTTGAACAGGTCTGGGCGCTGTTCTGCGAGGAAGGCGCCGTCAATGAGCGGATGGGGTGATCGCGCCTCGCGGAGGCCATGCTCGAAGAAGTGCATCTGACCATCAGCCCCGGCTGCCGCAATATCGGGATAGCGCAGCATGTAGAAGGCCGGGTCGAACAGTCCCGAAAAGCTTGGCCGCTCGGCGAGGGGCAGCGACCAGTACCAGTCCTTCAGCTTGGACAGCGGCACGCCGGCCGCCTGGGCGTGAGCCTCGGCAAGGCTTCGATCGAAGAGAGCCGACGACATGAAGGCGTCGAACACATCGATGCCCAAACGGCTTGCAGGCCCGCGCGCGCCGCGCAGCATGCGCCGGGCGATCGACCTTAGCCTTCCGACGGCATCGCGATTTGTTTCCAAGCCTATGTCCCTTATTCGGTCCTGGCCGCGCCAGGTTCAGTAGATGCCGTGGCGCCAGGACCGCCGCAGCATTTCTGCGATTTCATTGGTGCGGTCGAGTATGCGCTTACCCACCGTGCGATGTCCGGCCCGGACGAGCGCGGCCGTCCGCGCCCTTGCTCCCAGCCGCTCCCTGAAGTCGGGATTATCCCAGATGCCATTGACGAGACTGAAGGCGTGATCGATGTCCGGATCGGCCCAGTGCTGGCCGGCGCTCTCCGGATACTCGCCCTCGCCGACCGGGATCAGAGACGCATCGACAAGCAGCGAGTCGTCCTTGGTCATGAAGTCCGTGTTCCCGGACCAATTGGTTCCGAGGGCAATCCTGCCCATCGACATCGCCTCTCCCAGCCCGCGGCCGAGCCCCTCGGCACGATGGAGCGAGACAAAACAGTCGCAGGCGGCAATCAGACTCTGCGTCTGGTAGGAGGTGAAGACCGTGTCGAACAGAACGACGTCGGATGCGATTCCCTCAAGCGCGATCTTCCAGTTCGGAGCGCCCGCATCGGCCGTCTTGACCTTGAGCGCAAGCTGGATGTCGGCCAGCGGATTGGCGCGCCGCAGGCGGCGGAACAATTCCAGTACAGCCTGGGGGTTCTTGCGCGCGACATAGGACGTCGTGTCGAAGAAATGCAGGAAGACGAAGGCGCTCTCGCGCAGACCGAACGACCGCCGTGGCAGCAGCGCTCTCGGTTCGAGTTCGACCGAATGGCCGATATAGACGCTGGGAAGGTCGGCAGCCTTCAGCGAATCGGCGATGAAGTGGGAGATCGCCCAGATCTCGTCGAACCTGCGCAGGGCCGCGGCCCAGCGCTCGGGATACCTAGGAAGCTCCCAGGCCGGCACCACGACATTGTAGCCGTCGCTCAGGCTCTCGCCCCGGCTGGCGAGGACCTGCTCGACCGCCTCCACCTCGTCGCCATTGATATGGAAGACGCGGATGCCGCCGGGCAGCTTCGGCGTCTCGAATCGCCGGGCCAGTTCGAGGTGATCGCGGTCGGTCCGCGGCGAGTATCCGAAAATGTCGTAGATCAGCGGCTGCAGATGGATCGCCGCCGCTGCTCTCACATCCGCCCTGATCTTTTCGCCGACTCCCGTGCTGGCGAAGGGATGACCAACAAATGTTAACGGCACGGAATTCACAAGGCGCAACCTCGCACGGAGATGTGAATCACATCGATAGGACGCTCCCTGAGTCGCGTCCAGACCGAAGAGCTGCAGGTGCCGTGCGCTGCACGCTGCTAGCGCTGGAAGGCCGTTCCCCCGGACCTGGCAACCTGACGGCCATGGCTGGTCATGTAGCCGTAACGGGGCGGCAGAGGCTTGCCGTCATGCAGAAAGAAGACGCTCTGCTGATAGACCTGAACGTCCTCAGGCGTGCAGTGGAAGACCATCGAGCGTCGCGTCAGCGATCTGTCGACGGCCGGCGCGCCGCCATGGGGCGCAAGCGCATGCCACACCACTGCATCGCCCTTGCGGATGGGCAATTGCGTCGGCGCCGCACGGGCATTCGCTGCGTCGTGGATGTTGCGGTAATAGATATCGAGGGCCGCCCCCACCAGCGCATCCCCTTCCAGATCCGGGAAGCGCTGCCGCGCCTCGGCCGTCGCTGCGTCCGGCTCGCAATCTATCAATTGTCCGCCCGCATGCACGAACAGCGGGCCCGATCTGGGGTCGATGTCCTCAAGCGCGAACCACATGCCGGCGTAGAGATTGCGCGGGATGGTCTCGAAGAATGGCGAGTCGCGATGGACGATCTGTTCTGTCGAGTATTCGAAGAACAGCGAGGAGTAGATGCCCGCGCGTGCGCCGAACGCGGCGTCCAGGAATGCTAGCGGCCGGGTTGTCGCCCCCATGCGCATCGCCGCGTCAGAGGCCAGGTGGAAGTTGACGAGACGCAGGTGACGGCCGAGCTGATCGACATGATCCGCCGCGACATCGGCATTGTCCGTAAGGAAGCGATTGTAGTCCGCCACGACCTCGTCGCAGAGCGCCGGATCGACGGCGTTCCTGAACAGGCAGTATCCGTCGCGCTCAAAGCTCTCCAGCGCAAGATCGAGCCAGTTGTTGGCGCCTGCCGGAACGCCGGCGATCGGGCCCGCGTCGGGTCCCATGTCCTGCGCGGAAGGGATGTGGTCGTTCGCGAGGGAGTGTGACATGGGCGCCTGCTGGTCTCATGCATATGCCGGTCCGCGCGCAAGGCGGTATTCTTGCTAGTCTATCCGGATGATCGCTGCGTGAGAAGGCGAACGCGCGAAATCGCAACGCCAGCAAGCGGCTCTCCGGCGGTTGCTTGGCATCGCCTGGGCTGACAATGTGTGGCACTAAGCTGGAGTTCGGTCGCGCTGAAATGTCTCTGATCTGGTTTTCAAGCAGGGCGCAGGCTGAATCCTGCATGAATGCGCTGGCGGACATCGACAAGGCGGTCATCGACCGGCTTCTGGAGCGCCGATCCATCGTCGGATTCTGCGCCGGGTGTTCCAGTCACGTGACGTTCCGCCTGCCGGCGCCCCGGCCGGATCTCTGGACGAACACCACGGAGGAACTCGCCTGCACGTGCGGCCTGAACGGGCGGATGCGAAATGCCCTGACGGCATGGCGCGCGATCAGGCGTCCCGGCGACCGCTCCATGATCATGGAAAGGGTTACGCCGCTCTTTGTCATGATGAGCAGGGAGAATCCTCAGCTGGTGGGTTGCGAGTATCTGGGAGACGGCAAGACGCCTGGGCAGGACTACCCGTTCGGCGACCTGTCCGTGCGCCACGAAAACCTGCTGGCGCTGTCCTGCCCTGACGCATCCCTCGACCTGCTGATGCACTTCGATGTCCTTGAGCACGTACCCGATCACAGGGCGGCGCTCAAAGAGTGTCATCGCGCGCTGGCGCCAGGCGGCACGCTGCTGTTCACGATCCCGTTCTACACGTATTTTGGAAGGAACTTGGTGCGGGCCAGGACGAAGGATGGGGTTGTCGAGCACATTCTGCCGCCGAGCTATCATGGCAATCCCGTCTCGGCGAACGGCGCCCTCGTTTTCATCCATCCCTCTTGGGAAATTCTAGACAATCTGGCCGAGGCCGGATTCACGGGCATCGAACTCGGCCTCAACTACGACATTACCGGCGGCATCGTCTCGAACGGATGCCCATTTCCCGATGGCCATTGCTGGCCGGCCATCTTCCGCGCGCGCAGGCCGGCCTAGGTGACGAACTGGCCGGCGATGCGATGATCGCACGCCAACCGCCGCCTCTAAGATGCGGCCTGCCCTCAATCCGCGACAATGCCTACGCCGCGTTTCGATCTTGAATCAGATGACCCCGCTTCGAATCATGCCCTCGAAATATGAGATCGTCCTCAATAGTCCGTCCTTGATATCGACCCTTGGGCGCCAATCTAGCAAGCTGACTGACAAACCGATATCGGGCATCCTCTGCTTCGGGTCGTCTTGCGGCAATTCCTGGTAACTCACTCGAGACTTGGAACCGGACAGCTCAACGACCAGCTCAGCCAGGGCGCGAACGGAATACTCATCGGGATTCCCAAGATTGACCGGTCCAGTAACGTCATCGGGTGTTCCCATCAGAGCCAGCATGCCGTCGACGAGATCATCGACGTAGCAAAACGACCGCGTTTGCGAACCGTCCCCAAATATTGTTATGTCGCGATCTCTCAAGGCTTGGACGATGAAGTTTGAGACAACTCGTCCGTCATTCGGGTGCATGCGCGGACCGTAGGTATTAAAGATCCGCGCCACCTTTATGCAAATCTCGTGCTGTCTTCGATAGTCGAAAAAAAGCGTTTCAGCACACCTCTTGCCTTCATCGTAACAAGATCGCGGGCCAATTGGATTAACATTGCCCCAGTACGACTCCGGTTGCGGGTGTACGCTCGGATCGCCGTACACCTCCGATGTCGACGCCTGGAATATCTTTGCGCGAACACGCTTGGCAAGCCCGAGCATGTTGATTGCGCCCGACACGCTTGTCTTTGTAGTTTGGACGGGGTCGCGTTGATAGTGAACTGGAGACGCCGGACAGGCAAGATTGTAAATCTCGTCTACTTCTACGTATAGTGGAAAACAAACATCGTGCCTTATGACTTCGAAGTTCTTACGACCTAACAAGTGAGATATGTTACGGTGCGCTCCAGTATAGAAATTGTCTACACATATGACATGAGCGCCTGTCTCAACCAAACGATCCAACAAGTGAGACCCGAGAAACCCGGCCCCCCCGGTAACCAAGACACGCTTTTCAAGATGCATCGGACAGCTCCCGCACAAGCGGCTTCGAGGATATGCTGCAATTCGGGATTGTCGAATGTGACAAATTACTAGGCATAGTCTCGTCAAAGAACATCATGACGGCCCGAAGTTCGCACACGATCACCATTAAATACACAATCACATTGCGATGAAGGCAATATGATTGTCACGTAAATGACACTTTTTCAAACGCGCGTTTGAATACACAATATTCTGAGGAAACACTCATGGACAATGCGAGATTTCTTCCCATAGAGGCAATATTGGATGCCTCCATATCGTTCTCCAACAACCAGTTATAGACGTCGCCCAGGTCATGCGTGATGCTTTTTATCGGGACAAAACTCTGGAACGGCTCTGTTTTGTGATAGTACCACTGACGGTAGGGGCTATCCAGCTTGACGACCACGCCCCCACAGATCAGCTTTACATAATATGATGCCCAGGCATTGCTGTTACCGTCGACATCGATCAAATACTTAAAGTGGAAATTTCGGCTCTCTGGCTCTTTGTCACCAACAACCCCAAGACCTTCCAGCACCGCCCCGATCTCGGGGAAATCCGGGAGATACTGCTCCCACCCTCCGCGCGCGATCCTGGCGTCCAGGATGTGCGGCTTGAACCGAGACAAGAGACAGAGCTCAACACGAGGCAAGTTCAGTATTCCGGGGATTGTCTTCGATCGACCTGTCAGGGACCCTCTCCAGTACATAAGATCATGCCTGTCTGCCCACTCAACGTCTTCGCGGGCAATCATGCCGCGGACTGCATCGTAGCCCTCGCTCAACATGAAATTGGCGTCAGGGATCAGGCCGTGCTGATCGCCAATTGCTGACATCGCCATTGCCGGGAGGTCTCTGTCGGGCGAGTCGCTCAAACACAGTCTTGCACGTCCGGAAACGCAATCATCAGCCAGTCTGTCGAGATAGCTTGTGTAGGACAGGAATCGACTGAAATGCATAAACGAACCCCGAAAGGAGTTCGGCATCTCGACGGTATACTGCCCATTGCCTGCATTTATTAATAGAGAACTAGGGCCTTCATCTATTCTACTGCGACCCGAACTGACGATGCCCGCGCATTTGTGTCCGACAATGTGCCGAAATCGGCTGAAGACAAGAGGAATGTGGCCGGCCTTCATCAGGTTTGTCGAAAAGTAACGGTCTGCCTCGAAAGACCGCGGTGTCGCGGCCACGAATTGATGGTATTTTTCGACAGCCTCGGCCGGAGACATAGTTCCCAAAAGCACGTCGCTCAGCCATGCCGCGTTTTCTGGTTTGTACTCAAGGCTTCTTCTAAGGGTCTCCAATCCTTCTGCGTATTCGCCGGCGTTCAGCAGCGCGTTCGCAAGTTTTGTCAACAAAGGACCGAGATCAGACTGCTGGTTGGTAAGATACCCATACAAACGGGCCGCTTCAGGCC
>ERZ761602.2008-NODE-2008-length-34012-cov-17.448420_pt1 | contig 34012 bp, 28 predicted proteins | sample MGYA00512165_ERZ761602 | MGnify/ENA primary metagenome ERZ761602 (study PRJEB28899, sample SAMN02445085) | bioreactor sludge metagenome | biome: EBPR sludge; isolation source: Thorneside wastewater treatment plant | place: Australia: Brisbane, Thorneside...
CTCCTCTACCTGAAGGGAATGGCGATGGGCGCGGCCGACGTCGTCCCCGGCGTGTCCGGCGGCACGATCGCGTTCATCTCGGGCATCTACGAGGAGCTGCTCGCCTCGATCAAGGCGATCGGTCCGCACACGCTGACGACCTTGCGCAAGGAAGGCCTCGCCGCGGCATGGCGCCAGATCAACGGCACCTTCCTCGTCACGCTGCTGGCCGGCATCGGCACCAGCGTCATCCTGCTGGTGCGGCCCATCACCTGGGCGCTCGAGCACGAGCCGGTGCTCATCTGGAGCTTCTTCTTCGGCCTGGTGTTCGCCAGCGTGTACATCTGCGGCCGCAAGGTCCGGAGGTGGAACGTCGCGCCGGTCGTCGGCTTCCTCGTCGGGACCGCGGCCGCCGGCCTGATCGCGTTCCTGGGCGTCGCCACCGCGCCCGACAGCTACCTGTTCTACCTGATGGCCGGGGCGGTCGCGATCTGCGCCATGATCCTCCCCGGCATCAGCGGCTCGTTCATCCTCCTGTTGATGGGCGCCTACGGGCCGGTGATGAACGCGATCAAGACGTTCGACCTCGGGCTGATCGCGGTGTTCGGGGCAGGTTGCGTCCTCGGCCTGATGGGCTTCTCGCGCGTCCTCAGCTGGATGTTCGCGCGCTTCCACGACCTCACGACCGCGACCTTGACCGGCTTCCTCCTCGGCTCCCTCGTCATCATCTGGCCGTGGAAGCAGGTGATCAGCGTGCGCGAGTCGTCGCACGGCCTCGAGCCGCTCCTGCGCGAGAACGTGCTGCCCGGTGACTACGCGACCATCACCGACGCCGAGCGTCTCCTCGGCATCACCGACAAGCCGGCGCACGTCGCCGGCGCGGTCGCGCTCATGATCGGTGGCGCGGCGCTCCTCGTCTTCCTCGAGTGGTTCGCCGCGCGCCATCACGAGGCGAAGGCCGACGCCACGCTCTGAGACGGAGTCGCGCCCCGCGCCGTCTCGTGGTATCCGTGTCGCTCACGCGAGCGTGGTGGAATTGGTAGACACGCAGGATTTAGGTTCCTGTGCTTAACCGCGTGGGGGTTCGAGTCCCCCCGCTCGCACGAACGTAACGGGTGGAGCGGTCGCGGCAGGCCTGCTCCTCGTAGGCGTGATGCTGAGCCCGCAGCTCGGGAATCCGCGGAGGTCTCGCGGGCGCTGCGGACTCCGGGGCCCTTGGCCTCGGGACCGTGATAAGAAGTGCCTGGTGTCGAGTGATGACGTGGAGCTCGGGGGAGCGCGTGTCACGTTGGACGCGAAGGGGATCTTCGTGGTCACGCACGCGCCCCAGTCCGTCCTCGACGTCGAGCTCGCCCGGAAGATCCTGGACGCGCACGCTCGGCTCGCGGCCGGCCGGAGGACGCCGGTGCTCGTCGACGCGCGCGGCGTCCGCCGCGCCGACCGCGAGGCCCGCGTGCTCGTCGCGGGGCAGGAGGTCGCCGTGAACGCCAGCCGGCTCGCGCTCCTCGTGGGCGGCAGCGTCTCGGCGGTGATCGGCAACTTCTTCCTCCGGGTCTCGCGACCCGCTTATCCCACGCGCGTGTTCTCGGACCTCGACGAGGCGAGGGCCTGGCTGCTCGCCGGAGCGTCATGAGCATCGAGCTCGGCGAGGTCCTCGACCTCCTGATGCGCATCGGCTCCGGCGAGGAAGGCGCGCGCGCCGAGCCGAGGTCCCAGGACGAGGACGTCGCGGCGCTCGTCGTCGGGCTCAACATGCTCTCCGAGGAGCTCGATCATGCGCGGGGCATGCGTGCCGAGGCCGAGCGATCGCTGACCGATGCGCGCGAAGCGTACGACCTGACGCCCGCGCTCCTGTGCTCGGTCGACGCGCGCACCCTGCGCATCGTGCGGGTCAATGACACCTTCGTGCGCGCCGTCGGCGTCGAGCGCGACGCGCTCCTGGGCCGCGACATCGTCTCGATGTTCGTCGAGCGTGATCGCGCGGTCGCCGAGCGCGCGCTCCGGGACGTCGCCGCGGGGGCGCGCGACACCATCCCCGAGCTCACGCTCGACCGCCGGGGCGGGATCCAGGTCACCACGACCGCGTCCCTCAGCGACGACCAGACGCGGATCCGGATCGTCTGCAGCGACGTCACCCGCGAACGTCAGCTCGAGTCGCAGCTCCTGCAAGCGCAGAAGATGCAAGCGGTCGGCCGGCTGGCCGGAGGCATCGCGCACGACTTCAACAACCTCCTCGCGGTGATCCTGACGTCCACGTCGTTCGCGCGGACGGCCGCGCCGCACGGCTCGCGCGTCGTCGAGGATCTGGCGACGATCGAGCAGGCGGCGCAGCGCGCGGCGGCGCTGACGTCGCAACTCCTCGCGTTCTCCCGCCAGCAGGTCATCCGGCCGCAGCAGGTCGAGGTGGGGCTGCTCGTCCGCGACACCGAGCGCATGCTGCGCCGGTTGATCGACGAGAGCATCGAGCTCACCGTGGTCGTGCGAGACGGACCGCTGTCGGTGGTCATCGATCCGTCGCAGCTCACGCAGGTGCTCATCAACCTGGTGGTCAACGCGCGCGATGCGGTCGACGGACGGGGGCGGATCCTGATCGAGGCCTCGCGCGTAGTGCACGACGAGACGTACGCGGCGACGCAGCTGCACGCGACGCCAGGTCCGTACGTGCTCCTGGCGGTCTCCGACGACGGCGTCGGCATGTCACCCGACGTGCTCGGTCAGATCTTCGAGCCGTTCTTCACCACCAAGGACGCCGGGCACGGCGTGGGGCTCGGGCTCTCGGTCTGCTACGGCGTGGTGCAACAGGCCAGCGGGTACATCGTCGCCTGCTCCGAGCCCGGCGAGGGGACGACGATGAAGGTGTACCTGCCCCAGGTCGGCGAGGCCGCGGCGATCGTCGCCGACGAGGCAGGGCCCTCGCCGGGCGGACACGAGTCGCTCGTCCTGGTCGAGGACGAGCCGTCGCTGCGCCGGCTGATGACGCGTGTCCTCGAGGACACCGGCTACCACGTCGTCGCGTTCGCGAACGGCGCCGAGGCGCTGGAGCACGTGACCGCGCAGGACGCTCCGGTCGATCTGCTGATCACCGACGTCGTGATGCCTCAGATGGACGGGCACGAGCTGGCCACGCAGCTGCGCGAACGCGAGCGGATCCGCGCCGTGCTCTACGTCTCCGGATACACGTCCACCGGGATCGTCCGGCACGGCGTCCTGCCCGAGGACACCGCGTTCCTGAGCAAGCCGTTCACCCTGGATCAGCTCCTGCGCGCGGTCCGCGAGGCGCTTCGCCCATGACCGACGCGAGCTCGCCTGCCTGGCCCACGCTGCGCACCGAGCGGCTGATCCTGCGACCGTGGCGCGATGACGACCTCGAGCCGTTCGCCGCGCTCAACACCGATGCCGAGGTCATGGAGTTCTTTCCCTGGCCTCTCTCGCGCGCGCAGAGCGACGCGATGGCCGAGCGCATCCGCGCGCACTTCACCCGCGCTGGCTTCGGCCTGTGGGCCGTCGAGGTCATCGGAGGGGCGCCGTTCATCGGGTTCACCGGGATCCAGCGCCCGTCGTTCATGCCCGGGGTCGAGGTGGGCTGGCGACTCGCGCGGACCGCGTGGGGCGCGGGCTACGCGACGGAGGCCGCCCGCGCGTCGATCGCGTGGGGCTTCGCGCACCTCGAGCTCGACGAGATCATCGCGATGGTCGTGCCCGACAACCTGCGCTCGCAGCGGGTGATGACCAAGCTGGGGATGCGGCGCGATCCGAGCGCCGACTTCGAGCACCCGATGATCCCCGAGGGCAACCCGCGTCGCGCGCACTGGCTGTTTCGACTGCCGCGGTCAGTCGTCGGCCTCGATGGGAGCTGCGCGCGTGGATGACGACATCCAGAACCTGTAGACGCTGCTCCAGGCACCTGGGCCAAGCCCCCGCCGCGCGTCAGTTCGACGCGCGGATGATCTCGAGGTCGAAGCTGCCGGTCACGATCTCGCCGTCGGTGGACGGCGCCGCGGTGAGCGTCATCGTGCCTTGCAGGAAGCCCAGGGTCTGGATGGGGCCGCCGGTGTTGATGTTGGTCTGGAGGAGGATGCCGAAGACGTCGTAGCCGTCGACGTCGAGGGCGCGCACGGCGTACAGCTCGGGGTCGACGAGCAGGACCGGCAGGATGAGATCGCCGTTCGACGTGAGGCCATAGGCGGCGGCCGCCATGCGCGGCTGACTCGGATCGTTGTCGGGGCCGGCGGCGGCGGACACGTTCTGGAACGCGACGCTCTGACCCTCGAGCGTGAGCTCGAAGGTGCCGCTTCCCCCGAACGGGTTGGCGGGCGGGAAGGCCGCGTGCGCCGCCGAGAACGTGCCGCGGGCGGTGCCCGCGATGCGCACGCAGTAGCTGTCGGGCAGCGGCGTCGTCCAGCGCGGGTCGGTCGCGAGATCCGCCTCGAGCGTCTGGCGCTGGGTCATGATGAAGTTGCGCACGTCGGCGAGCGCGGTCTGGTGCGCGTCGGCGCGGACGTGGACGTAGGGCGCGAACATCGCGGCGGCGCGGTCGACCTCCGCGACGAGGGCGGCCTCGTTCCACGCGGTGGCGAGCAGCGACTGCATGCGTTCGCGGTAGCGCTGGCGGATCTCGGGGAGCGCGTGCAGGCGCGACGCCAGGACGTTGTTGGCCCACAGGGACGGCGGCGGCGCAGTCGCCAGGAAGGGATTGGGATCGCCGAACGCCGAGTCCGGGCCCCAGGGGAGGAAGCGGAACTTGCCCGTCGACGGATCGCGATAGAGGTAGTGGTTGTTGCGGTTCCCGCCGTAGCCGTCCCAGTGGCCGACGAGGACCTCGGTGGTCCAGAAGGTCAGGAACGCGTCGACGTCGAGGACGGGCTCGAGCGACGCGAGCAACGACGCCTCGGGCGCGGCGGCGGCGGTCACGAGCGCGGCGAGATCGGCGCGGTCGCCGCTGTTGCCGGACTTCTCCTCGTAGTTGTCGACCCACGTCGCCCGGACGTCGGCCACCTGACCCTCGTACAGATTGCCGCTGGTGTCGTCGAAGAAGCGGCCGAGATAGCGGCGCCGTACCGACTCGACGTTCGAGTACACGCCCAGATCGACGCCGTTCACGGTCACGCGCGCCCAGTTGCAGCGCGGCGCGGGCACCCCGGCGTCGCGGAACACGCGGTACGCGAGGCAGGTGTCGACGAGCGAGTCGTCCTGCTGGTTGTTGTTGAGCGTCAGCCGTTCGAGCCCGCGGTACTCGCGCGCCGGATCGTACTCGTCGAAGCTCAGCTTGAGCGACGGGCGGGTGCGGCTCGCGGAGCCCAGGAAGCCCTTCTTGCGCAGGCCCACGTTCTCGATGCGCTCGCCGTCGATCGTGACGGTGGCTGGCACCACGGTGAACGGGTCCGGCGGCAGCGGCCCCGGGCATGCCGTCAGGAGCCGCCCGAACAGGTCGGCGTGCTCGACGCGGATCGTGTCCCAGTCGGCGGGCGCCACCTCGATCGAGATCTCGAGCAGGCGCGTCGGCTCGAACAGCGGTGCGCTCTCGTCGACCGGCGGCGTCGTTCCGCCGTCGTCACCACAGGCGCACACCACGAGCGCGGTAGCCGCCGCGGCCCACACGTTCACCCGAAGTTTCCCCATCCGGGTACTCTACGTGACAATCTCGCAGCGGTCCCGTGGAACGAGGGTGCCGGCGATCGCGATTTCCTGCGTCCTTCGGGATCGAAGGCCGTCTCTCCTACCAGGAGGTAGACGAAGATGAGTGAAGCGATTGCTGATGAGACCCGCAACCTCGTGCGCGACCACTACGCCAAGGTCTCGACCGGGAGCGCCGGCTGCGCGCCGGGCTGCTGCGGCGCGGTGCCGAGCGATCAGTCGAGGATGCTGGGGTACAGCGAGGCGGACATGGCCACCGTCGGAGACGGCGCCGACCTCGGGCTCGGCTGCGGCAACCCGACCGCGATCGCGTCGCTGCGCCCGGGCGAGACCGTGCTCGATCTCGGCTCCGGCGGTGGCTTCGACGCGTTCCTCGCCGCCCGGGCGGTGGGGCCCACCGGCAAGGTGATCGGCGTCGACATGACGCCGGAGATGATCGACCGCGCCCGCACCAACGCGCGCAAGCTGGAGAGCCGGAACGTGGAGTTCCGGCTGGGGGAGATCGAGCACCTGCCGGTGGCCGATGGGACCGTCGACGTGATCATGTCGAACTGCGTGATCAACCTGTCGCCCGAGAAGCAGGCCGTGTTCGACGAGGCGTTCCGGGTGCTGCGCGTCGGGGGTCGGCTCGCGATCAGCGACGTCGTCGCGATCGCGCCGATCCCCGAGGAGTTGCGCACCGGGGCCGCGGCGATCGCGGGCTGCGTCGGCGGGGCGGCGCTGCTCGACGACGTGAAGCGCATGCTCTACCAGGCGGGCTTCGAGTCGATCGAGGTCACGGTCGCGCCGCGCTCGGCCGAGATCGTGGACTCGTGGCTCGAAGGCGCGTCGCGGTACATCGCGTCGGCCACGATCGAGGCGCGTCGCGGCACCGCGAGGCCTGCGCCTGGCTGCTGCCCATGACCCAGTCGCCCGCACCGTGGCAAGACGTTGCGGCGCGGCTGCGACCGTTCGTCGCGCGGCGCGTGTCTCCCGCGGAGATCGACGACGTCCTGCAGGACGTGTTCGTCCGCGTGCAGCGCGGGCTTCCCCTGCTGCGCGACGAGGACCGGTTCACGTCCTGGCTCTTCCAGATCGCGCGCAGCGCGGTCGCCGAGCACATGCGCTCCCGGGCGCGTCACCCGGTCGCGGACGACGACGCGCGCGACGAGCCCGCCGTCGAGCACGCGGAGGATGACGACCGGGAGGCGGCGCGGGAGCTCGCCGGGTGCGTCTCGGTGTTCGTCGCGCAGCTCCCGTCGCCGTACCGCGAGGCGATCACGCTCGTCGAGCTGGAGGGCCGGACCGCGAAGGAGGCCGCCGAGATGGTCGGCGTCTCGGTGTCGGGCATGAAGTCACGGGTGCAACGCGGCCGCGCGCGACTGCGCGAGCTGTTCGACCGGTGCTGCGAGATCGCGATCGACGCGCGCGGCAAGCCCACGGACTTCACGCCGCGTCCGTCGCGCCCGTGCAAGCCGTGCACGTGACGACGCGCACGCTTCGCCCGCCGCATGGTGCAGATGGTGCATGGGTGAGGTTCCCCGGCAAGACGCCGCCACGCGGTGCGCGACAACGCGTCAGCGGCGGCGGCGGCGGCGCACGGCGAGCAGGCCGGCGAGGCCGAGGAGCGCGGTCGCGGGACCACTGCCGCCGGCGTTGCAGCCGCCGTCGGTGGGGGGCCAGCACACGTTGTTGTTGCACGCGAAGCCCTCGGGGCAGGTGTTGCCCGGATCGCACGCTCCGGAGCACAGGTTGGTGTCGCCGTCGCTCGCGCACGAGCCGGAGATGCACTCCTCGTGGGTGTTGCAGCTGGCGCCCAGCCCGCCGGGGACGTCCGCGCCCGGGAGGCACGTGCCGCCGAGGCACGCGGTCCCCGACGGGCACGCCGCGCCGTCGGCGCACGAGGCGAGCACGGTCACGTTGACGGTCTGGCTCGCGGTGCGGTCGGCGAAGTCGACGCCAGATACCGTGATCGTGTGCGGGCCCGGCGCGATCGTCGCGGACGCGTTCCACGCGAGGAACCCGTTGTCCGCCGCCTGCACCGGACCGCCGTCCATCGACATGCCCGCGCTGAGCCAGTCGAGCGGCGTCTCGAAGCGCGCCTGGATCGGGAAGCCCGCCTTGACGTAGGCGCCGTCGGCCGGCGTCGAGATGACCATCGTCGCCGGCGCGAGCTCGGGGTTGAGCCCGAAGGTCTCGCGCAGCGCGCGGAACGTGTTCTGCTGGCCGGAGAAGCAGCTGCAGCGCTGCGGGCTCGAATCCTCGGTGCCGCAGGTCTGCGCCGCGTTCTGCCAATCCTTCTGGTACGCGCCGAGCTCCTTGTACGACATCGGATCGGGGGCGTGCAGCGTGTGCGAGAGCCCGTAGGTGTGACCGGCCTCGTGCACGATCGCCGTGCACAGGTAGTCGATGTTGCTCGTCTGGTTCGCGAACACGAACGACAGCACGTTGTTGCGGTTCGCCGAGCAGTTGATGAACGGCGCGATGCCGCCGGCACCTTCGATGTTGGGGTTGAGCTCGAACGACGTGCCCGCCGTCATCACCTCGAAGTGCGGCACCATCGGCCCCGGATCCTCGGTGACGACCTGGATGTCGAACGGCGCCATCGTCCTGCGCACGCACTCCATCACCTGGGCGAAGTGCTCGTCGCTGTGCATGTACGCGTTCATCCGCGTGTTGGCCGACGCGATCGACGACGTGTTGTTGAGCGCGCTGTCCTGGCTCGAGCGCGTCACGGCGCAGCCGTTGGGCTTGCAGTCGCTGACGTAGAGGATCCGCGACGAGCTCGTCAGCGCGGCGATGCCCGGCTTGTTCGGCTCGCACGGGATCACGCGGTCCTGCCAGACGTCGGCGGCCGCGATCGCCGGAACCAGCGAGAGGAGAAGGACGGCCCAGGTCGTTCGCATCTCTCGGAAATTACACGCCGCCGAGGCGCGGCCCCTCGGCGCGTCCCTCACAGCCGTTCGCCGATCGCTTACGCCGGTCGCAGCCGACCGATCTCACCGAGGGTCAGGGTGTTGATATGTCTCGTGTATGCAGCCGAGGAGAGGCCTCAGCGGGAGGCGCAGGCCTCCTCGAAGCCTGCCTCGCACGCGATCGCGCGGGCCTCGGCCGCCTGGGCCGGATCCGGCGGGAAGCACGGGAAGTACATGGGCTGGCCGTCGTCCGAGAGCCGACGCTCCGGTCGGCACGCCGGATCCAGCCGGCGGCCGAGCTCCTCGCACGCCATCGGGTTGCCGAGCTGACACCCGGCCTCGAGGTACGAGCGCGATCGGACCAGATCGTCGGCGTCGTCGTGGGTGGTGTTGAGCGACGCGCACGCGTCGGCCACGCCGTGCGTGCATGCTTCGTCGAGGCGCCCGAGGTCGCGGCTCTGGAACGCGCCCCATCCGCACCGGAACGGGTCGTCGGCGCACGGCGCGTCGGTCGGCTCCTTCACCTCCTGCATGCGGCGGCAGCCGTCCGCTTCGCCGGCCTCGCATGCGTAGTGGAGGAAGGCGAGCGCGACGAGCGGGCGCGGCGGCGTGTCGGCGAGGTACTGCGCCACGGCGAGACACGCCTGTCCATCACCATCGGCGCAATCGAGCACCGCCTCGGCGATCGCCTCGCACAGCGCCGCCGGACCGAGGATGCACTGCGGCTCCATCAACTGGTGCACGATGTGGGCGCGCCCGGCCGCCGCGTCACGCGAGACCGCCGCCCCGGTCGCCGCGCGCGCCGCGCGTCGCCGCGCCACGACCTGCCGGGCGCGCTCAAGCCGCTCGCGATAGCTCGCGCGGTATGCGTTCACGTCGACGCCGCCTGGCGCGTGGGCGCGCGGGCGCGTCGTCGCCGGCGCCCGGGCTCGCGCGGGCGCACGGTCGCGCAGGAGCATGAACGCGATCGTCCCCACGGTCACGAGCCCGACGACGACGACGGCGATGGTGGTTCGCGGGCGCAGTACCCGCGATCGAAGCCGATCTCGGCGCCCGCCGCAACTACCTGCGTCTGCCGGGGTCGGCGGCTCGCCCCCGGGGAGAACTCCGCGTAAGCTGCGGCGGGACTCGCATGACCAACGCGATCGAGACCGCAGGGCTCGCCAAGAGCTTCGGCGAGACCCACGCGCTGCGCGGCGTGGATCTCGCGATCCGCAAGGGCAGCGTGTACGGCCTGCTCGGGCCGAACGGCGCCGGCAAGACGACCATCGTCCGCATCCTCGCGACGCTCCTGCGGCCGAGCGGCGGCGCGGCCACGGTCCTCGGCCACGACGTCGTGCGTGACGCCCGCGCCGTGCGCCGCAAGGTGAGCCTGACCGGGCAGTACGCGTCGGTCGACGAGGACCTGACCGGGCGCGAGAACCTCGTCCTCGTCGGGCGTCTGCTCGGCCTCACGTGGGCCGACGCGCGGCAGCGCGCGAGCGATCTCCTCGAGGTGTTCGGCCTCGCCGAGGCCGGCGACCGCCAGGCCCGCACCTACTCGGGCGGCATGCGCCGGCGCCTCGACATCGGCGCCAGCCTCGTCGCGATCCCGGACGTGCTGTTCCTCGACGAGCCGACCACCGGCCTCGATCCGCGTAGCCGCAACCAGGTCTGGGAGCTCGTGCGCCGCATCGCCGCCGAAGGCACGACCGTGCTGCTCACGACGCAGTACCTCGACGAGGCCGACCAGCTCGCCGAGCGCATGGCCGTGATCGATCACGGCCGGGTGATCGCCGAGGGGACGAGCCGCGAGCTGAAGGCGTCGATCGGCGCCAACACGCTGCGGGTGCGGCTCGCCGACGCCGCGCAGCGGCCACGCGCCCTCGAGCTCGTCGAGCGCGTGCTGGGCGACGGCGTGTTCCCCGCGCAGCAGCCGCTCGAGGTGACCGCGCGCGTCGCCAGCCCGGCGCAGGCGGCGGCGGTGCTCTCCGCGCTGGGCGACGCCGGCGTCGAGGTCGCGCAGCTCGCGGTCGGCGACCCGAGCCTCGACGAGGTCTTCCTCGCGCTCACCGGCAAGCCCGCCGAGAGCCCGGCGCCGGAGGCCACGCCGTGAGCAACGATGCGCTCCCCACCGGCGAACGCACCCACGAGCTGCTCGCCCGTCAGGTGCGCCCGCAGCCGGCGTCGTCCCTGTCGACGGTCATCACCCTGGCGTGGCGGGCGATGCTCAAGATCAAGCACGTGCCCTTCCAGCTGTTCGACGTGACGGTCACGCCGATCATGTTCACGCTGCTCTTCACGTACATCTTCGGCGGCGCGCTCGCCGGCTCGCCGCGCGAGTACATCCAGTACCTGCTCCCCGGCATCGTCGTGCAGACGATCGTCTTCATCACCGTCTACACCGGGGTCGGGCTCAACACCGACATCCAGAAGGGGCTCTACGACCGCTTCCGCTCGCTGCCGATCTGGCAGCCGTCGCCGCTGCTCGGGGCGCTGCTCGGCGATCTGTTCCGCTACTCGGTGGCGACCGCGCTCATCCTGATCATCGGGTTCCTGCTCGGCTTCCGCCCCGACGGCGGCGCGCTCGGCGTGCTGGCGGCGGTCGGGCTCGTGCTGGTCTTCGCGTTCGCCCTGTCCTGGCTGTGGATCATCATCGGCATGCTCGTGCGCACGCCGGAGTCGGTGATGACGACGAGCTTCGTCTTCCTCATGCCGCTCACCTTCGCGAGCGACATCTTCGTCGGGCTGTCGACCATGCCCGGCTGGCTGCAGACGGCGGTCGGCAACAACCCGGTCACGTTCCTGGCCAGCGCCTCGCGCAAGCTGATGCACGGCCACCCCGCCGGCGACGACGTCGTGCGCGTGCTGATCTCGACGGCCATCATCCTCGCCATCGCGGTGCCGACGGCGACCCGCCTCTACCGCAAGGAGCGCTGACGTTCGTCATGCTCGCGCCCGCCGACCAGCTCGCCGTGATCCGGCGTGCGATCGCGCTCCTCGCGTCGTCGCACTCCTTCGACGAGACGATGGCGCACACGATCGCGGCGTTCCTGCCGGCGCTCGGTGACTTCGGCTTCTTCGACCTCGACGTCGGCGGCTCGGTGCGACGCACCGCGCGCGCGTTCCAGGACGAACGCGTCGAGGCCATCCTGCGACCGACGCAGTGGGCCCGGCAGGAGCGCACGGACGTGAACCTGTGCGCCCTGTCGACGGGACAGGCCGTCGTCCACGCGGTGGTCGATGACGCGTGGTACCGGACCATCGCGGCCGATGAAGGGCACCTGCGCGTGCTCCGCGAGCTCGCGTTCACGTCGATGATCAGCGTGCCGATGCGCTACCAGGGCGAGCTGCTCGGCGCGCTGACGTTGTTCTACGGCACCTCGGGGCGGCGGTACGGCGAGGACGAGCTCGCGTTCGCGATCGAGCTCGCGTCCCTCGCCGCGCCCGTCGTCGCCAACGTCCGGATGGCGGAACAGCAGCGCCAGGTCATCGCCGCGCTGCGCGCGAGCGAGGAGCGTCTCCGCGTGGGCATGGACGCGGGCAAGCTCGGCGTCTGGGACTGGGACGTCGCCAGCGATCGCGTCGAATGGTCGGATCGCGTCTACGATCTGCATGGCGTCACGCGCGAGCAGTTCGGCGGTCACGTCGCCGACTTCGCCGCGCTCATCCACCCCGAGGACCGCGCCCACGTGCAGGCGGCGATCGGCGCCGCGCTCGCCGGCACCGCCGAGCCGTACGTCGTCGAGTTCCGGGTCCCGTTTCCTGACGGCAGCGTGCACTGGCTCGCGACGCGCGCCGAGGTGTACCGCGACGCGCAGGGCGCGCCCACCCGCATGGTCGGCGCGACCTTCGACGTCACCGAGCGGCGTGAGCTCCTCGAGGCGGCCGCCCGGGCCCGGCGCGAGGCCGAGACCGCGAACCGGGCGAAGGACGAGTTCCTCGCGATCCTGGGCCACGAGCTGCGCAACCCGCTCGCGCCCATCGTGAGCGCGCTGCACGTGATGGACGCCCGCGATCCGTCGACCTTCCGTCGCGAACGCGACGCGATCCGCCGTCAGGTCGATCACATGGTCAGGCTCGTCGACGATCTGCTGGACATCTCGCGCATCGCGCACGGCAAGATCGCGCTGGTCCCCGAGCGGCTCGATCTCGTCGAGGTGGTCGAGGCGGCGATCGATGCCACCCGCCCCGGGCTGGTGGCGCGCGGGATCTCGATCGAGCTCGACGCACCCACGCGGCCGCTCGTCGTCGACGCCGACCGCGTGCGCCTCGTGCAGGTGATCGGCAACCTCCTCTCGAACGCCGCCAAGTTCTCCGCCGAGCGCGAGCGCGTGACGGTCAGCGTCGCGGCCACGTCGTCCGAGGTCGAGGTCGCCGTGATCGACCGCGGCGCGGGGATCCCGGCCGAGGTCCTGCCGAAGGTCTTCGAGCTGTTCGTGCAGGGGCCGCAGGAGCTGGCTCGCCAGCGCGGCGGCCTCGGCCTCGGCCTCGCCATCGTGGCGAGCGTCGTCGCCTTGCATGGTGGCCGGGTGGCGGCGCACAGCGATGGGCTGGGGACCGGCGCGACGTTCCGGGTGACGTTGCCGCGCGCCGCGGCCGAGGCGACGACGAAGGACGCCCCCGCCGCGCCGGCGAGCACGAGGCGGACGACCAGCGTGGTGATCGTCGACGACAACCGCGACGCCGCCGAGCTCCTGGGAGATCTCTTGCGCCTGCACGGGCACGACGTGCGGGTGGCCGGACACGCACACGCGGCGCTCGAGCTGCTCGCGGAGCGCGGCGCCGCCGTCGCGCTCCTCGACCTCGGGCTGCCGGAGATGGACGGGTTCGAGCTCGCCCGCGAGATCCGGCGCCGCTCGGTCGAGCCCATCTACCTCGTCGCCGTGACCGGATACGGCCTCGCCGCCGACCGCGAACGGACGCGGGCGGCGGGGTTCGACGACCACCTCGTCAAGCCGGTCGACACCGACCTCCTGCTCGCGCGGCTGGCCGCCGTGGTGGCCGCGAACGGTTGAGCTCGAACGAGGTCAGTTCGGCTCGTCGATCGGGACCACCATCACGCTCCGCTGGCAGCGCCTGACGACGCGCTCGGCGAGGCGCTTGCCGACGAGGCGCGACATCCAGGTGCACGGCCGATGTCCGACCGCGACCACGTCGGCGTCGCGCTCGTGCGCGAGCGAGAGCAGGGACTCGAGCGTGCTGGCCCCCTGCGCGACGACAGCGTCGGCCGCGTGCGCCTCACGCGCGAACCCGAAGAGGCGCTTCAACCGGCGCTCGGTCGTCGCCAGCGGGTCCGTCGGGGAGGCGTTGTGGAACGCGGTCATCGGCCGCTCGAGCGCCCGGGCGTAGTCGCGCGTGATCGAGAGGACGGGCAGGCGATGGGGGATGAGATCACTCGCGGCGATCATCTCCCCCATCGCCCGCGGATCGCGGGCGACGAAGAGGGGAGCCCCGACGTCATCGACGATGCGACAGGCCTCCCTCCCTCCGACGCCCGCGTCGACCACGACCATCTCCGGGTCGCGCTCGCGCGCGGCGGCCACGCCGGCCTCGCCGGGGGTGCCGTGCACGACCTCGAGCTCGTGGCCGCGCTGCGGTCGAACCGCTTCGAGCAGCCGGGCGAGGTACGAGACCTGAGCGCGGAACAGGCTCTCGTCCTTGCGGGGGAGAGCGAGCACCGCGTGGAGGTCGGCTCCGAGCACGTCACACAGGCGGGCGGCACGCGTGACCGGGATACAGACTCCCGATCGATGGTCTAGCAAGAGCACCACCTTCCCGGGTCCCCGTGCGTCGTGCCGGGACCTGCAACGGTCCCTGTCGGTCGGGCGGGGCGAGAGGGAGGCCGTGGTGAGTTGCATGGCCTCCATCCTAAGCATTTCGCATATGTAGTCCATGGCGAAATATCGACGTGATATGTTAGAAACATCGACAATGTTCGCCGGGCTCAACTTCCACCACCTGTACGCGTTCTGGATGATCGCCGAGGCCGGCAGCCTCTCGGCCGCCGCCGCGCGCATGCACGTCACGCACTCGACGCTGTCGGTTCAGCTGCGCGCGCTCGAGGACGCGCTCGGCGGCCACCTCTTCGAGCGGCGCGGACGTGGCCTCGTCATCACGCCGTTCGGCGAGGAGGTGCGCGCCCGCGCCGCCGAGATCTTTCGCCTGGGCCGTGACCTGCGCGACCTCGCCGAGCGAGGCACGACGGGCGGGCGCCTGACCCTGCGCGTGGGCGTGCTCGGGTCGCTGCCCAAGACCATCGCGTGCCGCCTGGTGGAGGGGGCGCTCGATCGCAACACGACGGTCGAGCTGCAGCACGGCTCGTTCGAGCGCCTGCTCGAGTCGCTGGCCGCCGGGCGCCTGCAGGTCGTGATCGCCGACCAGCCCCCGCCGCAGGGTTCGCCGCTGCGGCTGCACGCCCACCAGCTCGGGGAGTCCGGCCTCCTCCTGTACGCGGCGGGCAAGCTCGCGCGCGAGCGCCGCGGGAAGTTCCCGGAGTCGCTCCAGGGGGCGCCGATGCTCCTGCCTCGCGCCGGCAGCGCCCTCCGCCGCCAGCTGGATCAGTGGCTCGGTGATCGCGAGATCCACGTCGACGTGATCGGCGAGATCGACGACGCCGGCACCCTGCGCGCCTTCGGCATGCGGGGCCACGGCCTCTTCCCGGTGCGCTCGGCCCTCGCCGCCGAGATCGAGGACGTCGAGGGCGCCCGCCGCGTCGGCACCCTGGACGGCCTGCGCGAGCGCTACCACGCCATCACGCGCGAGCGGACGGTCCGCCACCCGGCCATCCTCCGCATGATCGAACGCGCCCGGAACCGTCTCGAGTAGCGCGTGGTGCCCGCGCGGCGCGCGCGCGGTCAGGTCAGCTGGCGGCGGGCATCGCCATGGGTACGAGCTGGAGCGTCCGCCGGGCCACGGCGGCGTCGGTGCCGTGGATCGGGATACGCAGGGTGAAGGTGGTTCCCTTGCCGACGGTGCTGTCCAGGTGGATCGAGCCGCCGTGCTTCTCCACGACGACCGAGTGCACGATCGCGAGGCCCTGCCCCGTGCCCTTGCCGACCTCCTTGGTGGTGAAGAACGGGTCGAAGATCTTCTCCCGGATCTCCGCGGGGATCCCGGTGCCGGAGTCGCGCACCGCGATCTCGACGTGCTCGCCGTCCCGCCGGGTCGAGACCTGGATCGTCCCCAGCTTCTCGCTGCCGGCGTTGGCGTCGGCGATGGCGTGGGCCGCGTTGATCACGAGGTTGAGGATCACCTGGTTGAGCTCGCCGAGGTGGCAGAACACCTCGGGGAGCTCGCCCAGCTGCGTGTCGAGCTCGGCGATGTACTTGTACTCGTTGCGGGCGATCGTGAGCGTCGACAGGATCCCACGATTGAGGTCGGCCCAGGCCTTCTCCTTGCGCTCCGGGTGGGCGAACTCCTTGAGCGAGCGGACGATGGTCGCGACCCGGCCGAGCCCCTCGAGCGATCGCTCCACGGCCCGCGGCATCTGCTCGAGCAGGTAGTCGGCGTCGGCCTCCTCATCCGCGCGGCGCAGCTCCTCCGCCGCGTCGTCGGGAGTGCGCTCGCCTCGGGTCACCGCGCCGCACACGTTGCGGTAGGCGCCGACGAGGCCGTCCAGGTCGGCCACGGCGCTCTGCAAGAACACGACGCTGTCGGACACGAACTGGATCGGGGTGTTGATCTCGTGCGCCACGCCCGCGGCGAGCCGACCCACGGACTCCAGCTTCTGGGCCTGGCGCAGCTCCAGCTCGATGCGGGTGCGCTCGGCCATCTGCTCCTCCAGGCGGCGGTTGGCGTCGACCAGCGCCGTCGTGCGCTGGGCGACGCGCCGCTCGAGATCGCGGTTGGCCTCGGCCAGCGCCAGGTCCGTCGCGCGGAGGTGATCGATCGCCAGCTCGAAGGAGTGCTGCTCGCGCGCGATCCGGCGGACCATCGTCTTGAACGTGCGCGACAGCACCCCGATCTCGTCCTGACTGCGGTCGAAGGCGATCGTTCGGGTACGATCCCCGCCCGCGATCGCGCTCGCGGCGTCGGCGATCGTACGCAGGCGGCGGACCAGGTGCCGGGTCAGGAGCCATGCCAGCGCCAGGGCGACGAGGACGCCGGCGCCGCCGACCACGACGGCCCACCAGACGCCGTCGCGCAGGCTCGCGCGCAGCCGGGTCGTCGTGAGCTCCGTCACCAGCTCGCCTGGCGGCCCGTCGTGCCACGCCACCGGCGCGATCACGGAGATCCGATCCTCCCGGGCCATGGTCTCGATGGACGTCACGCCGCGCCACGCGTGCCGTGGCTCCGCGCTGGACGGGCCGCTCTGGTAGATCAGGTTGCCGCGCTCGTCGAACAGCCAGACGCCCGCGGTGTCGGGCAGGCCCGCGAACGGTTCGAGCAGCTCGCGCGCCTGCGCCGGATCGCCCGACGGCATCGCCGACCGGAGCTGGTGGGAGAGCGCGTCGGAGAGGCTGACCGCGCGCGCCACCATCGCGGCCTCGCGCTCCGCCATCTGGTGGCGGAGCAGGATGGTGGCGACGAGGATCACCAGGCCGGCCGCCCCGAGCGCGCTCGACGCGAGCACCTTGGTGAACACGCTCGATCGCCAGGGCGTCGCAGCGCCGCGCGCGGAAGTCGGTGGCACACGCTCCAGTTCGTCCGCCTCGCGTGCGTGCGCAGCCGGGATCGGCATGGCTCAGCGTCCCACCGCCGCCGCCAGGGCGCCCGTGCGCCAGGACACCCGGATCGGTTCCCGGATGCTCCCCGGCTGGAAGTTCTGGAGACGGCTCAGGGCGCTGATCGTGAGCTCCACGCCGCGCGCGAGCACCAGCATGCCGTCGCGGCGGGCGAGGTCCTCGACCAGCATCATGCCGGCGCGCAGCCCGGCCAGCGGGACCTCTTTCACCACCAGCGCATGGCGCGCGTCCAGCTCGGTCGCGAGCGCGTCGAGCACCGCGGGGTCGTAGCGTTCGCCGCGGGAGCGCAGGCTCTCGAGCGCCACGTCGAGCGACGAGCCCTGCGCCTCGAGGGCGTCGGAGTCGATCGCGACTCGCAGCACCGCGGCGCCGAGCTCGATCGACGCCCGCGCCGGATCGACCGCGCCTCGCAGCGGGGACCGCGGGTAGCTGGCCAGGATGGCGCGCACGCTCTCGAGCCGAGGGATGTGTCCGAGGAGCTGCTCGGTCACCGCCGGCAGCCTCGCGACCATCTTGTGCTCCTCGGGGTCGAGCAGCTGGCCGAAGTACAGCTTCTCGGCGGTCTCGGGCGGCAGCGTGATGGCCGCGAGCTGCGACAGCATCGCCGCCACCTCGATGTGCCACCGCTCGGCGGGCGCGAGCCGGTCGAGCAGCTCGCTGACCCGGCGCTTGATGCGGGTCGCGCGGCCGAACGCGACCGGGTTGGTCATCGACAGGACGTCGATCAGCGTCTGGACGCAGCCGTGCAACGTCTCCTGGAGGAGGACCCGCTCGGCGGTGATGAGCCGGTGCTGCGCCACGGCCGCGTCGAGCGCCGCCATCAGCGCCGGCGGCGGGCACGGCTTGGTGAGGAAGCGGAAGATCTGCCCTTCGTTCACCGCAGCCACCGCCGCGCTCAGGTCGGTCTGGCCGGTGAGGAGGAGGCGCACCGCTTCGGGCGCGACGCTCCGCGCCCTCGCCAGGAAGGTCGCGCCGTCCATCCCCGGCATGCGCATGTCGCTCATGATCGCGACGGGCGACAGCCCGGACTCGAGCAGCGCCAGCGCAGGAGGACCACCTGCGGCGACGCGGACGTCGAAGCGGCGGCGCAGGTTGGCCTGGATGCCCTCCAGCACCTGGGGCTCGTCGTCGACACACAGGATGAGGGGTTTGTCCACGAGGCGCTCCTATAGCTCCACGGATCCGAGGTCGAGTCGTTCCAGCTCGCGTGCGATCAGCGCCGCCCAGCCGTGCGGGCCGTCGAGTCGGTCCTTCAGCGCGGCGACGATGCGGGGCGCGCGCCCCTCGATCACCGCGTCGGCGACCTCGGCGGCGACGTGGACCGCGTCGAGGACGGCGCGATCGTCGTGGTCGACGGTCGCCGGCTCGTGGTGGTGGGCGACCGCCTCGACGATCGTCGGCGGCAAGCCCCACACGCCGAGCAGGTAGGCCCCGACCTCGGCGTGACTCACGCCCAGCTCGCGGGTCTCGGTCACGTGGAGGGGTTCGGCGCCGGCGGCCGCGACCACGCGGCCGTAGTCCGCCGGGATGCCGAGCGCGAGCACCATCGATCCCAGGTCGCGTACCAGGGCGCTGGTGAAGGCGTCGTTGGCGCGCGCGAGATCGGTGCTCAGGAGCGCCCGCGCCAGCCGGCTACCGAGGAGCGCCTGTTCCTGCAGGCGTTCCAGCGACACGCCCGCCGGCGTCGTCGTCTGGACCTGGACGAACACCTGGGCCGTGAGCGCCAGGCTGCGCAGGAGATCGCTGCCGAGGTAGCCCACCGCCTCGCTGATCGACGAGACCCGGCGCGCCAGGCCGAAGTACGAGGAGTTGACCAGCTGCAACACCTTGGCCGTCATCGCCGGATCGCGTTCGATGATGGCCGCGATCTGGGCCGTCGTCCCCGACTCGTTCACGAGCGCGTCGATCAGCTCGACGTAGACCTGCGGAACCGACGGCAGGCGGTCGATCCGGCCGATGAGCTCCCGCATGCGCGGGTCGAACAGGAGGGACTGGAGGCCGCAGACGCGTGCGACGACTCGTCGCAGCAGGTCCGGGTCGCATGGCTTGGTCAGGAACTGATGGGCCACCGCCAGCGCGCGCGTCACCGACTCACGCTCGGCGTGACCGCTCAGCACGATGCGCGCGGTCGCCGGGTAGGCGTCGCGGATCTCGGACAGGAGCTGCGCGCCGTCCATCCCCGGCATCCGCATGTCGGCGACGACGATGTCGAACGGCGCCTCGGCGAACGCGGCGAGCGCCGAGGCCCCACCGAGCGCGAACGACATGTCCCACTCGCGCCGCTGCTTGCGCAGGAGGTTCTGCAGGCCGTCGAGCACGTGCTGCTCGTCGTCGACGAAGAGGATGCGACGCCGCGTGGACAGGGAACCTTCGACCACCTGAACCATCACGACCGTGAATCGACCGCCGACGAAAAGCCTGGAGGTGCGCGATCGGAGTGCGTGTGGGCGGCCGCGATGGGTTAGAACCGCGGGCGCATGAAGCAGGTCGTCATCCGGGCCCAGGATCGCGTGGCGAGGCTCATGGGGCTGGATCCCGGGCAGCGGTCGTCGATCGTGCGCGGGATGCTCCACCCGCCGAGCGGTGACGCGACCGGCTACTGGCTCCAGCTCCTCATCTCCGTGGTGCTCGCGACCCTCGGCCTCGCGCTGAACAGCACCGCCGTCGTGATCGGCGCCATGCTCATCGCGCCGCTCATGCGGCCCATCGTGGAGCTGGCGATGGGGCTCGCGACCGGCTCGCCGCCGCTGGCGTTCCGCACCGGGCAGCGCGCGGTGGCCAGCATCGCGCTCTCCGTGGGCGCGTCGGCCGCCTTCACCGCGATGCTGCCGTTCCACGATCCGACGCCGGAGCTGGTCGCGCGCATGGCCCCGACGCTCCTCGACCTGGCGGTCGCCGCCGCGTGCGCGGTGGCCGGCGCCTACGCGGTGATCGTCTCGAACAACTCCGTCGCCACGACGGCGGCGGGTACCAGCATCGGCATCTCGCTGGTTCCGCCCCTGTGCACCGCCGGGTACGGGCTCAGCGTCGGCGACTGGGAGATGGCGACCGGCGCCGGGCTCCTGTTCACCGCCAACATCACCGGCATCATCACGGTGGCGAGCGCCGTCTTCGTCATCGTCGGGTTCGGCCAGTCCAACATCGGTGAGCTCGAGCGCGCGGTCGACGACGACGAGCGGTTCGGGACGGCGGCGCGGTTCGGCTTCGCGGTCGCGAGCCAGAGCCGGCGCCTCGGCCTGGTGTCGCGGCTGGTGCTGCCGCTCCTGCTGCTCGGCGCGATCGGCTATCCGCTGCTCGAGGCGGTGAACGAGATGACCCAGCGCACCGCGATCCGCCAGCGGGTCGCGACGATCCTCGAGCGCAGCGCCGGCGATCGGGTGATGGAGTACTCCCTGGATCTGCGCGCGCGCCCGATCGAGCTCCGGGTGGTCCTGGTCGGCGACCCGGCGGTCGCGCGTGGGCTCGAGGCCACGCTGCGCGGCGAGCTCGCGGCGCTGGGCAAGCCGAGCGCCCGGGTCGCGGTGTGGGCCGTGCCGGACGCCACGGCCGTATCGGCGCTGTCGGCCCGGCTCGACGAGGTGCCGCGGATGCTGGCGCCGCCGCCGGAGCCGGAGCCGGAGCCGCCGCCACCGCTCGAGGCGCGCATCCGGACGGCATGGCCGGCCGAGCACGGCGGTGAGCTCCTCGCGGTGTGGACGACCGACGGACCGCCGCCGCAGGCGCGCATCACGCATCTCGGACCGGAGCTCGGGTCCGCCGGTCGCGAGCTCCTCGTGAAGGCCGTGACCGTCGACGTCACGCCCGAGCTCGTCGAGGAGACGCTGGTCGAGGTGGCGCCGCCGGTCGTCGACTCGGCGGCGTGGGTCGACGACGCGCTCGTGTTGCTCGAGCGCGCGAGCCATCATCCGCGCGTCCACGTCTGCGTGACCGCCCCGCCGCCGCCGCGGCGGCGCCCGCGCGTGCCGCCTGCGGACACACGCCTGCGAGAGGCGCTGGAGAAGCTCGCCGCCGCGGGAGCGAGCGCTGGCGCGAGCGCGAACGTCGTCGTGGTCGAGGGCACGAGCTGGCGCCTGGTGCCGCAGACGTCCCCCTGTCCGGTCGCGCCGGAGACGCCCCGATGACGCCCGCGGCGAAGAAGAGGAAGAAGCCCGCCGCGAAGAAGAGGAAGCCCGCCGCAGCGAAGAAGCGATCGCCCGCCAAGAAGCCGCGCGTCTCGACGCACCCGATGAAGGTTCGCTCGAAGGAGACGCTGGCCCTGACCGATCGCCTGCGCGCCATCTGCATGGCGCTCCCCGAGGTCACCGAGCAGATCGCGTGGGGCGAGTACACCTGGCGCGCGCCCAAGATCTTCGCCATGACCGACACCTATCATCACGGCAGCGCGCACTTCGCCGTGCACCTGCCGGCGCCGCCGGGCGCCCAGGAGGCGCTCGTCGACGCGGATCCCCTGCGCTTCTTCCGCCCACCGTACACGGGTGGCAAGGGCTGGATCGGCGTCGTCCTCGACACCGATCCGGACTGGGGCATGGTCGAATCACTCGTGAAGACCGCGTACGACCTGATCCGGTGACGTCGAGGCCCGGGGCCGCGGGTCTGCTACGCTCGCGCCGTGGCGAGCGACGTCGACGTGATCCGGGTGGAGCTGCAGCGCATGCTGGCGTTGTCGCCGCCGCGCCTGGATCTCGTGGCGCTGGCGATCGCGCGCCTGGACGACCAGGCGTTCGACGACGCCGAGGTGCTGGCCACGCTCGACGAGTGGGCCGACTCGGTGCGCACCGCGGCGATCGGGCGCACGCGCGAGGCGACGGTCGAGGTGCTGGCCGCGATGCTCGGCGGCAAGCTCGGCCTGCGCGGCGACACCGACGAGTACGACGATCCGGAGAACAGCTTCCTGCCGCGCGTGCTCGAGCGGCGGCTGGGGCTGCCGATCCTGCTGTCGGTCGTCTACATCGAGGTCGGCCGCCGCGCCGGCGTCCCGCTCGTCGGGCTCGCGCTCCCCGGCCACTTCGTCGTCGCGTACCGCCGGCCGCAGCGCAACGCCGGCCAGATCGTCCTCGACCCGTTCGACAGCGGCCGCGAGCTCTCCGACGCCGACGTCGAGGAGATCGGCTTCCGCTCGAACGCCCCGATCACGCGCGACATGTTCGGCGCCGCGACGCCGTACACGATCGCGACACGCATGCTGCGCAACCTGCTCGGCAGCTACCAGCGCCGCAAGCGCTGGGAGAAGGCGCGCGTCGTCGCCGAGCTCATGCAGGCGATCGACCCCGAGGACGACCAGCTCAACTGACCGCGAGCGGTCCGGCATCAGCCCGGGTAGGCGGCCTCGAGCTCCTCGAGCGCCTCGCTCGCGTACACCGCGATGCGCTGGAGGCGGGGGACGGTGTCGCGGCAGCCGGTGAAGCCGAAGTTGAGCGTGTCGCCGTAGCCGTTGATCGTGATGTTGAGGCCGGCGCCGTGGAAGGGGATGGAGACGGGGTAGGGCGCGTCGAGGCGCGCGCCGCGGAAGTAGAGGGTCTTGTCGGGGCCGGGGACGTTGGACACGACGACGTTGAAGGCGGGACGCACGCGGCCGGCGGCGCCGGGGACCTGCTGCAGCGAGAGCGGCGCGAGCAGCATCGCGCTGTACTGGATCATCGCGTTCCGCGACATGCCCTGGAGCTGCTCCTTGGCGCGCCTGGTCGACGCGATGATCGCGCCCAGGCGCATCGCGGGATCCTCGACGTCGGTGGCCAGGGACGCGAGGATCGCGGCCACGGCGTTGCCGCCGCCCGGGTCGTCCTTGGGGCGGATGTTGACGGGCAGCATCGCGGTGAGCGGCTCGTCCGGTAGCTCGCCCAGCTCGCCGAGCTGGCGCCGCAGCGCGGCGCCGCACAGGGCCAGCGCGACGTCGTTGATCGTGCCGCCGGCGGCGCGGGCCACGCGGCGCACGCGCTCGGTCGCGAACTGCGCCGTCGCGAAGCGCCGGTTGCGCGAGATCTTGCGGTTCAGGATCGAGCGCGGTGCCTGCAGCGGCGAGACGAGGTCGCGGTCACCCTCGCGGTTGGCGCGCAGGACGTTCCAGAACGCGCGGCCGGCCTCGCGCGCGGCGCCGTACTGGCCGCGGGCCAGGTCGAGCAGGCTGGCGAGCGTCGGCGGTGGCGGCTCACCGGCCTCGGTCTCCGCGCGCGCGGTGCGATCTCGCGGCGGGACCGAGAAGAAGAGCGGCGTGTCGCGCTCCTCGGGATCCGTGGCCAGGCTGCGCGCGAGCAGCTTCATCGCGGTGTAGCCGTCGACCAGCGCGTGGTGCAGCTTGAAGTAGAGCGCGAAGCGGTTGCCCGAGAGCCCCTCGATGAAGTGCACCTCCCACGGTGGGCGATGGAAGTCGATCGGGATCGAGTGCAGGCGCGAGACCAGGATGCCGAGCTCGCGCTCGTCGCCGGGCGAGGGTAGGGCCGACCGGCGCACGTGGTAGTCGAGGTCGACCTCGTCCTCGACCCAGGCCTGCAGCGGGTTGGCGACGAGATCGGGGAAGCGCAGGCGCAGGTTCCACGGCGAGTAGATCGGCACGTCGCCACGCAGCTCGTCGGCGATCTGGCGCAGGAACGTCGGCGGCGCGTCGGGCGGCAGCGTGAACGTCAGCATGCCGCCCACGTGCATCATCGACGCGCGCGTCTCCGCGGCCAGGAACATCGCGTCCATCACCGACAGCTTCTTGGTGGCCATTTGCCGCGTCTTGCTCCTGTCTGCATCTTCACCCGAACCGGACGCCGTTGGTTGCCACTGGTTGCGGAGAGTTCCCATCACCCGGCCCTTGGCGTCGCCCGCACGGTGGGTCCATGAAGCGAACCGCCTCCCTGTTCCTGTTCACCCCCTTCCTGTTCCTCGGCTGCGCCGAGGACGCCACCACCGCGGAGCCGGAGCCGACGCCGGTCGAGCTGCCCGAGCGCGGAACCGCGCACGTCCACACCAGCGAGGGCATCCTCGAGGTCGCCTATCACCGCGATGGTGACCACGTCATCATGCAGGGCGACATCGCGGTCCGGCTCGACGACTTCGTCGCGGCCATGATCGACCCCGCGGAGCTCGACGAGGCGATCGAGGGCGGCCGCGAACGCGCCGCCGTGCGGGCGATCGGGCGTTATCGCTGGCCGAACGCTCGGGTCCCCTTCCGCCGTGACGCCGCGCTGTCCGCGACCCAGCGGGCGGCCGTCGATGGCGCGATCGCCCACTGGGAGGCCAACACGCCGTTCCGCTTCGTCGCCCGCACCACGGAGGCCGACTTCGTGACGTTCGTGCCGGGCACCGCGGATGGAGCCTGCTGGTCGCAGGTCGGGCGCGTCGGCGGCGAGCAGACGATCCAGGTGAACAACTGCAGCCAGGGTCCGATCATCCACGAGATCGGGCACGCGGTTGGCTTCTGGCACGAGCACACCCGCTACGACCGCAACTCGTTCGTGACCGTCAACCTCGCCAACGTCGAGCCCGGGCTGGAGTACGCCTTCAACCGCTACGTCGACGAGGGTCGCGACGGCGCCGACGCCGGCGACTACGACTACGGCTCCATCATGCACTACGGCACGCACGCGTTCAGCGTGAACGGCCAGGCCACGATCACGCCGAAGCAAGCCGGCGTCACGATCGGCCAGCGCACGGGCCTCTCGCGCGGCGACATCGACGCCGCCTTCCGCCTGTCGTCGCCCGGCGGCACCTACGACACCGGCCCGAAGATCACGCTCCACGACGGGACCAACTACACCGGCACCAGCCAGTCGTTCCTCCCCGGGTACCACTCGGCCTCGGGTGGGCAGTTCGGGACCATCGGCGACAACCGGACGAGCTCGATCAAGATCCCGCCGGGCCTGATCGTCGAGGCGTGGATCGCCGGCGTCGACGATCCGCGCACCTACTTCGGCACGAGCCAGCCGTCCTTGACCTCGCCGTGGAACAACTCGATCTCGGCGATCTCCGTCGAGCGCGCGGTCACCGTGTACCGCGAGTCGAGCCAGTGGGGCGTGTCGCAGACCTTCCGCCGCGGCGAGTGGAAGGCCAGCGCCGGCCACTTCGACGTGATCGGCAACGACCAGATCAGCTCGCTCTACGTGCCGCCCGGCCTCGTCGCCGAGCTGTGCACGTCGGAGAGCGGCGGCACGTGCCAGACGTTCGAGGGCAGCGTGAACTACGTCGGCGACGCCCTCAACGACAAGACGTCGATGATCCGCGTGAAGGCCGCGGTCACGCTCTTTCAGGAGGGCAACCTCTGGGGCAACCGCAAGAGCCTGACCCCGGGCACGTACGGCTCCGGCTCGTTCGCGCCGGTCGCCAACAACGCGCTGTCGTCGCTCGTCGTGGGTGACGGCCTCATGGCCACCGTCTGCGACGGCTCCGGCGGCGCCGGCCCGTGCGAGGTCTACCGCGGCGACGTGAACTTCGTCGGCGCGGCGATGAACGACAAGGCCTCGTGGATCAAGATCGAGACCAACGTCCGACCGTGACGGGGTCGGGCGCGCACGCGGGCGCGGACTACAGCTTGATCTCGGGCACGTCGCCGCAGAGCTGCGCCTTGAGGCCCAGGTACCGCGTCGTCACCCGCTTCTGATCGATGTCGCGGTACACGCGCTCGACCTGGTCGGGCGTGATGCCGATGACCGGCGCCGCCTCGACCGGCGCCACGCCGTGGTTCCTGGCCCACAGGGCCAGGTCCATCTGCGCGTAGGGCAGCGAGAAGTAGAACTCGTCCTGTCCCTGGGCCAGCGAGTAGGTGTCGGTCGTCGGCGCGCGGTTGCAGATGTCCGCCGGGATCCCGAGGTGCCGCGCCATCGCGTACACCTGCGTCTTGTAGAGGTGCGCGATCGGCTTCACGTCGGCGAGGCCGTCGCCGCCCTTCACGTAGAAGCCCTGGTCGTACTCGAGGCGGTTGGGCGTGCCCGTGACGGCGTAGTTCAGGCGATCCGCGTGGTAGTACTCGAGCGTCTTGCGGGTGCGCTGCTTGAAGTTGGTGGCGGCGACGATCTGCAGGTACGCCTTGAGCGGCAGCCGCTGCTTCTCGACGGTGCCGTCCGGCTTCTGCACGACGACGGAGTAGACGTTGAGCTCGCCGCCCTCGAGGCCGGGCAGCACGATCTTCGACTTCCAGCCCGGGCCGAAGTCGGGGAACACCATGCGGATCGCCTCGTCGCGGCGCTGGTAGCAGCCGAAGCCCTCGAGGATCGGCGTCAGGATCTCGACCGTCGAGTCGAAGCCGAGCGTGGTCGACACCGACTGCGAGAGGCGGAGGGTCTCGCTCGACGAGTCGCGCTCCGGCATGTGGACGCCGAAGACCTTGCTCGGGCCGAGCGCCTTGACCGCGAGGCCGGCGACGCACGAGCTGTCGATGCCGCCCGAGAGCGCGACGACCAGACCGCGGCGCTTGCACTCGTGGGCGACGATGCGGCGGATCTCGCCGGCGATGCGCTGCGCCTCCACCTCGAGGTCGATGACGAGGACGTCCTTCGAGAAGGCGGCCATCTCAGCCTCCCGCCTTCTTGACCACGAAGCCGGCCAGGTTGGCCACCGAATCGAGGTTCTCGGGGACGAGCTCGTCGTCACCGACCTTGAACCCGTACTTCTCCTCGATGAACGCGACCAGCTCGAGCACGCCGGTCGAGTCGATGAGACCGGTCTCCATGAAAGAGGTGGTGGGGGCGGGGGCCTCGGCGGAGTTACCGAACAGGAAGTTGTCGACGATGAACGCGGTCACCTCGCGCTGCACGGAGGAGACGTCGGGTAGAGGCATGGGACGGAGGGTTACTCGACCGGCATTGGTAGATCAAGCAAACCCTCCCCCGCTCGAACCGGCTTCAGGTGATATCGTGGCCGTCCTCGTGTGCGGAATCGCAGGCATTGTTGACCTCCGCGGCGACCGGCCGCCGGACGTCGACGCGCTCGGCCGCATGATGGGCGCGATGACGCATCGGGGCCCCGACGAGTTCGGGCGCTACCACGATCGTCAGGCCGGCCTGGCCCACGCGCGGCTCTCGATCATCGATCTCGCCTCCGGCCAGCAACCGATGACGAACGAGGACGAGAACCTCTGGATCGTCTTCAACGGCGAGATCTTCAACTACGTCGAGCTGCGCGAGGAGCTGCTCGCGGCCGGGCACCGCTTCCGCACGAAGAGCGACACCGAGGTCATCCTCCACGCGTGGGAGGAGTGGGGCGAGGAGGCGCTCGACCGCTTCAACGGGCAGTGGGCGTTCGCGTTGTGGGACACCCGCGCACGCCGGCTCGTGCTCGCGCGCGACCGCGTCGGCGTCCGGCCGCTCTACTACGCCGAGCACGAGGGCCGCATCATCTTCGGCAGCGAGGTCAAGGTCCTGTTCGCGGGTGATCCGAGCCTGCCGCGCGGCTTCGATCCCGCGGGTATCGATCAGGTGCTCACGTTCTGGACGGTGATCGCGCCGCGCACCGTGTTCGCCGGCGTGCGCGAGCTCGAGCCCGGCCACGTGCGCATCTACGACGGCGCCGGCGGCGAAGGCGGCGTGGTCGACCGAGCGGCGTGGACGCCGCGCTACGACGGCGACTTCACCGGCTCGATCGCCGAGGCCGGCGAGGCCGTGCGCGCCGCGCTCGAGCAGGCGACCCGTCTGCGCATGCTGCGCGCCGATGTCGACGTCGGCAGCTACCTCTCGGGCGGGCTCGACAGCTCGCTCATCGCGACGATGGGGCTGGCGGCCAAGGGCTCCGGCTTCCACACGTTCTCGCTGCGCTTCGAGGACGCCGAGTACGACGAGGGCGAGTTCCAGCGGGTGATGAGCCGGCACCTCGGGACGACGCACCACGAGGTGGTCGTGTCGCGCGCCGACATCGCGCGGGTGTTTCCGACCGTCGTGTGGCACGCGGAGCGGCCGATCCTGCGCACGGCGCCGGCCCCGATGTACCTGCTCTCGCAGCTGGTGCGCGAGCACGGCATCAAGGTCGTGCTGACCGGCGAGGGCGCGGACGAGATGTTCGCGGGCTACGACATCTTCCGCGAGGCGGCGGTGCGGCGCTTCTGGGCGCGGGCGCCGCAGTCGAGGTCGCGGCCGCGGTTGCTCGACAAGCTGTACCCGTACCTGGCGCGCTCGCCGGTGGCGCAGCGGGCGATGGCGCAGGCGTTCTTCGGTCAGGGGCTCGAGCGCTGGCGCGACCCCGGCTTCGGGCACGACACGCGGTGGCGGACGACGGCGGCGGTGAAGCGCCTCCTGCGCGCCGACCTCCGCGCCGACGCGAACGCCAGCGCCGCCGCGCTGCTCGACGATCTGCCGGCCGACTTCGCGCGCTGGTCGCACCTGGCGCAGGACCAGTACATCGAGGTGCGGACGCTGCTCGGCGGCTACCTGCTGTCGGCGCAGGGCGACCGGATGCTGATGGGCAACTCGATCGAGGGGCGCTTCCCGTTCCTCGACCGCGAGGTGATCGCGCTGGCCGGACGTCTCCCCGACTCGTACAAGCTGCGCGGGCTCGATGAGAAACACGTGCTCAAGCGCCTGGGAATCGACCTGCTCCCGCCGGAGATCCTCGCTCGTCCCAAGCAACCGTACCGCGCTCCGGATGCGCTGGCCTTCGTCGGCGAGGGGGCGCCCGCGTGGATCGAGGAGATGATGAGCGCCGAGACGGCGGCGGCGGCGGGGGTGTTCGAGCCGGCGGCGGTGACGCAGCTGTGGAACAAGTGCCGGGCGAAGGCGGCCACCCCGCAGTTCTCGAACACGGACAACATGGCCGTGGTGGGGGTCCTGTCGACGCACCTCGTGTGGAATTCGCTCATCCTCGCACCCCGGGGACACCCCCCGCCGGCGTCGATCCGCACGATCATCGAACGCTGACCCGGGGCCTTGAAGGCAGGGTTTTCTGCGTGCTTAGAATTCTGCCGTGGACATCACCATGAGCATCCTCGACCTCGTGCGAATCGACATCACCGGCGTGCCGATGGTCCCGCTGTGGGCCGATGGCGACGACGACGATGACGACGGGCGCCTGTTCGGTCGCGGCGACGACGACGACGACGACGACGATGACGACGACGACGATGACGACGATGATGATGATGATGATGACGACGACGAGGATGATGACGAGGAAGAGGACGACGACGATGACGGCGACCTGTGGCGTGGCCGCAGCGGCGATGAGGTAGAGGAGGAGGAAGGGGAGGAGAAGGAGAAGGCGGACGATGACGACGATGACGACGATCTCGGCATCTCGGACGAGCCCCCGCTCTGGGCTCGCAGCGAGGATGACGACGAGGACGAGGACGAGGACGAGGACGACGACGACGACGACGACGATGACGATGACGACGATGACGACCTCGTAGATGACGACGAGGACGAGGACGACGACGACGAGGACGAGGACGACGACGAGGACGACGAGGACGACGAGGACGACGAGGACGACGACGAGGACGACGAGGACGACGACGACAAGGACGACGACGACAAGGACGAGCCCTCGCGCCGCCCGGCCAAGCCCGTGCCGGCGGGGAAGCCCGCCCCGGCGAAGCCGGCGCCCGCTGCGAAGCCGGCGGCCAAGCCCGCTGCGAAGCCGGCGGCCAAGCCGGCGGCCAAGCCGGCCGCGAAGCCGGCGGTTAAGAAGCCAGCGGCCAAGCCGGCCGCGAAGCCAGCGGCCAAGAAGCCAGCGGCCAAGCCGGCCGCGAAGAAGCCGCCTCCCAAGAAGAAGTGACGGTCGTCAGACGACGACCGTCACCAGCTTCTCGTCGAGCGTGCCCCAGCCCGCCGCCTGGCGGAAGTAGCGCAGGAACTTCGACGTCTTCGAGTCGGGGTTGTCGAGGACGAACATGTCCTTGTATTTCCCCGCCAGTGGCGCGACGAGGTTCTTGACGCACCACGCGTCGATCGCCACCGGATCGGTGCCGGCGACGACGTGGCCGACCTGCTTCGCGCAGGCCGCGTGGTGGCGCATGTCGTCGGACCCGTCGTAGCCCTCGTTCGGCGTCACCGCGACCCACTCCGCGCACGTCAGGTACAGATCGGCGCGGCGTACGTTGTTGTTCCAGTACGCGAGCGGGCCGGCCATACGCCACGTCGGATCGCGCTCCGGCTGCGGCCGGCCCGTACGTCCGAAGTAGTGCACCGACTGGTAGCCCGCGACGCGCGGGTGGTTGCCGAGCGCGCCGGCGCTCATGTCGAGCAGCCCCATCGGCGACTTGCACGCGCCGGTGAAGCCGGTCGACCCGTGCTCGTTCGCCGTCGTCATGTTGATGAACTTGAGGGCGCGGCCGTCCTTCACGAGCGCGCCGTTCTCGCGCCGCATGACGCCGTCCTTGAGATCGATCACGACCCCGGAGTGCGGGCTCGTGAAGCGTGGCCAGGTGAGCGGCGTCTGCGCATGCGCGACGCGGCTGCGGCGCAGGCGGAACACCTTCTCGAAGTCCCAGTGGTAGCCGTCGCGCGTGTCACCGGGGGCGATCGGTCCGCGGTCGTCGCCGCCGTACACGCCGTGGGTGTGCTCGGGATCGAACCAGGGCTCGTCGGCCAGATCACTGCCGCCGCCGTCGACGAGGCCGTAGAAGCTGACCGGCGCGCCGAGCCCGGCGAAGTGCGGCGCGAGGTCACCGAGCTTGTTCCAGCCCGGCACGTCGACGTTGCGCTCGCTCGGGTGGGTCCACGCGCGCGTGAGCCCGCGTGTCGGATCCTCGACCTTCCGGTCGGGGAAGCGGAAGTGCGTGTTCTCGAACACGACGACCTCGCCCTTGAACCCGGGGATCTCCAGCACGTGCTCGATGGCGCGCTTCACCGCGGCGACGTTGGTCATCCCCTGGTTCCACCACTGCGCCGACACCTTGATGACGACGACGTCATCGACGCCGACCACCTTGCTCATGCCGCCCAGCCGCGACATCACGGTGTCCACGTTGGCCGCGGGCCCGCCGCTCTTGCCGACGTAGATCGTCGTCTTGTCGCGCTCGGCGTCGTGGGGGACCAGCGGAGGCGTCGCCGAGAAGCTCGCGAGCACCGTGCGCTTGTCGATGAAGTTCCTGATCTTCTTGCGCAGGACGAAGGTCGCGGCGCCGACGCCGGCCACGGCGGCGCCGCCGCCGACGAGCACGGTGCGCCGGCTCAGACCACGCTGATTTTCGTATGACACGCGCGGACTATAGCAGCGCCGTGCTATCGACCAGCCATGAAGCAGCACGCGCTGTTCGTGATGTGCCTCGCCGCGGCGTGCGGCGGACCGACGAGGACGACCACCACGGGCAACACCGGCGGTGGGAGCGGCGCGGGCGCCGGCGGCGGCATGTCCGCCACCGAGCTCTGGACCCCGGTGATGAAGCCGGGGGCCATCTTCTCGTTCAACGACCGCGTTCCCGACAGCCCGACCGCGGAGGAGTTCACCACCGTCGAGGCCACCGTGGCGAGCGTCGCCGACGTGCCGGGTGGCAAGGCGGTGACGCTCGCGTGGACGTTCGACGGTGAGCCCGCCGGAGGGACGATGCTGCCGGTCATGATCGTCGTCACCGACGCCGAGGTTCGCTTCCAGGCCGATCCCGACCACGGCGACGCCCTGACGTGGCCGTCGTCGACCGCGGTGGCCGACGTCGACCGCGGCGACTACACGAGCTACGTCCACGACGGGATGCTCGCCGGCGAGAAGTGCTACGGCCTGGGTCCGGCCGCCGACGCCGGCGACTGCGAGGACGTCTGTTACGCCGAGGTGTGCGTGCACCCGAAGCACGGCCTCACCGGCGGCTCGGGCACGTGGTGGCCGAACTTCAGCGTGTTCCAGCGTCGCGATCTCATGAAGTAGCGCTAAAGTGCGCGCGCCATGGCGCAACAGTACGTGTACGTGATGAAGGACCTGCGCAAGATCGTCCCGCCCAAGCGGGAGATCTTGAAGGGGATCTGGTTGTCGTTCCTCCCCGGCGCGAAGATCGGGGTGCTCGGCAACAACGGCGCGGGCAAGAGCACGCTCATGCGCATCATGGCGGGCGTCGACAAGGAGATCGTCGGCGAGGCGTGGCCGGCGCCGGGGCTCAAGATCGGCTACCTGCCGCAGGAGCCGCACCTCGATCCCACGAAGGACGTTCGCGGCAACGTCGAGGAGGGCGTCGCCGAGACGCGCGCGCTGCTCACGAAGTTCGAGGAGATCTCGCTCAAGATGGGCGAGGAGATGTCCGACGACGAGATGCAGAAGCTGCTCGACCAGCAGGCGGCCCTGCAGGACCAGATCGACGCGGTCAACGGCTGGGACCTCGATCACCACCTCGACATCGCGATGGACGCGCTGCGCTGCCCCCCGGGCGATGCCGACGTCAGCAAGATCTCCGGCGGTGAGCGCCGCCGGGTTGCCCTGTGCCGCCTGCTGCTGGCGAAGCCGGACATGCTGCTCCTCGACGAGCCCACCAACCACCTCGACGCCGAGAGCGTCGAGTGGCTGGAGAAGACGCTCGAGAAGTTCGCGGGCACGGTCGTCGCCATCACCCACGACCGGTACTTCCTGGAGAACGTCGCCGAGTGGATCCTCGAGCTCGACCGCGGCGAGGGCCATCCGTTCCACGGCAACTACTCGGCCTGGCTCGACGCCAAGGCCAAGCGCCTGCACGACGAGGAGAAGCAGCAGAACGCGCGCCAGCGCATGCTCACCCGCGAGCTCGAGTGGGTGCGTAGCTCGCCCAAGGCGCGCCAGGCCAAGAGCAAGGCCCGCCTGGCCCGCTACGACGAGATGGTCGCCGAGGCCCAGTCCGAGAAGCGCGATCCCTCGCTCGAGATCGTGATCCCGCCGGGGCCGCGCCTGGGCAACGAGGTCGTGATCTTCGAGGGCGTGTCCAAGGCGTTCGGTGATCGCCTGCTGATCGACAACCTCACCTTCAAGCTGCCACGCGGCGGCATCGTCGGGGTGATCGGTCCCAACGGCGCCGGCAAGACGACGCTGTTCCGCATGATCATGGGGCTCGAGCAGCCCGACAAGGGCACGATCAAGATCGGCGAGACGGTGAAGCTCGGCTACGTCGACCAGAGCCGCGACGTGCTCGACGACAAGAAGACGGTGTTCGCCGAGATCACCGACGGCTCCGAGCAGATCAACCTGGGCGACCAGAGCATCAACTCGCGCGCCTACGTGTCGAGCTTCAACTTCCGCGGCCCCGACCAGCAGAAGTTCGTCGGCAACCTCTCGGGTGGCGAGCGCAACCGCGTGCACCTGGCCAAGATGATCCGCTCGGCGGGCAACCTCCTGCTCCTCGACGAGCCGTCGAACGATCTCGACGTCGACACGCTGCGCGCGCTCGAGGACGGCCTGATCAAGTTCCCGGGCTGCGCCGTCGTCATCAGCCACGATCGCTGGTTCCTCGACCGCATCGCGACCCACATCCTGGCGTTCGAGGGCGACAGCCACGTCGAGTGGTTCGAGGGCAACTACGTCGACTATGAGGCCGACAAGCACCGCCGGCTCGGCCACGACGCCGACCAGCCGCACCGCATCAAGTACAAGCCGATCTCGCGGTGACTCCGGCTCACGGCATCTCGACCACGAGATCCGCGAGCAGCGGACGGTGATCGCTCGCACGCTTGGCCAGCTCGGTCTCGCCGCGCATCAGCTCCATGAGCCGCACCTTGCCGCGCACGTACAGGCTGTCGAGCGGGCGGAGTGGCCCCCATGCCGGGAAGGTCCGCGGCTTGCGCTCGTGGCCACGGAAGCCCGCGGGCACCAGCAGCTCGCCGAGGTTGCCCCACACGTCGTTCAGATCGCCGCCCACGATCACCGGCGTGTCGTGGTGCAGGCCCTGGAACGGACGGCTGTCGAGGAACGTCGCCAGCTGGCGACGGCGCTCGTACTGCGCCAGGCCCAGGTGCATGTTGTAGATGTGCACCGTGCGAACGT
>ERZ761602.2010-NODE-2010-length-34002-cov-6.226795_pt1 | contig 34002 bp, 24 predicted proteins | sample MGYA00512165_ERZ761602 | MGnify/ENA primary metagenome ERZ761602 (study PRJEB28899, sample SAMN02445085) | bioreactor sludge metagenome | biome: EBPR sludge; isolation source: Thorneside wastewater treatment plant | place: Australia: Brisbane, Thorneside...
ATGTCTTGAGCCTTTTTCGACCTATGTGTGTTCACGATGTCTTGAGCCCTGACAACAAGGCGATATGGTTTCCAGTGGATTATGGCCTCAAGTTAATGGCATTTTCGGGGCGCGAAGGCAAGTGGTTCAACTTGGAGAATCGCGTTGAATACTATGCTGTGCAGGAGATCATCCTTGAGCCTAAGGGGGCGATGTTTTCCGAAGATACGATCCTTGTCGACCCCGTCATACCTAATGAGCTAGCGGGCGACATTTCTTCTGTGCGGGTTAGTGTGAGCGGCAAGGTGTACGAGCAAGGCATATCAACAGATCAGGATGCTAGTGCATATATTGACATACCAGCATCTGTCACGGGCCAGCATTAGCGGTGATAGCCACTGGCGAATCTGATAACGCACTGCAGGCCGGCAGCCCGGTGATCAACACGGGCACCAACACCGGCTGCCCGGTGCAGGACCAGCGCGGGTACAACCGGGACGCGAGTTGTGACAAGGGGGCGTTTGAGTACGGGGCCGGCGCGGCGCTGGTTGCCATGCGTGTAAGCGAAGCGACGATTACAGCTACCGGCAACAGCCTGTACTTCGTCCACACCGACCACCTGGGCAGCACCAGCGCCGTGACGAGCATCACGGGCACGGTGGTGGCGCGGCAATACTACCTGCCGTTTGGTGGGATGCGCGCTATCTCAGGCACCGTGCCCACCGACAAGGGCTTCACCGGGCAGTAAGGACAGTGCTGTGAGCAGCCGGAACACACTTTCCGCCAGTTTCTCAACGCCACAACAAGAGCGCAAGCCATCGTCTCACGCAAAAACGTGAAAACCTGTTAGAATAGCTGTCGAGGCGCCTATGACGACCCATCGAAACGTAACCGTATCGCTCCCGGTGAAGGTATTACGGCAGATCAAGCGCATTGCGGCCCGCAAACAGACGAGCGTCTCGCGGCTGTTGACACAAGCCTTGGAAGAGATGGCCGCGCGAGATGATGGCTTCGCGCGGGCTCGCGCCCGACATCTCGCCTGGCTGGAAAACGCGCCAGATCTGGGGACCCGTGGCCACAGTGCCTGGACGCGTGAGGCCCTGCATGAGCGCTGAGGCCGGTCGGCAGTTCGTAGACACCAACGTCTTGGTCTATGCGCACGACACATCGGCCGGCGACAAGCACGCGCGCGCGAAACAACTCCTGGCTGAGCTCTGGACCAACGGGAATGGCTGTTTGAGCGTTCAAGTGCTCCAGGAATTCTATGTCACGATCACTCGCAAAGTGAGCCGGCCCCTCGATCCAGAGGCGGCCCGTCAACGGGTTGAAGATCTGGGTTACTGGTTGGTGCATTCCCCCACCGCTGAGGATGTGGTGGAGGCGATCCGCCTACATCAAAGCTCGCGCCTGGCTTTCTGGGATGCCATGATTGTGACAAGCGCCAGCAAATTGGGCTGTCGCGTTGCCTGGTCAGAGGATTTGAACCCGAGTCAGAAATTGGCCGGGGTCCAAATCCTGAACCCGTTCACTTAGCGCAGTCAAGTTCGGGTGGATTGCTCTCGGTCAAAGCTCGTCGGTTGGTCGCAGGATCCGTATGTCACTTGCCGGCTGGATGCCCGTCGGGTCCGCTAGTGAAACAAGAAGATCGTAGTCATTCGGCTTCGGCCGGATGGCTACGATCTTCTTGTTTGTGGCGACTTTCCCCTCCTCTTCAGAGCACACGCGCTCACTGTCACTGGGCGCGCTCAGCGCCCGTGCTCTTTGTCACTAGCCGGCCGTTCACACCCGGTGTATATCGGACGAGGCCGGCGACTTGCTCACAGTTGGGGAGGCGTGCGAAATGTCTGAAACCATGCGCATGTGGGTCGAAATCTCGTTCAACGTCACGTACCTGATCGTCGTCTGGGGCCTGGTGGCGACAATGGCCCGGCAGCGCGCCCGGGTGGCCCCGACCGACCAGGCGCTGGCCGGCCGCTTCCTGTGGGCGTTCGCGCTGCTGGCCCTGGGCGACACCGGCCACGTCGGCTTCCGTGTGCTGGCCTACAGCCTGGGCAGCCTGGAGGCGGCCCCGATCCTGCTGGGCGTGCCCGTCAGCCTGGTAGGCCTGGGAGCACTGGCGACGGCCATCACCGTGACCGTCTTCTACGTGCTGGCCCTGGACGCCTGGCGCCTGCGCACCGGTAAGCCGCTGGGCTGGTTCGGTTACCTGCTGCTGGCCGCCGCGGTGGTCCGGCTGGTGCTGATGGCCCTGCCGCAAAACGAGTGGAGCCGGGTCGTCCCGCCGCAGCCGTGGTCCACCGTGCGCAACCTCCCACTGGTGCTGCAGGGCCTCGGCCTGGCTTACCTGATCCTGCGCGACGCGCGCGCTCAGGGCGACCGCACCTTCACCTGGATCGGCGTGAGCATCCTGGTCTCTTACGCCTGCTACCTGCCCGTCATCCTGTTCGTCCAACAGCTGCCGATAATCGGCATGCTCATGATCCCCAAGACCCTGGCCTACGTCGCCATCGCTTTCCTCGCCTACTTCGACCTGTATCACCGCCCCGCAGCCAGGCTGGCGTCCGCAGCCGACTGACACTTTTGGGAGAGCCCTGTCTCCCAATCGATCAACCAAATACAACTAACGTGGCCTGATTTGACCGAAGCCGCGATTCACAGGACAATTGCGGCAGTCCAGATTCGCGTTGCGATCACAAAACCCATTTACCGAGTCAGCCCTGGCCGGCCCGGCGCCAGCTCACGGCCTCCCGCGGCCCTGGCGATCATCGAGAGGGCGGACAGGCACGCCCCCAACCGGCCAGAACCGTTTGAAAGGCGCGATCCACGATGGAGACTCCCGCCGTCTATCTGCCCGAAGACCGCCGTCAGGCGTATGCGCGCGGCCAGGAACTCCCGGAACGCGCCGACGGATCGGCGCTGTTCGCCGATATCTCCGGCTTCACACCCCTCACCGAAATGCTGGCGCGCGCGCTCGGTCCGCGGCGCGGCGCCGAAGAACTGACGCGCTACCTCAACGGCGTCTATGACACGCTCATCGCCGAGCTGCACCGCTACGGCGGCAGTGTGATCAGCTTCAGCGGCGACGCCATCACGTGCTGGTTCAACGGCGATGACGGCCGGCGCGCCACCGCGACGGCCCTGGCGATGCAGCGCGCCATAGCTCGCTACGCCGCCCTGCCAGTGGCCGGCGGCGGAACGGTGGCCCTGGCGATGAAGGCGGCGGTAGCCACCGGGCCGGTGCGGCGGTTTGTGGTGGGCGACCCCGGCTACACGCTGCTGGATGCCGCCGCCGGCGCCACGCTGGAGCGGCTGGCTACGGCCGAGCACCACGCCGGCAAAGGCGAGGTCGTCCTGGATGCGGGCACAGCCCGGGCGCTGCAAGAACATCTGCACATCGTCGAGTGGCGCCGGGACGAGGAATTCGGTTACCGCTTCGCCGTGGTCGAGGCCCTGACCTTGTCCGTGCCTGAGAGCCCGTGGCCGCCCCTGGCGCCGGACGCCCTCTCGGAGGCCCAGGTGCGGCCCTGGCTGCTGCCGGCCGTCTACCAGCGCCTGCACACCGGCAGCGGCGAATTTCTGGCCGAGCTCCGCCCGGCCGTGGCCCTGTTCCTGCGCTTTGGCGGCATCGACTACGACCGCGACGAGGCCGCCCCCGCCAAACTAGACAGCTTCATCCAGCGCGTCGAGCAGAGCCTGTCCCGTTACAGCGGCAGCCTGCTGCAACTGACGATCGGCGACAAGGGCAGCTACCTGTACGCGGCCTTCGGCGCCCCGGTCGCGCACGAAGATGACGTGGAGCGGGCGGCGGCCGCCGCGCTGGAGCTGCGCGAGACCGCGGGCGCCTTGCCTTACCTGGGCGCCTTGCAGATCGGCCTGGCCTACGGCCGAATGCGCGTGGGCGCTTACGGCAGCACGGTGCGCCGGACCTACGGCGTGCTGGGCGACGCCGTCAACCTGGCCGCCCGCCTGATGCAAGCCGCCGGCCCCGGCCAGATCCTGGTCAGCGACGAGATCCGCACGCGCGGCGGCGCCGACTTCGTCTGGGAGCCGCTGGCCCCGATCCAGGTCAAGGGCAAGAGCGAACTGGTCGCCATCGCCCGGCTGGTGCGGGCTGCCACCCGCCGGGCCGGGTCGTCGCTGGAGGTCCTGTTCCCGTCGGCGCCGATCGGCCGGCAGGCCCTGCAGCAGACCTTTCAGAATTGCCTGGCGTCTTTATCCGCCGGCCAGGGCCAGGTGGTGCGCCTGCTGGGCGAGGCCGGCATGGGTAAGAGCCACCTGGCCGCGCACTTCTGCCGGCTGGCGCTGGCCCAGGGCGTGCGGCTGGCTCTCGGCCAAAGCCAGAGCCTGACCCAGAATACCGCCTACCTGCCCTGGCGCCAGGTCTTCCAATCGCTGCTGCAGTTGGACGAGGCCAGCGGCGAGGACGCGCTGGCCCAGCTCACCGAGCGGGTCACGAGCCAGAACCCGGACTGGGCGCTGCGCCTGCCCCTGCTGGGCGACCTGCTCAGCCTGCCGATCCCGGATAACCCGACGACGCGGGCCATGGACGGCGACCTGCGCCAGAAGTCACTGTTCTCACTGCTGGTGGAGATGGTCCAGAGCTGGGCCGCGCAGCAGCCGCTGATCCTGCTGATCGATAACGCCCAATGGCTGGACGAGGCCTCGCTGGCGTTGACCCAGACCTTGGCGCAGCAGGCCGCGGCCACGGCGCCGGTGATGGTGTTCCTGGCCCACCGCCCGCCGCTGCTGGGCAGCCCGCCGCTGCTGCGGCAGCTGGCCGAACTGCCCGGCTATACCGAACTGCGCCTGCCGGAGATGACGGCCGAAGACGTGGCCGCCCAGATCCAGCGCCAGTTGGACGGCACGCCGACGCCACTGCTGCGCGAGGTGGTCAAGGTCATGGCGCGCGGCAACCCGTTCTTCGTCCGCGAGCTGGTCGAGGCCATGCGCCAAGGTGATCAATTGACGCAGGCCGAGGCCGGGGTCTGGGATGTTTCCGAGACGCTCCTGGCGGCCTTGCGCCGGGTCGACTACGTGACCCAGGTGGAGGGCCAGTGGCAGCTGAAGCCTCAGGCCGACCTTTCCAGCGTCTCGCTGGGCGTGCCGGACTCCATCCACAAGCTGATCCTCTCCCGCCTGGACCGGCTGCCCGAGTCGCACAAGCTGACGCTTAAGGTCAGCAGCGTCCTGGGCCACTACATCGACCTGCTGCTGGTGGCCCAGGTGCACCCGGAGACCAAGGCGGTGGCCGAAATCGAGGCCGAGGCCGAGTACATGGAAGTGGAGGAAGTCATCCGCGAGGACACGCCGACCCGCAAACTGTACGCGTTCCGGCACCACACCACCCAGGAAGTGGCCTACGACACGCTGCTCTTCACCCAGCGCCAGCAACTGCACCGCGCCGTGGCCACGGCGCTGACCGAACTGGAGCCGGACGCCTATCCCCAGATCGCCCACCACGCCTACCTGGGCGAGCTGTGGCCGCTGGCGCTGCGCTACAACCTGCTGGCCGGCGAACGCGCCAAGCAGCTGTACGCCAACCAGCAGAGCATCGACTTCTTCCAGAAAGCCCTGCGCAGCGCCCAGGCGCTGCCGGAGGCCGAGACGGCCGAGCCGCGCAAACGCATCCACCTCGCCCTGGGCGAGCTGCTGGTGATGACGGACCGGCACGAGGCGGCCCGCGAGCACCTGGCGGCGGCCGTGGCGCTGGCTCAGGCCCAGGGCGATTGGGAGGCCGAGGCGCTGGCCTGCCGCTGGTATGGCCGCTCTCAGGAACTGCGCGGCGAGTACGCGGCCGCGCTGGAATGGCTGGACAAGGGTTTCGCCGTGCTCAAAGACACCGCCTCGGTGGAAGCCGCCGAGCTGTCGCTGAACGCGGCCCTGGTGAACATCCGCCAGGGCAACTACGACCAGGCCCTGGCCCTGTGCGAGCGCAGCCTGGCCGTGGCCGAGGCCCGCGACGACGGCGCCGTGCGCGCGCGCACCTACAACACCCTGGGCGTGGTCGACCGGCGGCGCGGCAACAGCCGGGCCGCCATCGAGCGCTTCACCCAATCGCTGGGCGAGTACGAGCGGCTGCAGAACGTCTACGGCCAGGCGACTTCGCACAACCTGATTGCCAACGGCGTCTTCATGCAGGACGAATGGTCGCGCGCCGACGCGCACTACCGCCGCTCGCTCGACCTGTTCATTCAGATCGGCAGCGGCTATAACCAGGTGCTCGTCAACAACAACCTGGGCGGCATCGCCCTCAAGCAGGGCCGGCTGGACGCCGCCCTCGGCTACTACCAGGGCGCGGCGCGTCTGCTGGAACAGATCGGCGGCTCACGCTGGGTGCTGGGCGCGCTGCACATGAACACGGGCCACGTCTATCTGGAGCGCGGCGACCTGGAGGCCGCCGCCGACTATCTGCAGCGGGCGGCCGACGATTTTGAGCGCGCCCAGGTGCGCGACCTGCTGCCCGAGCTGTACGGTCTGTTCGCCGAAGCGGCCCTGCGGCGCGGCGAGCTGGCGCCCGCCGCCGACCACGGGCAGCGCGCGTTGGCGCTGGCGCGCAGCCTGCGCATGCCGCGCGAGGAGGGGCACACGCTGGCTGTCCTCGGTGAGATCGCCGCCGCCCAGGGCCAGGCCGCCGAGGCCGAGCAGCACTTTGCCGACAGCCGCCGCCTCCTGGAGGCGGCCGGCGACGAGTATGAGGCGGCCCGCACCGACCTGGCCGCGGCGCGTTTCTACACCGCGCGCTCGCTGCCGGCGCTCGCCGGCGCCGCCCTGGACCGCTGCACGCCCGTCTTTACGCGGCTGGGCGCGCGCGCCGACCTGGAGGCGGCCGAGGCTTTGCGCGCTCAGTTAGGCGCCTGAACACCGCCTCACGCCCGCAACGAAAACAGGCGGACCCGTCCGGGTCCGCCTGTTCTTTTGGGGTTGGCTCAGGGCGCGGCGGCTAGGTCCCGTCGCGGGTGTCGCCCTGGCCGGGCGTGTAGTCCGTGTTGGTGTCGGTCCCCGGCCCGCCGCTGAAGAAGTCGGCGCCGGCGTTGCCGGTGAGGCGGTCATTGCCGCCCTCACCCTTCAGGCTGTCGTTGCCCTGGCCGCCGGTGAGGGTGTCATTGCCGTCGCCGCCCTCCAGGACGTCGTTGTCGAAACCGCCGTCCAGGGTGTCCCGGCCCAGACCGCCCTTGAGGCTGTCGTTGCCCAGGTTGCCCTGGAGCGCATCGTCGCCATCGCCGCCCTCCAGCAGGTCCGCGCCGTTGTTGCCCTCCAGCGTGTCGTTGCCGTTCTCGCCGTAGAGCTTGTCGTTGCCGTCCAGGCCCGTCAACTTGTCGTTGCCGTTGCCGCCGTAGACCTTGTCATCGCCCAGGCCGCCGATGAGAGTGTCGTGGTCGTTGCCGCCGTAGAGCGTGTCGTTGCCGTCATAGCCGCAGATCATGTCGTTGCCGCCCAGGCCGTTGATGGTGTCGTTGCCGCCCAGGCCCACGATGACGTCCGCGCCGGCCGTGCCGGTGATGATGTCATCGCCCGGCGTGCCGAAGATCGTGGCGTAGTTGAAGCCGTTGCAGGTGGGCTTGGCGTTCCAGGTGTAGCTGGCCGGGGTCGCGTCGACGTTGCCGGCGCCGTCCTTGGCGCGCACCTGGAAGGTGTGGCTCCCGTAGCCCACGTTGGGGTACGTCTGCGGGCTGGCGCAGGGCGACCAGGCGCCGCCGTCCAAGCGGCACTCAAAGGCCAGGCCGCCCGGCGGGGTCAGGTTATCCGAGCCCGTGAACGTGAACGTCGCCGTCACGGTGTCCGTCAACGGATCCGGCCCGCTCAGGATAACGGTCTGCGGCGGGAGCGTGTCGATCGTCCAGGCGTACCCGGCCGGGGTCGGGTCGACATCGCCAGCGCCGTCCCTGGCGCGCACCGCGAAGGTGTGGCCGCCGTTCGCCAGGCCGGTATAGGTCCGGGGGCTGCTGCATGCGCTGAATGCGCCGCCGTCCAGCGCACATTCAAACGTCAGGCTGCCGGCCGGGGTCTCCGCGTCGCTGCCGCTGAACATGAACGTGGCGGTGCTGCTGTTGCTCAGCGCGGCCGGCCCGCTGTCGATGGTCGTGTCCGGCACGGTGTTGAGATCGCAGGCATCGCCCCGGCCGTCGCCATCCGTGTCGGTCTGATCCGGGTTCGGGACCAGCGAGCAGTTGTCCGTCGTGTCGTCCACGCCGTCGCCGTCAAAGTCGGACCAGCGCGCCGGGTCTAGCGGGAAGGCGTCGCCGCTGTCCGGCACGCCGTCGCCGTCGTCGTCCAGGTCGCAGACGTCGCCCAGGCCGTCGTTGTCGAAGTCGGCCTGATCGGCGTTGGCGGCCAGCACGCAGTTGTCGGTCGCGTCCAGGACGCCGTCGTTGTCGGCGTCGAGGTCGGCAATGTCGCCGGTGCCGTCGCCGTCGCCGTCCGACCATTCCGCCGGGTTCTGCGGGAAGGCGTCGTAGACGTCGGCCACGGGGTCGTTGTCGTCGTTCGGGTCGCAGGCGTCGCCCAGGCCATCGCCGTCGGCGTCAGCCTGGTTTGAGTTGGCGATCAGCAGACAGTTGTCGGCGGTGTCGGCCACGCCGTCGCCGTCCTGATCGGTGGCGCTGGACAGCAGGCGGAAGGGCTGGCCGTGGTCCAGCACCAGCGCCACGTTGCCGGCCTCGTCCACGGCCTGGACGAAGTATTCGACCGTGCCCGCCAGGGCCGGCGCGCTGCCGCGGGCGTGGCCGTCGGCGGCCGAGTAGGTCAGATCCAGGCTGGACCAGGCGCTGACGGCGGTGCTGCGGTACAGCACCAGGACGCGATGGAGGCCGCCCGGCGAGCCGTCCGCCAGTTGGTCATCCACCTGCACGTCGAAGTCGAGGGTGGTCAGCCCGGCCGTCGCGGCCACATCCCAGATGTTGGGGGCCAGGAAGTCGGTCTCGTCGAACGGCGCCGTGTACACGATCAGGTCCAACGCGTCGTAGCGCCGCAGGAGGCCGACCGTGGGCGTGACGGTGCTGGTGGCCTGGAACTGGGCCGGGACGATCACCAGGCGCTGTTGCTGCCGGCCGCCGACCGTCAGGAAGCGGTTGAGGCTGGCCAGCGCGGTCGGATAGAGCTGCTGGTGCGGGAACAGGCCCTCGCCCGGCAGGCTCACCGCCTGGCTGATGATGTTGGTGATGACGGGATCGTAGTTGGGCGTATCCGTGAAGGCGCCGCCCGTCATCAGCACGCCGTGAGCCACGTTCGTGACCGAGCTGAAGTTGCGCGTGGTCAGCGGCAGCACCGGGCGCGCGCCGGTCAGGAGCAGGCCCGCGTTCGGGTCGCCGGTGAGGGTCTCATAGTTGCCCGGCCGCAACGGATCGTCGGAGACCGGCGCCGGATCAGTGTAGGTGAAGGTCAGCGACTGTTCCCAGGCGTCCGCGCCGGCCGGGCCGATGGCCACCGGCGGGTTGCCGCTGGTGAAGACGCTGTCACCGCCAGGGGCGGCGTCGGTCTGCACCGGCATAGCGACCTTGAGCATGGGCAGGCCGTAGAGCGTCATCTCGGCCAGCACCTTCTCGTCATAGTTGGTCAGGCCGGCCACACCCAGGCTGTTGAAGTAGCGCTGCTTGGCGCGCAGGAGCGCGGAGCCGGTGGTGGCCAGCGTGCTGGTCTGGTTCGGGACCGGGTTGTAACCGAGCTCCTGGGTGAAGTTCACGAGCAGGCGTTCGGAGTAAGCCAGCAGATCGCCGTCGCCGTAGCCGAAGCCGGTGTTGCCCAGGTAGGTGGCGCCATGGCGGGCAAAGACCTGGGCGTAGTCGGCGCCGGTGAAGGTCAGGCTGGTGGCGCCGTCCGGCATGTTCAAGCCGGAGTGACAGCCCACCGACAGGATCAACTTCCCGTCGAAGTTGGCCGTCTGGTCGAACTCGGTGGCCAGCACGTCGTTCGGGTCGTTCGGAAAGAAGCGGAAGTGGTCGAAGTGCGAGTTGAGCGAGATCAGGTCATACGCTTCGGCGTTGAAGGCCGTGGCGCGGAAGTCGTCGGCCGTCCAGGCGTTGTTGATCAGCGTGTCCACCTGGCCCTGGCCGAGGCCCTGCGCGTCCAGGGTCGACACGATCGTCTGGGCCTGGTCGATCAGGAATTCGTAGCCGGTGACCAGCGCGGTCTGCGGCGCCAGGACCGGCGCGTTGCGGAAGGTATCGATCAGCGTAGCAATCTCGCTCGGGCTCTCCACCAGCCGGCCGAGGCCGTACTGCGGCAGGTAGAGCTCGCGGCCGTCCACGCCGAAGGGCAGGCTGGCGGCGTAGTAATCATCGCTCAGGAAGTAACGCAACTCACCGGCGGCCTTCAGGGCCGGGTTGTCGTAGTATGGGTAGCGGCGCTCGTTGGCCGCCAGGGTAGTGTCCTGGATGCGGCGATGCGGGATGATCTCGTCGCCGCCGACGAGGACGATGTACTTCAGATCCGGGTAAGCCGGGATCAGGCTGTAGAGCAACGACTTGATCGTCCGCGCCACGTAGTTGGCGGCCTGCGGGTTGCCGAGGTCGGCGTCCCAGGCCGCGTAGGCGTCCACGATCTCGGGGTAAGCGCCCAGGTTGATCACGTCGCCGTTGACATTCGGGTCGGCCGCCAGCAGGTTCAGCTTGTTCACCAGATCGGCCGACGCCACCGTGTCCGTGCCGGTGTAGACCTGGTTTAGGCGGACTTCGTTGAACAGGATCAGCGTCTGCCGGCCCGGCGCCTCCGCCGGTGTGGTGAAGGTGACGACGTCGGCGACCACGATCGGCAGCGGCGTGACGGGCGTCAGGATCTCGGTCTGCAGCGTGAAGGGCTGGCCCACCGCGTCCGCGCCGTGCGCGACCACGGCCAGGAACCACGGCCCGGCCAGCTCATGCACCTTGCGGCGCACGATCTCCTCGGTCACCGGCAGGGCGCGCGCGGACACCGCCGAGAGCGTCTGCAGATTGCCAAGGTCGCCGGTGTTGTCCAGTTGGGCCGTGTTGTCCAGCTGCGCCGTGTTGTCCAGTTGGGCGGTGTTGTCCAACTGCGCGGTGTTGTCCAGTTGGGCGGTGTTGTCCAGTTGGGCCAGGTCATAGACCCGGGCGGTGTTGTCCAACTGGGCGGTGTTATCGAGCTGGGCCGTGTTATCAAGCTGGGCGGTGTTGTCCAACTGGGCGATCGGCACGATGTCGCCGACATCGCGGAGCTGGCCGTATTCCTGGTCGATCTCCGGCGCGAACAGGTACAGGTCATAGTCGGCCGCGCTGCTCAGCGTCGCGCTGATGAGCGAGCCGGGCACCGTCACTTCCAGCCGGTACCAGTTGATGTCACTGGGCGCCTGGGCGTCGCTGGCGACCGTGCCGCCGTCGGCGATGGGCTGGCTGGTCTGGCGGGTGTTGTTGCCGGCCTCCAGCGCGCCGATGTCGCAGGGCGCAGGCCGCGCCGCGCCGCGCTGGTCGTCAGCCAGGCACGTCAGGGGGTTGCCCGCGTCGATGGCCGGCGAGTCGCCCAGCAGGGCGTGGGTGAACGTCTCGCCGCCGTTGTCGCGCAGGGCGCCCAGGCGCGGGTCGCTGACCGCCGCCAGCGGGCCGCAGTCGGCGCCCGGGAATTGCAGGTTGGCGCCGCCGGCCGTCAGCGGGCGGAAGCAGTTCGGCGCGAGGCCGGCGGTGTTGTTGGCGATGATCGTGTTCTGGGCCGCCACCGTCGTGGCCAGGTCCCAGAGGAAGAGGCCGCCGCCCTCGTCCGCGGTGTTGCCGGCCACCGTCACGTTCGTCAGCGTGGCCGCGCCGGTCGTGAGCAGACCGCCGCCGATGCCGGGGCTGCCGTTGGTCCGGTTGCCGGAGATCGTGCTGTTCTCGACGGTGAGCGAGGCGCCTGCGTCGTAGATGCCGCCGCCGTCGTCGCCGGCCGCGTTGTTGATGATGGCGCTGTGCCGGACGATGGCCGTGCCGAGGTTGCTCAGGCCGCCGCCCTGCGAGCCGGCGGTGTTGAGCGTGCCGGCGAAGTTGTCGGTGAGCACCACCCGCTCGAGCAGGAGCGTGCCCTCGTTGAGCACGCCGCCGCCGGTGGTCCCGGCGACGAGGCTGTTGCCGTTTTTCACCGTCACGTCGGTCAGGGTCAGGTCGCCGCCGGCCGTGACGTGCAGCCCGCGGTCCAGCCCGGCCGCGTCGAGGATGGTGCCGGCCGCGCCGGCGCCGTTCAGGGTCAACGGCCCGGTCACGTCCAGGTCGCCGGTGAGGGCGGCGTCTTCGCCGGTGCCGGCGAGGGCCAGCGTGTAAGTGCCGGCCGGCAGGTTGAGCGTGTTGGGGCCGGCCTGGGCGTTGGCGGCGCGGATCGCCTCGCGCAGGGTGCAGTGCGTCAGGCCGCAGACGCCGTCGTTGACATCGGCCTCCACGTTCACGGTGAAGGCCGGGCCCAGCTGAGGCGACTCGCCGCCGCCGAGCGGCGCCTCCATCACCTGATAGCGCGAGAGGCTGCCGGTCGTGATCCCGTCCGCGTTGAAGCCGGCACCGGTGTTGGTGGCGTCGGTGGCCGCGCTGCCGTCGAAGCTGTAGGCCGTGGCGCCGGCCGTGACGGGCTGATAGTCCACGAACGTGCCGGCGTTGTTGACCACGTACTCGGTGAGGAGCGGCCAGGTCAGGACGTTCTCGCAGTCGATGGTGTCCGACGTGCCGTGGACGATAGTGCCGTTCAGCACGCCGCCGGGGCAGGTGTCGGCGTAGACCAGGTTGTAGCCCGGGCCGCTGTTGCTGCTCGCCAGCGCCACCGTGCCCACAGCCGGGACGCCGGCGTCGATGAGCTCCACGGTGCCGTACCACTGCTGCTCGATGTCTTGGCCGCTGGAGTTGTCGCCGATGACGTTGTCGGCCGCCAGGGTCGCGGCGTTGGCCGCGGTCGTGTCCCGCATCAGAATGCCCATGCAGGAAGCCGCAGCCGTGCAGTTGCCGTCGATCAGGTTGGCCTCACCCGCGTCGGCGCCGCCGAGGACCGGCTGCGCCAGCACGTCGTCGCCGGTCGCTGCCGGGCTCGGGCTGCCGTACAAGGGCTCCACCCAAATGCCGGTGACGCCGTTGGCCGTGATGGTATTGCCCTGCACGGTGGCCGAAGAGCCGAGCAGGCTCAGGCCGTTGCTGCCGTTGAAGCCGATGACATTGCCCTGGCCGACGCCGGGGCCGCCGATGGTTTGGCCGCCGGCCACGCTGACGCGGACGCCATCCAGGCCGTTGCCCAGGTCCAGCGTGCCGCCCAGGTCCGTGCCGATGAAGTTGCCCTGGAGGACGTTGCCCACGGAGACGTTGGCGATGGCCAGGCCGTGCTGGGCGTTGCCGCCGATCACGTTGTCCACGATGGTCTGGCCGCCATCGTCACTGAACAGATCCAGGCCGGAGCCGCCGTTGGGAATGAGGGTGGTGCCGTCCAGGCCGACGCCGATGAAGTTGTTCTGGACGGTGTTGCCGGTGGTGCCGGCGTTCTGGAACGCCACGCCGGCGTTGAGGTTGCCGGAGATGAGGTTGCGATCCGCGACCGCCGGGCCGCCCACCTGGATGCCGGTGCCGCCGCCCAGGTTTAGGCCGTTGAAGCCGTTCGGAAGCGCGGCCAGGCCGCTCGCGGTGGTGCCGATGGCGTTGCCGCGGATGAGGTTGTTGTCCGGGTTGTTGCCGTTGGCGCTGTCCAGAACGACGCCGTCGAAGGTGTTGCCGGAGATGACGTTGCCGATCACCTGATTGGACGGGGCGTTCAGGTAAACACCGTTCTGGTTGGGGTCGGCCGTCACGCCGTCGGCGGCCAGGCCGATGTAATTGCCCTGGACCACGTTGCCGGTGGCGGCCGCCCCGGAGATGATCACGCCGTCCGCGCCATTACCGGAGATCACGTTCCGGGCGCCGGCCGCGGCGCCGCCCACCGTCTGGAGGCTGGGGGCGCCGAGGAGCGCCACGCCATAGCGGGCATTGTCGGCGATCAGGTTGCCCTGGAGGACATTGCCCGAGCCGGAGTAGATCACGACGCCATCGGGCGCGTTGTTGGCGATCAGGTTGCCGTCGCCCACGCCCGTGCCGCCGATGACGAGGTTGGACGAGAAGTTGCGGACGGAGAGGCCGCCGCCGGAGCCGCCGCCGTTGTTGCCGAGCGGCGTCACGCCGTCGGCGCCCATGCCCAGGTAGTTGCCCTGGATCACGGCGCCGTCGACGCCGTCCCACACGCCCAGGCCGTCGCCATTGTTGCCCGAGATCACGTTATCGCGCACAGTGAGGCTCGTGATCGCGCTGGCATTGGGGCCATCGAAGCCGCCGGCATACACGCCGGCGAACAACTCGCCCGAGCCGTTCGGCACCGCCGCCGCCCCGGCCGCGTCCGTGCCGATGTAGTTGCCCTGGATCAGAGTGCCGTCGGTGCTGAGGCCGTGGACCCAGACGCCGGCGGTGGCGTTGCCCGAGATCACGTTGCGTTCGGCGGCGTCGGCCACGCTGTCGGCGTTGGTGCCCAGGCGGGTGTTGAGGGAGCCGCCGTCGATGCGGACGCCGAGGTTGTTGCCCAGCGCCACGGTGCCGGCCGCGTCCAGGCCGATGATGTTCCCGGCCACGACGTTGTTTGTGGGGACCTCCGGGCCGCCCAGGCCGCTCAGGTAGACGCCGTTGCCGTTGCCGGAGATCAGGTTGCCCTCGGCGGCGTCCCCGCTCCCGTCGCCGTCCGTGCCGATGAAGTTGCCGGTGGCGTTGCGCTGCACGAGGACGCCCGCGCCGGCGTTGCCCACGGCGGCGGTGCCGGCCGCATTCGTGCCGATGAAGTTCCCGTGAAGGCGGTTGTTCGCAGCGGGGCGGCCGGCGTCGCCGTCCAGCGTGATGGCGTTGCCGACGCTGCCGGAGATCAGGTTGCCGCGCAGGGTGTTGCCGCTGCCGCCGAAGATGTAGACGGCGCCGAAGAGGCTGCCGCCGCCCAACGGAGTCGTGCCGGTCGCATCCACGCCGATGTAGTTGTCCGCAATCACGTTGTTGTCCGGCGCGGAGCCGAAGTTGACGAGCTGCACCTGGGCGTCGCTGTTGCCGGCGATCAGGTTGCCCTGGATGAGGTTGCCCGTGGAGGCCTGTTGCACATAGACGCCGGCGGCGCCGTTGCCCAGGGCCGTGGTCCCGGCGGCATCTGTGCCGAGGAAATTGCACTCCACCGTGTTGCCGCCGCTGTTGGCGATATGGATGCCGTAGGCGAAGCGGTTGACGACCAGGCCGCGCACGGTGTTGCCGCCGCTGGCCAGGTCCAGCGCCAGCGCGGCGCCGGCGCTGCTGCCGTCCAGTTCGATCAGCAGGGTCGGCGGCCAGGCCGCGCAGCTCGCGCCCGGCTGAGTGCTGCCGTCGATGAGGACGGGCTCGCTGACCGCCGGCAGGGCCGTGGTCGGCGCGATGGTCTGGACCCCGGCGCCGGCGATATTGAAGTAGATGGCGTCCGGGGTTCCGCCGAGGTTGGCCGTGGCGTTGGCGTCCAGGAGAGCCTGGCGCAGCGTACCCGCGCCGCTGTCGTTGGTGTTGGTGACCGTGAACACGTTGGCGGTCTGTTCCAACGCGCCGATATCGCAGGCGGCGCCGAGCGGGCGGGCGACGCCGCGCTGGTCCGTGGCCTCGCAGGTGGCGTTGTTGCCGGCGTTCAAGGCGGCGCTGCCCGCCAGCAGAGCGTGCGTCTGGGTCGCGCCGCCGTTGTCCGCCAGCGCGCCCAGGTTGGCGGCGGCGTCCAGCAGGTCGGTGCCGGCATAGCCGCCGCCGCCGGCGCTCACGCCGATGAGGTTGTTGCCGGCGCTGGCGAGCACGCCGCTCACGTCCGTCCCAGCCGGCGCGGTGTTGCCGGCGACGAGGGTGTTACCGAGGGTGGCCGGCCCGCTGTCGGCGTTGACGAACACGCCGCCGCCGCTGGTGACGGCGGAGTTGTCCGTGATGGTCACATTGTTCAGGTCCAGCGTGCCGCTGAAGAAAGTCGCCAGGGCGCCGCCGCGGAACGCCGCGCTGTTGCCGCTCAGCGTGGAGTTGGTCAGCGAGACCGAGCCGCCGCCGTTGAAGATGGCACCGCCGTTGGCACCGCCGTTGGCCTGGTTGCCGGAGAAGGTGCTGGCGGTGATGATGACTGTGCCGCCATTGTTGTACAGACCGCCGCCGTCGCCGGTGCCGACGTTGTCCCGGACGGCGACCCCGCTGAGCGTGAGCGTGGCCGCATCGTTGTACAGGCCGCCGCCGTCAGTGCCGGAGTCGCCGTTCTCAATTGTCAGCCCCGCCAGCGCCACCGTGGCGCTGCCGCTGATGGTGAAGAGGCGGTACGACCCGCCTGAGGCGCGGCGCACCGTGAGGCGGTCGGCGCCCGGTCCGGTCAGGTTGATATCCGTAGTCAGATCCGGGAGCGCGCCGGTCAGGTCGATGACGCCGTCAACCGAGACCGTGATCGTGTCGGCGCCGCTGCCGGCCGCACAGTCGCCGCCGGTGAGCTCGGCGTCGGCGTTGGCGTTGTCAAGGGCCTCCCGCAACGTGCACAGACCGTCGCCGCTGACCGCGGAGTCGGCCAGGCTGTTCACGGTCAGGGCCGCGGCGAAGGCCGGCTGGGCGGTTTGCCCCAAGTTGACGACGAGCGATGCGAGGAGGACGAAGATCTGGAGGAGGACGAACACGGGCCGAGACCGATCAAGCTGCTGCCACACACTGCGCATACGGACCTCCAAATAGGTGGGACGCGTCGTGGTGAACTGGGGCAGCGAACCTGTTCAGAGCCTGGCCTACAAGAGGCAGCAATCAAGGCGCCCAAATTGGTACTTGGGCGCCTGCAAAGCTCGAACGGGATTCCCCACGAATCACTTTGATATGCTTTTATGACTAGCTAAAGTGCTCTCTACGTAATTCTACCCTAGCCTCCCATAATTCTCTAGTAAGAAAGAGGTCATGGCCCGTGTTAATCGGCTGTACAATCGGCGGGTTGGACTGCCGAGTCATGACGCCCGCCCCACTCTCCTACACCCTGTGCTTTCTCACGCGCGCCGACTCTGTGCTGCTGCTGCACCGGCGCCGCCCACCCAACCAGGGCCTATGGAACGGCGTCGGCGGCCGGCTGGAGGCGGACGAGCGCCCGCTGACGGGCTGCCTGCGCGAGGTGCGTGAGGAGACTGGCTACCGGCTGGCGACCGCGCGCTTTGCCGGCCTGCTCACCTGGTCCGGCTTCGAGATCGCCGACGGCGGGCTGTATCTGTTCACGGCCGAGGCGCCTGCCGGAGAACCGGCCTCGACTCCGGAGGGCGAACTGCGGTGGTGGCCGCAGCGGCAGGCGGTGACTTCACCGCTGGTGGTGTCCAACCTGCACTTCGTTCTGCCACACCTCCTCAACCAGACGCCTCCGGCTGTCTACCACATGGTTTATGCCGCTGGCCAGCTGGTGGAGAAGCGGCTCGCCCCGCTGCCGGACGACTTCGGCGCGGTCTGACCGCCAGTCCGTCGTCCGGGCGATATACTTTCGCCAGCCGGCCGCGCCTGCGCCGGTGTCCACGCCTGCCCTTCTCGTAAGCCGGTTTACCTGTCTATGCCCCCTGCCCTGTGGTGGATCCGCCGCGATCTACGCCTGCATGACAATCCGGCCCTGAGCGCTGCGCTCCGGCACGGCGCCGTTGTCCCGGTCTTCGTGATCGACCCCGCCGCGGACGGCTCGCGGTTCCATCGCCGCGCAGACCGGCGCCGCGCCTTCCTCTATGGCGGCCTGCGCGCCCTGGACGCGTCCCTGCGCCAACGCGGCGCCCGGCTCATCGTGCGCGCCGGGGAACCGCTGCCGGTCTTGCGGCAGATCGCCCAGGAGGCCGGCGCCACGGCCATCTTCGCCGAGGAGGATTTCAGCCCGTATGCCCGCCGCCGCGACGCCGCCGTGCAGGCGGCCCTGCCGCTGACGCTCACCGGCGGCCTCACCGTCCAGCCTCCCGGCCGCGTCCAGAAGGCGGCGGGCGGCCCCTATACCGTCTTCACGCCCTTCAGCCGCGCTTGGCGCGCCCTGCCCGCGCCGGCCTCGTCGGACATCCAGCCGGCGCCGGAGCGTGTGCCCTTTCCGGCGTTGGCGCTGGCCTCCGCCGAATTGCCCGCACTCAGCGCTTCACCCCTCTTCCCATCCGGCGAGGCGGAAGCGCGCCGGCGCCTGGAGCATTTCCTGGAACACGCCGCCTTCCAGTATCAGACGGGCCGCAACCTGCTCGGCTCTGACGGCACGGCGGTCCTGTCGCCGTATTTCCGGTTCGGTCTGCTCTCGGCGCGAGCGGCGGTGGTGGCGGCCCAGGCGGCGGCCGCGCGGGCCGCGGACGCGGAGGCGCGTCAGAGCGTGGAAACCTGGATCACCGAGCTGATCTGGCGCGAGTTCTATCTGCACATCCTGTATCACTTCCCGGACGTGCTGCGGACGGCTTTCAACCCCAAGCTGCGCCACATCGCCTGGCGCAACGTCCCGGCCGAGTTCGAGGCCTGGAAGCAGGGCCGGACCGGCTACCCGGTGGTGGACGCGGCCATGCGCCAACTGGCCGAGACCGGCTGGATGCACAACCGCGCGCGCATGATCGCGGCCTCGTTCTTGGTGAAGGACCTGCTCATCGATTGGCGCTGGGGAGAACAGTGGTTCATGGAGCAGTTGGTGGACGGCGATCCGGCCGCCAACAACGGCGGCTGGCAGTGGACGGCCGGCACCGGCACCGACGCGGCCCCCTACTTCCGCATCTTCAACCCGGTGCTGCAAAGCGAAAAGTTCGACCCTGACGGCCGCTATATCCGCCGCTACGTTCCGGAACTGCGGTCTGTGCCGGAGGCGCATCTGCATGCGCCGTGGCAGATGTCGCCGCTGGAGCAGCACGCCTGCGGCTGCGTGATCGGTGAGACCTATCCGGCGCCGATCGTGGACCGAGCCGTTGTGAAGGCGCGCACGCTGGCCGCCTATCAACACGCTCAGGCCCGCGCGGCTTGAGGCGGGCGGCGGCCGGTTACGGCACGACTTCTTTTAAGTAGCTCAGAAACGGCCGCAGCGCCCGGCAAGTCAGGCTGACCTGCCGCGCGAAGTCAGGCGCCAGGACCGCCTGGTCTGAAAAGCGGCGCACGACCGTGACCTGTTTCAATTGGAGCAGCGCCAGCTCCGGATGATCACGGTCATAGCCCTTGGGCGCCGTCTTCAGGCGCTCGCCCTCGATCGCGCCGAAGTTTTCCACAAAGGCCTTGGCGCGCGTGATGCGCTTGAGCGCCGCCGCGTCCGCGTGGACGGCCTGCCGAAACCCGTCCAGCTGCGCCGGCGTGGGGCTGTACAGGCCGCCCGCCACGATCGATCGGCCGCCCGGTTCGAGCCCGATGTAATAGCCATGCGCCAGGGACTTCCAGCCGCCGGGCGCGATCAGGGCCCCAAAGTTCGTTTTATAAGGCGACTTGTCCTTGGAGAAGCGGACATCCCGGTGGATGCGCGCGAGGCACTCTTTCGCCGTCAGGCCCTGCAGGCCGTCCGGCTCACGCAAGCCGTCGATCAGGCCGTCGAGGAATTGCTCAAACAGGCCGCGCGCGGCCGCGTAATCCGCGCGGTGCTCTTCGAACCAGGCCTTCTGGTTGTGCCGGCTCAGCGCCTGCAGGTAGCTCAGGATCGGTTTCAGGTCGAGTTTTGTCGGCATACGGTCGCGCTTTCTTGGGGTACTTGACAACGGCTGGCGGCGTGCTCACCGGGCCGCCTCCTTGGCGATCTCCCCGATTTGCCCAGTGGGATCTATGAAACCGGCCGCGCGCACCGCCGGCCTGGAGGTGGGCGGCGACGCGGCCTTGATCCTGGAGCGCTGACTAAGGGCTGGCGTCAAGAACGTCCAGCAGGCTGAGTGTGGCCGCCACCGCCTGGGCCTGCTGGTCGGCCCGGGGCAGCGTCGCCTCCGGGTCGTTGGGCTGGCCGGTGTAGTAGCCGAACTGCTCATGGTTGCCGCCCGCGATCTCGATATACGCGGTCGTGGCCGGCACGCGCGCCCGGGCCTCGTCGGCGATGAAGCCGGGCCGGCCGTTCTCCAGCGATCCGTATACTGAAACGACGCGCAGCGCCTGCTGCGACAGGTCACTGGCGGAATAGCTGGCCCAAAAGAATAGACCCTGGACCCGGCCCGGCCGCCTGGCCGCATATTCGGCCGCCATCGCGCCGCCCAGCGAGTGGCCGCCGATGGCCCAGTGCTCGATTTCGGGGTGGGCGGCCAGGACGGCGTCGGCGCGGTCGAGCCCGAAGAAGGCCAGGTTGAACGGCATCGGCACCACCACGGCCAGGTAACCCTGGGCCGCGAGGGCGGCCGCCGCCGGGGCGTACGCCGCCGCCGGCACTCGGCCGCCCGGGTAAAAGATCACGCCGGTGGCCGGCGCGGCATCGGCGGGCGTGAACGTCAGCCAGCCGTTGGCGTCCGAGAACTGCACGGCGCTGGTGGATTGCAGGGCGGCCGAGGCCTCCGGCAGGAGCGCGGCCGGGGTGGCCAGAAAGATGCCGCCGGCCACCAGGACCAGCAGGCCCAGACCGGCGGCCAGCAGCAGGCCGCGCGTGATAATTTTCTTAAGATTCGAGGTCATCTGTTTCCTGATTCCTGTAAACGGGTGTGATAGATTTACCGCAATCTCTTAGCTTGGACAAGACACCTTATGCTCGACTTTTCGCCTGTACGCCGCAAAGAAATCACCCTGGCCGAACTGGTCAAAGATCTGACGCGCGCTGATCTGCGCCGCCTGACGAATGAGATGGTGGACGCCCAACTGCGCCTGATCGCCGATTGCGCCGACGCCGACGTAACCTTCACACCCCAGGACCCGCACGCGCACGACGCCTCCGCCGAAACGGCCGCCGACGTCGATCTGGCCTGGACGCTGGGCCATGTCATCGTCCATGCCACGGCGTCGTCCGAAGAGGCCGCCTTCCTGGCGGCCGAGCTGGCGCGCGGCGTGACCGTCCCCGCGCATCATCGCTCCCGCTACGAAATCGATTGGCCGACAGTGACGACCCTGGCCCAGGGCCGGGCGCGCCTGGAGGAGAGCCGGCGCATGCGCCTGGCCAGCTTGGAACTGTGGCCGGACGTGCCCCACCTGGACAACGTTTATCAGATCTGGGACAACGGCCCGCGCGTCAACGCCGTCGAACGGTTTGTGCGCGGTCTGGCCCACGACGACAGCCATCTGCAGCAGATCACCGAGATCGTGAGCCAGGCGCAGTCGGCGCGGCAGCGAGCCCCGGTCGCGTGACCGTCTTCGCAGCCCACTGGCCTCCCGGGGTTCACCGCGGGAGGCTTTTTGCGTCAGCTCAGGGCAGCGTCTCCAGGAAGGCCAGCACGGTGGCGTTGAAAGCCTCCGGCGCCTCTTCCATGGGCAAATGGCCGACAGCGGGGATGACAGCCAACTGGGACTGCGGCAGCCCCGCGTGCAGGGCCTGGCCGGCCTCCAACGGGATCCACGGATCACGTTCGCCCCAGACCACCAGGGTCGGTGCCGTGATTGTGGCTAGCGGCTCCGCCAGGGTATTCCCGCCTGAGTCGCGCACGACGCCCAGCAGGGCCAGGTCCCAATCCTTGATCCGCAGAACCTTAAGATAGCCCTCTTCCACTTCCGGCGTGACGACGTCTTTGAGCGCGTACGCGCTCAACTGCAGGGCGGCCATGCGCTCGCGCGACACGAAGACGCGCAGGGCGAGTTGTCCCCAGCGTTGCAGAGGTGGAAACTCGGCCAACGCCCCCGCCAGCGGCGGCAGTCCGAACACACCGCCGCCGCGCGCCGCGTCGGGGGTGCGCACGGCGCCATCCACAAACACCAGCGCCGCCACGCGCTCCGGATGGCGCTGCGCCACATGCGCGATGACACTACCTCCCAGGCTGTGCCCCACCAACACGGCCCGGTCAATGCCCACGGCCGTCATCACCGCCGCCACGAAGTCGGCCTGAGCGGGGTGGGTGTAATCCCAAGTGAAGCGCTTGTCGGACAGCCCGAAGCCGGGCAGATCCAGGGCCAGGACGCGGTAACCGGCCGCGGCCAGCGCGGGCACAGTGGCACGCCAGGAATAGGTCAGACCGCCAAAGCCATGCACCAAGACGACCGCCGGCCCAGCGGCGGGGCCGGCCTCCTGGATGAACGTGCGCGTGCCGGCCGCTTCCAAGAATCGCCCGTCCGCGGGCGCCAAGGCCTCCGGCGCCAGATCGGGCTGGGCCGGCAGCGGGATCAGGTAAGGTCCGACCAGAACCAAGAGCAAGGCGGCGGCCAGGGCCGCCAGCCCAATACGCAACCATTTAGGCATAGGGGAGTCTTACGATCCAGTGAGCGCGGCGCCCGTCAGCGGGCCGCCTTGAGCAACAACTGGCTGACTGCGTCGGCCGCCAGCATGCCGGACACGGCGGCGCCCTCCACGCGCGGCTCGCCGAAGGCATCGCCGGCAAAAGCCAGCGGCGGCACGCCTTCGGCCAGGAGGAACTGGCGCGGGTGGACCACCGCCGGCAGCGCGTAACGCCACCGCTTCAACTGCATCTCCTGCACCGTGGCGTCGCCCAGCCACGGCCGCACTTCCTCCAACAGCTCGGCCAGCACATCGGCGTCGCGCGCCTGATAGCGCTCCTGGCTGTACGCGGAGCTGCCGTGCACGGTCAGCACGGTGGCGCCGCCCGACACGCCTTTGCGGTGGTTGTCCGCGGCCCAGCTGACCTTGGCCGAGATGGCCTGCATGGCTCCCGGCTCGGGAAACTGCGCCGGCCGATCCAGCCAGTACAGGCCGGCCAGACAGGGCGCATATTCCACGCGGCGCAGGGCCTCCAGGTCACCGGCCATCATCGGCGCCCGGCCGGTCTCGATCAGGGTCAAGGATTGCGGCACCGGCGCCGTGAGCAGCGCGGCGCGGCAGGCGTAGATCCGGCCTTCGGTGTCGGTGACCTGCCAGCCATCGCGCACCGGCGAGACACCGCTGATCTTGACGTTGACGTGGACAGGCAGATCGCGGCCGAGGTCCTTGGCCAAGGCGTTCATGCCGCCGCTGACGGCGTAACGCGGATGGTTGTCCGGCTCGGCCGGCCCGGCCGGTGTGGCCCAGCCGCGCGACCAGGTGAAGACTAGGCCGCGCTCGGTCCAGTCGATTACACGGGCCCGAAATGCCCCGGTGCGGACGGTGAAAAACTGGGCGCCCGTGTCGGCCTGGCCGGGCCCGATCCGGCGCGTCGCCAGCCGGCCGCCCACGCTGCGGCCTTTGTCAACGACGAGGATCGAGAAGCCTTTTTTGCGGAGCTCGTGGGCGGCCATCAAGCCGGCCAGGCCGGCGCCTACAATCAAGACGTCCATCGGTTGTGGGTGCGGCAGTGTGGTCGGCCGGTGCGGCGCCCTACGAGTTGTGCGCCGCGGGCTGGGCCGGAAGATGGAAACGATGTCGACCGGGCTTCCATTGTAGCACCGAAGCAGCCACGCGCAGCGCGCCAACGGTGACGCCGGCCGTCGATTGGCCCGGAAAAACAGAGTCGCCGACCAGCCACACGTTGGGCAGGCCTACGCCCGGCCCGCGGGCGGCCAGAAGCGAGGTCTGCGGAAAGCCGCCGACCATACCGCCCGGCCGGCGCGTGAAGTACTCGAACGTGCCGGGTGTGCCGGCCAGGCTGAAGCGGATCGCGCCGCGCAGCCCCGGCAACGCCCGCTCCGCCGCCGCCACCAGCCGCTCGCGATACTCGGTCTTGCGGTCCTCGTGCGCGGCCGGGTCGCCGACTTGGAGCGCCTGCCACGGCGCGCTGGCGGTGTGCGTGGACAGCGTTGCGGCGCGCTGGCCGGCGGGTGCCCGCGTCGGGTCGTCCCGATCCGACAGTGAGATGAAGACGGAGTTGCCTTCGCCCAGGGGACGCGCCGGATCGACGATGACCTGATGATGATCCGGCCCGCCGGCCGGCAGGGCCGCCGCGTCCAGGCCGAGGTAGAGCGTGAAGGCGCCCCAGGTCGCCGGGCGCCGTTGGACTTCGCGCCGCAGCGCCGCCGGCGCGGCCTCGCCCAGCAGCGCCCGCAGCGCCCACGGCGTCACGTTGGCGATGACGGCGTCGGCGGCCAGCCGCTGTCCGCGCGCCGTCTGCACGCCCACGGCCCGGCCGTGCGCCACCTCGAGCTGGGTCACCGGTTGGCGGAAGAGGACTTCGCCGCCGTGGCGCCGGATCCAGTCCGTCAGGGTTTGCGCCAGGCCGCCGATCCCGCCGCGCACATGGTTCACGCCGCGGCGCGGCAGGTCGAGGGCCGCGCTGCCATACAGGGCGTGCGCGTGCGCGGCCGTCGTCTGGGCCGAGATCAGGAGTTGGGCGTCCAGGAACAGGCGGAAGGCCGGGTCACGGCCGGCCGCTCCGGCGAGATCAGCCACCGTCTGGAAGAGGTACGGACCGGCCAAGAGAGTCTGCGGGCGCAAAGCCAGCGCCAGGGCAGCCGCGTCGCCGGGAGATTCCGGCGGCCAGGGGAAATGGCGGCCGGCGATGTCCCAGGCGATCTCGGCCAGTTGTTCCTGGCGGCGCCAGAAGGTCTCGGCGCCGGGGAAGGCCGCGCCCCGCTCCTGGCGCCAGCGCTCCGGGTCCGCCCACTGGGTCACGCTGCGGTCCGGCAGGTGGGTCACCCAGGCCGGATCAACGGCCCGCACCGGCCAATCCAGTCCCAGGCGTTCGGCCAGACGGGCGTGGGGGCCGCCGGGGGAGAAACCGCCGGCCAGAGTCGCGCCAGCGTCGAAGCGATAGCCCTGATGGAAGAAGGTGCCGGCGCAGCCGCCCGGATACACGTGCGCTTCCAGCACCGTGACCCGACAGCCGGCTTTAAGCAGGGCGGCGGCGGCGCTCAGACCGCCCACGCCGGCCCCGATGACGATGACGTGCATGGCCGCGCCTCACCGCTCCAATGAGCGCCGCGTCACCCAGCTGCGATACGCGAACAGGAAACGCAAGCCCGGTTCCGAAAACAACAGCCGGGTCAGCACGCCCGGCCAGCCGTCGGCGTGCTCATACTCGATGTCGTCCACCACCCGGGTCGTCGCCGTCTCATCCACCGCTTCAAAGCGGTGCGTGTGCCGCCAGCGTTGCAGCGGGCCGCGCGTCTGGACATCGGTGAAGCCGTGCAGGACATCGACGTTGGAGTGCACGGCCTGCCAGCGCAGCGGCAACGGCCCGAACCAGAGCGTGAACTCAGCCACCGAGCCTTCGGCCAGCGGCTCCACGCGCTGGAGCTGGACGAAGAGCGGCGGCGGCGACAGGCGCTTGAGCGCGCGGGTGTCGTGGTGAAATTGCGCCACCGCCGCCAACGGCGCGCGCACCGTAAACTCATACTCGAAGACGGGCATTGGTCGGGGTCACCCAGCCGGGTCGCGGCGCCAAGCGCGCACGACCGCCAGGATATCCGCGAAGGCCGGATGGTCGCCCGCGTACTCGTCATAGTCGGCGAAGCGGATCACGCCCTGCTGATCCACCACGAAGACGCCGCCCAGCATGTAGGCGTTGCCGGTGGTCTCGCCCTGCCGCGCTCCGCCCGCCGCGGCGCGCGCGCCGGCGGCGAAGACCTGCGGGCCGACCAGCTGCAGCAGGCCGCCTTCCTTCAGGCCGAAGGCCCGATAGGCCTCCAGGGTCTTGTTGCACAAGCAGGTGACGCTGGGCGCCAGGGTCCCGCAGTAACGCTGGGCGTGCTTGGGCTCGCCGATGCCCACCGCCGCCAGCGCCAGTCCGGCGGCGTTGATTTCGTCCTTATGCTGCTCCAACTGAGCAAGCCATTCGCGGCAGAACATTCAGCCGAAGTGACGCAGGAAGCTCAACAGCACCGGGCCGTCCTGCCAAAGCCGGCTGAGCCGGTAGGGTTGGCCCTGGGCATCCAGCACGGTCGCGTCCGGCGCCGGGCTGCCCACCTGGAGACGTTTTGTCATAGCTGGGTATCCTTGTACGCGGGCCTCAGAGAGCGCCCCGCATGAGCTCTTCGACGCTGCCGACCATCGCGCCTGGCGCCGCGTTGAGGTGAATCCAGTCAGCCGGCAGCAAGGTCGATTGGTGGTCGATGGCCTGGCCGCCGACGACGACGCGCGGCTGCGGAGCCGGGAAGCGGCGGATGATCTCGGGCAGGGCCGCCAGGCCGGCGGCGGCCTCGGGCCGCGTAGCCGTGAACAGCAGCAGGCGCGGCCGCAGCGCGCCAATGGCCTCATCCAGGCGCTCCAACATGAGGTTGGGGCCGAGGTAGCGCACATCCCAGCCGCGCCATCGCAGCATCACCACCAGCATCAACAAGCCGATCTCGTGATGCTCGCCCGGCGCGCAGGCGGCCACAATCAGACCCGGCCGCGAGGGCACGCCCGCCGCCGCAAACATGCTCTGCAGATGCCGCAGACAGAATTGGGTGGCGAAGTGCTCCACCGCCACCGGCAATTCCCCGCGATGCCAGCGCTCGCCCACATCCACCAGCGCCGGATTGACCACCTCCAACAGGACGCGGTCGATTGGATACAGGCTGAACGCCAGCCGCAGCGTCTCCGCGGCGAGGCTTTCGTCCAGGACCATCCAGGCCTGCACGCACCGGTCGGCCAGATTGGGGGGCGAGGCCGGCTGCTCGGCGGCCGCTTCGCGCCGCAGGGTGACGGCCGGATCGTTGCCGGCCGACCGCAGGTCAGCCAGATAACGCGCGGCGCGGCTGATGCTCATCCCAGTTTCGGTCTGGGCCTTGAGCCAGCGCAGCGTGCGGATGTCGTATTCCGAATACAGGCGATAGCCCTGGCTGCCGCGCTGCGGGCTGGGCAGGCCATAGCGCCGTTCCCAGGCGCGCAGCGTCACCGGCGAGATCCCCACCAGGTGGGAGACCGCCTTGACATTGTACTTGGGCGACTGATCGCCATGTTCGTGGGGCGTGATCTGATTAAGCACAAGGCAACTATAGCGCCTTGTACAATATTTTGACCACTCCTTGTACAATGTTTACTGCAGAACCGGCGGCTCAGGCACCCAGCAGTTGGCGGATGCGGGTGATGGCCTCTGGCAGGGTTTCACCCAGGAAGAGGCCCGGGGTCGTCTCGCGCAGGGCGGGTTTGAGGTTGAAGACGCGACCGCCAAAGCCGAACTTCGGGCGCGGCCGCAGGGCGGCCAGACCGGCATACACGCGCCCGAGCTCACGGGTGGACTGCTCCGAGCTGGCCGAAAGGCAAATCAGCGCGGGCCGCTCCTGGCGGGCGTATTCCAGCAGATCGTCGACGTTGACGTCCTGCCCCAGGAACTCCACCCGGTAGCCTTCCCGACGCAGCAGCAGCGCCAGCATCAGGCCGCCAATATCGTGCAGCTCCTGTGGGGCGCAGCCCACCAGCACCCGTGCGGCCGAACGCGGGATGGGCTGGGACTGAAAGAGCGTCATCAGCCGGCCGCGCAGAAAGTTGCTGGCGAAATGCTCGGTGGTAATGCGGATATGGCCGCGCTGCCAGGCGTCGCCGATCGCTACCAGGCACGGCGTCATCACCTCGGTCGCCACGGTGCGCATGTCGCAGGTGGCATGCGCCTGGCCCAGAACCAGGGCCGCCGTCGCCTCATCGTGCGCGACCAAGGCGTTATACAGGCGCATGGCATACTCGGCCGGCGCGGCCGCAGACCCATCCGGCGGCATCACCTTTGGCAGCTGCGGCACCGGCTCCGGCCAGTGGCCGGAACGCCGGATCTCGGCCAATTCAGTGGCGGCCGTGCTGATGGGCAGGCCGCCGTCGACGCGGTGCTTGAGCCAGCGCAGCAGCGCCAGGTCACGCTCGGAATACAAGCGGTAATTGCTGCGCGTGCGGTGCGGCCGCAGCAGGCGGTAGCGCCGCTCCCAGGCGCGCAGCGTCACCGGGCGGATACCGGTCTCCAAGCAGACTGCTTTGATGTTGTACTTGGGGGAATCGGGCAGCTCGCCAATGGAGGCCGCCGGGGTTGTGGAGACGCTGTCACTCATACCGCTGGATTACCTCACCCACAGGATGCCGGACCACCTGATTATACAACAGCCCGATTTGTCAAGTGCAGTGTACAAGCCTGGGAGCTGGCCCGCCGGCCCGCACCCGCCGCGGGTTTTGCGAAAGGCCGCGCGTCCGCTAGAATTGCCGGCGGCCCTAAGGAGGCGTCATGTCCGCTGTCTCGCCCGTCGCCAATAAGCTCACGCACCCCTGGATGCGCCTGCTGCTCTGGGTGGCCGCGGCGCTGGTCTTCATCGCTGGCGTCCAGCTCTTCGTGCTGTCGGAGCAGACGGAACGTTTCTTTGCCTGGACGATCAAAAACCCGCTGACGGCGGCGTTCCTGGGCGCCGCCTACTGGACCAGCTGCGTGCTGGAAGGGATGGCCGCCCGCGAGCGACTCTGGGCGCGCGCCCGGATCGCGGTGCCGGCGGTGCTGCTCTTCACGGCGCTGACGCTGACGGCCAGCCTCTTGCACCTGGACCAGTTCCATCTGGGCTCCGGCTTCGCGCCTGAGACCACCCTGCTCACCTGGACTTGGCTGGCGATCTACGCGCTGGTGCCGCCGGCCCTGCTGGCGCTGCTGCTCTTCCAGGCGCAGTTGCCGGGCGGCGATCCGCCGGTCGCCACGCGCATTCCCACGACCGTGCGCGTGGTCATCAGCGCCCAGGCCGCGGTGCTCGTCTCCATCGGCGCGATGTTGTTCGCGCTGCCGCAGGCGACGCTGGCCGTCTGGCCGTGGCCGCTGACGCCGCTGGCCGCCCGCGCCGTGGGCGCCTGGCTGCTGGGGCTGGGCATCGCCGCCGCTCAGGTGATGCTCGAAAACGAATGGGCGCGCGCCCGTCCTGTCGCGGCCAGCTGCGTGGCGTTCAGCCTGCTGCAGGCGCTGGCTTTGGCGCGTTACCCCCAGACCGTCCACTGGGCCTCCGGCTCCGCCTGGTTCTACCTGGCCTTCCTGGCCAGCCTGCTGATCCTGGGCGTCGCCGGCTGGCTGGCCGGCCGCCGGCCCGGAGCCGCCGCGTGAGCGATCCCGCCCCCGCCTCGGCGGTCGCGCCCACGTTGGCCGGGCTGCGCGAGATCGCGCGCGCCCTGTCGGCGGCCTGGGATCTGGATACCACCCTCGACCTGATCGCGCACCGGACCACCCAGGTGATGCAGGTGGATTCGTGCTCGATCTATCTGCTCGACCCGGCCGGCGCCACGCTGTGGCTGCGCGCCTCCACCGGGCTGGCCAAGCAGGCGCTCGGCCTCGGCTCGCTGCGCATGGGGCAGGGCCTCACCGGCTGGGCCGCGCAGCACGGGCAGCCGGTGGCGGTGCGCGAGGCGCAGGCCGACCCGCGTTTCCACTGGGTGCCGTGGACGGAGGAGGAGAAGTTCTGCTCCTTGCTGGCCGTGCCGCTGATCAACCGCGAACGCGTGCTCGGGGCCATGAACATGCAGACGCGCGCGCCGCGCACCTTCACCCCGGACGAAATCGAGGTCGGGGCGCTGATCAGCGATCTGGCGGCCGGCGCCCTGGATCGCGCCCTGCTCTACGACCACATGAACCGCCAGATCACCGAACTGGGCACCCTGGCGCGCGTCAGCGAGACCGTCAACTCGCCGCTCTACCTGGACGATATGCTCAACCTGGTAGTGGAGATGGCGGCCAAGGTGATGGGCACGCCGGTCTGCACGCTGCGCCTGCTGGACGAGGCCCAGGACGAACTGGTGGTCCGCGCCGCGCAGAGCGCCATCGGCCACTACGAGCGCAAGCCCCCGCTCAAACGGCACGAGGGCATCGACGGCGTGGTGGTGCAGGAGAAGCGGCCGGTGGCCGTACCAGACCTGCGGGCCGACCCGCGTTTCCCGTTCCAGGCCGCCGCCCGGCGGGAGGGCCTGGTCTCCATGCTGGCCGTCCCCCTGATCGTGCGCGAGCGCGTCATCGGCGTCCTGAACTGCTTCACCACCGAGCCGCACCACTTCAGCGAGGCCGAGATCGCGCTCTTCTCGACTCTGGCCAACCAGACCGCACTGGCTATCGAGAACGCCCAATTGGCCACCAACGCCGCCGTCGTCCGCGAGATGCACCATCGCGTGCGCAACAACCTGCAGACCGTGGCCATGCTGCTGCGGCTGCAGGCCAGCCAGAACGCCGGCCTGAGCCCGCAGGACGCCACCGCGGCCATGCACACGGCCGTCAACCGCATCCAGAGCATCGCGGCCGTGCACGAGGTGCTGGCCCAGGAAGGCTACCGGCTGGTGGATGTGCGCGAAGTGGCCGAGCGCCTGGTGCCGCTGACGGCGCAGAGCCTGCCGCGCCCGGATCTGCACGTGGCGATCCGCGTGGAAGGCGAGCCCGTGGTGCTGCCCTCCCGGGCCGCCACATCGCTCTCGCTCGTCATTAACGAGCTGCTGCAGAACGCCCTGGAGCACGCCTTTGTCGGCCGCGCCGAGGGCACCGTCACCATCATCCTCGGGCACACCCCGGACGGCGTTGTGGTCGAAGTGGCCGACGACGGCGTCGGCCTGCCGGAGGCGGTGCCGCCCAGCCTGGGGCTCGAAATCGTCGAGTCGCTCGTGCGGGATGACCTGCAAGGCCAGCTGGAATTCCGCCGGCGCGAGCCGCCCGAGGCCGGGACCGTGGCCATCATCCGCCTGCCCCTGCCCGAGCGCCTGGACGTCGAGTGAAGGAGCCCATGTCCGAACGCCTCCGCATCCTGGTTGCCGAAGACGAGACGATCATCCGCCTGGGGCTGCGCACCATGCTCACCCAGATGGGTCATGAAGTCCTGTTGGCCGCCAACGGCCGCGACGCCCTGAACCTGGTGCGCGCTGCGCACCCGGACCTGGCCCTGCTGGACATCCGCATGCCGCTGACCGACGGCCTGGAAGCGGCGCGCGTCATCGCGCGCAAGCACCCCATGCCCATTCTGATCCTGACCGCCTACAGCGACCGGGAGCTGATCGATCGCGCCGCCGAACTGCCGATCCAGGGCTATCTGATCAAGCCCGTGGACGAGCGCGACCTGGCCGCCGCCATCACCGTGGCGCACCGGCGCTTCGCGGAGGCGCAGGCCGCGACCCGGCAATTGGCCGAGCTCCAGGAGACGCTCGAGACGCGCAAGCTGATCGAACGCGCCAAGGGGGTGCTGATGCAGCGCGGCCACAGCGAGGACGAGGCCTACCACTGGCTGCAGCGGCGCGCCCGCGAGGAGCGGCTGAGCATGCGCCAGGTGGCCGAAGCCGTCCTGGCCGAGGTCCGCTAGGCCCGCTCCATCCCCACCGGTAGCGCTGCTTGGCAACCCACACCCGATGCGCCTTGCCCGGGTCACGCATTGACAGGGCCTCCCCGCCTCCGCTATAGTCAGCGCCAGCCCCCGGGCCGAGGCCGTCGCCGCAGGAGAGACCGCGCCTGGGCGTCTTTTTTTTCGCCTCGGCCGGGCGGGATGTCCATCCATGGAGCGTAGCCCTCACCCCCCAACGTCCCCGGCCGTCCACTGGGCGCCGTTTGAACTGGTCATCTTCGACTGCGACAGCACGTTGTGCGCGGTGGAAGGCATCGACGAACTGGCCGGCTGGGTCGGCAAGCAGGCCGAGGTGGCCGCGCTGACCGCTCAGGCCATGAGCGGCGAACTGCCCCTGGAAGCCGTGTACAGCCGGCGCCTGGAATTGCTCAACCCCACCCGCGAACATGTGCGCCGCCTGGCCCGGCTCTACCAGGACAGCCTGCTGCCGGACGCGCGCGCCGTCCTGGACATGCTGCGCGCCTTGGGCCGCACGGTGTTCATCGTCAGCGGCGGCCTGGCGGAGGGCGTGCGCGATTTCGGCCAGTGGCTGGGCCTGCCCCCGGAGAATGTCTTTGCCGTGGAGTTGGAATACAACCAACTGGCCGGCCGCTGGTGGGAGGCCTGGAAACACCCGGGCGGCCGCAATCCGGACGAGCGCTACCTGGCCCACGACGGCGGCCCGCTCACCGTCGGGCGCGGCAAAGCCGACGTGATCCACAAGCTGCGCCGCCGCTACCGCGGTCGCGCTCTGCTGGTCGGGGACGGCGTCTCCGATCTGGAGGCCAGCCAGACCGTGGACCTGTTCGTCGGTTTCGGCGGCGTCATCGCGCGCGAGCGCGTGCGCGCCGCGGCCCCGGTCTACATCCACGTCCCGGAGCTGGCGCCGGTTCTGCCGTTGGCCCTGGCGCGGCCGGCCGTGCCCGCCGAGGCGGCCGGCCTCTACGCCCGCGGCGTTGAACTGCTGGCCGGCGACGCCGTCACCTTTCGCGATCCGTCCGCCCGCGCCGGCCTGTGGCAGCGTCTGAGGCCGGCATGAGCGCCGCGCAGTGGTGGCGCGTCCTGGTGACGGACCCTCTGCCCGAGGAGGGCCTGGCCCGCCTGCGCGCCGCCGCCGACCTGGTCACCGATTACCGGCCGCTGCATGGCCCGGCGCTGCTGGCCGCCATCGGCGAGTACGACGCCCTGATCGTGCGCTCAGGCACGGCCGTGGACCGGCTGCTGCTGGAACGCGGCGAGCGTTTGAAGATCGTCGGGCGCGCGGGCGTCAACGTCGACAACATCGACGTGGCCGCCGCCACCGAACGCGGCATCATGGTGATGAACACGCCCGAGGCCGTGAGCGTGGCCGCCGCCGAGCACACGCTGGCCTTGCTGCTGGCGCTGTGCCGGCGCCTCCCGGCCGCCGACGCCTCGGTCAGGCGCGGCGAGTGGCGGCGCGGCTTGTTCCTGGGCCAGCAGTTGTCTGGCCTGACGCTGGGCCTGGTCGGCTTTGGCCGCGTGGGACGCCTGGTGGCCGAACGGGCGCGCGCCTTCGGCCTGAACGTGCTGGCCTTCGATCCGTACGTGGATGACGACCTGGCCCGGCGCGCGGACGTCACGCTCGTCACGCTGGACGAGCTGTTGGCCCGCGCCGACATCGTCAGTGTGCACGCCGCCGTCCGCGACGCCGCCGCCCCCCTGCTGGGCGCGGTGGAGCTGAGCCAGCTGCGGCCTGGCGCCCTGCTGGTGAACACGGCCCGCGGCGCGCTCGTGGATGAGGCCGCGCTGCTGCAGGCCTTAACCAGTGGACGCCTGGGCGGGGCGGCGCTGGACGTGTTTGCGGCTGAGCCGCCCGGCCGTTCGCCGCTGTTCGACCTCCCCAACGTGGTCGTCAGCCCGCACCTGGGCGCCAGCACGCTCGAAGCCCAGCGCGCCGTAGCCGTGCAGATCGCCGAACAGGTCAGCGAGGCGCTGCGCGGCCAGAACTACCGCAATGTCGTCAACCTGCCGTTTATGGCCGGACCGGATTTCCGCCTGGCGCGCCCGTATCTGGAACTGGCCGAAAAGCTTGGGGCTTTGCAGGCCCAGTTGGCCGATGGGCCGATTACGCGCGTGGAAGTGGAAACGCGCGGCGAAGGCCTGGCGGAGTTGATCAAGCCCATCGCCGTAGCGCTATTGACGGGCCTGTTGCGCCGCACGCTGACCGAGCCCGTCAACTACGTCAACGCGCCGGCCTTAGCCGCTGAGCACGGCCTGGCCATCACCCAGGCGCGCGGTCTGCCGCTGGTGGACTACCCCAACCTGCTGTCCTGCCGCGTCACCTGGGACTCCGGCCAGCGCCTGGCGGCCGGAACCTTGTTCGGCGGCAGCGACGCCCGCCTGGTGCAGATGGATGGGACCCGGCTGGATGCGCGGCCGGAGGGGCATGCGCTGGTCATGACCAGCCGGGATGTGCCCGGCGTCATCGGCAGCGTGGGGACGCTGCTGGCGCAGTTCGCGGTTAACGTCGCCGAATGGCGGCTGGGCCGCGATGCGCCCGGCGGCACGGCGCTGTCTTTCATCAATCTAGACGACGCACCGCCCGCCGCCGCCCTGGACGCGATTCAGGCCCTGCCCCAGGTCATCCACGCCCGCGCCATCCGCCTGTAGCTGGCGGCCGGCGCCCTCTCATCGCCGCAACACGAACGCGAACGGCCGCTGATTGGGGCGGCTCAGCGCGTCGTTGCCATCGCGCACGAAGACCTTCCAGTAGTAGGCGCCAGCCGGCAGCGGCGGCGTCTGCCAGCACGTGCCGCTGATCCAGCCGCTGTCAGCGTGCTGCGGGCCGACGGCCACCACGCGGTAGCGATAGGCCTCCGTCTGGGTGCCGCGGTCGGCGGCGACGCGCCAGCACAGGCGCGGCGGGGCC
>ERZ761602.2011-NODE-2011-length-34001-cov-5.650710_pt1 | contig 34001 bp, 26 predicted proteins | sample MGYA00512165_ERZ761602 | MGnify/ENA primary metagenome ERZ761602 (study PRJEB28899, sample SAMN02445085) | bioreactor sludge metagenome | biome: EBPR sludge; isolation source: Thorneside wastewater treatment plant | place: Australia: Brisbane, Thorneside...
GCGCTTCGACACACAAACAACAATAAGACGAAAGCAGCGGAACTCCTGGGCCTGAGTCGACGAGCTCTCATCTATAAAGTGCAAGAGTACAAACTCGATGTGCATTTGGCCCCTGAGGAAATTGCGGAGGCAGAGAAAGAATGATTCTCATCGACGGAAATGCCACGTCGAAAAAGCGCCTCACAGAGCTCAAAGCCAAAGTGGAAGCTCGCTTTCATCGCGATGGAAAGCGCCCTGGACTAGCGGTCGTAAGGATCGGGGAAGATCCCGCCTCAAAGATCTACGTCGGAAAGAAAATCAAAACGTGTCACGACGTCGGCGTGTATTCACTTGAAAAGCATTATCCAGCAACCATTTCGGAAAAGGATGTTCTCGCTCTCATTGAAGAATTGAACGCCAATCCCCTTGTGCACGGAATTCTCGTGCAACTCCCGCTTCCGAAGCATATTTCGGCCGACAAGATTTTAAATGCAGTGGCCCCGGAAAAGGACGTGGATGGTTTTCATCCACTCAATCAGGGAATGCTGTTCATAGGACAGCCTACTTTTGTGGCGTGTACACCTCTTGGCATCATGAATCTCTTACGAGAGTACGAGATTGAAATTTCGGGAAAGCGCGCTGTCGTTGTGGGGAGATCCCGCATCGTGGGTCGACCCATTTCCGTGTTGCTTGATCAAGCGGGAGCAACCGTGACCGTCGTTCACTCTCAAACAAAGGATCGCCATACTCTTTTGAAGCAGGCCGAAATTATTGTCGCAGCGGTGGGCAAACCGCATTTCGTTACTTCGGAAGATGTGAGAGAGGGCGCAGTGGTAATTGACGTTGGGATTAATCGCTTGGAGTCGGGAAAGATTGTCGGAGATGTAGATTTTGAGGCAGTTTCCAAGCGGGCCTCGGCCATTACCCCCGTTCCCGGGGGTGTCGGCCCTATGACCATCTGCTCTCTTCTCGAGAATACATGGAAAAGCTTTGAATTAAATTAGGGACAGTATACGTTTTTCCGATTTGAAATAGGAAATACGTATACTGTCCCCCATTTTCGGATAAGGAGATGACATCATGCTAAAAATGACTTCGTGGTTTGCAATTTCGACATTGGCAATTTTTCTGTGTGGATGCGGTGACCGCGACGACAAAGCTCACAATTTATTCGAACGCGATTACGCCACCACTTTCAAAGGCAAGCCAACGGTTGTGATCACCCCCTCTAAGCTCAATGGTGTTTGGGAGCGCCTTCAGAACCCTGAGAATATCGTCGTCCGAGTAGAAATTAGCAGCGACCAAATTGTAGTGAACCAACGCTGCAAGGATTTGAAGATTGTGGCGATAGGCGGCGCAAATTTAAAACATGATGAAGTTAAGAAAATTCTCTACTTGAGCAATGACATTAACACTTCAAAAACGAAGGGCAGCGAAACTTGTCGTCTTGAAGTAAAAGACAGCGAACCCAATGAAGGCAAAGGCCTCATGCGATACCTTTTGGCGGACAATCAGTTGGAATTGCGATCGAGCAATTCTCTTTCTGGCAGTTACAAAAAACTGTCTGACTAACGACCGCGGAGTTGATCAGGCAGACCGTCGTGCGGACCGCGATTAAAAACTGAGTCGCTCTCGCACGGACTTAGCGCGCACCCGCTCCATAGCCTCGGGATTGATAACTCCCGCATCTTTCGAAAGCGATTCCGCGGGCACTCTCAAGAGAGCTGAAACTTCATACTCCCCAGAAGTAAGTGGCTGATTCAACGGCAATGCATTCAAATCCACTTCGATCACCGTGCCATTTGCATCGGACGAAATGACTTCCATTTGATTGCTGAGAAGTTTCTTCGAGAACAATACTTTGCTGAATGGCTCTCCCTGCTCCTTTGGCTTAATCACGCTCAAGGTGATTTCCAAAAGATCAGAGCGCATCGCACCTTCATGGCGAATGATAAGACGGCCGGCCCGACTGCCCACCTCCAAATCAATCGCACCCTCGATGGGCTTCATTACTTCTGCCGTGGAAAGCATTTCGATTTGCAAGCCATAGCCGCGCTGAACTTCTTTGCCCTGAGCGCTTTCGGAATTTTTCAGAAGTTTGCCGAGAAGGAGAACGTCCTTTCGTCGCTCCACCATCGACAGAGATATATCTGAGCGATGAGCGGAGAGACGTAAGTTGATAGGACGATTCAACAGCCCCAACGTCGAGGCAACTTGAACTTTTACCTGAGAATTCACACGAATATCCAGCTCTTCTCCAATTTTCACCTTCTCCGTGATGCTGCAGTCATACGCCACGTCAGAGTACGTAGGCACGAGCTCGCAAAGGCGTTGCGGGCGATACTCCCAAACGTGCTCGGTGATCCATCGGCAATTTTGCACATTGTTCTCCGTCACGCAGATATAACGACTGCGCGGATAATAACCGTAAACATTTCGAATCTCGCAAACTCTTTCGGTTCCGGTTTGAACTCGTTTAAAACACGTCTTTGGCGTTACTCTCGTTTCGAAAATATCTTTCATGGCTTCGAAATGCAGCGATGCACTCGACTCCGTGGCCGGTCCGGTGAGTGAAATGATTTCTTCGGCTGACGCACTGGCACTCACAAGCCCAACGAGGGCCGTGACTCCTAAAACACAATTCAACACAAAACGACGCATGATTTCCCCTCCTGTAATTGGGAAGCGGAAACTTGATTCAAGCTCATAAGAACCAAGTTTCCGCTTCCCAATTGCGACCAGGTTTAGCCGGGTTGGGACATGATGGTCAATGAGGTGCGACAGACAGGCTTCGTGGAAAGACGTCAAAATCATGTGCATCTGTACAAGAAGTCTATCTCAGCAGAGCTCTTTTCTTTTTGGCACGACAATTGCATTCGATTTTGATTGCGGTGTCAGCGTCACTTCAAAGGCTACTAGTTGCTTTGTGCCTCGGCTTGCTACCGACGGGCGCAGTTTCGTATGCGGCACAATTTCCGAGCACGCCTGAACAGGCAGTGCGATGTACCAATGCAATCAAAGCTACTATCACCGCAAACTACAAAGCGCTCACCGCTAATAGCTACCTCAAATTGAGGGAATTTCTGAAGGCTCAGCCGGGGCCTGAGGAAAGACTGAAGTACGTAACTTTTTTAAAGCCCGTCGATTTTGCTTTGAACATTTCATACTTTGGATTCAGTCGAGATCAACTGATGAAGGCGCTCGAACAGCTGGCGTCTAGGCATGGTCCGGGGTTCTCTGAGCACGTAGGGAAATTCCGAAGCGCGATCAAACTAGACCAAGCAGAGTTAGAAAGGTTGGCTTTGATTGCGGAGGGAAAACATCGTGTAATCAGGAATCCCAATGAGGAGGACCTTGATCATATTAGTCAATACGGACCGCTTTCATTGAATGTACTCAAAGAAATTTTCAATCGGGTTGCTAAAGAACACTTACCGAACGCATTGGCGAAAGTATCGAAACTTAACCTACCCGTCGATCTAGAGCGAACTTGGGTCAGAGAAGCCATCGGAGAGTCAGTCTCACAAACGGTCTCGAATGAAATTGAAATGATTAAAAATCGTTTCAGTTTCACCGCGAATAACTCTACTGCAGCTGCAAAGAATCACTCTCGAAATCTATATACGAGCGGTGAATCAATAGTTCCTCTGCTGATCAAGCATGATTTTGCTGTCCTCGAGATTCACAACACTCTCAAGCTCGAAGTGAAACTTTTGGGAGACCGCTCACTTGAGGCCATGGAACAAGCTAAATTGAGTCAGCTTCAAATAGACGAGATTTTGGAAGTAGCCTCCAACCAACCCGGCGTGTCAGCTCAACTCTTGATTCGTCATTCCAAGACAAACGCGCTTCGTACTGAATCGGTAGGTGTAAGGTTGCGGCTAGCTAGAAACTACTTTCGTAACAATCCTGATAAGGTTGGAACCGAGTTAAAGTATTTCGAACTAGGCCCAGTAGCTCCAAGACTGAAATTTATCAAACGTTGGATCTATCCTTCCTATGCATCTGGAGACTCATTTCCAGAATTTGATGTGCGCTTAAGAGGCGGGCGTCTAACCCCCAACGAGCAGACTATCGTGGCGGATGTATTTGCTCATTCCCCAGTTGAAGCTTCCTTCGGATTGGCGAGAACACTTGGGTGGCCCGAGCAAATTTCGACGGACGCGTTAGACGCCGATCCCGAACGTCTGGCTAGTTTCTTAGGGAGGCACTTTAGATTCTTGAATTTCGAGCAGCTCACGATCATATCGGAGCTGGTCGAGAAAACTTTCCAAGACTTGCCGTTAAATCCCCTCGCCCTGAATGCGTTGTCCTGGAGTCTGTGGGGTCTAGGTCTGAAGAGGGGAATAGACACCACTCCGGAAGCATTAAATCTTTCTAAGCTCGTAGAAATTGTCACCGGCTTGCCAAACAACGCTTTGGTTTGGTCCTTCGAAGAATTTCAAGCTCGTCTCGGATCAAGACTAACCAGGACCGGATTTCATCGCATCTTTTACGAGCAATTTCAGTTGTTGAGATCCCTCTTAAGATTTCAGGGGCTCTTGGACAGAGTTGCCTCGGTTCCCCCAGTCTTTTCCAACGTAAATGTTGGAAATTTATATGACGATTCTGACTCCCTTCAAAACCTAAGATTACTTTTCGAACGTTCATATGAGGCACAGATCGCTTACATTAAGAACTCATCTGAAGGCGGCGTTGCTATCGATCCCTTAATTGATTTTCGAACTTCGCAATTTTCTCCGAACGAAGTGAAAATAGCCTCGAAACGCGCTGAGGATCGTGCCATTGAACTCGTGAGAGGATTTCTAATTCCAAGCGATTATTTGATGGCTTCGTTAATAGCCCGCGGCATTGAGCAGAAATGGCCGAATTTGAATCCTCTGTTCGTTTATTTTAGCAGGCTCCTCTTCGGAAGGGGTTTGGCCCAGTATCGTCGAGCAATTTGGAACGGGGAGCTGACGGCCGAGTCGCTGATTCTGACTGCCTTCATCGGGGAAGGCCTGGACCGTTTCAAGGATTTTAAATTCATGGGCGTGGGGCACAGCGATTTAGATACGGAAAAGGCGAAAAAGCAGCTTGAAGGCCTCTCACAAGCTCAGTTAGCAGTTTGGTCAACAACCCTCGGCTACGTATTTGAATCGGGTGAATTCCGCCAAGAGTTTACGAGCGAACAAAAGCAGTCGTTACGAACTTACGTTTCAAAGCGAGGTTCGGATGGGCAGGAGGATTTGATCAAAGCTCTGCGTGAATTTCGGGGACATCCGAAAGCGTTCAATGAAGCTCAAGAGATAAGATTTAAATCTCGAGAAAATTACAGAAGCTCACTTCTGAGTGCTTTGGATGTCGCGATCGATGTTCTTCCCGCAGATGAACTGCCAAAATTCTGGAAGAGGGTGATGGATGGTCTCCGATTTGCGGGTGGCGAAGCAGTAACTTTAAACCAGCTAGAGCAAGGGTTGATTGAAGTTACCAACATGAACTCATTGCGAACGCCCGAATTTGCGGTCATCGCCACGCGGTCAGGTGAATTCAAAGACCTTCTGACAATCGGAAATTGCGGGGTGCGTACCTGCCAAGACTTTGAACTGGGCAGTCATTTTGAAAGTTTAGCGGGGTACATCGCTGACGCGAATGTTCAATCAGTTCTGGTCCATGGAGTAGAATTGCGTACTGACAAACATCTCAACACGAACGATCGCTTACAACTGATCGAGGCTTTGAAAAATAGATTGCCAATAAGTGCGGTTAAAGATCTCAAGACGGGTCGATTTACAATTGGGTGGGCACTCACCAATGGCAAGGTTGAAAGTGTAACTACCAAAGTTGCTCTTCAAATTCGATCACGTGGAATTTTGAAACTCGGATTGGATGAAAAGAACAAGAACGTTCTTGTTCTTGAGCCGCTGTATTCAGATGATCAGAAACATAGTTTAGAAAGCGGCGTGTATGCGGCAGGCATTGCGACCGCGAAAGAAATGAACCTACGTCTTTGGACGCCTGAAACCGCGAAAGACGTGATTAAGATAATTGGAAGCCGCAATCCATTGGGAGTCTATTCTGACATTGCGGAAATGCCCGGAATTCAAATTGGTGACTATTGGGTGGTTCCAGCAAGCGATCGCTTCCGTTCGAAGGACTAGCTTCTTGAGTGTGCGGCAGCGGGCCTCTCCTCAGGAGCAAACGTGCCTGTTGCCCCTGGACGGCTCATCAACAAGTAAAGACTTCAAATCCACTATGTCGGCGCTACTCTTCTAAAGAAGCCTTAAGAATCTTTCGATCAATCGCCGGGAGTAATGCCCGGCGGATTTGGTCGGACGACATGAACGTCACTTTGCCAAGGCTGACAGGAACTTTTGACACCTGCCGAACGCTTACCTCAAAATCCCTATTGGTGACGGAGTAGCGAAACCTCTTAACTTTTGAACCCCGAACTGTGCCCGAGCACAGTTGGTCAGTTTCCCGAAATGGGAGTCGATGAAAATGAGAATACTTTAAGTCGCTTCCTATTTCTCCCACTGCCACTCTTCCTTTGCGATCTCGAATCAGGAATACCTCCTCGTATTTTTTGATTCGAACCATTTTGCGAGCCTTCTTCGGAATCTGATCAATCCAATTTTTCTGCCGAGCAACGCAATCCTCTCGAACGGGACAGATGAGACACTTTGGATTCTTGGGCGTACAAACGAGCGCACCAAGTTCCATCATGCCCTCGGTGAACTCGCGAATATCCTCCGGCTTATGCGGTACTTCCGATTCTGCGATCTCCCAAAGCTTCTTGAGCGTCTTACCCTCATCGACCGCGTCGCGAATGCCGCGATGACGCGAATACACTCGAATCAGATTTCCATCGAGCGCCGCCACGCGCTTTCGAAAGGCAATCGCCAAGATGGAGCCCGAAGAATAGGCGCCCACGCCGGGAAGTTTTAAAATTTCATCGCGCGATTGGGGAAACTGACTATTTAATTCCCGGACGACCAACCGTGCAGCCGCGTGCAAGTGACGAGCGCGGCGGTAATAGCCAAGCCCCTCCCAAAGCTTCAGCACTTCCGTTTCCTTTGCGCTCGCAAGTGCTCCGACCGTCGGAAATTTTTCGATAAAGCGATCGTAATAGGCAATGACCGTAGCGACCTGCGTCTGCTGCAGCATCATCTCTGAAATCCAAATCTTGTAGGGATCATTCGTCTCTCTCCACGGCAGAGCGCGCGCATTCTTTCGAAACCAGCGCACGATTCGCGAGGAGAATGAAGCCATAACTTAATACGCAGCGAGGCCGGTTATCTTTTCACCCACGATCAATTGGTGAATATCGTACGTGCCTTCGTAGGTGTTTACGCTCTCCAAGTTGCAGGCGTGACGCATACATTGATATTCGTCGCTCACACCATTCGCTCCGAGAATATCGCGGGCAGTTCTGGAAACTTGCAGCGCCATATTCACGTTATTCATTTTACCGAGAGAAATATGATGCGGGCGGATCTTCCCCGCCATCTTCAATTGGCCCAATCGGTACGCAATCAACTGGCCCTTCGTAATTTCATTCAGCATCTGCACGAGCTTCGCTTGCACCAATTGCTTCTGAGCAATCGGCACGCCAAACATCACGCGCTCTTTCGCATAGGTGAGTGCTTCGTGGTACGACGCCATCGCAGCACCGAGCGCGCCCCACACGATGCCGTAGCGCGCAGAGCTCAAACACATGAGCGCGGCTTTCAACCCTTTGGCCTGCGGCAAAATGCAATCTTCCGGAATTTCGCAATTCTCCATGATGAATTCCCCGGTGACGGAGCAGCGGAGAGAAAGTTTATTGTGAATCCCGCGCGCGGTGAATCCCGGCGTGTCCTTTGGCACAATGAAGCCCTGAATTTCGCCGTCCAGCTTCGCCCACACAATCGCCAAGTCGTGAATGCTGGCATTCGTGATCCAGCGCTTGGTGCCATTTAGGACGTAACCTTTTCCTTTTCGGACAGCGGTTGAAAGCATGCCGGAGGGATTACTTCCAAAGTCTGGCTCGGTCAGACCGAAGCATCCGATTTTTTCTCCGCGAGCCATTCCCGGAAGCCATTTCTTTTTTTGTTCCTCAGAGCCAAAAGTATGAATGGGATACATGCAGAGCGATGTCTGCACTGAAGCGAGTGAGCGCAGGCCGCTATCTCCGCGCTCGAGCTCCATCATGATGATGCCATACTCGACATCCGTCATTCCGGCGCAGTCATAGCCTTGAAGGTTGCAACCGAACACGCCGAGCTCCGCGATCTCTGGAACGAGATCGGAGGGAAATGTTCCCGCCTGGTAATGCTTCGCTACGACAGGCATGAACCGACGGTTCACGAACGTTCTTACGATTTCCCGAACTTGTTTTTCTTGGTCCGTTAAGAGTTCATCTAAGTTTAAAAAGTCGACTCCATCATAGGGCTGCATATCTTCTCCTCAATCGCGGATCAGTCCTCTTTGTTGGCCGGAATTTCAGTGATGCGAACGCGATCCACTTCACCTTCCTTCACGCTTAAAATCGAGAACACATAAGAATTCCAAATAATCACCGTCTTCGGCGTGAGCTGTTGATGAGACGCGTAGTGCTGCAAGAATCCATTTACGGTGGAATAGGAATCCGTGGGTTCAATATCGATATGATATTCACGCTTTAAATCCAGCAGCGGCACATTGCCCTCCACTTCAATTCCCTGCGCATACATATCGACCATCGGCTGTGCGCGGTGCTCATCATGTTCATCCTCGATCTCACCAAACACTTGCTCCAAGATATCTTCCAAGGTCACAAGTCCGACCACATTGCCCCACTCGTCCTTTACGATCGCCAAGTGAATGCGGTTGGATTTCATCTCATTGAGCACTCGAGAAATGAACGCCTGATCTGAGACAAAGAATGCTCGGCGCAAACAGGTTCGGAGAGAAAACAATTCGGGCCGAGGCGCATTCTGATTGGCATTTGTATAGGAACGCAGGATTGCAAATAAATCGCGCGCATGCAAAAAGCCGACGATTCGATCGAGATCGCGGTTGAACACGGGATAGCGCGAGTGATTTTCCTGACGGACAATGTCGATCACTTCCGTAAGCGATGCATCAATGGAAATTGCCGAAATGCGATCCCGTGGAATCATGATGTCCTTCACGCGCACTTTAGAAAATTGAAATACGGAGGACAGAATTTTCGATTTATCTCGCTCGATCGATCCCTCTCGACCGGCCATCAACACCATGTGCTCAATATCGGTCGGTAAAATTTTTCTTTTTGCATTCAGGATGAGGCCGAAGGCTTGAAACAACATCGAAAGCAAATTGGTGACGAGAGCAGTGAACGGATAACAAATGTAGTTGAATCCGACCAACACTCGACAGGCATAGGGCGCCACCGCTTCCGGATATGATCGAGCAAGAACCTTCGGAGTAATTTCACCGAGCACGAGCGTCATCAATGTAATGAGAAATGTAATGACGGCTAAACTTTCGATGCCGTGATCCGCAGCAAACTTAGCGAAAAGCACCGCCGCGGCTGAATTAGTGATCGTATTGCAGACCAGAATTGTCGCAAGAATTTGCCCAGGCTGAGAAATCCAAATCCGGATCGAGCGCTTAAACCAATTCGTCGATGACGCAAGTCGCTCCGACTGCACAGGTGTCAGCGATGTCAAAGCCGTCTCGGATAATGAGAAAAAGCACGAGCCTAAAAAACATATACCGAGACCTAAAATCTCATATAAGGTGACGTTCATACTTGGTTAATTTAGAAGAAGTTTAGAAGGCCTCATGGTGGTTTGGTGCGATCAAGGTGGTAGCCTAACGGATACTAGTTTTAGGGGTCAATGAAGGGTCTATAGCGAAAATGAATGCCTTGCTTCTACGGGAATTGAGCTATGTGATCTTCGACCTAGAGACCACGGGTCTCTATGCCGACGAGGGCGACGAAATCATCGAAATTGGGGCTGTAGTCGTCGAAAACCTTCAGATTACCGATTCTAAGTTCCATACCATGGTGAATCCATGCCGACCCATTCCGGCCGCCTCTACCGCCGTCCATGGGATCAAGGATGAGGATGTGCAATCCGCGCCGCGCTGCGATGCCATCATTCAGGATTTTTTAAACTTCACGGGCAGCCGGGTGTGGGTGGCTCAAAATGCCAAATTTGATTTGAGCTTTATTTCAAAAAAACTCCGCCAGCTCAATATGCCCATGCGGCAGAGTGTGATTTTGGACACCGTGGCGATCTCGAAGTTTTTGTTTCCGTACGAAACCTCGCACAATTTAGACGTGATCATGGCGCGCCTTGGAATTCCGCGCACGGGCGATCGTCACCGATCCATTGATGACTGTCGCTACACCGCTCTCGCACTCATTGAATTTCTGAAGCTTCTTGAAAAACAAGGAGTCACTTCACTGCCCGAAATTGAATCGGCCTTTGTAAAAGCTGATCTTTTTATGAAAACCGAGAAGCCGAAGACGAAATCTTTGTTCGGCTAACGACATGCAATTTTAGTTACCGATTTTGCGGCAGCGCCCCATGTTACAATGGGCCCTATGCACGCACTTTTAGGCATCGCAATTATGGCTGTGGCTTTAACGTCCGTCTTCTTTGATGGCTATTTCCGCTTCGAGAGCATCATCGATTTTCGCGCGATGGGACTCGTGCTCTGGAGTGTGAGCGCTCAAGATAACCAAGTTCTCTTAAATCGAATCTCGGATTTACAGAATGAGCAGAACGCCAGCGCTGCTGCTCATCCGCGCGCCTCGTTAAAGTGATTTGTCCCAAAGGACATCGTCGCGCTTCGCTCGTCGATTGGCCAAGCGCGCGAGAACAAAAAGAAAATCACTCAGTCGATTGAGATAAATAATCGTTTCAGAATTCGCTTTCTCGGATTCCGCATGCGCAATCACCGCACGCTCGGCGCGACGACAGACGGTGCGAGCGACATGCAGGCGCGAAGATAATTCCGTGCCACCTGCCAAAATAAATTGCTTCAAGGGCTCCAGCTCGGTCTCCATTTTGTCTATCCACACCTCGAGCTGTTTCGAACGCTTTGCTTCCACGCGTTCCACATGTTTCGCTTGAGCGGCATCCGCCGGCGTGGCCAGATCCGCACAGACGGCATGCAAATCATGCTGCACTTGAATCAACATTTTTGAAATTTCGGCGTCCGCGGAACTCGTGAGCGCCATTCCCACGAAGGCATTCACTTCATCCACCGTTCCGTACGCATCGATGTAGGACGAGGTCTTCGAAACGCGCTTTCCTGAGAAAAGTCCCGTCGTTCCATCGTCTCCGGTTTTCGTGTAAATCTTCATGCGAGCGCTCCCCTTGTCGTAAACTTCTGCCCTAAGATTACTTTGAGCCATGCGCCCGCAGCTAGTTTTTTAACGACATCGCGCGTGATCTTTTGCTTCGACGACGAATTCTTCTCGATGAGGTCGAGAGTTTTCAATCCAATCAAAAGCGGCATTGCAGACGCCCATCGCAAACGAAATTGCAGCTTCGGAATGGAATCACAAAAATACGATCCACGTTGGAGCAACTCCCGCGTGTCGCGAATATATTCAGCGCGGTATGCTTTCCAATTTTCCACATCGTCCGTCCAAGGACATTTCTCCAACCAGCCTCTCGATTCAAAATCCGCCCTCGGAAAATACACGCGGCCAATTTTCCAATCGTCCTCGGCATCGCGCAAAATATTAATTCGCTGCAGGCCCTTTCCGTAAGAAGTTGCGAAATGTTCGAGGTCGGTCGGAAGCTGAAATACCTTTGCCCAATATTCGCCCACACATCCCGCGATGGCATAAGTGTACCAGTCGAAAAGCGGTCGATCTTTTACACCGAGTTTGACAGCGTTGCCATTCGCAGCCGCTGGGAAATTCTTCAAGTCCCATCGCATCGCAGAGATCAATGTTTTTAGCAGATCGGCGCCAAGCTCTCTCTCCCGCGGAGGAAGCGCATGAAAGGCCTCCAACAAATCAGATCCGTGCATCAGCAATTCGGCCTCTTCCGGACGAAACGCTCCCACACTCGCATTCAGCGACCATTTCGCGTCGGGACGGATTTTACCGAGAATGAAGTTCTCCCATGAATCTAAATAGGCTAAACGATCCTCCAAGCTCCATGTCCCACCGTCGGTCAGAGTATCGGCGTATCGGGCCAAAAGATACGTGATGGCGATCGACGATCGCTGTGTTTTGGGAAGAGCCAGGAGCGTGAGAGAAAAGGATCGCGATGTCGACAGCGTCAACCGCTTTAAAAGTGAATCCAGAGAAGGTGAATCCGCTGCTTCGCCCATTTGATCTTACGTTTTTACCTGATGAACGCGCGCGAGGGAAAAGCCATTTCCAAATTTCATTTTTGTTTGTGTCTAAGGAGCGTCGAGATGCGCTGAACGACCTCTATGCATTTTGCAGGCTTGTCGATGACATTTCGGATGAAACCTCAATCCCTGCCAAAGAGCGCCGCGAAGCTCTAGCCGCCGTTAGGGGCTGGCTTGATCAGCCGAATTCAGCCTCCAATCATTCCTACTGGAATCGATGGGCCGAGGAAATTCGTGCCTTTTCTATTCCCGTAAAAAGCCTGAAGGGAATTGTGGATGGTGTGGCAATCGATTGCTTCGACACACCTGTGACGTTTCAGACCTGGGAAGATCTTAACTATTACGTTCAGGGTGTGGCCTGCTGTGTTGGCGAATGCGTGTTGGCTATCTTGGGTGAGCACGGAGCACGTGCGGAGGAGCATGCACTTTGGATGGGGCGTACGCTGCAGTATTTGAACATTCTTCGCGATCGCGACGAGGATGCCGCTCGAGGCAGAAATTACGTACCCGAGGAATTTTTGAAAACCCTGCCCACGGAAGCCGCCGTACGTTTAGAATTATTCCGTCGAGCCGAAGATTTCTACCAGCGCGCGGAAATATTTTCTTGGGCCTGCTTACCGGGATACCTCATGACCGAGATCTATTTCACCGGGGCGAAAAAATACTGGCTGCTGGGTGAGGCTCGCCGCTTGACGAAAAGTCAGAAGATTTGGTCTACCCTCAGAGGCTTCCTAAAATTCCTAATTATCCGCATCAATCTCCGACGAATTTGACACCTATAAGCATATAATTTACTATTTTTATATGCGAACCACTCTCGATATCCCCAAGGATCTTTTTGAAGAAGCCCAGGCCATTCTAGGATTTAAATCGAAAACCGATATTGTCATTCATTCGTTAAAAGAACTTGTCCGAAAGAAGAGACGCGAAGAATTGAAGAATTCATTTGGTAAGATAAAATTCAATATCGATTTGAAAAAATCGAGAGGTAAGTAAAAAGCATCGTCATGAGGTATGTCATTGATTCCTCCGTTTGGATCGAAACCTTCCGCTCTCCAAAAGGTCCAATTGCACAACATCTTTCAGATCTATTGGACGACGATGACGTAGTCCTCACAAGCCCCGTAAAGGCAGAGCTACTTTTGGGATGCATTCAATCGTGGAAATCGAGGCTCGAAGTCCTTCTGAGCTCAGTCCATTATCTCTCATGTACTGAACCAGAGTGGCAGAAAGTATTTGCATGGGCGAAACAATCGCGCAGTGACGGATTAACGTTTGCCTTAGGGGATCTTTTGATCGCAGCCACCGCAGGTTCAGCGGATTTGCCTCTTTGGACACTCGACACGGATTTTGAGCGAATGGAAAAACTTGGCTGGATCAAACTCTATAAACCAAAAAACTAATTTCCCCGAAGCTTAAGCGGCAATGGCCTTCTTGAGTCGCTCAGCCATTCCTTCACCGTCTAACTTATAATGCCTGTAAATTTCTTCCGGACTTCCTGATTCGCCAAAGGTTTCCACTCCGATTCGATGCAATCGAGCTTTTCTTTGATTCGCAGGCAGTTCCGCGATGAATTCCGCCACCGCAGATCCGAGACCACCGATGGTATAGTGATCTTCCGCGGTTACGATCCATTCGTAATTTGCGGACAACTCCGTGAGTAACTTCGTATCGATGGGTTTTAAGCTTGCGGCATTTACCACGGTAAATTTGGAGCCCATCTTCGCATTGGCTTCCGCAAGTGAATGCACCAAACCGCCCGTGCCGATGAGTGCGACCTTGGATCCTTTGCTGAGCACGGACCACAAGCCCGGTTTGAATTCAAACGCGTCTTTGTAGAGTGTTGGAAGTTTTTGGCGCGTGAGGCGGATGTAGCAGGGCTGCGGATCATTCGTCACATAACGAATGATCGCGCGCGTCTCTTGATCGTCCGCCGGTTGATAAATCGAAAATTCTGGAAGCGCGCGGAGTAAGCCCACATCTTCCAAGCCCATTTGCGAATGACCGTCTTCGCCGATCGCAATTCCGGCATGGGTGCCGATCAATTTTACATTGGCGCGATTATACGCCACCGACATACGAATTTGATCGTAGCGACCCGTTAAAAAACATCCAAAGCTACAGGCGAATGCCACCTTGCCGGACATTCCGAGTCCCGCGGCGGTGCTGATCATATTCGCTTCGGCAATTCCCATTTCAAAAAAACGATCCGGGAATTTTTTTGCAAATTTTTCTGATTTGGTGGATTTGCTCAAGTCAGCATCGAGCACCACGATGCGTTTATCCTTCTCACCAAGGAGTGCGAGCTCTTCTCCGAAAGAATCTCGTGTCGCCTTCATTTCGATACTCCTTCTAGTTCGCTGCAGGCTTTCTTCAATTGATCGTCATCCGGAGCCACACCGTGCCAATCGATCACGCCTTCCATAAAGCTCACGCCTTTTCCTTTCACGGTGTTGGCAATAATCATCGTCGGCTTTCCAGCCACTCGCGTCGGCAAAACTTTTTTGAGAGCGGCGCGATCATGACCGTCCACTTCCACCACATTCCAGTTGAACGCTTTCCACTTGGCGCCGAGCGGCTCCAAGCTCATGACGTCATCCGTTTTTCCGTCGATCTGTCCGCGATTGTAATCCGTGATCACCGTTAAATTGTCGAGTTTGAATTTCGGTGCGCTCATGGCGACTTCCCAAATTTGTCCTTCTTGTGTTTCGCCGTCGCCGATCACGCAGTATGTGTGATAATCGCTGCCATCTAATTTGGCAGCCATTGCGATTCCCTGCGCGATGGAAAGGCCTTGTCCGAGTGAACCCGTTGCCGCTTCGGTCGCTGGCATTCGAATGCGGTCGGGATGTCCCTGCAGCGGCGAGCCCAGTTGTCGAAGTGTCATCAACCAATCCTTCGGAAAATAGCCAACCTCCGCCAACACCGCATAGAGAGCGGGTACGCCATGACCTTTCGATAAAATCAAGCGATCTCGATTCTCCCATGTCGGATTTTTTGGATCGTGTCGAAGGATGCCGTCAAACAGCGTCATGATGATGTCAAGACAGGAAAAAGATCCGCCTGGATGGCCGCTCTTTCCGGCGTGAATCATTTTTAAAATCGTCGATCGTAAACTTTTTGCGCGTGCGTCGGTGTTTTCTATTCGTTGAGTATGCATAAAATTTTGTGATAATCTTAAATCAGTTTCGACGTTTTCTTTATGGGTAAGATTTACAATTTGTTCTCGACTCAAGAGCCCTCCCCGACGACTCATTCCTTGGAATCGGCCACAGCTCTGCTTCCCCTAGTCCGTCGATATACGACGGAAGCTGCTAAGAAAACCGAAGCACTAAGTTTACAACTTCAGTACCTCACTAAGGATTCTCAGGAATATAAGAGGGTTTGCAAGGAATATGACGACATCGTTGTAGGCTGGGCGGAACGCGTTCACCGCGTGGGCGGATTGGCGAAAGGCCTGTGGCTTGTGGATTTCGACACGGGTCGGGGTTATTTGTGCTGGTCATACCCCGAAAAGGAAATTGAATATTTCCACAGTTACGATGGAAGTTATAAGACGCGAAAAAAATTGGGCACGAGTAAGACTAATTCGAGGGGGAAGCCGGCGACTGCACGCGAGGCCGAATTCCATCCGCCGCAATAGCGTTGATTTCATCGACAGTTTTTAACAGATTTTTTGCTTCATCTTGAAAAGTCGTTTCTCCGGTAGGAACTGGCGCTTGAGCTTGCTTGCCCGCTTGAGAGCAAGACATCAAGGCAATCGCCAATGCCAATAAAGCGAGGAAAAATTGAATCACCAAAATCTTTCGATCCTCTGACCAAACCATCTTCATAGAAACTCCCTATAGCACAGCTACCTAAAACCCCGGTAAGTGTATGAAATTTATGCGAAAAAGGAAAATGCGCGGCCGAAGAGATTCGAACTCCTGACCCTCTGGTTCGAAGCCAGATGCTCTATCCAGCTGAGCTACGGCCGCGCGTGGGCGGCCGTATTGGCCGCGTAATCGTTGTAAATAGCCGACGCCGGACGGCCGGCACAACTAAAAAGGCCCCGATTTTCCATATATAGCCTCCGATAATGGAATAGAAATTGCACCCATTGGCTTTGGTAGGTTTTTTATGGGTGGTGCAAATTTTCGGTCGTTTTTCATCTTAGGATTTTTAATCCTCACAACGGAGGCTTATGCAGCTCCTCAATGCAATCTTTTAGTAGAGAGCCTGGAAAAGGCGCGTACCGAGTTTCGCCTGATCGGCCAAGAATCCAGCTCACTTTTGGATGCGGACCTCGTACGCGTCGACGGCGGCCTTTGCGGTCCCACGTGTCTTTATAATCTGGCTGTCGCTTTGAATGACGAGTTCAACGTCGATATTTCGAACTTAAACAATCCGCCCGCTTTCGTCCGAGATGTGGGTAACATTTTTTCCTGGAAAGATGTCCGCATCGGAACGTCGCAGAAAGATATGGTTTACGCTTTACGTTTCAAGCTGGACCCCGACTCTCAAAAAATTTCGGTGGGTATTTCATCGGTTGACTCAAAATGGTTAAACGTCAGTCCAAACGATTTAGTCAGTCCCACTCGGGCCATCATGATCGCGATCGGGTGGCGAACTGGAGGTCATTGGGTCGTGGTCAAAAAAGTAGATCTGGAGCGCCAGCTTATTTACGTTTCGGATCCACTCTATCCTTACGATGAAGATCGAGCGCTTCGAATATGGTCCGATTACGTTCCCGGATTGGGGAATGTGACCGCGACGAACTATCATGGAAGCGCCGAAAAGACACTCATTGGAGATATTTTATATTTGGAAATGTTCGATCGCAAAAATTCCAGCCCACTTGTGACCCCATTCGACGTTGCTCTCCGAAGAGAGGAACTCTTTAGAAAGCACGTTCGCATCTACTCGAGTGAGGGTTCAATGATCGAAGGGAAGATTACCAAGATTTTTGATCATTCCGATGCGGACTATAACTTAGGAGTGGAGATCACGTTCGGTCACAGTCGAATGATCTTAAGCGCAGGCCAAATGGAAATGATCGAGATTCTCGACAATCAAAAGAATCCAAAGCTTGCCAGTCCTCCAAAACTTCAGCTCCGTCCCGCCATCCCGAAAGCGAGGAGGCCAAAGCAAACATTGTGGCCAAGGCCGACGCCCAGACCGAGGCCTCAAATTCCTCTCACAGCGATCTCTTCTAAGTCTGATCTCGCTAAGCTCGTGGGAAATCAAATTTCGCTGATGCGAAAGGATGGTCTCAAAATGGAGGGATCGATCTTGAGAATCGATCCAAATTCCCCTGCAGGAAATCCTTCCTTTACTTTCGTGTTTAAAGAGCGTGGCTCTCAAGTTTCATTTCGGCTGAATGAGATCGCAGGTTTGATAAAGTGAATCAATCCCGACGAGCGCCATGCGCGCGATTTTCATTGAGGCAGTTGCCGCTCACTTCGACAAAGGATGCAAACTCTGGAAGGTCCGCAAGCACGCGAGAATTTAGGTAACTCATGCCGCTGCGAATTCCGCCGGCAAATTCATGCACGATTTCTCGAACAGGGCCCTTGCACGCGACGGATGTGCTTTCGCCTTCGGGAGCCATGCCTTCAGGCAACTCACCACCGCGCCAAGAGGTTTGAGCTGAGCGCGACGCCATTCCGCGATACATCTTTCGACCGTTCACCAGTTCGCCGGGTGTTTCAAGAGAACCCGCAAGCACGCTTCCCATCATGATCGAGCTTGCGCCTACGCAAAGCGCTTTCACGGCATCGCCGGAATTTCGAATTCCACCATCCGCTATCATGGGCACGCCATGCCTGCGACCGACCTCAGCGCACATCGCAATCGCAGTGAGCTGCGGCATTCCCACGCCCGTAATAATTCGCGTGGTGCACATACTGCCCGGGCCAATGCCCACCTTCACCGCATCGGCCCCTGCCGCGATTAAATCCTCCGCCGCTTTGGGAGTGGCTACATTGCCCGCGATTACGTCTACACTTGAAAACTCTTTCTTTAAATATTGCACCATTTCGATCATCGCATCCGAATGTCCATGCGCAATGTCTACGGTGAGCACTTGTGCGCCAGCATCCACCAATGCTTTCGCTCTTTCTTTCGAATCTTGATTCACGCCGACAGAAGCAGCAACGACGCCAGACTTCTCACTGGAAACTCGATCCCGGATCGCTCGCACCTGCTGCACTTGTTCAGGAATCGTCATGAAGCGATGCAAAATTGCGGCCGCGCCAATTTCATTCATGGCCACGCACATTTCTTTTTCAGAAACAGTGTCCATATTCGCAGCCACCACCGGAAGCTTCAGCGAATGCCTGCGCGTGAATGGGGTTTCGAGCGTCACATGGAAGCGACTTTGCACAGACGATCGACAGGGCACCAATAGTACATCGTCAAAAGTGTACGAACGATCTCGGTGACTGAGTTCGGATGCTTTAAAAATGAATGTTCTCTCCATAGTTCCTCGCTCGCTTATTCCAAAACCCCATACGAACTACAGGAGGGCCGTTTTTTTCGCAACCAGCTGAACCTTCATCCCTGGATCCAGCTCAGAGTAGTCTGCAATACGCAGGCTAGGCTGCCCGGGCACAAATTGCTGAAGGAGTTCGTTGGGCTTAAAGCATTCAAAAACCTCTAGCGACTCAGAATCCTTGCAAGCCTCTATTAAATGAGCCTCCATCAAAAGGAGCCCGCCCTGCTTCAAACCGCGCGCTAGGTTTTTCAAAAGGGTCGGTCCCGGCCGAAAATCGATGCTCACAATCGCATCCAAACTCATCAATTCCGGAATGAAAAAATCCAGATCGGCATTTTTAAAAGCAATTTTCACATCGGAATTTTTGGCCAAGCTTTCGGCGCGTTCAATCGCCTTTGCAGAAAAATCCGTCGCCGAAACGTCGAATCCCTTCAGCGCCAAAGCCACCGCATTACGGCCTTCGCCGCAGGCGATCTCGAGCACTTTGGCTTTCGCTGGCAAGAGATCAAGATGGGAGAGCAAATATTTCGAAGGTTCTTTGCCGTAAAGATAGTCAGACGACTGAGAATATTTTTCATCCCACCACGCCTTGGAATTTTCTTTATGCGAAGATTTAAATCTCATTTTGTGTTCTTTTTCCGAAACTTCAAAATGCGCGCCAATGAAAACTTCGTCGAACTTCCCTGTTTCAAGGTAAACGACGTCAGTAAGTAACAAAGCGCTTCCAGCTCACGCTGATCGTTCGTTTCGATTTTATATTTTTGATAGAGATCGAAAAGTCGACGGCCGAGCGGTGTGTAGAGATGAGAATCAAGTAGAGGAATATGGGCCTTTTCCATTTGAAAATGGCGCCCCTCTTCCAACTCTAATGTCTTTACGAGCTCCGAAATTTTCATGCCGACATCTCAGGTGCCGCTTCGAAGAGTCGCTCGAAAGCATAAATACTGCGATGGCCGTCGCCCCAGGTAATCGCCATAGCGTAATTTCCCACAGGCTCGATCTTATTCAAGGACGTGGCGCGTGGGAAAAAGGGCATGGATTCATTCAGCGGCACTTTGGATTCGCGGCAAACCGCGCATGCGCAGGACTTGCGAAGATCGCCCAAGCTCACACGACGGCTCTCCGCCTCTTTAAAAGAAAACTCCAAATGGCTGCCTTCAACGCGGCGAATTTCTGTGGGTCGCATCCTTACGGTTTAGCGCGTTCTGAGACGAGATGCAGTCAATTTTTACCATTGAGTGGGCCAACCACCGTGATCGAGGATGGGATTGCCCGTATCGTTTTGCTGGTCGCAATTGCGCATTCCGCGCCTAAAATCACCCGAAGTAGTTTCACCGCTCTCAGGCTGCGGAATCACTCCACGCGGCTGAGGCCCACAATCTAAAGTGTCGCAACCGTTCGGAACAACTCTAAGGCAACAGTTCGGTCCTCCTGCCGGCAAGTTCGGACAACACAGACCGTCGTCGATGAAGTTTCTCGAAGTGTCGCAACAAGCTCCCGCTACATTCACGTGGGGTGGCGTTTGCGGACAACAGATTCCTCCAGTGTCCACTGTGCCCGTCGGGCAGACGCAGCTGCAGGCTTCGCCCGGCCCGGGATTCGTAGGATGAACTTTTCCTCCGTCGCAGCGCGGACAGCAGAGTCCGCAATTAGGAGCCGAAGACGACGGAATAATTTCATGCGTGTAACCGGGGCAATCCCGACAAACGCATTGGCAATTTCTTTTCACCTGATCTGGGTCACATGACTTACATTGCAGAACGCTTTGATTGGCGTTCCACTGGGGTATGTTGTTTCCAGAACATTCCTGCGACTTACAAATGCGCGAGCCGCCTGCAGCTCCCTGGCTGCATATTCCCACGTTACATCCCCCAGCAAATCCCTGGCAGTCTAGATCTCCTCGACATTCCACTCTCGGCACGCACCTTCCACAGGGATTAGAAGCGTCCGCTTGGCATGATGAATCATCGCCGCAGACCGAAGGGTCGGACACACAAGACGACGGCGAGCACTGACAAGATCCGCAATGGTCCGTAGGACCTGCGAAGTAGCATTGCAAGTTGCAATTATTGGAGCTGCATCGATCTCCCAATGGGCAAGAATTAGGAGGGAAGTTGCTATTTGTGTTCGAGTTCGAGTTCGAGTTCGAGTTCGAGTTCGAGTTCGTGCTCGTATTCGTATTTGAGTTCGTATTTGAGTTCGTATTCGAGTTGGTATTTGTACTCGTATTCGTATTCGTGCTCGTACTCGTGCTCGTACTCGTATTCGTCCATGTGCTAGTGCCCGTGCTGGTTCCAGAGTCAGAACTGGTATTGCTCCAAGTAGAGGTGCCTGTATTTGTCCAAGAGTCGGTGCCTGTATTGGTTCCCGTGGTTGTCGATGAATTCGAGTTGGTGCTCGTGCTGCTGTTTGTCCAAGATGAAGTCCCGGAATTCGTTCCCGTGTTGGAGCCGGTGCTCGTCGCGGTGCTCGTATTGGTATTTGTCCAGGACGAAGTTCCGGTAGTCGTGTTGGTGCCGCCCTCCGACGTCGCTGTCGAAGTTGAACTTGAAGTCGAAGTGGAGCTGGAACTTGCAGCGGACGTTGTGGTGGAAGAATGCGTCGCTGTCTGAGGGTTATGTTCTACCGTCAAATAGATATTTCGCATGAAATATTCACGCCGACTTTGAACGGAAAGGTATCCCTGGGGGTTCTGCGGATGAATTGTTCCAATTTGGCTGCTCAGAATTGGAATTCCAGTCACTAGCGCTGCATAAACGTAATTGAAAATTCCAAGATTGATGGGCGCAATCACTGGAAGACCGGAATCGTAATAACGTTCAAATCTCTGAATCCAACCATAGCGGTGGTTGGTGTTAGGAGCAGGTATCGAGGGGATTCCGTATTTTCTCGCTCCCGTGCGATTGGAGTCCATAAGAAGCTTTGGTGAATAATCGGGGAGCGGGTCAGGAACGTATCCACCAAAATGAGTCCATAGACCACTCCAGCCCAGCCCGTAGTGACCGTAGTAATACCAACTCGTAAGACGCGTCGGAGTACTGAGATCCTTAAAAGTTCCCCTCTCCCAGGCAGCGTAGGTGGTTTTCCCGTTCCAGTAGGCACCCCACCAATTGCTCCCGTAGCTTCCAAAGTAGCCATTGCCGACAAACATCGGAGTGCAAAACTGAGCGCTCCCGCATTGATTAACGGTGTACGCGGGATTCTCTGAATCAGGGAAAAAGCTGACCGGGAATCTTGCGTCGGAGGCCATGGGTAACGTGACCGTCGCCTTTAAATCTTCATCGGCGTTGCCATCCAAGTAGCTGAAGTTTCCAAAGTGATAGTAATTGAACATATGATCAGGCAACTGAGTGCTGAGCAATATGCGCGGATCCATGGAGCTGAGAAGAGTTCGTCTCTTAGGAAGAAGTAACAATCGATCCTGTGCCAGATCGGACGCGGAGCTTTGAATATTTGCCCATGCCGTCGTGAGGCCCGTTGTGGCAAACAGAACCTGCAATTTCATGTAGTCGAAAACTTTTCGTTGGTCAGGAGTTAGATTGGGTAATTGAGTTTGCAATTGTGCAAGGAGTTCGGGCTTTCGCACATCCTCCCAGACGCGATTGAAAAGATCGGCCTGAATGAAAAATTTATTGAAATCGGGGTGATACTGAACTTCATTCGCGGTGTAGTACAATTTCGCCGCATCCTGGAAAAATCCTTCGACCGGCGCAGAAGCGTTAGGTTCATACCCACCTGTTTGTGAATTCCAAAGGCCGAGGCGGTAATTGACGGGGTCATAGAGCCAATGTTCAAGAAAGAGCTGCCGCTCACTCTCCTTCCATCGGAGTAGATTCCCTCCCGCGGCGTCCATCGGGCTAGTGTCCGACGGAGTCGGAGCTGTGATTGTTACAGCTCCCGCCTGAACCCCTTCAGAGGAAAAAGAGATCGGGCGATTGAGATTTGCGGAATTCAATTCTTCAAATTTGGCAAGCGCAGGGCGTCGGAGTATCTGCGCCATTAAATCGATCTGATGCTTCATCACTTCTGCATAAATATTGGCCCCGCTAAGGCGATGAACGCGTGACCCTCCAATGGAAACTCCCAAGCTTTGTCGAGGATCGAACAGTGTAGAATCCTTGGAATGTAAATAGAGCATCCAAAATGTCGAGAACCCCTCGGGGTTCATATAGAGAGTCGCACCTCCGCTCGGATCCGTTCGAACTTCTGCGAATTCTGAGAAGAGCCTCGCCCACAATTTGGAGGACAACGCTTGCCTGGGAGCTTGATGTCGGATTTCTTCGCACTCATCCGCCTGCACGGCTTTAAAGATGCCGTAATTTCCCACCGGCCCAGTGAGATCATGAGGAATACGAAAGGATTTCAAAGATGTGATGGGATTATGAAGCGTGGAACTTACGCCATCGTCATAGTCCGGACAGATCCACCGATTTTGAGTGGCATCGGGATTTTCGTAAAACGGGGCCATGACAGCGAGATTCCCAACCTGCACTGCCGACAACGCAAAATTGCTCGGCAACTGCAGCTTCGCGAGCTTCAACATTTTTTTAGAGAATCCCGGAGGCAACAGGCCTTGAGAAGAAACCGTTCCTCCTTCTGAGAGTGCGATTTTTTCATGTTCTGATTCAAAGCGCCGATAGAGGGACCACACCACTTCCGCGACAGGCGAGGAAAACATCGGCCACATTTCGTTTTTCTCATTGAGATCCGCACCGAGGCCAGCCGCTCCGTACATTGCGACATCATAGGGAGTGGAAATTTCAGGAGCCGCTTGCCCTTGCGGTACTTTAATAATCCGACGACGAAGCGACTTTCGGATGGAGTTCCCAATGACAAAACTCCGATTGATCTGCAACCCGTAGCGCAAACCACGCTTGTAGAAAATCTCCATGCGCGAAAAGAAATCAAACGTAGGTTTAGGCATTGCCGAGCTGGAAAGTGCTCCGTCGCCGTCGTACGAAGAAGACGAATCCCACCACGCGGGTCCTAGAAATAGTCGGTAAAGCGTTGGAGTTTCGCGATAAGGCAGAGAAATGCTGGGATAAGTCTTCGAGGTGAAATAAAGATGGAGAAAAGGGCTCAAGGGATCTTTCGCCCATCGCGGGAATTTAAGTGTGCTGGCACTTTGTGAAGCGGGATCCAAATCCCATTCGTGCCCCGCGGGGCTGATCGCTTTTCGCACCGACCCTAGAGCAATTCGCTCCGCCCGGGACATTCCGTCAAAAAGTTCGACCTTCGAACCATCCACAATTTGAGGTGAAAAAACTTCAATGGAGTCCAGATCTTCGATACTTCCTATCGGTTCAGATGTCCCCTGCAACAGGACTCTATTCATCACCACCAAATCGTCATCTGACATAGGAGGTGGTTCCGTCGGCGCAGGTTCAGGCTGTTGAAGTTGAGTTGGTTCAATCATTTGAAAGAAGTTTTTATCGTTAGCACTGTAGCCCACCATCGCGGACTGTTTATTCACTATGATATGTCGATGAGTTGAGCTCGTGGCTGACGCGGACACCGTGATATTGAGATTTTTCGACGTGGCAGTGTCAGAAATAATCCTAGGAACATCTGGCGTCTTCGATTGTCTCAGCAAACTTCGAATCTCAGCGTTCGATTTTCGAGCGACAAACTCAACTCCGGTTTCGCAAGTCACGAGAACACCGAATTTTTCTCCTTTGTGTGTGAAGTGAAAGAGATACTTTCCTGGCGCGTCCGCTCTGAAACGAAGCGTATCGCCTTCCACTTTATAAGAATCCGAGGGAGCGGGCAGAGATTCAAGAGGCACATCCCATCTTTCGACCTCTGTGGGATCGCTCTCCTTCATCTGGGCCCTAGAAATTCGCGGATCCACCGTCCAAGAGGCGAAGAATTGAGAATCATCGGGCAGTTCGATCAATTTCTCTTCACCAACGAGTGTTTCATTCTGATAAAGGAGAACGCGATCGACATAGTCCCCCGAGACATCACCCTTTGTAATTCTGGCGGAGCTCCCTGCACATCCTTGAAACCAACCCAGCACGATGATGGAGAATAGTAGATTTGTTGCCGATACAATCTGCACGCGGCGAGCTCCGCCCCAACTGCGCGGAAACGCTATCCACATGAGCACTGCCATCGAACACACGGTGAGCATGAGGAGCGAGGGAAGATAAGCCCACAGGCCCGTCATCTGCTCTAACCCATCACGATAGATCGCGATCTGCTGAGTAAATCGATCGAGTGCAATTTGTGGAAGCTGCAAATTCACGGACTATTTCTTTCTCTCCAATTGCGAGACCGTGGAATTTACAAGCTCGGCCACATCCTGAAACTCATCGTCTTGTCGCAGTTTTAATCGCGCGCTTTGATAATCCCCCTGCGAGATAAATTCTAAGCTTCTACGAATGGCGACGATCGGCCCCACAATTCGATGTGAGAGAAAAAGTGCCATCACAAAAATGAATGTCGAAAACAATGCGACCACGACGAACACGCTGATCATCAGTTGGTGCATCTGCCGTTCCACCAAAAGATAAAGTGCATGCTGCTTCACCACGCCTGCCGACACTAGCGTGCGAAGCACTTGTTCGGAGTGAAACCAAAATGTGCCAATCAACACGGCCGAGATGAGAAGGACGATCGAAATGAGAAGAATGCTGTATCGCCATTGAAACTTGGGATCTACCCAACGCATCGAGCGGCGTTCTTTTGCAAAGTCCACTCCCAAAGTTGCTACATTCTCAGTTGTATTCCCCATATTCCCCTCCAAAAAAATTTAATACGGATCGTAAGCCTCTTGGTTCGCACCGGAAACGACTTCCAGTGTGGTTCCAAGTGCCATCCCCGCAATCATCCCCACTCCAGGCACAAAATCCAATCCGCAAGACGCCGCCGTTGCAATCTTCGCGGTGAGGTTGCCATGATCGAACGCGCTAAAGAGCGAGCTTACACAGGTGAGATCGGCTACGGCTCCGAGAATGTCTTGTCCCAGATTGGAATCACCTGCCCACTCAGCCGAGCGATCTTTCAAGAATCGATCAGAGTAATAATTGGTGAAATAATCCATGCCGAATCGAAGTCCATTCAAGCCCGACCGAAATTCTACGAGTTCTCGGTCCATCGCAGCTCGCGCGGGCGCGCTATTGGTGAGCGCGACGGTGTCGTTGGCGAGGGCCGTTTGGGCTTCTGCGCTATTCACATTTTGCGCCTGTAAAATAGCGTCCGTCGTTCCGAGACAATATTTTGATCGAGTGGGCGTAGAGACCTGATCGCCCGCTTGAAAATTCGCGAGCGTGCCAGTGTGAGGATCATAAATGTTCCCCGTCGGTAGCGCGACTTTGCCATCGCCGAGGCGGAGACCGTTTCCAAATCCAAAGGGTCTTTCTCCAAGTCGCGCCAATTCATAGGGATCATTTACCGCTCGCGCCAAACCATCCGCCGTCGCAACGGACGGTCGGATTTCATACCCGCCGGCCACTGAGACAAGATTGGAGCCTGCGGGATAGCGCTCAACCACTGAGCCTCCGAACGCCATATAGACTTCGGTGGTATCAGGCCCCTTGCTTCTCGTTTGGCCCTCAGGAACATCTTCGAGATAGGAGCGCACATTTCCCAGATTGTCGTAAATAATATCGTACATTTTCCACGTCGTACCGACGAGCGTGGCCATCTTCACAGGCGACGAATACCCAGCGTAAAAATACACACGCTTGATGGGCAGATTAGGAGTTCCCGTAATTAAAGCGTCATACAATCGCACATCGCTTCCGACTGCCGCTTTCGCATCTTGAATGCGCTCAACGAGTAAAAGATTCTTCGCCGACCCTCCGATGTCGGGATCAAACCGACTGCCAAAAAATCGCCGAAACTGCTGAGCGCGCTGGGGCCGAGGCAAAACATTGTGAGCAAGAGGCGAAGTACCCGGGCCGCGATACGAGACAACTCTCTCCTCCAGCTCCGGCATCCCTGTGACACCAAGTGCGGTCACGGTGTCGAAGCGATAGACTCGCTCTTGAGGCTGCGAGTAGGTTCCATTCACTACTCGATTTGTAGAATTGGCGTAGTTGAACTTCCGATAGACGGTAAAGCGAGACACTGCCGGTTTGCCATCGGAGCCGTAGAGTTCCAGCCGATCCGCGGTCTGAAGATTAAACTCCGTTCCTCTCAGTAATTGAAAACGACTCGAGAGATCGAAAATATCGTCTTCGTTCCATGCATTCACTCCATAACCATTTTGTCCCACGATTGAATCGATGGGATTGAAGGACAATAGATTGTCGCAGTTCATGCGATCTCGGAGATGGTTATCACCCTGAGATTCGGGAAGTGGATTCGTCCCTCTGGGGAGTCTATTGACGGGGGAAACAATTCCTCCGAGCACATCATTCACAATCATTCCGTTCCATGCGCCTGTACGAAAGCGGGTACCTTCTCCGGAATGCGAAGTATCAAAAAGAAATAAATTTGGAGCGATGGTGAATGTGGTTTCTAAGAATGATCCCCGCTTAAATGTCATGTTTGTTCCGCGATGCCAAGGCTCGTAATTTCCAGCAGCTATCACGGGTGGATTCCCAAGATTGTTAATGGCCAGCTGACTGGAAGAAAGACCGATGCCCGGGACAATGGGCGCCCAATACTGGCCAGCGTCCGCTAATTTTCCCGCAGTTTTATCACGGTTGGAGACATAGGGTTGACCATATCCCTTTGGGTCAAACTTATAGGTCTGATTGTTCGGCGCCAGGATTGTAATTTTTTTAATCGATCGCTCGCTCCCGTCGGTGAAGTCATAGGTCACGGTGAAGTTGGCATATCTAGCAACACTTTGAGTCGAGGAAGGATATTCATATTGAACCTGAACACTGTCCCCTCCGGGCATCATCGCTCTTCCCACGGAATTTGTTCCGAAGTTGGTATTCAAAGGAGTATTCGAGCGAATGCCATCGTTGAGCGTGATCGTTTCAGATTTCAACTGGCCGCCTTGGTTGTAGGTCATCGCTCGAGAGGAAACGAGATCCAAGCCACCGTAGTTGTCAGGGTTGGTATATTCAGATCGAATAGCAAGAGGACGGCCGTAAGCATCGTAGGTAAAATTGAGTTTTCGATTCGATGTGGAATTAAACGCAGAAGTTCCCGTTCGCACGATTTGTCTTTCATCTGCACGACTTTGAAGAACCTCATACGGAAGATCGGAATTGGCTTGATAAGTATTCGTCGTCGTTTCCATGACGTTCGAAGTTTCCGTAAATGGATTCGACTGCCGGTATCGCTTGGCGTTGCGGACGACTTCCGGACTTCCCTGAACTCGACTAACCACTTCGAAGCTTGAAACGAGAGCATTTTCATTTACGGATAAAGGAGTTTGAATATCTGTGCCGGCAGGTAAATCCTGTTCGTAAAATACCGTGGAGATTTCTCGACCGAGGCCATCGAGCGTCGCCAATTGCAAGCTCTTCGAAGGGATCGACTGTCCTGCCACGGTCATCTCCATTGGCAGCATCCGATTGGCGATAATTTTAGTGGCCGTGCCCGCGACAGGATCCAATTCCTGTTGCTGGAAATTGACGGTAGTCCCACCGACGATCCCTCGCTCTAACTGATACTGCCCGAGCGCGAAGCGATTTCCCTCGCCCCAAAAACGATAATTTCCTTCGCTATGGCCATCTTTCAGTTCGATGCCCTGTTTCTTTCCGAACGATCCCACGGATTGAACCGCTCGCTTCACACTTTTGTCTCCGACAAATTGCAGACTCATCGTGCGATCGCCAATGGAATTCTCCCATCCCGCGTCTGCCTCATACCAAACGAATCCCGCAGCGCGAGGCGATCCGCGAGCATTAAAAGAATAGATATCTCCCGAGCTCAGAAATGAGTTCATCAAATTCGCGGAATATTGATCACCTACTGAAGGAGTTGCTCCTTGATAGTAATCTCCCGTCGCAATGACCTTTCCTTGAGTGTCGTAGCCAAAGAATTGCTTTTTTGTGGTGTCGTTCTTAGCTTGATAGACCACTCGGCATCCGCCGAATCCGTAAGAAATTTCATTGCTGATGATGTTCTCACCCATCGAATTAGTGGGGTTTTCGTCGACAAGGATTCTCTTCTCCACAGAATTTCCACAGCCGTCCATTTTTTCTGTAACGCGAGAGAGCGTGGTTGAAGGATTGCCCGTTCGATATTGATTGGGGCCTCGTTGTTCCGTAGTTTGATCTTTCCCCACAACGCCTGATACCGTCGTCTCAATTTGATTCACCACATCGAGCGTGCGTCTCGGGCGCATGAATTGATCGAAATTTGAGTATTCTTTACGGTACTCACGAGTATCGACGCTCAACGAAGCACCTTCATTCTGTGTCGTCTCGGCTAACACCGTGCCGGTATTGGGCTCTCTCTCCACTCGAGTGACGGATGACATCGAGACTACGAAACTATCCGATCCCAAAATAGAGGTGGTCGGTCCGACCTCCGTTCGCACAGCGCTCACTTCTCCAAACGGGTTGTATTCATAAGTCACGCGTGTGGCGCGAAACACTGGAGATTGAGCGCCTCCATTCACCAAACTTCTCGCCTCCAAAACTCTTCCTGCGTGATCCTGGCTTACAACCCAACTCCATCGATCCGCTGGCGCGCCCGCTCCCAAAGTCGAGCTCAGCTGCGCCTGACCCATCACGCCTCGATCCCCATCCGCTCGATAGTGCAGAACTTCCTTGGAATACACGTCGTCCCAACCACTTAAATCATCTCGAGCTCGTTTCATGGAGATGATCGTGTCTTTCAATCGCTCGTAAGTGTCGTAGGTAAAAACTTTATGAACTTCCTCTGTCGCCACGTTCGACTGAGGAGTCGCGGGATTGACTGCATAGCCGCGAGCGAGGCGGCGAATGATCTTTGTTCTCTCCAAAAGCCCTAGAGAATTGTAAATATTGTTTACAAGGTCCCCGCTCACTTCTTTAGAACCCACCACTCGCCCAAATCCATCCCGCTCAACCCAAATGAGTTCGCGCATTTTTGAAGCGCCACTTTCAAACGCATATTCCACATGGCTTCGAAAATCGGTATTCGCTCCGCCGGTATCTGCATTCGCAGCGTCCCTAAACATCCCAACGAGCGCCCCGGAATTCAAACCCGAAATCTTCGTGGAGATCGAATCTCCAATCGGTCGAATTCCAAACACAATTTGTCGCTGAGGTTGGGCGGTGGGAAAGCGATAATCATAGAAAGTAACCAATCGAGTGATTTCATTGCCGGACGCATTTTCTGTACCCCACGAATCCACGGCGTAGGTTGGATTTCCATAAGCGTCGTAATTTTGGAAATTCTTAAAGTCCGAAATATCTCGATTTCCTGTCGGAGTATAAACCCGAGATGCTTTGACGGGAGAATAAGTTCTGAAACCAAATTGCGCGACGGATTTCGAGTCTACGGGATCCGGAAGCGCGGGTTCAGAGTAAGTTTCTCCATAAGCGCTATGCGATCCCACTTGCAGAACATCCTTTGCATCGATGAAACTTTTTTCCTGATTGTCTTCAAAGAATGTTTTGGAATCCTCAGAGAACCAGCGCCCACCCTTTGCGTGATCGCGCGTGTGGCACGTTCGCTGCGAAAGAAGCGTACCATTCCAATAAGAGGTTCCTGGTAGACCCGAACAGTCTATGGTTTCAGTTGATAAAGAAAAGGCCTGTCCGACACCATCCGGGCCTACAGGGCCATTGGACATTCGCGGACGCCAGATCCCTTGAAAATCAAAAATGAAATCAAGCCGATCATAGCCCCCGCCGAATGTCGTCTGTCGAGATGCCCCTTCGCATCGAACATCCGCTAAGTTAACGACTCCATTTTCCAATTCGGCAAGCTCCGCCACAATTCGCGATCCATTCTCATGACGATCTGCGCAGAGCCAGTAAGAATCAGGTTGGCCATCGCCGTTGTATGAAAAGACATGCTCCACTCCGCGAGAAATTGCGTCGGACACTCTCAAGAAATCTCGACGCATGCGCCCTTCGTAGATCACTTCGGAATTTGAACTCTCCGTGGGTGCCTCGATCTTCCACGCGAATCCGTTGTCCTCGCAGTAATATTTATATGTTCTATTTAGATTGTCGGTGACGGTAGTCGTGATCAATGTGCCATCGGCGGCAGGAACCGAATTGCGATCGCTACTAAAGCTCAATTGCAATCCGCCCACCTTCAAGTTTTTGACGACGGGAAGCCCCCCGTAATTATTCACATCCTTTTCGTATGTGATGGAATCGAGCACTCCGCGAGATGTATAGGGCTTACGAAAATCTTTAACCTGCAGGAGCAATCCCGGATAATCCGCCTTTTGCGCCGTCTCATAATTGTATTCATAGAGGACTGCCGCCCTCGAAGTCAGAGTCGTGGGAACTGTATCGCTAGAGAGAGCAATGTCGCGTTGATATCCGAAGCGCTCCACCTTCGTGAGACGATCCTTGTCGTATGTGTACCAAAGAAAATTCCCCATCTTATCGACAATGGCCTGGACGTAGCCGGAAGCATTGTACGAAAGAAAAAGAAAATCCCCATTCTTCCCAGAGAGAACATTGTAGAGAGTAGCCTGCTTCGAAGAGAACTGGGTTGGGGTCGTTGCCCCCATCAATTGACCCCGGATCGTTTGATAGATCCCTTTGATTTCGGCGCCGCCCTGCCAGAGTAAATGCTGATCCACCATCATGACGGGAAGATTTCCGTCGTAAATGTAGCCGTGCAAATTTTGTGCAGGCCCTCGATCAAATTGACTCGTCATGCGGCCGTGAAGATCGAAGTAAACGGCGTCGTCTTTTCCGTGGAACAAATTCATCCCCGCAACATTCGGTCTTTTAGGATCGGCAGTCGTCCAGAAGGGTCCGGGGTTATTGTTCTCGGGTACATAGAACGTACGGCCCTCGCCTGAGAATAAAAATTCATGATGGCCGTAATCTCCTGTGGGGGTGATGAAAGAGTAATATTTTCGGCGCGGCATGAAATCCCAATTCCAACCGAACATTCCAACGTAATGAAATTGTGATCGGTGCGTTCTTCCAATGGAGAGCGAGAGGCGAGAATCTTTACCCGAGTAATTCAAATCGGAGTGCGAAACCGTGAGTTCGCGTGTCGCCACATTTACAGGTCCATGATCCTTCGCACCGCGAATGAGCCGCTGCCATTGATCTACTAAGTGAATACCAATGTTGAAAGTGGGATCCCATCCGCTGATTCCTGGCGGACGCGCTATTACCTTCACTTGCGGGAGAGCTGCATCGGCCAACGGAAGCTGAATATCGCGCTGTTGTTTTGCGAGACGAACGCGCGTGGCCTTGGTAGAAATTTGCCCATTCTCATATTGAATGAATGACCCTGTGAACCATCCGGAAACCTCGTCGATCGTTCCGGAGTCATCATTCTCGCTCACTTTTGTGACACTGGAGAAATGATTGGCGACGTTCATTCCATTTTGAGTGTCGGCGACGATCTCGTAACTGAGCTCTGCGGGATTCAAAATGGAGATCTTCGGTCCACCGCCTGCGCCCGCCCCTTCCTCGATGCAGTAGATGAACAAGGGAAAGGGCTCCCCATGATTTACATAGAGGGTGGGAACGGGGGCCGCGCTCGAATAGGGAGTGGCGTAATCTAACTTCAGATCCATCACAAGGTGCTTGTCTGCGCCTGTGCAGGTTTGAAGTTTCGCTTTGATTCCAGTCGGACCATCCCACTCAGAAATAAAATCGCAGCTATTGACGGCATTTACCCCCGAAGAAAAACCATTCAGAAATTTGTAATTCTGACATTCCGGCACGGACACCAGGGGCAGGGGCGATAAATACTCGCCCATTGTTTTTTTCTTATAGGTTCGCGCCTTGAGAACGTTAATGCGATTTTCAAACTGACTGAAATAATTATCAAGATTGCTGAATTGCGGCGGCAAAATGGGTTCAGCGGGAGTCGCAGGTGTAGATCCGGATCGATTTGCCTCTTGCAAACAAGCTTGAAAACTCGAAAGCGTAACGAGTACCAATCCAAAGTTAATGTAGGCTAAAAATTTAATTTCACGTCGGAGATTAATCCAAAGGAAGAGCAACACCAACACGCTCAACATGATAAGCGCAGGCGCGAGGCTCTCGTTTCCTGAAATCTCAAACTTCGCAGCCGATTTCTCCAGCAACTGAAGATAGAGATCCTGCATTTTTAATGGCAATCCGTTGCTCCCCAAATAATCGGAACACTCAAATTGTAGAGAGTGGAAAATCTGCAATCCATCGAATTATAGCGACTGCGCCGCCCCAAATTGTACTTGAGCTTGAGGTCCATCGATGGAGATCCTAAGGGTAATGAATTTCGGGATCCGTCTCCGAAAATTTCTTCAAGAATATTGCACGGTTGATCTCCGAAGTTTGGCGACGTGGCGCATCGTTCTGGGGTGCTGCATCACTCTCGATCTGCTGAGCCGGATGGTCGATCTGCAGGCTCACTATACCGACGCAGGCATTCTCCCTCGGGGATTCATCGTCGATCTTCTGAATAATTCTTCGTTTTTCTCGCTGTACCTTGGCGTCGGAAACCCCATCTCCGTCGGCATTCTTTTTCTGATTCATCTCGCGCTCGCATTAGCCTTCACTTTTGGATTTAGGACTCGCCTCGTGACCATCCTGCTATTTGCCTTCGAAGTATCGCTACACAACCGAGCTCATATTTTACTCTCAGGTGCAGATACCGTGATGCGCCTTGGTTTATTTTGGAGCATCTTTGTTCCGATCGGCGATCGATGGTCGCTGGATGCTAAGAATGAGAGACCAACCTCGCACGCTGCAATCGTGTGGGCGCTGCCCATTTTTGTTCTGCAGATTTTTGCGATGTATTTTTTTGCAGCGCTTGCGAAGAAGGGGGATCATTGGCACGAAAATTACGATGCCGTCTATCACGCGCTATCTCATCGGTTGTTTCAGACCCCCATTGCAGCCTACATGATCGGCTTCCCAATTTTTCTGAAATTTGTGACGTGGATAGTATGGTGGGTGGAACTTGTCGTACCCTTTCTTTTGTTCGTTCCATTTCGCATCCCAACATTTAGAACGATCGCGGTTCTCATTCTCATTGGCCTGCAGGTTTCCTTTGCATTGCACCTATGGGTCGATTTCTTCCCATGGGTGTCGATCGGACTTCTGATTGCCATCCTCCCTCCTACCTTTTGGAGATTCATTTTTTCGCAAAAATTGTCGCGAGAAAAAGTCCCCGTCGCAGGGCCTAACCGATGGATCCTTGCTGCTGG
>ERZ761602.2015-NODE-2015-length-33938-cov-12.939498_pt1 | contig 33938 bp, 30 predicted proteins | sample MGYA00512165_ERZ761602 | MGnify/ENA primary metagenome ERZ761602 (study PRJEB28899, sample SAMN02445085) | bioreactor sludge metagenome | biome: EBPR sludge; isolation source: Thorneside wastewater treatment plant | place: Australia: Brisbane, Thorneside...
GCCTTCTTGGCCGGCGCCGCCTTCTTCGCCGGGGCGGCCTTCTTCGCCGGTGCGGCCTTCTTGGCCGGCGCCGCCTTCTTCGCCGGGGCCGCCTTCTTCGCCGGGGCGGCCTTCTTCGCCGGGGCGGCCTTCTTCGCCGGCGCCTTCTTGGCCGCGGCCTTCTTCGCAGTTGCCATGAGAATCTCCTTGATCAAGTGGCAAAGAGCACTGCGCCGTTCGAAGCAGCGCAGCGATTCGCCGGCCGCTTCCGCCCGGCCTGCTGCTGCAGGCCGTGGCGGAGACCCGGCACGGCGAACGGGGTTGCAGGCCTGCGCGCCACTTCTGGCGGCGGCGCATCAAGGCCTGCAATTCGGGGAATCTTCATCGGCGCCAGCTAGGCTTCCCAGTTCAAGGCGCCACCGCTCTGATACTCGATGACTCGCGTCTCGAAGAAGTTGCGTTCCTTCTTCAGGTCGATCATCTCGCTCATCCACGGGAACGGATTCTCTTCGTTCGGGAAGAGCGCATCCAGGCCGATCTGCACTGCCCGCCGGTTGGCGATGTAGCGCAGATAGCCCTTGAACATCGAGGCGTTCAGGCCGAGCACGCCCCTGGGCATGGTGTCCTCGGCGTACCGGTACTCGAGATCGACGGCCTTCAGGAACAGACCCTTGACCTCCGCCCGGAAATCGGGCGTCCACAGGTGCGGGTTCTCGAGCTTGATCGCGTTGATCAGGTCGATGCCGAAATTGCAGTGCATCGACTCGTCGCGGAGGATGTACTGGTACTGCTCGGCCGCGCCGGTCATCTTGTTCTGGCGGCCGAGCGCGAGGATCTGCGTGAAGCCGACGTAGAAGAACAAGCCTTCCATCAGGCAGGCGAACACGATCAGGCTCTTGAGCAGCGTCTGGTCGGCCTCGGGCGTGCCGGTGCGGAAGTTGGGGTCCATGATCGCGTCGATGAACGGGATCAGGAACTCGTCCTTGTCGCGGATCGACGCCACCTCGTGGTAGGCGTTGAAGATCTCGCCCTCGTCCAGGCCCAGGCTCTCGACGATGTACTGGTAGGCGTGCGTGTGGATGGCCTCCTCGAAGGCCTGGCGCAACAGGAACTGGCGACACTCGGGCGCCGTGATGTGACGGTACGTGCCGAGCGTGATGTTGTTCGCCGCGAGCGAGTCGGCCGTCACGAAGAAGCCGAGGTTGCGCTTGACGATGCGCCGCTCGTCCTCCGTCAGGCCGTTGGGGTCCTTCCACGTCGCGATGTCCCGCGACATGTTGATCTCCTGCGGCATCCAGTGATTGGCGCAGGTGGCGAGGTACTTCTCCCAGGCCCACTTGTACTTGAAGGGCACGAGCTGGTTGACGTCGGTCTGCCCGTTGATGATGCGCTTGTCGGCGACATTGACGCGTCGCTCGCTTGCGGCGGCGGCCATCGCCGCAGGCCGCATCACGGGCGCCGCCCGCGTGGCAAGAGGCGGCGGCGCCGCGACGCGAGCATCGACCGGCCGACCCGCGAGCCCCGTGCCGGAAGCCAGCGCGGACGCCAAGCCCAGCGAAGGCTCGCTGGCGGGCATCGCCTTCGGTGTCGGTGTCGGTATGCGAGCGTCGTCTTCCCAGACCAGCATGGATGAGTGTCCTGTCATCAAGAATTATCGGAGTGTGGCTCGGGAACACCAAGCACTTGTTGACATCGCACGCGCGTTGATGTTGTGGCAATGCATCGTGCGACGACCGCGCGCGGACCCGCACCGTTCGGTCGCGAGGCCCTGGCGCGCAGCAGCATGGCGTACGGATCAGTCGATGTGACGCCCGTTCGCCTGGCGTCCCACTACTGGCAGGCCTCGCAGCCCGGGTCGTCGATGCCGCAGAACTTCACGTCCGTCGCCGGCTGCGCCGCGCCCATCGCCTTCGCCTTCGCCGCCGCGGCATCGAGCGCGGACAGCCCGCCCGCGGATCCGGTGGGCACCGCGTTGAGCACGCCCGCGTCGACCGTGCTCTTCTCGGCGTGCGTGGCGCCCATCGTGCGCAGGTAGTAGGTCGTCTTGAGGCCGCGCAACCAGGCGAGCTTGTAGGTCTCGTCGAGCTTCTTGCCCGATGCGCCGGCCATGTAGATGTTCAGGCTCTGTGCCTGGTCGATCCACTTCTGCCGGCGCGCCGCGGCCTCGACCAGCCAGGACGGCTCGATCTCGAAGGCGGTGGCGTAGAGCTGCTTGAGCACCTCGGGCACGCGGTCGATGCGCCGAAGCGAGCCGTCGAAGTGCTTCAGGTCCGAGACCATCACCCCGTCCCACAGCCCCAGGGCCTTGAGGTCGCGCACGAGGTACTCGTTGACCACCGTGAACTCGCCGGAGAGGTTCGACTTCACCGAGATGTTGCCGAAGCAGGGTTCGATCGAGGCGTCGACGCCGATGATGTTGGAGATCGTCGCCGTCGGCGCGATCGCCACGCAGTTGGAGTTGCGCATGCCGTGCGCGGCGATGCGCTCGCGCAGAGCCTGCCAGTCCATCGTCGCGGAGCGGTCGATGTCGACGTGGCCGCCGCGCTGCTCCGCCAGCAGGTCCAACGAGTCCTGCGGAAGGATGCCCCGGTCCCACAGCGACCCTCGGTAGCTCGAATAGCGGCCGCGCTCTTCGGCGAGCTCGGTCGACGCCCAATAGGCGTGATAGCACACGGCCTCCATCGAGCGATCGGCGAACTCCACCGCTTCGGCGCTCGCGTAGGGCACACGCAGCTGGTACAGGCAGTCCTGGAAGCCCATGATGCCCAGCCCGACCGGGCGGTGGCGCAGGTTCGAGTCGCGCGCCTTCTTCACCGCGTAGTAGTTGATGTCGATGACGTTGTCGAGCATGCGCATCGCCGTGCCGACCGTTCGCTTCAGCTTGGCCTGGTCGATCACCTTGCCGTCGGGCCCGTCGGTCAGGTGCTGCGCCAGGTTGACCGAGCCGAGGTTGCACACGGCGATCTCGGTGTCGCTGGTGTTCAGCGTGATCTCGGTGCACAGGTTGCTCGAATGGACCACCCCGACGTGCTGCTGCGGGCTGCGCACGTTGCAGGCGTCCTTGAAGGTGATCCACGGATGCCCGGTCTCGAACAGCATCGTGAGCATCTTGCGCCAGAGGTCCTTCGCCGGCATGCGCTTGAACAGCCGGAGCTCACCACGGTCGGCCTTCGCCTCGTAGGCGGTGTAGGCGGACTCGAAGTCCTTGCCGTGCAGGTCGTGCAGGTCCGGGCAGGTCGAGGGCGAGAACAGGGTCCAGTCGCCGCCCTCGACGACACGCTTCATGAACAGGTCCGGGATCCAGTTGGCGGTGTTCATGTCGTGCGTGCGCCGCCGGTCGTCGCCCGTGTTCTTGCGCAGCTCGAGGAATTCCTCGATGTCCAGGTGCCAGCTCTCCAGGTAGGCGCAGACCGCCCCCTTGCGCTTGCCGCCCTGGTTGACGGCAACCGCCGTGTCGTTGACGACCTTGAGGAAGGGGACCACCCCTTGGCTCTTGCCATTGGTCCCCTTGATGTAGGAGCCGAGCGCACGCACGCGCGTCCAGTCGTTGCCGAGGCCGCCGGCGTACTTGGACAGCAGCGCGTTCTCCTTGAGCGCCTCGTAGATGCCATCCAGATCGTCGGCCACGGTGGTGAGATAGCAGCTCGACAGCTGCGAGCGGCGCGTTCCGCTGTTGAACAGCGTCGGCGTGCTGCTCATGAAGTCGAAGCTCGACAGCACCTCGTAGAACTCGATCGCCCGCGCCTCTCGGTCGATCTCGTTGAGAGCCAGGCCCATCGCCACGCGCATGAAGAACGCTTGCGGCATCTCGATGCGGCGCTCGTCCACATGCAGGAAGTAGCGGTCGTACAGCGTCTGCAGCCCGAGGTAGTCGAACTGCAGGTCCCGCTCGGGCTTCAGCGCCGCGCCCAGTCGGGCGAGGTCGAACTGGGCGAGCCTCTCGTCGAGCAGTTCGGCGTCGATCCCCTGCCGCACGAAGCGCGGGAAGTAGTCCGCATAGACCGCCGCGATGTCCGTCACCCCGACCTCGGCGGCCTCGGCGCCGAGGATCTCGCGACGGATCGTGTGCATCAGCAGGCGCGCCGTTGCCCGCGTGTACGCCGGCTCCTTCTCGATCAGCGTGCGCGCCGCGAGGATGGCGGCCTTGTAGACCTCCTCGATCGGCACGCCGTCGTAGAGGTTGCGGCGCGTCTCGGCCAGGATGGGAGCAGCTGCGACATCCGCCCCGAGGCCGTCGCAGGCGGCCTCGACGAGCGACTGCAGGGCCGCCATGTCCAGCGGCACGCGCCGGTCGCGATCGACCACGTGCAGTTCAGGCGACTGTGCGGCCGGCACGGCGGCCTGGCGGGCGCGTTCCTGCGCGCGCCGGTCGCGATAGATGACGTAGGCCCGGGCGACCTCGTGGTGACTGCCGCGCATCAGGGCGAGTTCGACGTGATCCTGCACATCCTCGATGTGGAAGGTGCCGCCTCCGGGTCGCGAACGCAGCAGCGCACGCACGACGGATTCGGTGAGGCGGTCCACGGTCTCGCGCACGCTGGCCGACGCCGCCCCCTGCGCCCCGTGAACGGCGAGGAAGGCCTTCATCAGGGCAACGGCGATCTTGTTCGGCTCGAACGCCACGACTGCGCCGTTGCGGCGGATGATCTGGTAGCCGGCAAAGGCCGAGGCGACCGGCGCGGCCGTCGGCGGCACACGGCCTGTCACAACGGAATCCGCAACCGGATACGTCGATGTCTGCATGAATACCCCTTGGTCTGGCGGGCTGACCGCCCTGGTGCTGCTTGGTTCGGAGAGGTCGCGCTTGCGACCGGTGGGGCCTGTTGCGGGCCCGCTTGCCGCCTCGTCGGCTTTGTCGTCCTGCCGTTGCCCGCCTCAGCAGGCGACGGTGAGACGACACTATATATGGGGTCCCGGGGAGCCACAAGGCACTACCTGTAGTGAAAACCGCAGCCATCCCACGAACACCACGGCCGTGGCCCCGGCGTTGCAACGGCTTGTGACCGACCTCGGGTGATCCCTGACGACCGGCGCGGCGCGGCGCCGCAGGACATCGGACGACGCGGCTCAGACCACGTCGTCCCGGTCCGGCTCGGGCTTGTCGGTGAGCACGCCCAGGCGTGCCATGCGGTAGCGCATCTGACGCAGCGTCAGGCCCAGGCTCTCGCCCGCGGCGGTGCGGTTGTAGCGGTACTTCTGCAGCGCGCGGTGCAGCACGTCGCGCTCGATGTCGTCCAGGTAGGCCTGCAGGTCACGGGGCAGCGGGTCGGCGGCATGCGCGACACCGGGTGCGCGCGCCACCCGGTCGGGCTCCGCCGCTTTCCCCACAGGCTCGGAGCCCTCCGAGGACAGGTCGTCGACACCGAGATCCTCGACCCCGATGCGATCACCGGCCGCCATGGCCACCGCGCGATGCAGCAGGTTCTCCAGTTCGCGAACGTTGCCCATGAAGGGCTGGCGCATCAGCAGGCGCATGGCCTCGTCGCTGATCGTGGGCATCACCTCCACGCCGGCATCGGCCGTGATGCGCTGCAGCAGCGTCGCGCAGATCTGCGGCAGGTCCTCGAGCCGCTCGCGCAGCGGCGGCACCGGGATGCGGATCACGTTCAGGCGGTAATAGAGGTCCTGCCGGAACCGGCCGGCTTGAACTTCGGCAGACAGGTCCTTGTGGGTCGCGCTGACGATGCGCACGTGAGTGGGAAGTTCGCCCGTCGCGCCGACCGGCCGCACCGCGCGTTCCTGGATGGCACGCAGCAGCTTGGTCTGCATCGGCAGCGGCAGGTCGCCGATCTCGTCGAGAAACAGCGTGCCGCCGTGCGCAGCCTGGAAGAACCCCTCGCGATCCTCCGCAGCGCCGGTGAACGCGCCCTTGCGGTAACCGAAGAACTCGGCCTCGAGCAGGTTCTCCGGGATCGCGCCGCAGTTGACGGGCACGAACGGCCCCGCGGCGCGCGACGAGCATTCGTGCACGGCTCGCGCGACGAGTTCCTTGCCGGTCCCCGACTCCCCGAGCACCAGCACGGGCGCCATGCTGCGCGCGACCTTGTCGATCATCTGGCGCACCTGTCGCATCGCCGCCGAGTCGCCGACCAGGCGCTGCATCGCGGGACGCGCAATCGCCGCCACCCGCGCCCGGTCGCGACGCGACGGACCGTCCGGCGGCGGGTGCCGCTCGGGCGGCACATGGCGGCCGGCCGCCGCGGCCACCACCGTGCGGAACTGCTTCAGGTCGACGGGCTTGGTCAGGTAGTCGAAGGCCCCGGCCTTGAGCGCCTCGACCGCGTTCTCGGCGGAGCCGTAAGCCGTGATCACGACAACCCGCTCGGGACGCCCACCCGAGTCCATGCGCTGGATCAGGCCGAGCCCCGTCCCGTCGGGCAGCCGCATGTCGGTGATCACGGCCGCGTAGGCGTGCTCCTGCAGCAGCTGCCAGGCCTCCTCGACGGACTCGGCGCAGTCGACGTCGTAACCCTCGCGCACCAGCGTCAGCTCGTACAGCGTGCGCAGGTCGGGCTCGTCGTCGACGACGAGCAGGCGGGGACGCGGCGTCGTGGTCACGGCTGTTCAGGCCTCGTCGGTCGATGTCGTCTGGCCGGTCGTGGGTGTCGATGTCTGCGCGACCGCGCCGCGGTTCATCTGCACGACGAAACTGTTGCGGTGACGGTCATGGCGCGCGCGGGCCCGGTACTCGATGCTCGCGCCGTAGCGCTCGCACAGTTCGCGGCAAATGTACAGGCCCAGACCCGAGCCCCTGCTGCGGGTCGAGAAGAACGGTTCGAACAGGTGGGGTTCGACGTCGGCGGCGATCGGCTCGCCGTCGCTGGCCACGACGAGCACGGCGCTGCCCGCGTCCCGCGCGGCCAGCCTCAGCACGATGGCCTGCGGCTGGGACGTGCCGTGACGCAGCGCGTTGTCCAGCAGGTTGACGAGCACGCGGCGCAGGTGCTCCGAGTCGAAGATGACGCCCAGCGCACCCGAGGGAACATCCAGGCGGATCCGGCCGCCGTCGCCGACGTCGACGCCCGCGGTGCGCGCCCACTCGAGCACCGTCGACTGCACGACCTCGCGCGCGTCGATGACCCCGGCCTCGGCCGCACCGACCGGCGCCAGCTCGAGCACGTCGTCGACGATGCGTTGCAGCCGGCGCACGTTGTCGGCCACGAGTTGGCCGAGCCGGCGCTGGCCGTCCGGCAAGGCCTCTTCGAGCAGCAGGGCGTTCGCCTGAGCGATCGCCGCCAGCGGATTGCGGATCTCGTGGGCGACGCCGGCCGACACGCGGCCCATCGCGGCGAGTCGCTCCTGCCGCAAACGGGCCTGCGCGATGCGCGCATCCTCCAGCAGCATCACGCACAGCCCCTCGGCAGCGGCGGCGTCGCCGTCGCCGTCGGCGAGGGCACGCCCGCGCGTGAAGCGCACCCGGACCCGCAATGTGCGCGTCAGCGCGTCGCCGAGCGCGAGCTGCACCTCACGGCCGGCATCGGGCCAGTGCTCCTCGGCGATCGCCTGCAGTGCCACCGAACACAGCGGCGCCAGCCCGGGCAGATCTCCCAGCGTGAAGGGCGCGACCGGCGCCAGCCCATGCGCGACGAGCAGCTGGCGGGCTGCCGGATTGGCCGCGCGGACGCGCAGCCGCCGATCCAGCACCAGCACGCCGTCGACCATCTCCTCGATCACCAGCCGGTTCAACTGGGCCTGCTGACGCGCGATCTCGAGGCTGCCGCGCGCCGCGAGCTCGTCGCGGGCCATGCGAGCGGCCATCTCCGCCCCCATCAGCGCAATGACGAAGAGGCCCATGCCGGCGAGTCCCGACTGCGCCAGCACGACGGCGCCATCGGCCGCGCTGCCGACTGCGCGCAGCGTCACCCCCAGCAGCAGCAGCGCAACCGCGGCAGCCGTGCCCAACGCGAGGAGCCGGGAGGTCAGGACGCCCGACATCAGCACCGGCAGAACGAGCAGGGCCGCGTAGTTGAAACTCGTCCCTGCATCCAGCACGTGCAGCAGGCCGAACGCGAGCAGGTCCACGCCGATGGTGGCCAGCCACTCGCGGCGGCGCAGCCCCGAGAAGTTCCGCGGCGACGTCCACCGGCGCAGGCTGGGCAGCAGCCACAGCAAGGCGGCCTGCAACGCATACAGCACGCTGATCGCCGCAACGGCCGGCCCGGGCGAGCCGCCGAGGCTGCTCGACGCCACCAACGCCCCGAGCAAGGCCATGCCGACGGCAGCCCGTGCCGCCGCGTAAGTGCGCATGATGCGGGTCACCGTGCCGCCCGGCGTGTGCGCGACGCGGCGAGCTTCGCGGGCGAGCAGGCTGGCGTCGGCCCCGTCGAGCTCGCCGCCGAACGCCGCGGTCAGTGTCGACGGATCGTCGCGGCGCGGGGTGGTGCGCGGCGCATCGCCCTGCCCGCCTTCGTCGGGCCGCAATGGCGAAGGGCGGCGCCGGTCGCCCTGTCGGCGTTCGCCCTGGCGGCGTTCGGGAAGGGGCGTCATCGACCCTTCGCGTCGTGCGCAGCCGCGCGCGGCCGGCGGAAGGCGGCGTCGGGCATCACGGCCGGCGTCCGAGCCGCCGATGAACCTCGCCGCAGAAGAAGTCGCCGTCGTCGGCGATGGCCTCGGCACGCGGCAGGTGCACGCCACAGTGTGCACAGGGCACGATGTCAGTCGGCCGGGCCGGCGTGCCTTGCTCCGCTGCACGTTTGCCCGGCCCCGTTGCGTCGCCACGCAAGCGGGCCACGCGGCTGAACAGCCACCAGGCCACGACGCCGACCAGCAGCGCGAGGATCAGCAGACGTCCCATGGGGGCTCCCCGGCTCGGCAGCTGCACGCCATCACGCGCTCCGCCCGAGCAGCACTTCGGCGACGAAGCGTGTACCGGCGTACGCCAGCAGCAGCACCAGCGCACCGGCATACAGCCAGCGGGTCGCCTGGCGGCCGCGCCAGCCACGCCAGTGGCGCCCGGCCAGCAGCGCGGCAAACAGCAACCACGAGACGATCGACAGCACGGTCTTGTGGTCCAGCCGCCATTGCGGCGACGTGGCCATGCCCAGCGCAATAGCCGCCGTCAGCACGCCGAACCCCGCCTGCACGAAGCGGAAGGTGATGCGCTCCAGCTGCAGCAGCGGCATCGCCGGCGACGCGGTCTGCGGCGCGGCAGCCGCCCGGCGGTGGCGCAAGCGGCGCTCGGACTCGTCCAGCAGCAGCGCGTGCAGAACGGCAGCACCGAACAGGCCGTAGGCCGCCACGCCCAGCAGCCAGTGCAGCGGTGCCCAGCGTGAGCCCAGGATGCGCAGCTCTCCAGGGAAGGTCAGCGTCAGCAGCACGGCGCCCAGTCCCGCCACCGCGAGCGCGCGCCGCACCCGCGGCACGGGCAGCAGCCGGCTCTCGACCGTGTGCACCGCGACCACCGCGCACACAGTCAGCGACAACACCGGACCGAATCCCAGCCGCGCAGCCGAGCCGCTGATGCCGAGGTGCCCGATGTCCAGAGCCAGCATCACGACATGCGCCAGCAGGCCCGCCACCAGTGCCGGGCCGCCGATCCTCTGCGCGCCGGCCGGAACACCAGCGGCCACCGCGTAGGCCAGCAGCGCGGTGAACGCGGCTGCGGCGACCAGCGGCGCCGGCGCTCCCGAGGCCACGAGGGCGGCTGCACTGGACCCCGGCGATACACTCATGAGCCCGAGTTTACTTTCGCAGCCCCGCGATGCTCAGCCGCTGACGCCGGCGGGCCGCGCACGAGGGCGGCGCGTCGCCGATGGCCTCGACCCTTTCCGAACGCCTGTCGCGCATGGTCAAGACGATGCGCGGCCAGGCGCGCATCACCGAGGGCAACGTCCAGGACATGCTGCGCGAGGTGCGCATGGCGCTGCTCGAGGCCGATGTCGCGCTTCCCGTGGTGCGCGAGTTCGTCGCCCGCGTCAAGGACAGGGCCCTGGGGACCGAGGTGGTCGGCTCGCTGAACCCCGGGCAGGCACTGGTCGGGGTCGTGCACAAGGAGCTCGCCGCGACGATGGGCGAGGGCGTGGCGGACATCGACCTCGCGACGCAGCCGCCCGCGGTGATCCTGATGGCCGGCCTGCAGGGCGCCGGCAAGACCACGACGACGGCCAAGCTCGCCCGGCACCTGATCCAGCGCCGCAAGAAGAAGGTGCTGACGGTCTCCGCGGACGTCTACCGGCCGGCGGCGATCGAGCAGCTGAAGACCGTCACCCGCCAGGCCGGTGCCGAGTGGTTCCCGTCGACACCCGAGCAATCGCCGCGCGAGATCGCGGTCGCCGCGCTGGACCACGCCAGGCGGCACTTCTTCGACGTGCTCATCGTCGACACCGCTGGCCGCCTGGCGATCGACGAGGCGCTGATGGCCGAGATCCGCGATCTGCACGCGGTCCTGCGGCCCGTGGAGACGCTGTTCGTCGTCGACGCGATGCAGGGCCAGGATGCCGTCAATACCGCCAGGGCCTTCAAGGATGCCCTGCCGCTGACCGGGGTCGTGCTGACCAAGCTGGACGGTGACTCTCGCGGCGGCGCCGCGCTGTCGGTGCGGCAGATCACCGGCGTGCCGATCAAGTTCGCCGGCGTCTCGGAGAAGATCGACGGCCTCGAGGCCTTCGACGCCGAGCGCCATGCGGGCCGCGTGCTCGGCATGGGCGACATCGTCGCCCTGGTCGAGGAGGTGCAGAAGGGTGTCGACCTGCAGGCCGCGCAGAAGCTCGCGGCCAAGGTCAAGGCCGGGGACGCCTTCGACCTCGACGACTTCCGTGCGCAGATCAGCCAGATGAAGAGCATGGGCGGCCTGTCGGGCCTGCTGGACAAGTTGCCGTCGCAGCTGAGCGCCAAGGCGAGCGGCGCCGACATGAACCGTGCCGAGCGCGACGTCCGTCGAATGGAGGGCATCATCAGCAGCATGACGCCGCTGGAGCGGCGCAAGCCCGAACTGATCAAGGCCAGCCGCAAGCGGCGCATCGCCGCTGGTGCCGGCGTACAGGTTCAGGAGGTCAACCGCCTGCTGAACCAGTTCGAGCAGATGCAGGGCATGATGAAGAAGATGAAGGGGGGCGGCCTCATGAAGATGATGAAGCGCATGGGGGGCCTGCCGGGGCTGCCCGGAATGCCGCGCTGAGCCCTGCAACGAGCGGCTCCGCCGGCGGGCTGCTGCCGCCCCGGAGCGCCCGGGGCCTCGGCTCAGCGCGTGACGGAATGCCCGCGACGCGCAGGCGGGCGGCGGCGTCCGCTCTGCGCGCATCGACTCGTGCGGCATAAGTCTCGGCGTGCGCGGTCGGGATCGTGAATGCTCCGCCCTGTCGGTCGTCTCCCGATGGCGACCGCGGGAGTTGCTGATGCCTCTGGACGCCATCACGGCGACGTTGATGACCACCGCCGCCTTGATGCTGATCACGCTGCTGCGGCGACTCGGCGCACGCGGCTGGTCGCAGGCTCGGCGGCTGCGCGAACGCCAGCGCATGGACACGATTGCCGCATGGCCGCCGCAAGCCGCGCGCGTGCTCGGTGACGGCGAACTGGAGGCGCTCGAGCTCGCCCGCCGCGCCGCGCCGGGAACGCTGCTGCTGGCACAGGTGCCACTGTGGCGCTTCGTGCGCATCTCGACGCAGCAGTCTTATGAACGCTGGCTGACGCGCGCTGGCCGCCTGAACGCGGACCTGCTGGTGTGCGACGCGCGTGGGCAGGTGCTCGCTGCGATCGACCTGGCCGCCGAACCGATGAGCGAGCGCAGCGTGCGGCGACACCGGCGGCTGCGGCGTGTCCTGAAGTCGGCCGGCATCCCCGTCCTCGTCTGGCAGCTCGGTCGGCTGCCGTCGCTCGTCAAGGCGCGCGCCGAGTTCCTCGCGCTCGGCGTCGGCGCCGCGTCGTCCGCATCGCGCGGCGCGGACCGCATGGCGCGTGACGGACAACCCGTCGCCGACCTGGAGGTGCTGCTCGCGGCGGGTGATCGGGACGCGCGACGGCCGGCCCCTGCCGACGCCGTGCCGTCCGACTTCTACGGCCTGCACTCGCCGCCGTCGACGCTGATGTAGGCGGCGGCCGCCTCGCCCTACTGCAGCAACGCGCGAGCGAACTCCCGGGCATCGAAGGGCTGCAAGTCCTCGAGCTTCTCGCCCACGCCGATGAAGTAGACCGCCACCGGCCGTCCTTCGGCGGCCGCCCAGCGGGCGATCGCGGCCAGCACCCCGCCCTTGGCCGTGCCGTCGAGCTTGGTGACGATCAGGCCGGTCAGCTGCACCGCGGCGTCGAAGGCCTTGACCTGCGCGAGCGCGTTCTGGCCGGTGTTGCCGTCCACCACCAGCAGCACCTCGTGCGGCGCGCCCTCCTGAGCCTTGCCGATCGTGCGCCGGATCTTGCGCAACTCCTCCATCAGGTGCGCCTGAGTGGGCAGGCGGCCCGCGGTGTCGGCGATCACGACGTCGCAGCCGCGGGCGCGCCCTGCGCTCACCGCGTCGAAGCTCACCGCGGCGGGGTCGCCACCCTGCTGGCTGACGATGTCGACGCGGTTGCGGTCGCCCCAGACGGCCAGCTGCTCGCGCGCCGCCGCTCGGAAGGTGTCGGCGGCGGCGAGCAGGACACGCTGCCCGGAGGCGGCCAGATGGTGCGTCAGCTTGCCGATGCTCGTCGTCTTGCCGGCGCCGTTGACGCCGACGACCATCACCACGGTGGGCGTGGCCTCGCCGACGACCAGCGGGCGCTGCAGCGGGGCGAGAAGCTCGGCGATGGCATCGGCCAGCAGCGCCTTGACCGCCTGCGGATCGGTCGCGCGCGCCTCGCGCACACGTCGCTTGAGGTCGTCCAGCAGGAACTGCGTGGCTGCCAGCCCGGTGTCTGCCATCAACAGTGCCGACTCCAGCTCCTCGTACAGAGCGTCGTCGACCCGCGTGCCGGTGAAGACCTGCGTGAGGCTCGAGCCGGTCTTGCGCAAGCCCTGGCGCAACCGCTCGAACCAGCCCGGCCGCCCTGCGGGCTCCGCCGACGATGATGCGATGCCCGATGGCGCATCGGATGACGTCGACGCCGGCGTGCCAGGCGCCGACGCGACGGGATCCGCTGGCTCGGCCGGCGGCGGATCGGCCGGTGCCACGGCAGCCGCTGCACGGCCGGCATCGGCCGTCTCGGCGTTGGACTTCCGGCGGAAGAAACTGAACATGGGCGAGGGGTCGGGGACCGGCCACGCAACCAACCGCTCGCCGCTATAATTGCGGGCTCTTGGCGCTTTAGCTCAGTCGGTTAGAGCGACGGAATCATAATCCGCAGGTCCGGGGTTCGAGTCCCTGAAGCGCCACCAGATCCCGGGCCCGAGCCGCCGATGGCTCGGGCCTTTTTCGTTCACAGCCGCTGGCTCCACACCATGACCTGCTGTGTCCCGGATCGAACGCCCCGGGCCGACACGCGCCGACGGCCTCGCCGGGTCGTGGCGCTCGCCGCAGCGCTGAGCGTGCTGGCGGGCCTGTCGGGGCCCGTCGCCGCGCAGCGCCCCGCCGACCATCGGGTCTTCCCGGCGGCCGCCTTGCGCGGCGAGCTCGTCGTGACAGCCCCCCCCGAGGTGCTGCTCAACGGCCGGCCTGATCGACTGGCACCCGGAGCCCGGATCCGGGGCGTGGACAACCTGCTCGTGATGTCGGGGGCCGTGGCCGGCCAGCGCCTGGCCGTGAACTACACGCGCGAGCCCACCAGCGGGCTTCTGCTGGACGTCTGGCTGCTGCGCCCGGTGGAACGCGACAACCGGCCGTGGCCCACGAGCGAACAAGAGGCACGGCGCTGGAACTTCGATCCGTCGTCGCAGACCTGGAAGAAGCCCTGACGATGTCCAAGCCTTCCGCCAAGCCCCGCAAGGTGTTCGTCCGCACCTTCGGCTGCCAGATGAACGAGTACGACTCCGACAAGATGATCGACGTCTTGCGCGCCGTGGCGGGTTTCGAGCCGACGGGCGATGTCGCCGAGGCGGACCTGATCCTGTTCAATACCTGTTCGATCCGCGAGAAGGCGCAGGAGAAGGTCTTCAGCGACCTCGGCCGCGTCAAGCACCTGAAGAAGAAGGGCGCGCTGATCGGCGTCGGCGGCTGCGTCGCGAGCCAGGAAGGCGAAGCCATCGTCGCCCGCGCGCCCTATGTCGACCTGGTCTTCGGCCCGCAGACGCTGCATCGGCTGCCACAGATGCTTCAGGCTCGCGAGCGCGACAGGCGCCCGCAGGTCGACATCAGCTTCCCCGAGATCGAGAAGTTCGATCACCTGCCCGCGGCGCGGGTGGACGGGGCATCGGCCTTCGTCTCGATCATGGAGGGCTGCTCGAAGTACTGCTCGTACTGCGTCGTGCCGTACACGCGCGGCGAGGAGGTGAGCCGCCCCCTGGACGCCGTGCTCGACGAGATCGCCGGGCTCGCTGCCCAGGGCGTGCGGGAGGTCACGCTGCTCGGGCAGAACGTCAATGCCTGGCGCGGTGCGGCCGGCGGGAGCGCGGACGATGCCGACTTCGCGCTGCTGCTCGACTGCGTCGCGGCGATCCCCGGCATCGAGCGAATCCGCTACACGACCAGCCATCCGAACGAGTTCACGCCCCGCCTGATCGAGGCCTACGCCCGCATCCCGAAGCTCGTGAACCACCTTCACCTGCCGGTGCAGCACGGGTCGGACCGCATCCTGGCCGCGATGAAACGCGGTTACACGGCGCTGCAGTACAAGAGCACCATCCGGGCGCTGCGGCGCGTGCGGCCCGACATCAGCCTGTCCAGCGACTTCATCGTGGGCTTCCCGGGCGAATCCGAGGACGATCACGCGCGCACGATCGCGCTGATCGAGGAGATCGGGTTCGACGCGAGCTTCAGCTTCGTGTTCAGTCCGCGCCCCGGCACGCCGGCGGCGAACCTGGCGGACGGGACACCGCCGCAGCGCAAGCTGGAACGTCTGCAGCAGCTGCAGGCTGTCCTGGAGGCGAATGTCCGCCGCATCTCGGCCTCGCGCGTCGGCACCGTGCGGCGCATTCTGGTCGAGGGGCCGTCAAGGCGTGATGCCTCGGAGCTGATGGGGCGGACCGAGTGCAACCGCATCGTCAACTTCCCGGGCCCGGCACAGCTGTCCGGCCGGATGATCGACGTGCGGATCACGCAGGCTCTTCCGCACTCGCTGCGCGGCGAGATCGTGCCATCCGAGTCGCCGCTGCCGGCCTGACGCCCCTCGCCGCCGCGCAAACTGCGTCTACCACGCGACAAGCTCGCTCAGCGCCGTCCAGGTCCGAAGGCGGCCCACCACAGGGCTCCTGCGCTGGCCACGACCAGCGCCAGGTAGCCGACGATGCGCCCGTCGCGGCCGAGCAACAGCAGGCTCGCGAACAGGCTCAGCGCGGCAGCCGCGGCACACCACGTCGCCAGCCGCGCGTAGCGGACACCCTTGAGCGCCCGTCGCCAGACCAGCTTGGCCAGGGCCGGCGCGAGCAGTCCGACGCCCAAGGCGGGCAGGAACAGGTTCAGCACATGCCACAGCATGTCCAGCGGACTCATGGGCGATCCGGCATGAGGGAAGGTCCTCACCATCCGCGCGGGCGGCGCTTGACGGCCGTCAAGCGGGCTGGCAGTCTGGTCGTTGGGACCGGATCCTACAATTCGCGCCGATGAGCGTCTTCACGCTGGGCCTGAACCACACGACCGCGCCGCTGGATCTGCGCGGCCGGCTCGCGTTCGCCCCAGAGAGCGTCGCGCCTGCGCTGCGCGGCTTTCGCGAGACCTTCTCCCGCGTCCTGCCGGAGGCTGCGCTGGTCTCGACCTGCAACCGCACCGAGTTGTACGTGGCGGCCAACGCGAGCCCGGCTCGTGAACTGGTGCACCCCGCGCTGGACTGGCTGGCCGCCCACGCCGGGCTGCGCGGCACCGAACTGCAGCCGCACGCTTACGTGATGGAGGACAAGGCCGCCGCGCGGCACGCCTTCCGCGTCGCCTCGGGGCTCGATTCGATGGTGCTCGGGGAGCCCCAGATCCTCGGCCAGATGAAGCAGGCCGTGCGCGAGGCCGACGAGGCCGGAACGCTGGGCGCCACGCTGCACCAGCTGTTCCAGCGGTCCTTCTCGGTGGCCAAGGAGGTGCGCACCGAGACCGAGATCGGCTCGCACTCGATCAGCATGGCCGCCGCCGCGGTGCGCCTGGCCGCGCAGATCTTCGAGGACCTGCGCGAGATCCGCATCCTCTTCGTCGGCGCCGGCGAGATGATCGAGCTCGTCGCGACACATTTCGCTGCCCGCGAGCCCAAGGGCATGGCCGTGGCCAACCGCACGCTCGAACGCGGCGAAGCCCTCGCGGCGCGCTACGGCGCGCAGGTCATGCACCTGGGCGAGATGCCCGCCCGCTTGCACGAGTTCGATGCCGTCGTGTCGTGCACTGCGAGCACGCTGCCGATCATCGGGCTGGGCGCGGTCGAACGTGCGCTGAAGGCGCGCCGCCGCAGACCGATGTTCATGGTCGACCTGGCCGTGCCTCGGGACATCGAGGCCGAGGTGGCGCACCTGGACGACGTCTATCTCTACACCGTCGACGACCTGTCGGCGGTGGTGCAGACCGCCGGCGAGAAGAGGCTGGCCGCGGTCGAGCGCGCGGAGGCGATCGTGGATGCCGGGGTGCAGAGCTTCGCCCACTGGCTGGACCAGCGCTCCACGGTGCCGCTGATCCAGGCCTTGAACCGGCAGGCAGACGACTGGCGCTCGGCCGAGCTTGCGCGCGCGCGCAAGCTGCTGGCCAAGGGCGAGGATGTCGAGGCAGTGCTCGAGGCCCTGTCGCGTGGCCTGACCCACAAGCTGCTGCACGGGGCGATGGCGGAGCTGCACGCGGCCGACAGCGAGTCGCGCGAGCAGCTGGCCGCGACGGTGTCGCGGCTCTTCCTGCGCGGGCCGATGCGCCAGGGCGGCGGCGAGCCTCGCGGCGGCCGCCCGGGCCGATAGGCGCGCGGAGCCGGGCCGCGCGGCACCGTTCGACGGTGCCGCGGCTCGACAGGCCATGCCCGGACCCGTCCCGATGAAAGACTCACTGCGCCACCGACTCGAACGCCTGGAGATGCGACAGGCCGAGCTCGACGCGAGCCTTGCGGATCCGCAACTGGGTGCCGACATCACGCGCTGGCGCGAGGTCGCGCGTGAACAGGCCGAGGTTGCCCGCGCGGTCGACCTGTTCCGCCGCTGGAAGCAGTGTCAGGCCGACCTGCAGGCTGCCCGCGAACTCGAGGCCGACCCCGAGATGGGCGAGCTCGCCCGCGAGGAGATCGGCCTGGCGCAGGCCCGCAGCACCACCCTGCTCGACGAGCTGCAAGCTGCTCTGCTTCCGCGCGACCCCGACGACGAGCGCCCGGCCTTCCTCGAGATTCGGGCCGGCACCGGTGGCGACGAGTCGGCGCTCTTCGCCGGCGACCTCGCACGCATGTACCTGCGCTTCTGCGAGCGGCGCGGCTGGCGTGTCGAGCTGATGAGCGAGAGCCCGGCCGAGATCGGTGGGTTCAAGGAGGTCGTCTTCCGCATCGAAGGCGATCACGCCTACGGCACGCTGCGCTACGAGTCCGGGGGACACCGCGTCCAGCGTGTGCCCGTGACGGAGAGCCAGGGTCGCATCCACACGAGCGCCTGCACCGTCGCCGTGATGCCCGAGCCCGACGAGGCGGCGGAGCTCACCCTGAACCCGGCCGATCTGCGCATTGACACCTTCCGCGCCAGCGGTGCCGGCGGGCAGCACGTCAACAAGACCGACAGCGCGATCCGGATCACCCACCTGCCGACCGGACTGGTCGCGGAGTGCCAGGACGATCGCTCGCAGCACCGCAACCGGGCCAAGGCGATGGCCGTGCTGGCCGCGCGGCTGCGCGACAAGGAACGCAGCGAACGACTCGCGCAGGAGGCGGCCACACGCCGCAGCCTGATCGGCAGCGGCGACCGCAGCGACCGCATCCGCACCTACAACTTTCCCCAGGGCCGCGTCACCGACCATCGCATCAACCTGACCCTCTACAAGCTGAACCAGGTGCTGGACGGCGACCTCGACGACGTCGTGCGGGCGCTGGCCGCCGCGCGTGCAGCCGAGCAGCTGGCGGCGCTCGAGTCCGGTGCGTCGGACTGAGTCGGCAGACGCGTGGAGCACACGAGCGTAGAAGGACTGCTGGCTCGCGCGCGGGCCGAGGGCCTGCCGCGGCTCGATGCCCAGGTCCTGCTCGCCCACGCGCTCGGCTGCGCCCGCACATGGCTGCACACGCACCCGGAGGCGAGCGTGCCGCCATCGGCACGCGCGAGCTTCGCGCTCAATTGCCGACGCAGGCTCGACGGCGTTCCCGTGGCCTACCTGACCGGGCTGCGCGAATTCCACGGGTTGTCGCTCGTCGTCACCCCCGACGTGCTCGACCCCCGGCCCGACACCGAGGTGCTGGTCGACTGGGCACTGCAGATGCTGCACGGGCCACTGGCCGATCGGGTGCGACCGATCGTCGCCGACCTGGGCACCGGCAGCGGTGCGGTGGCCCTGGCGATCGGCCAGGCGTGTCCGCGCGCGCGGCTCATCGCGACCGACGTGTCTCCCGCGGCGCTGGCCGTCGCGCGACGCAATGGCCAGCGGCTGGGCCTGCAGGTCGACTGGCGCCAAGGGGACTGGTTGGCGGCGCTGAGGGGCGAACGAGTCGACCTGCTGGTCGGCAACCCGCCCTATGTCGCCGAAGGCGACCCGCACCTGGCCGCGCTGCGCCACGAGCCGCAACTGGCCCTGGTCTCGGGCAGCCAGGGCCTGGACGCCTTGCTGCACATCGCCGCAACGGCACCCCGTCACCTGCAGCCCGGCGGCTGGCTGCTGCTCGAGCACGGCGCTGATCAGGCCGACGCGGTTGCCCGGGCCCTGCACGCCGCCGGCTTCGGCGAGGTCGCGCATCGCCACGACCTCGCCGGGCACCGCCGATGCACGGGAGGACGGCAGCCGACAAGAGCCCCGGACTGACCGGGCTTGCCCGATCGGCGTATGCTGCGCGATCGTTCAACCCGACTGGTGCCCCTTTGGGAGCGAATGGCATGAGTGACGTCAGGCAGCGTATCGAGCAGATCGTGAAGAGCCACCCCGTGGTCCTGTTCATGAAGGGCACGGCGCAGTTTCCGATGTGCGGCTTCTCCGGCCGTGCGGTGCAAGTACTGAAGGCCTGCGGCGTGAGTGACGCCATGACCGTCAACGTGCTCGAGGACGACGAGATCCGCCAGGGCATCAAGGACTACGCGAACTGGCCGACGATCCCGCAGCTGTATGTCGACGGCGAGTTCGTCGGCGGCTCGGACATCATGATGGAGATGTACCAGAGCGGCGAACTGCAGCAGCTGCTGACCGGCAAGCACTGATCGGCTGTCTCGGCCCCGAACGACGAGGCCGTCGAGCGGGCACAGGCGCTGGCCAAGGGCCGGAGTCCGCTGGCGCCGTTCGAAGGGCGCCCAAGGGCGCGCGGGTGGGTGTCAGCGAGGCGCGTCGTAGCTCCAGTGCCGGCGAGCGCCGAAGACGAGCCTCGGGTACTCCGCGCGCCCACGGCTGCCGTTGTAGCGGCCGAGCGCAAAGAACAGGTCGCCGCGCTCGCGGTCGAGGTAGTGACGCAGGATCGTGCAACCGAAGCGCAGGTTCGTCTGCATGTGGAAGAGCCGGCTCGCGTCGCCGTCACCGATCAGCCGGGCCCAGAAGGGCATCACCTGCATGTAACCCCGCGCACCGGCGACGCTGATCGCGTACTTGCGAAACCCGCTCTCGACCTGGATGAGTCCGAGCACGAGGTCCGTCTCCAGCCCCGCGCGTCGACTCTCGTACCAGACCGTCTGCAGGAACTCGACGCGGGTCTGGTGGTCGGTCTTGCGTCGCTTGAGCCGTTCGCTCATTGCGCCGAGCCAGCGCAGATAGGACAGGCGCGCCTCCGTGCTGTCGAAGCTCGGGTTCGGCGGTGCCCGATTGGCGATGGCCGCCGAGAGCGCCGTGCGCACGGAGTCGGCGAGCGGTTCCTCGATCTGAGCACCGGCCCGTGCCGACAGGGGCGTCACCGCTGCCAGCGCGGTGGCAGCGAGCCAGGCTCGGCGCCCAGGGTGCGGCAATGTCGCCGACGACGGCTGAGCCGCAGGCCCGCGCCCGAGCACGCTCACGCGGCCGACTGCAGCCGTTCGATGAGTTCGGGAATCGCGCGTGCGAGCGTCGTGCGCGTCGCGGCCGTTTCGCGACGCCCCTGCAGTTCGACGGCCCCATCCTTCAGGCCCCGCTCGGACACGACGAGCCGCTGCGGGATGCCGATCAACTCCCAGTCCGCGAACATCGCACCGGGACGCTCGCCTCGATCGTCGAGGATCACGTCGACGCCTGCCGCCCGCAGCTCGTCGTGAAGCCGGTCCGCAGCCACGCGCACCTCCACGCTGCGGTCGTAGCCGATCGGGCAGATGACGGCAGTGAACGGTGCCATGGCCACCGGCCAGATGATGCCGCGCTCGTCGTGGTTCTGCTCGATGGCCGCGCCCAGCAAGCGCGTGACGCCGATGCCGTAGCACCCCATCTCGAAGAACTGCGGCTTGCCGTTCTCGTCGAGGAAGGTCGCGTTCATTTGACGGCTGTACTTCTGACCGAGATAGAAGACGTGGCCGACCTCGATGCCTCGCTGGATCGCGAGCACCCCCTTGCCGTCCGGCGACGGATCACCCTCCACGACATTGCGGATGTCGGCGACCAGGTCCGGCTCGGGCAGATCACGCCCCCAGTTGACGCCGGTGAGGTGGAAATCGGCCTCGTTGGCGCCGCAGATGAAGTCGTGCATCGCGGCAACCGTGCGGTCGGCGACGATGCGCACCGGCCTGCGTGTGGCGACAGGGCCGAGATAGCCGGGCTTGCAGCCGAAGTGGTCCTCGATCTCCGCAGCGGTGGCGAACCGGAAACCCTCTTTCAGGCCCGCAATCTTGCCGGCCTTCACTTCGTTGAGCGCGTGGTCACCGCGCACCAGCAGCAGCCACAGGCTCGAGTCGACCGCCTCGCCGCCGGGCCCGCGCACGTCCGTGGCCAGCACGATCGACTTGACCGTCGTCTGCAGGGGCACGCCGAGCAGCGCGGCGACGTCCTCGCAGGTGCTGCGCCCGGGCGTCGGCGTGCGCGTCAGAGCTGCTCCTGCAGGCGCACGGGGCGCCGCGGGAGCCACGGCTTCGGCCAGTTCGATGTTCGCTGCGTAAGAGGACGTCGGACAGTAGACGATCGCATCCTCACCGGTGTCCGCGATGACCTGGAACTCCTGGGAGAGATCGCCGCCGATCGCGCCGGAGTCCGCCGCGACGGCCCGGTATCGCAGGCCGAAGCGGTCGAAGATCGTGCAGTAGGCACGCGACATGACCTCGTAGCTGCGCGCCGCGCCGGCTGCGTCCCGGTCGAACGAATACGCATCCTTCATCGTGAACTCGCGGCCCCGCATCAGGCCGAAGCGTGGCCGACGCTCGTCGCGGAACTTCGTCTGGATGTGATAGAGGTTCTTCGGCAGCTGTCTGTAGCTGCGCAGCTCCTGCCGCGCGATGTCGGTGACCACCTCCTCGGAGGTGGGCTGGATGACGAAGTCGCGCTCATGGCGGTCCTTGACCCGCAGCAGCTCGGGCCCCATCAGCGCGAAGCGCTGGGTCTCCTGCCAGAGCTCGGCAGGCTGCACGACCGGCATCAGCAATTCGACGGCCCCGGCCTTGTCCATCTCGTCGCGGATGATCGCCTCGACCTTGCGGATCACGCGCAGGCCGACCGGCATGTAGTTGTAGATGCCTGCCGACAGGCGCTTGATCATGCCCGCACGGACCATCAGCTTGTGACTGACGACCTCCGCGTCGGCAGGCGCCTCCTTGAGCGTGGAGATGAAGAACGAGCTGGCTTTCATCGGCAGAGCATGAGGTGGCATCGATCGGCGGCGGCGACACGCCTCGGGTCGACCTCGACGGCGCCTCCGCCGGCCCGACGCCGGGGTCGTGGTCACGGCATGCGCAGGCGCACATGCGGGTTAGCCTGACGTCGCGCGCCGGCAACCGCCGGTGCAATAATCGTTCCAGTCTAGGAATCGGGGTCCGATTATGCTCGACCGGGACGGCTTCAGGCCGAACGTCGGCATCGTCCTGCTCAACGCGCGAAACCAGGTGTTCTGGGGCAAACGCCTCAAGACGCACTCTTGGCAGTTTCCGCAAGGCGGCATCAAGCACGGGGAGTCCCCTGAGCAGGCGATGTACCGCGAGCTGCACGAGGAAGTGGGGCTCCGGCCGCAGCACGTCCAGATCGTCGCGCGCACGCGCGACTGGCTCCGCTACGAGGTGCCGGACCATTTCATCCGCCGCGACGCGCGCGGCCACTATCGCGGACAGAAGCAGATCTGGTTCCTGCTGAAGCTGCTCGCACCCGACAGCGAGATGAACCTGCGCGCGACGGATCACCCGGAGTTCGATGCCTGGCGCTGGAACGACTACTGGGTTCCGCTGGAGATGGTCATCGAGTTCAAGCGCGGGGTCTACGAGATGGCGCTGACCGAGCTCGCTCGCTACCTCCCGAGGGTCAACGCCCATAACCGGTATCTGCGCGGCTCGCCTCGCCGACCACGGCGAGGCAGCGACCCTGCGCCGGATCGCGAGGCCGAACCACGGCTGGAGGGAACGGGCGGCGCGCACCTGCCCGGCCTGGGCACGGCGGGAGAGCCGGGCGCCTCTAGCTGAGGACGAGGTTGTCGCGATGGATGAGCTCGGGCTCGTTCGCGTAGCCGAGCAGGGCTTCGATCTGCGCTGAGGGCTTGCGGGCGATCAGCCGGGCCTCGGCCGACGAGTAGTTCGCCAGTCCGCGCGCGATCTCCCCGCCAGCCGGATCGCGGACCGAGATCACGTCGCCGCGCGCGAATTCCCCGATCACCTCGGTGACGCCGATCGGCAACAGGCTCTTTCCCTCGCCGAGGAGCTTGGCGGCAGCGCCGCTGTCGACGCGCACCGCACCGCGCAGCTGCAGGTGATCGGCCATCCACTGCTTGCGCGCGGCGAGCTTGGCCGTCTGCGCCACCAGGCGCGTGCCGATGCGCTCGCCTTCGGCCAGACGCAGCAGCACGTCGGGTTCACGCCCCCAGGCAATCACCGTGCTGGCCCCGCTGCCTGCCGCACGCTTGGCGGCCAGAATCTTCGTGAGCATGCCACCGCGACCGATCGCCGAACCTGCGCCACCGGCCATGCGCTCGAGTTCCGGATCGCCCGCGGTGGCCTCGGCCACGAATTCGGCGGCAGGATCCCTCCGCGGGTCCGCCGCGTACAGACCACGCTGGTCGGTCAGGATGACGAGCACGTCGGCCTCGATCAGGTTGGCGACCAGCGCGCCGAGCGTGTCGTTGTCGCCGAAACGGATCTCGTCGTTGACCACGGTGTCGTTCTCGTTGATCACCGGGATCACGCGCAATTCGAGCAGCGTCAGCAGCGTCGAGCGCGCATTGAGGTAGCGCTCCCGGTCGGCCAGGTCGGCGTGGGTCAGCAATACCTGTGCGCTGGCGATGCCATGCCGGCTCAGCTGGGACTCGTACATCTGCACGAGTCCCATCTGGCCAACGGCTGCCGCCGCCTGCTGCTCGTGGAGCTCGCGGGGACGCACGCTCCAACCCAGGCGCTTCATGCCTTCGGCAATGGCGCCGCTCGAGACGATCACGATCTCCCGGCCCGTCGAACGGAGCGCGGCGACCTGGCGGGACCAATGACCGATGGCCTCGGCATCGATGCCCCTGCCCTCGTTGGTCACCAGGCTCGAGCCGACCTTGACGACGATCCGCCGGGCCTCGCGCAGGATGTCAGCCATGTCCGTCCAGCGGGTCGAGGTCGGTTGCGGGGAACCGGGGATCCGGGGCCAGGGCGACGACTCTGCCACGAGACACGTGCTCGAAGCTGGCGTTCAAGAGCGGGTCCAGCCCTTCGCGAGCGACGGCCGACACGGCGAAGACCGGCCCTTTCCAGCGCAGCCGGCGCACGACCTCGCGCACGCGGGCCGCGCGCTCGTCGGGAGGGATCAGGTCGATCTTGTTGAGTACGAGCCAGCGCGGCTTGGCGTGCAGCGCCGGGTCGTACAGTTTCAGTTCCCGGACGATGGCCCTCGCCTGCGCGACAACATCGACCGACTCATCCAGCGGCGCGAGGTCGATCACGTGCCACAGGAGCATCGTGCGCTGCAGGTGGCGCAGGAACTGGTGGCCGAGACCAGCCCCCTGGGCGGCGCCCTCGATCAGCCCGGGGATGTCGGCAACGACGAAGCTGCGCTGCACGCCCACACGCACGACACCGAGATTGGGATGCAGCGTCGTGAAGGGGTAGTCGGCGATCTTCGGGCGCGCATTGGAGATCGCGGCAATCAGCGTCGACTTGCCGGCGTTGGGCATGCCCAGCAGCCCCACGTCGGCCAGCACGCGCAACTCGAGCCTCAGCAGCCGCGCCTCGCCAGGCCAGCCGGCGGTCTTCTGTCGCGGCGCACGGTTCGTGCTGCTCTTGAAGTGGAGGTTGCCGAAGCCCCCGTCCCCGCCCTTGGCCAGCAGGACCTTGACCCCGGGCTCGAGCAGCTCGGCCACACGTTCGCCCGTGTCGGCATCGCTGACGATCGTGCCGACCGGCATGCGCAGCACCACGTCCTCGCCGGCGGCTCCGAACTGGTCCGAGCCACGGCCGGGCTCGCCGTTCGGCGCATGGTGTCGTCGGGCGTATCGGTAGTCGATCAGCGTGTTCAGGTTGACATCGGCCAGGGCCCAGACGCTGCCACCGCGCCCGCCGTCACCCCCGTTCGGCCCGCCGAACGGGATGAACTTCTCGCGACGGAAGCTCACGCATCCCGCACCGCCATGGCCGGCGGCCACGTCGATGATCGCTTCGTCGACGAACTTCATGCACCGTCCCGTCCATCAGCCAGCCGAGCGGCCTGCGCCAAAACGACAAGCCCCGGCGATGCCGGGGCTCGACGACTGGACTGCCGCCGACGATCAGACCGCGGTGACGGACACCGTCTGGTTGCTACGCGGGCCTTTGGTCGAGAAGCCCACATGCCCGTCGACCAGTGCGAAAAGCGTGTGATCGCGGCCCATGCCGACGTTCGGACCGGCATGGAACTTCGTGCCCCGCTGGCGCACGATGATCGAGCCGGCCGAGACGGCCTGGCCGCCAAAGACCTTGACGCCGAGCATCTTCGGCTTGGAATCGCGGCCGTTACGGGTCGAGCCGCCACCCTTTTTCTGTGCCATGTGGCCTCACTCCTTAGGCTTGGGTGCCGGCAGGGGCCATCTCGGCCTGGGCCGCACCGCCCGCGCCATCGCTGATGGACCCGACAAAGACTTCGGTGAAGCTCTGGCGGTGGCCGCCGTGCTTCTGGTAGTGCTTGCGACGACGCATCTTGAAGATGCGGACCTTGTCGTGCCGGCCGTGCGCGACAACGGTGGCCTTGACACTGGCTCCCGCAACCCAGGGTGTCCCGATCTTCACGTCGGCGCCGCTGCCCACGGCCAGCACCTGTTCGATCGTGATGTCCTGGCCCACGTCCGCTGCGACCTGTTCGATCCTGATCTTGTCGCCAGCCGCAACCTTGTACTGTTTGCCGCCGGTTTTGATGACCGCGTACATGCTTGACCTCGTTTGGGGAATGCCCCGCCGCCCAACGCCCGCCAGCCGGAGGGGCCGCTCGGATGGAAACTTGCCGGGCTGGCAGGACTCCGGTTCCGACGCTGATCAGGGCCCGTGAAGCCCGCACGCCGGATGCGAAGCCGCGCAGTATAGCATGTCCTGCCGGGCTCGGGCATGGTGCCTTTCGGGCGACGCTACGCCAGCGGCGGGGCCTTCCTATAATCGGAAACAATTCGAGCAGGATTCGCCTTGCTGACCCACCCCGAGCCCTCGGTCGACACGATCTCCTTCATCGACAGCGCGATGGCGCGAGTCGATGCGGTCATCCGGCAACGGCTGTCGTCGCGGGTGGCGCTGATCGATCAGATCTCGAACTACATCGTCAACGCGGGAGGCAAGCGGATCCGGCCGCGCCTGCTGCTGTTGTTCGCGGAGGCCCTGGGCTTCCGCGGCGAGGCGCGCTACGAACTGGCTGCAACCGTGGAGTTCATCCACACGGCCACGCTGCTGCACGACGACGTGGTCGACGAGTCGTCGTTGCGGCGCGGGCGCTCGACGGCCAACGCGCTGTTCGGCAACGCGGCCAGTGTCCTGGTCGGCGACTTCCTCTATTCGCGCGCCTTCCAGATGATGGTGTCGGTCAACCACATGCGCGTCCTCTCGGTGCTCGCCGACGCGACCAACACGATCGCCGAGGGCGAGGTCCTGCAGCTGATGAACATGCACGACCCCGACCTCGCGGTCGAGGACTACTTGCGCGTGATCCGCTACAAGACGGCCAAGCTCTTCGAGGCCAGCGCGCGACTCGGGGCGATCCTCGGGGGCGCGGACGCCAGGCTGGAGGAAGCCTGTGCGGACTACGGCCGATCGTTGGGCACTGGTTTCCAGCTCGTCGACGACCTGCTGGACTACGACGGACACTCCGAGGAGTTGGGCAAGAACGTCGGCGACGACCTACGAGAGGGCAAGCCCACTCTGCCACTGCTGGTCGCGATGTCACGCGGCAACGATGCCGAGCGCGCGCTGATCCGCCATGCCATCGAGCGCGGGGAAGTGGAGAGACTCGGAGAGGTCGTTGACATCGTGCGCCGCACGGGCGCGTTGCAGGCGACCCGCGAAGCTGCCGAGGCGGAGGCCGAAGTCGCCCGATCGCGGCTTCAGGCGCTGCCCTGCGGCCAAGCCCGCGATGCGCTGCTAGAATTGTGTGATCGATCGATTCGCCGCTCGTCGTGAGCAGCATCGGTCCGTGTCGTCGAAGCTCTGGCCGTCGCGTGCGCGGCACGCCGGTTCGACGCCACCCTCGGGGTGTAGCTTAGCCTGGTAGAGCGCTACGTTCGGGACGTAGAGGCCGGTGGTTCGAATCCACTCACCCCGACCAGTTGCATGTTGATGCAAGCCGTGCTCGACACGCCACACAACGCTCGGCGATGATCCCGGGCACGTGCGCTGCGGCATCTGCCGCCTGCCACGGCGTTCTGACCGAGTCGCTGCCGCATCATCCGAGCCCGGGCCCTCATGCCGCCTGACACCGTTGCCGAGTCCGCCCAGACCGCCCTGTCGGGCGTCGCGCGGGTGCTGGTACACGCCGGGCGGCTGTCGCAGAAGGCCGCCGAGGACCTGGTTCGTTCGGCACGCGAGCGCCGGGTGAGCTTCGTCCAGGCCGTGCTCGGTTCGGGCACGGTTCGGCCGTCGGAACTGGCCCACACCTTGTCTTCGGCGCTGGCGCTACCGCTGGTCGACCTGAATGCGGTCGACTTCGAGAAGGTGCCGCGCAGCATCGTCGATCCGAAGATGGCGGCCCAGTACCAGGTCGTGGTGCTCGGGCGCCGAGGCAGCCGGTTGTTCATCGGCGCAGCGGACCCGACCGATCAGGAGGCCGCCGAGCGCATCAAGTTCGCGACGCAGCTGACGCCCGAGTGGGTGATCGTCGAGCACGACAAGCTGTTGCGCCTGCTCGACAGCCACGCCACGAGCGTCGCAGAGGCCCTGGAGTCGATCGCCGGACCGGACTTCGAGTTCGACGTCACGGACGATGCGGCGCCGGGGCCGGATTCGCCGGACGTGGTCGCCGAGATCGAGGACGCGCCGGTCGTGCGCTTCCTGCAGAAGATGCTGATCGACGCGATCAACATGCGCGCGTCGGACCTGCACTTCGAACCCTACGAGTACAACTACCGCGTGCGCTTCCGCATCGACGGCGAGCTTCGCGAGATCACGCAGCCGCCGATCGCGATCAAGGACAAGCTCGCGTCGCGGATCAAGGTCATCAGCCGGCTGGACATCTCCGAGAAGCGGGTCCCGCAGGATGGCCGCATGAAGCTGAAGTTCGGGAGCAAGGCGATCGACTTCCGCGTCAGCACCTTGCCCACGCTGTTCGGCGAGAAGATCGTCATCCGCATCCTGGATCCCTCGTCGGCCAAGCTCGGCATCGACGCGCTGGGCTACGAGAAGATCGAGAAGGAGCGCCTGATGCAGGCGATCCGCCGGCCATACGGGATGATCCTCGTGACCGGACCCACCGGGTCGGGCAAGACCGTGTCGCTGTACACCTGCCTGCACATCCTGAACCAGCCCGGCGTCAACATCTCGACCGTCGAGGATCCGGCCGAAATCAACCTGCCCGGGATCAACCAGGTCAACGTCAACGACAAGGTGGGGCTGACGTTCGCGGCGGCGCTGAAGTCGTTCCTGCGCCAGGATCCCGACATCATCATGGTTGGCGAGATCCGCGACCTGGAGACCGCCGACATCGCGATCAAGGCCGCCCAGACCGGGCACCTCGTGCTCTCGACGCTGCACACCAACGACGCGCCGCGCACGCTCACGCGGCTGCTGAACATGGGTGTGGCGCCTTTCAACATCGCCTCGAGCGTGTTGCTGATCACGGCCCAGCGCCTGGCACGGCGGCTGTGCGAGAACTGCAAGGCCCCGGCGGACTATCCGCCGGAGTCCCTCCTCAAGGCCGGTTTCGCGGCGTCCGATATCGATGGCAGCTGGAGGCCGTACCGGGCCGTCGGCTGCTCGGCATGCAACAACGGCTACAAGGGCCGCGTCGGCCTGTACCAGGTGATGCCGATCAGCGACGAGATCCAGCGCATCATCCTCGCCGAAGGCACCGCGCTGGACATCGCGGCGCAGGCGCAGCGCGAGGGCGTGCGCGACCTGCGTCAGTCCGGCCTGGTGAAGGTTCGTGCCGGCGTCACGACGCTGGAAGAGGTCATATCGGTGACCAACGAGTGATCGGAGATCCGCCAGTACGGGCGGATGAGGAACATGGCAACAGCGTCGGCGTCCGGCTCCAGTGCAGCATCCCGCGCTTCACGGGACCAGAAGGACCAGATCTTCGAGTGGGAAGGCAAGGACAAGAACGGCAAGGTCATTCGCGGCGAGATGCGCGCCGGCGGGGAGGCCGTGGTCAACGCGAGCCTGCGCCGCCAGGGCATCCTGGTCACCAAGGTGAAGAAGCGCCGCACCGCCGGGGGCAAGTCGATCAAGCAGAAGGACATCGCCATCTTCACGCGCCAGCTGGCGACGATGATGAAAGCCGGCGTACCCTTGCTGCAATCCTTCGACATCGTGGCCCGCGGCAGCACGAACCCGCGGCTGACGCGCCTGCTGAACGAGGTCCGCAACGACGTCGAGACCGGCACCAGCCTCTCGGCCGCGTTTCGCAAGCACCCGCTGCACTTCGACGCGTTGTACTGCAACCTGGTCGAGGCCGGTGAGGCGGGCGGCATCCTGGAGGCGCTGCTCGACCGGCTGGCGGTCTACCAGGAGAAGACACTGGCGATCAAGACGAAGATCAAGTCGGCCCTGATGTACCCGGTGGCCGTCATGGTCGTCGCCTTCATTGTCCTGACGGTGATCATGATCTTCGTGATTCCCGCGTTCAAGGACGTCTTCAGCTCCTTCGGTGCCGACCTGCCTGCTCCGACCCTGTTCGTCATCGCGCTGTCCGAGTTCTTCGTCAGCTGGTGGTGGGCGATCTTCGGCTTCCTCGGGGGCGGCCTGTACATCTTCTTCCAGTCCTGGCGGCGCTCCGAGGAGATGCAGCGGGTGATGGACCGCCTGTTGCTGCGCATCCCGATCTTCGGCAACCTGATCGAGAAGTCGGTGATCGCTCGCTGGACGCGCACCCTGTCGACGATGTTCGCCGCGGGCGTGCCGTTGGTCGAGGCGCTCGACTCGGTGGGGGGGGCATCCGGGAACGCGGTCTTCGCCGAGGCAACCGACCGGATCCAGAAGGACGTGTCCACCGGCTCGGCGCTGACGACGGCGATGCAGACCACGAACGTCTTCCCGACGATGGTGCTGCAGATGGCCTCGATCGGCGAGGAGTCGGGATCGCTCGACCACATGCTCGGCAAGGCCGCCGAGTTCTACGAGGACGAGGTCGACGAGATGGTCAAGGGCCTGTCCAGCCTGATGGAGCCGCTGATCATCGTGATCCTCGGCGGCCTGATCGGGGGCATCGTCGTTGCCATGTACCTGCCGATCTTCAAGCTCGGCTCGGTGGTCTGACGCCGCGCGACCCGGCGAAGAGGGTCGGCATGCCTCAACCTGCCTCGCTGCCGACCACCTTGGCGTGACGATGGTGCCTCACGACCTCCTGCTGTCACCCTGGACGCTCGGCCTGCTCGGCCTGCTGGTCGGCAGCTTCGTGAACGTGGTCGTGCATCGTCTGCCTCTGATGCTCGAGCGTCGCTGGTGGGCCGACGTCGCCGCCCAGCTCGGGGACTCCGAGTCTCACGGCAGGGTGTTCGGTGAGGCGCTGCCCGCCCCGGCTGCAGCACTCTCGGCGGCCTTGAGCACACGCATCGCGCAGCTGCCGCGGCTGGACCTGGCGCGGCCCGCCTCCCGCTGCCCTCGGTGCAGGTCGGCGATCCGCTGGTACCACAACGTACCGCTGGTCGGCTGGCTGCTGCTGCGAGGGCGATGTGCGTCGTGTCGGGCCCCGATCGCGGTCCGGTACCCGCTGGTCGAACTGGCCATGGGCCTGCTGTTCGCCGGTGCCGGCCTGCAGTTCGGGGCCAAGCCGGTCGTGCTCCTGTGGTGCGCGATGCTCGCAACTCTCGTGGCGCTCTCGCTGATCGACTGGGACACGACCGTGCTCCCCGACGATCTGACCTTGCCGCTGCTGTGGGCCGGGCTGGTGGCCGCAGCGGCCGGCTGGACCGTTCCGCTCGCGAGTTCATTGATCGGTGCAGCGGCCGGCTACCTGGCCTTGTGGAGCGTCTACTGGCTGTTCAAGCTCGCGACCGGCAAGGAGGGCATGGGCTACGGCGACTTCAAGCTGCTCGCCGCACTCGGTGCTTGGCTCGGCTGGCAGGCGGTCCTGCCCATTCTGCTGATCGCGTCGGTCATCGGCGCGGGGGTCGGCATCGCGATGAAGATCACCGGCGCCTTGCGCGAGGGGCGCTTCGTGCCGTTCGGGCCCTTCCTGGCCGGCGCGGGCGTGGTGGTCGTCTTTGCCGGCGTGCCGCGCCTGCTGGACTGGCTCGGCTGGGCCTGATCGCGGGCGGGCGACAATCCCGCCGATGAGACACCGGGCGAGCATCGGCCTGACCGGCGGCATCGGCAGCGGCAAGAGCACGGTCGCGGCGATGTTCGTCGATCTCGGTGCCGTGCTGGTGGACACCGACGCGATCGCCCGCTCACTCACCGCTGTCGGCGGCGCGGCGCTGGCGCCGATCGCGCGGGCGTTCGGCGCCGACACGATCGGCCCCGACGGCGCACTCGACCGGGAGCGGATGCGCTCGATCGCCTTCGGCGATGTCGCGCAGCGCCATCGCCTCGAGACGATCCTGCATCCGATGATCGGCGACCAAGCATTGCGGGAAGCGGCGCAGGCCGGCGATCAGCCGGTCGTCTTCGACGTGCCCTTGCTCACCGAGTCTTCCGTCTGGCGACTGCGCGTCGCCCGCGTGGTCGTGGTGGACTGCCTCGAGTCGACACAAGTGCAGCGGGTAATGAAACGCAGCGGTTGGTCGCGCGAGGCGGTCGAGCGGGTGATCGGGCAGCAGGCGTCACGCTCGGCGCGGCGGCGCGTCGCCGATGCCGTCATCTACAACGAGGACCTGGAACTTTCGGCGCTGCGCACCGAGGTCGAGCAGTTGTGGGACGCATGGGTGACGGGCGGAAACGCCGTCGGTCGCGCCGCCGCCGGGCGCCTGTGAAAGAATCCCGGGTGCTCTCCGCCTGACGAACCTGGCTTTGGCCCTGTACGAGTTTCCCTTCAACGAAGGCACGCGGACGATGCTGCGCCTGGAACAGCTGTTCGACCGGCTGGCCACGCTGGCGGCACGCGAGGCTGCTCTCGACCACCATTTCGCGTTGTTCACGCTGTTCGAGATCATGGACGTCTCGTCGCGTGCCGACCTGAAGGCGGACCTGCTCAAGGAGCTGGACCGTCATCGCGCGCGGCTGCTCGCGTTTCGCGGCAATCCGCAGATCGACGAGGCACCTCTGGCCGAAGCCCTGGCGCGTATCGAGCGGGCTTACGAGCCCCTCAACGCGATGCCGGGCAAGGCGGGTCAGGCCCTGACGTCCAACGAGTGGCTGATGGGCGTGCGCAGCCGAATCGCGATCCCGGGGGGCACCTGCTCCTTCGACTTGCCGGCCTACCATGCGTGGCAGCAGCTGAACGGTGCGGCACGTCGCGCCGATCTGGAACGGTGGCTCGCAACCCTTGCTCCGCTCGGCCGCGCGCTGCGCGTGCTGCTGGGACTGTTGCGCGACAGCGCGAGCGCGCAGCGGGTCGTGGCGCCTGGCGGCTTGTATCAGCAACGACTGCCCGAAGGCCGCTCCTACCACCTGTTGCGCCTGCAACTCGCGCCCGACGAGACACGCATACCCGAGATCAGTGGCCACCGGCTGATGGTGCTGGTCCGCATGATGCGCGCGGATGCCGAAGGTCGACTGCGCCACGACACCGAGGATGCGAGTTTTGATCTCGCGCTTTGTACGTGAGCGCTTCCTCCGGGTCAGATCGCATCGTGCGGTGTCCGGCGTGTTCGGGCCCAGCCGTCTACGGCGAGCGCAACCCCTGGCGCCCCTTCTGCAGCGAACGATGCCGCAGCCAGGATCTCGGGGCCTGGGCCGCCGAGGACTACCGCGTGGCGGCCGATGCGCCGGAGCACTCGAGGTCCGACGACGCCGCGCAGCCGCCTCGGCCCCACTGACGACACACGACCTCACGCACTCCCCCCCCCCGGCGTGCAAACGGGGGACCTCTTGAAGTACGAGGCGTCGCCTCTATAATGCCTTCTGCTAGCACTCACCGAGCGCGAGTGCTAACGGTTACAGGGCAGTGCGAAGGCCACCGGAAGAGGCTGGCGTCGCGTCTGCTGCCAAGTACCCACGTCGTTATGGCTCTCCGCCATTGAGTTGACCCTTTCAAGGAGATGACATGAAGCTTCGTCCGTTGCACGACCGTGTGGTCGTCAAGCGTCTGGAGAACGAAACCAAGACCGCCTCGGGCATCGTGATCCCCGACAACGCCGCCGAGAAGCCCGACCAGGGCGAGGTGCTGGCCGTCGGCCCGGGCAAGCGCAACGACAAGGGCGACTTCGTCGCCCTGAACATCAAGGTCGGCGACCGCGTGCTGTTCGGCAAGTACAGCGGCCAGACCGTCAAGGTCGATGGCGACGAGCTGCTCGTCATGCGCGAGGAAGACCTGTTTGCCGTGGTCGAGAAGTAAGCCGGCGCTTACCTCACCGTCAGTTTCCACAGACTCAAGAGATTTCGGAGAAATCAAACATGGCAGCTAAAGACGTCGTCTTCGGTTCCGATGCCCGTCACCGCATGGTCGAGGGCGTGAACATCCTGGCCAACGCGGTCAAGGTCACGCTGGGCCCCAAGGGCCGCAACGTGGTGCTCGAGCGCAGCTTCGGCGCCCCCACCGTCACCAAGGACGGTGTCTCGGTGGCCAAGGAGGTCGAGCTCAAGGACAAACTGCAGAACATGGGCGCGCAGATGGTCAAGGAAGTCGCTTCCAAGACCAGCGACAACGCCGGTGACGGCACCACCACCGCCACCGTGCTGGCGCAGTCGATCGTGCGCGAAGGCATGAAGTTCGTCGCCGCCGGCATGAACCCGATGGACCTCAAGCGCGGCATCGACAAGGCCGTGACGGCCCTGGTCGAGGAGCTGAAGAAGGCCAGCAAGCCCACCACCACCAGCAAGGAAATCGGCCAGGTCGGCGCCATCTCCGCCAACAGCGACGAGTCGATCGGCAAGATCATCGCCGACGCGATGGACAAGGTCGGCAAGGAAGGCGTCATCACCGTCGAGGACGGCAAGAGCCTGAACAACGAGCTCGACGTCGTCGAGGGCATGCAGTTCGACCGCGGCTACCTGTCGCCCT